>Ga0326728_10008488_pt1 | contig 25484 bp, 13 predicted proteins | sample MB3enrmetagenome_FD_207602 | JGI IMG/M metagenome (GOLD analysis project Ga0326728, IMG submission 207602) | Lab enriched peat soil microbial communities from McLean, Ithaca, NY, United States - MB31MN | ecosystem: Environmental > Terrestrial > Soil > Wetlands > Peat | place: USA: New York... | reverse complement strand
ATATTTTCCGGCAGCTTGCAATTCTAGAAGCCGACCGAGGTGAGCCGTCAACATCGCCAGGATTCTTGTTTTCCATTCTCGACAGACTGATAGCATACTTCCAGACGGCCTCTGAATTCAATCGTGCAGGCGGGTTTTCAGTTCAGAGCGTTTCTCGGCGCAACTGCCTTTGACCCAGCCTCGAAAAAAAGTCTGGGTGGAACTGCTTCTCCACCTGCGCCAATCCATGAGGTGCCCCCGGCAGTTACAGCCTTCGCTTTACATGGCCAATGACACACCTTCGCCCTCCGTCGGCAAGAAGGGCAAGGGCTGGGGGCCGATCCTTGTTTTCAGTAGCCTATTTCATATGACGGTGGCACTGCTCCTCTTCTTTGCCCCCAAGCATTAGAAGGGGCTCAGGGTTTGCCGGGGAATGATGGTATTCCCTTCCGGTCATCGCCGCGAGGGCCTACCCCGCTGTTCGGGGACGTTCCGGAAACCCCCCGCACGGCTTGCATTTCCAGAAATTTTAGTTAAACTGCAGAAGTAAAGAATCCGGATAGAATAGCTGCACACAGCACGAGAAGGGGAGGCGTCTTCCTCGTGGCGGATCACGGGCCAGAACTATCGTCGTCGAGCGGTGAAGAGAAGGGCGCCCTCCGCCTAAGCGCACGTGTCGCTCACGTCACCGATGTGGGCCGCCGACGGCGCACCAATCAAGACAATCATCTGGTTCTCCCCCTGGAGGGCAGGGGTGTTCCGCAAGAGGCCGAGCCGGGACTCGTCGGGATTGTAAATGGCCGGTTGCTTGTGGCGGTCGCGGATGGTATGGGTGGGCACTTTGGCGGGGAAGTGGCCAGCCGCTTGTGTGTTGAAAACCTCGCCAAAGAAATCGTTAACCAACTCGATGTCGCAGGAAATGGCCAGCCGGACTTCCCCGCTGCCCTGCAGAATGCGGTAGAGGCTGCGCACCAAGCCCTTTTCGCCCACGCGCAAAGTTATGCCGAAAGCCTGACGATGGGGACGACCCTGACGGCTGCGCTTCTGCATGGAGCGCGCGCGGAACTGGCGCAGGTGGGGGACTCGCGCGCCTACCTTTTCCGCGACGGAAATCTGATTTTATTGACACAGGACCAGACCATCGGAAACCAGTTGCGCATCCGGGGTGAAGACTCCACCACCGTGGATGCTCATATTCAGGAGATGCTGATCCAAGCCGTGGGGGCGCAGGCGGAAATCGAAGTCATCATGGCGGCGATTGATCTGGAGCCCCAGGATATTCTCTTGCTGTGCTGTGACGGACTGTCTAAAGTTGTTTCGCCGGAAGAAATAGCGGAGACCCTGGAACTCGAGATTGGACTTCAGGAAAAAGCCACGCACTTGGTGACGCGCGCCAATGAGTGCGGTGGTCCCGACAATATCACTGTGATCCTGACAGAGGTCTGCCAGGTTGAAGGCATCAGCTGATGGACCAAAAAGTTGTGCAAAAAATCGGCAAGTACGAGATCGTGGCAGAACTCGGCCAGGGCGGCATGGGAGTTGTCTACAAGGCTCGCGACCCTTTCATTGGACGCTTGGTGGCGCTCAAGACGATCACTCCGGAACTGGTTTCCGACCCCGAAATCCTCAAGCGCTTTTACCGTGAGGCGCAATCCGCGGGGACGCTTCAGCACCCGAACATCGTGACCATCTACGATTTGGGGGAGGCGGAGGGCCGCCCCTATATCGCGATGGAATTCGTCGAGGGGGAAAGCCTCCAGAACATCATCAACCGGCGCGCCAAAATTCCTCTTGCCGCCAAACTGAAATTGGTACAGCAGTTCTGTGAGGGTCTCGGCCACGCGCACAAACACGGGTTTGTTCATCGCGACGTGAAGCCCGCGAATATCCTGGTGACGAACGACGGCAACGTGAAGGTAGTGGATTTCGGCATCGTCCATTTGGAAACCACGAACCTCACCAAGACCGGGATGTTCCTGGGGACCATCCACTATGCTTCGCCGGAACAGATCAACGACGGGCGCGTCGATAGCCGGTCTGACCTCTGGTCCGTGACCTGCGTCGTGTACGAGCTTATCGCTTACAAGAAGGCTTTCGACGGGTCGAACATCGCGGCCATCATCGCTAAAGTATTGAGCACAGAGCCGGAACCTCTGAGCCGCTGCTGCCCGGGAGTGCCCACCGATCTCGATGGGGTCATCAGCAAGGGCTTGAAAAAGAACATCGACGAGCGCTACCAGTCGCTGGATGAAATGCTGGGCGACCTTCTTCCCGTCGCCCGCAACCTGCAACAGAGTTTTATTGGCGACCTGCTGAATGAAGCGAAAGATCTTCGGGATAAGGGTGAATTCGACAGCGCCCAGGAAAAGGTGCGGGCGGTTCTGATCCTCGACAATACTCACGGAGAAGCGAAGCGCCTGCACAGCGAGATTTCTGCGGAAGTCCAGCGACTCCTGCCGGTCGCCAAAGCCAAGAGATTGGTGACGGAAGCGGAGCAAGCCTTTAGCCGCGGGGAATACGCGGAGGCCGTCCGAATCCTGGGTGAAGCTCAGGAGTTGAATCCGGCTGATACGCAGGCGCGCAAGCTCAGGGATAAGGCCCTGCGTGAGCAGGACCGCGTGCGAGAGTTGCGCGAGGCGTTGAGCTCCGGTCAGAGGGCCATGAAGCAAGGCGACCTGACCGGGGCGGAACAAGAGCTGCATCGAGTTCTTCAACTCGACCAGAACAATCCCCAGGCGGCTGAACTTCTGGAACAGATCCGGCAGGATCGGCTTTCGCGCGAGCGGGATTTCCGGTTGAAAGAAGCATTATGGCAGGCGGACAACCTGGTTTCCGCGGGGAATTTCGAAGAGGCGCAAAACCGGCTTTTGGAACTTCAGCAAGACTTTCCCAGCTCGGACGCGATCCAACTGAAGCTGCAAATACTGGACCCGTTCGTCCGGTCGCGGAAACTCGTTCAGGACGGCGAGCACGCTTTCAATCTGGGGGAATATGCCGAAGCCGTCCGGGCTCTTACGGAAGCCCTGGTGCTGAATCCGCAGGACACGGAGGCGCGTGACCTGAAGGATCGGGCGCTTCAAGAGCGCGACCGGCTGCGGCAAGTCCGCGAGGCCTTGAGCTCCGGCCAGAGGGCCATGCGCCAGGGAGATGCGAGCGCGGCAGAACGCGAGTTTCAGAAAGCCCTTCAACTCGATCCGACGAATACCCAGGCTACCAGCCTGCTGGGGCAGATTCGGCAGGCTCAGGTTGCGCGTGAACGGGAGGTGCGGTTCCGGGAGGCGTTGCAGCAATCCGACAACCTGGTTGCCGAGAGAAGATTCGATGATGCGCAACGCACTCTTCTGGAATTACAACAGGAGTTCCCCGATTCGACCGAGATTGACCAGAAGCTGCTGGAGCTTGACCAGCAGATGAAGTTGGGCCGGTTACTTGCGGAAGGTCAACACGCCTTTAACCAAGGTGAATTTGGCGAGGCTGTCCGGATTCTTACCGAAGCGCAGGAACTGGATCCCAGCAACGAGCGACTGCGCGACCTGAAGGTGCGGGCTGTCCAAGAGCGCGACCGCCTGCGGCACGTGCGGGAGGCGATCAGTGCGGGTCAGCGCGCCATGCGCCAGGGAGATGCCGGCGTGGCGGAACGCGAGTACCAGAGAGCGCTGCAACTTGACCCGGCCAACGCCCAAGCCACAAACCTGCTTGCCCAAATTCAAAAGGACCGCCAGGCGCGCGAGCGGGAGCAACGGCTGCAAGAAGGATTGAGCCAGGCGGAGAAGCTGATTTCCGGGAAGAAGTTTGACGAGGCGCAACGCAAGCTGACGAAATTGCAGCAAGCCTATCCGGATGCAGAAGAAGTGCAGCAGAAGCTGCATGCATTGAGCCAGCGGAAGGCGGAAGCCGCTGCCCCCGCTCCGCTCCCGGCGCCGAGCGCTCCGGCGAAGGTGCCCATGGGAGGCGTGCCGCTCAGCGATGCCGCGAAGTCGATGCAATATGCGGAGGAACTCCGCCGCAGCCTTCAGACCCCGCGATCGCCGGAACCTGCTCCGCCCGCCAAGCCTCCCGCGCCCACGATACCGGTTGCTCCAGCGCCGGTACAGGCTACCCAGATGAACGAGGCGCCACTGGCTGGACCGGTCCCCGACGCACATGGCGCCACACTGTTGCTGGGTTCCTCCCTCAAGGAGCAGGCCCAGGCTGAGCAGAGGGCTCTGGAAGCCCCCCCACCGCCGCCGCCCCTGCCCCCACCGCAAGTTCGAGTATCACCTCCCACGCCGTTGCCCCCGCGCGTGGAACCGAAGATACCGGTCCCCGCGCCGGCGCCACCACGGGTAATGCCAGCTCCGCCGGCGATGGCAATAAAGGAAGGGTCGAAGAAGCCGCCCATGATCATGGTGGCGGCGATCGCCCTGGTGGTGATTCTGGCGATCGGGGGCTTCGTTTTCGTCCACCACAGGCCATCGGCGGGAGGAGGGGGTGCCCCCTCGACGGAAGAGACTCAGCTCGAAACGGATGCGAAGGATTTGCAGGATAAGGGTGATCTCCAAGGCGCCTTGGGCAAATGGCAGGAGTTGGCCGCCAAGAAGGGCGCTTTGAAGAGCGAGGCCGATAGCGCCATCGCGGAGGTTACCCAAAAGATTCAACAGCAGGAGAAGACCCTCTTTGACCAGGCAAAGGCCGCCCAGGATGCGAAGAAGTGGGACGATGCTATTGCGAAGTACAACAAAGTTGCCGACATGAATGGCACGATGAAAGAGCAGGCGCAGCAAGCCGTCCTCACCGTGAAACAACTGCAACAAGGGATGGACGTTTCCACGATTGAACAGCAAAAGTTCCAACAGGCCACGAACGCCTTGAAGAAGAATGACTACCTTCAGGCGCGTGTTCTTTTCCAGCAGGTCATCGATTTGAAAAAACCGAATTCCACTTGGGCGCCGAAAGCTCAAGCTCAGTTGACCGATCTTGACCAGATTCTGAAGGAAAAGACGGAGTTCGATGCGGCGGAGCGTTCGGAAAATACCGGCAACCTGAATGGCGCGCTGGCGCAATTTCAGAGCATCGCCAACAAGCCGGGTCGCTTCCAAACGCAGGCGAAGGCCCGCATTCCCAAGCTCAATGAGATGATAAGTAGCGTGGCCGCTAATGCGGTCATTAAACAAGAGTTCGATGCCGCCGTGCAGGCGGAGAACAACAACGATCTGAACAGCGCACTGGATAAATTCAACGCCATCGCCCGGAAGGGCGGAACATTTGGGTCCGAAGCCCAAAGGCACGTTCAACAGATCAACGACAAGCTGGCTGCGACGACCGCTCAGAAAGACTGGAATACTGCCCTCCAAGCGGAGAACAACAACGATCTGAACGGCGCACTGGATAAATTCAAGGCCATCGCCGCAAAGCCCGGGCCCTATAAGGACCAAGCCCAAACGCACTTTCAGCAGATCAACGACAAGCTTGCTGCGGCAGCGGACCAACAAAAATTTGATGATGCGGTCAAAAAGCAGAATAGTGGCGACCTAGCGGGCGCGCTGGGGGAATTCAAGGCCCTCGCCGGCAAGCCCGGAGCGAAGCAGGCCGACGCCTTGGACCGGGTCGTCCAGGTATCGCAAGCAATTGCCGAGGCCAAGACCCCCAAACAACCAGAGCCGAAGGCCCCCGTGTCAGCACCGACAACAGCGCAAGTTACCCCCACGGGTGGGCGCACCTCGGTTGTTACCCCCCTCGTCGCCGCGGCCAGCGACCTCAGCCCGCTCACGCTTCCTTACCGCAAGGGAATGTTGGTGCCTGATTACAACGTGGACGGCGGTCTCCAATCCACGAACCTCACCATGCCCCCCGTGCAGGGCGCGCCCCCCGGGAGCATTGTGCTAATCAAGATCACGATCGATGAAAATGGGAATGTAACTCCAAATCAGATTGTGAACGATACCAGCGGCGCTGGCTCGGATGTGGAGAAAGCGACGCGAGCGTGGAAGTTCAAACCTCCCACGGCGAAGGGCAAGCCGGTCAAGACGAGCATAACGGTAAAGGTCAGCTTCTAAGGCGCGGTCGCGACTAGGGTCCTTGCCACCGCCCTGCAACCTGCTCAGTTAGCGCACGCCTGATTTCAAGCGCCCCGGTCCTCGACAAAGGTCGGAATCCCACCCCGAATGGTGCGCAACTTTTTTTCAATCATGGAGCTCACCACGTTGAAAACTCTCGAAGGCAAGTCAGGTCAATGACGCTTAAATAAAATGTCATCACCTCAGGTCGCCCGCGCTTTCGAACGAAGGCGGTATTTTGCCGGGGCGGGCGAATTCTTTCCCCCTCGTCGCGGCGGGAACGCAAGCGACGCAAATCTCCGTTCTCACTGTGGCCAACAAATCCCGGACGCTCGGGCGGAGAAATGTCTCATGCCCTCTGAGTCGAGGTTGAAGGCCAGGAAAGCGCAGGGCGGCGGAGCCGCGGACAGGGGTTTTCTTGCATGCGCCGCCAAGCAGGATGCAGTCACACTACCCGCGCGCCGGGCACGATGATTGTGGCTTTTTGTGAGGGGGTCATTTTCCCTCCCCATCTTTGGCTTTTCGCATCCAGATGGGGAGGGAGGATTGGGAGAGGATCCGGCTTTAGAAGGTGAAGTGGACGCCGAACTGCATCGTCCGGTTGCCGGTGTTCATGTTGCCTTTGCTCAGGAAATCGTAGGCGTTGCCGGTGGTTCTGGCATCAATGGCGTTTTCTGGAGTAACGCCCGTGATCCCTGCAGATGTGGCATGCTGCGAGAACGCATATCCAGGCGTCGGTTGGGCGTTGGAAGAGAATACGTTGCCCAGGAGGTTGCCGTAAAGGGGATGGTTGAATACATCGTAAACCTCCCAGCGAAACTCCAGCACTTTGCTTTCACCCCAGCGGAATTGCTTGAACACGGCGAAATCGAAATCGATGAGGCTTGGCCCCGTCAGGATGTTGCGGCCGGCATCTCCTCCTTGGGTCGTCCCCAGGGGAATCTGCACAAAGTGGGCGCTCGTCGGCGAAATGGTTTGTCCATTCAGGCCAATGTATCCCGTGCTGGTCGACCGGCAAGTCGGGTCAGCGAGAAGGGCTACGCTGTTCAAGGGGGCGGAGGGATTGCCGATATCGGGACGGGTGTTGGTGAGGTCTCCTTCGCCGGTGGCATCCGCGCAAGGCCCCAGGGGAGTTCCGTTCAATGGGGTGAAGGGTTGGCCACTCTGCACGGTTCCGACGCCATTCACATACCAGCCTCCCAGGATGGCTTTCGCCGCTCGCGTAAAGTGGGGGAGTGTGGGCAGCCCCCAGATTTCGCTGAAAACCATACGCTGGCGACGATCATAGGAGGAGTTTCCTCGCTCCTGGCCTCCCAGTTCATTGTAAATTTGCGAAAAGGGAGTTGTGGCCTCGATGTTGGAAAGTCCGTTAGGCGACAGCGCGCCATCATCGACAGCATTAAACTGGACGAAGCGTTGACCCGGGCCGAATATTTCGCTGGCCGTGTCGATCATGTGGCTCCACGTGTAAGCCGCCGTGAACGTCAGGGAGTTTCCATGTAATTGGAGAGTGCGCGTATTGATTGAAGCTTGCAATCCATCATAGGTTGAAGCCCCGGCGTTGGTGACTTGAGTGATGTCGCCGCGGCTCGGATTAAGGCGCGGGTTGTAACTGTAGGTCGCGTTCCATCCGCCAAAGGGATTCAAATCGGCGCGCTGATAGAGTTTGGTCCCCTTCGTCCTGACGTAGTTGACTTCGAACATCACATTGCGAGAAAGCTCCCGCTGGATGCCCATGGACCAGGTTTGAATGTAAGGATTGACGAGATTTGAGGTGACCGTATCCTGCGTCGCGCAGTTGATCAGGGGAACCGATCCCTGGGTATACCGGTCGGAAGCAAGGCTGCACCCGGCAACCTTTATGCTGTTAACCGCCTGCCACGTTAGGGGTGAGTTGGGATAATCGCCCGGAGCCGGCAGAGAGAGATTGGTCAAGCCCGACAGTGAGCCTCCGGCGGGAGTAATCGTGGAAATCAGCGGGGAGATGGGGTAGCTTTGCCACATCAAAAGGGGAATATTGAGTGGCATCTGGTTATACATTAAGGCATAGCCCCCACGGAAAACCATCTTGCGATCCGTTCCTGGAGACCAGGCGATGCCGAAGCGCGGGCCAAAGTCTCCGGTGCTCGTGGGGAGAACGGGCCCGGCAGCGGGGTTCATCTTCAGGATTCCGTTGATGGGTTGTCCGAAGCGTTCATAACGAAGTCCCAGGCTCAGGTTCACATTGGGGCGGACACGAAAATCATCCTGGATGAAGACCGCCTCGTCAGTTTCCCGCAATGGTAATTCACTGGGGCCTTGGCCGGTAATGACGCCGGAACTGCTGGTAATGACGTTCGGCAAGGTTTGTAGCACAGCGAATGCATTGGTCGGTCCGGTGGCGGGTTCAGTGATAAAGCTCTGGAAACCGCCGGCGAGGTTAAATTGCCCAAAGAAGTAATGACCTAGATCAGAGGGCACGTCCATGATATTGCTTTGCGTGTGTACGAAATCCGCACCCATCTTGATGAAGTGGCGGTCGTGCGTTAACGAATAGTTCTCCTGGACTTCGTAGAGGTTGCTGTGGGTGACGGCGGGGCTGGTATCCTGGCCCAGAGTGAACGTTGACCCGGCGGAAGGGAAATTGCCTCCATACGCGCCGAAATAGCCGAAATCATCCTCCACCGTCGCGGCGGGGAGAGACCGGAGATTCGCGGGCAAATTATAGGCTCCAATCCCCTGGGCGATGCGGCTGAAGGAGAAGCGCACCTCGTTCAAGGAGGTGGCACGAGCAAAGCGCTCGTCGAGAAGGGCGCTCTGGGTGCGTTGGCGGAGGATCGAGTGCGAGTCCGGCAGAGTTCCCAAATCACTAAAGGCCACGTCGCCGGTCGGCTCCAAAATTGCCTGCGGCGTATTCAGATCATCCACCAGGTAACGCCCAAAAAAATCATTGGAATCGTTCAGGCGGCGGTCAATGCGGGCGGAAGCCTGGTGGTCGTACACATCGAACAAGTTGCCCTGAGGGACGTCATAGGATCCGAATTGATAACCGTCAGCAGTGCCGGTAAAGCACGGGTTCAAGGCGGGGGCAAAGCACTGGCCCGCCAAACCGGAAATACTTTTGACGGACGGGAAAGCGAGCATGGAAGCCAGGGCCGGAGTGGAAGGGGCACTCTGAAGGGCGGTTAACCCCGTGGCGGTCGGTACCGTCGCAATCACCGGGAAAACATTGGAAAGGTCCGTGCGGGACCGGTCATATTGATAGGATAAGAAGAAGAAGGTGTCCTTCTTTCCCAGGGGGCCTCCCACCGTGCCTCCCGCTTTTTGCTCGTAATAGGGAGGGGTCGTGGTGAGAAGCGCTGCCGTGTCGGCGCGCGTCATGGCATCGAAATTGCTTTTCTGGCCAAACCAGAACGCTGTTCCGTGCACTTTGCTGGATCCGCTCTTGGTAATGACGTTCACGGTCGAGCCGCTATTGCGGCCGAACTCGGCTTTGGGGATGCTGGTCAAGATGGCGTAATCAGAAAAGATATCCGGATTGCTGAACTGCGTCGCGGCGCCGCCGAAGATGGGTTCGTTGTTACTTACGCTATCGACAATGAAATTGTTATAGCGGCCCCAGGAGCCACTGGCAGCAAAGGGCACGAGCGTGCTGGCGAAGCTAAAGGTTCGAACGCTCTCCACCCCCGGCGCCAGCAAGGCGAGGTTGTTGACGTCGCGAGACAGGAGGGGCAGCTCACGAATCTGCGTCTGGTTAAAATCCTCCCCTTGCGTGGGCATGTTGATGTCGGTCATGGGGGCAGCCGAATGGACAACCACCACCGTGGTGGAGGCGAAGATTTGCAGGACGAAATCTTCCTCGGTCAAACGATTCACTTCCACCCGCACCGAATCATGCTCTTGCGGTTGGAATCCACTGAACTGCGCGCGCACCCGGTAGAGACCCGGAGGGACCTCCGGGATAATGAACAAGCCGCGGGTTGCGTCGGTAACACCTTGGTAGGTAAGCGCGGTCTCCGCATTGGTTGCGGTTACGCCAACACCCGCAAGAATGCCACCTTGCTGGTCGAGAACCGTTCCTTCGATCGTGCCACTGATGGTTTGACCTTTTGCCAGCATGCCGAAGCCGGCAATAACCAATGCAAGGATGAGCCCAAATCGCGATGGCGAACGGAGGGAGAACATTGATTTTCTCCTTTGAGAGAGACCTGAACGGGGCCCCGATGATAAAAGGCTCTCCATGACAAGTCGCTGCGGTCTATCCCGCCTTTGCTGTTGATGCGAGCGGAACTGTCTTAAAACCAATAGGTCTTTAGCAAAGGGCGAGTGTTTTGTCAAGCGGACATTGTGAATGGCTTTCTCGCCTTCCTCCCATTGCCTAGGAATCCGCTGGCCAATGGAGGAACGAGGGATGGATAAGTCGGTAATGGCTGTTTCTCTCACGAAGCCAGATTCACAATTCCCGAGCGAATTAACCCCCTGGAGGATTCTCATGTCGAGAAGTTAAATCTTTCGACGGGGATTGACAGGGGGGCCTGTCTGAGTTTAGAGCGAATAATTTTAGGTTAAGACAAGGACTTGACAAACCCCCGTCACACGCGCTATATGAGACACGGGTAGCGCACGCAATACTCACTGAAGTTTCAAAAACTAGTGCCGTCTCAGATCAGGATGGGATCACATTCGAACTGGTTCCAGCCCAACGTTGTTAGAGACCAGTGCCGGTCTAACTTATTTGAGCCTATGTATTCCTTTTTTGTGTTTCACAGTATCCGCTTGCCATCGGGCTTACGCGGATTAGTCGCAAAAAGTCGGAACGGCACAAGATCACTCGCCGCTTACTTGGGAGAGAGGAGAGTTCCGCTGTGAGCAAAACCTCCGACCGGATAGTTCTCATTATAGGTCTTATGGGTGTCAGTTTATTGACCGGATGCGGGGTGACATCTACATCCCTCCCCTCTAATTTACAACCGGCAGGGGGCGGTACTCTTTCGATCGTCACAACACAGTTTCCGGATGCTATTACGGGACGGTCTTATTTCTACGTCTTAAGCGCGAGGGGTGGAAGCGGAATTCTCAGTAGCTGTGCCGTCGTGTCAGGGGCGCTCCCTGCGGGATTGGCCTGGGAGGTCGGATCCCCAGCGAATACTTGCGATCTGTACACCCCGAGCGGGGCGGTGACGGGCGCGGCGGGCACATACTCGGTGGTCGTGCAGGCGACGGATACCAGCTCGCCTCCCAAGACCGACCAACTTCCTTATACGCTCGTAGTCCGCCCAGAGTTCTCCATAAGCCAAGCGTCGTTGGCGGATGCGGTGCAGGGGAGGTTGTACGGCACTGGGCCCGGTTGCACGGGAAGCGGCGGCGGCTGCGCCCAGCCGGTAACAACAACTCTGGCGGGGACGGCCCCGCCCGCCGTGGGTGCATCCACCAATGGGAACGGACCGATTAGCGTTTGCGCTTTGTCGATGACCAAGGGTGGAGCGTCTTCCAATCCGGGATTTACGGTCGCGGTCAACCCAGCCCAACAAAGCCAGTGCGCGCTGAGTAGCACAGGAGTGGGAGCGGCGGGCGCTTACGCGGTTACGGTCAGCGTCACCGACAGTCCGATTGTCTATTCAGGGCAGATCGTGGTTCCAGCGAACACCATTACCATTCCCGCGCCGCTTTCCCTGACGGTCAACCCGGCGATAACCTTCAGCGTCAATTTCGACAACTACAGTTTCACCCCCACGGGTGCTGGAACTACGGCTGAGGTGCCTGATGCCGTGCAGGGTCGAACGTACGGCGCGGTGGGGCCGTACGGCACCGCCACGGCGGGAGGCGAAACGTCCCTGATGTTCACCGCCTCCGGTGGATTGATGACCACCCAAGGCTTGACCTTTACGCTTCCGACGCCATCCCCTTTGCCCTCCCCTGTCCAGTGCGGACCTGCTACCGGGGCATCTTACCCCCAGGTTTCCACGACGACAGCTACCATGGTGTGCAGCAGTGGAGGGACAGCAGTCGCGACCGCCGGGGCATTTCCCTTTGCCGTAACGGTCGCCGATGCGGGGAACACGGCCACGCCGACTGGTTCTACCATGACGGACACGCTGGGACATTCCAGTCATACCTTGAAGGTGGACGCGCCGCTCACTTTTTCGCTGGCGCAGGCGGGAAACCCAACCGCCGCCAATCCCACCAACTTGCTGGATGCGGTGAGCGGACGGACTTATGGCGTGGTGGGCGGAACCCCGACCTATACGCCCACGGGCGGCTTAGGCGCCAATGCGGGCGCGGTGGGAAATGACTACTACCTGTGGTGCATCAGCACCGGGACCCTGCCGGCAACTTTCAGCAGTGCGGGCAACAATTTGAATGCGCCTTGCACTGCGCAAGTGCAATCGCCCTCGGAAACTCTCCAGGCGACCAGTGCCATTACCGGGGCCGCCAATCCTTATCCGTTTACCGTGCAGTTGAGTGACACCGGAAACCCGACGACGCCGGGTGCGTCGGTGACCAACAGTGCGACGTTGACCGTGCAGCCTCCTTTGGTGGCTACCTTGGCCCAGAACGGCAATGCCAACGTGGCCAATGGCTTGCTGCCCGGAGTCTACAACCGCACCTATGGAGTGGGCGGCGGAACTCCGACCTTTACCGCCGCCGGTGGGTTGGGTGGAATTTCTGCAGGTTTGGGGGGGAACTATCAGTGGTGCCTCAGCGCCGGGGCCTTGCCAACTGGATTCCTCAATACCGGAACGAATTTGAATAACACTTCCACCTGCGCGTCACCGGTCGTCGAGAACACAGCCACTTTGATGGCGAGTCCCATTACCCAAAACGTGGCCACCCCCGCCTCGTACAGCTTCACCGTCCGGTTGGATGATGGGGGCAATGCCGCCGTACCCAGTGGGATTCTGTCGGGCACGACCAACGTGGTGAACAGCTCTATTCTCGTCAATCCCCAGGTCCAACTGGCGCAGAGTCTGAGTGCGAATTGGCCTGACGCCGTCAATGGTCGAGCCTACGGTTCTGGATCGAATTGCACGGGAGGCAATTGCGCCCCGGCGACTTATACCGCCACCTACGGTCTGGGAGGTTACGTGTGGCCGACCACGCCCGCCAGCATTTTGGCGATTACCGGCATGTCCTGCTCGGTGGTCAGCACAACCTATCAGTGCAGCGCAGCGGATATAACCGCCGCACCCTCCGCCGCGGGGGCCACTTCGCAATCCTACAGTCCGAGCGCGACGGTTACCGATACCCCCAACGCCGCGACGCCTGCCGCCACGGTGGCGACCGACCCCAATAGCACGCGCACGGATACCTTGTGGGTCGATGCGCCGCTCCTGGCAACCCTAAACCAGAACGGCAGCACAAATCCCGGCACCCTGATCCCCGGTGTCTCGGGCCGCAGCTACGGGGTGGTTGGCGCTACCCCCGCTTATACCGCGGCGGGTGGATTGGGTCAGGCTACCGTAGGTTTGGGGCACTACCAATGGTGCATCAGCGCGGGGGGCTTACCGGCAGGATTCCTCAATAGCGGAAGCAATGTGAATACCCCCTGCACGTCACCGGACGTCGAGAACGCAGCGACTCTTTCGGCTAGCAATATTTCGGCGACCATCACGCCGCCCTCCCAAAACTTCCCTTTTACGGTGGAATTGGACGACCCCGGTAACGGCAGCACGCCCAGCAGCATTTCCAGTAGCACGGGGGGAAGGAATGCGACGAGTTTGCTGATCAATGCCCCCTTGGCGATTAACCTGACACAGGCAGGGAATGCCGCCTCACCGAACCCGGCGAGCCTGCTGCCGGCGGTGACCAATCGAACCTACGGGTCGATCGGCGGAACGCCCACTTACACGGCCAGTTACGGTTTGGGAGGATACACTTTCCCGGCGTCCCCGGGACCCTTCGGGTCAGGTTCAGGTTTCACCTGCTCGACAACCACCACCAACCCTTACGTGTGTTCCGCGAGTCCCGTGGCGTTGGCGGCGTCGGCTACTTCTTATCCCTTAAGCTTGACGGTGACCGACACCGCCAACCCGGCCGTGCCGAATGGCAGCGCGACGTCGACCACGAGTTTGCTGGTCAATCCCCAGATGCAACTGGCGCAGAGTCTGAGTGCGAATTGGCCTGACGCCGTCAATGGTCGAGCCTACGGTTCTGGATCGAATTGTACGGGAGGCAATTGCGCCCCGGCGACTTATACCGCCACCTACGGTCTGGGAGGTTACGTGTGGCCGACCACGCCCGCCAGCATTTTGGCGATTACCGGCATGTCCTGCTCGGTGGTCAGCACAACCTATCAGTGCAGCGCAGCGGATATAACCGCCGCACCCTCCGCCGCGGGGGCCACTTCGCAATCCTACAGTCCGAGCGCGACGGTTACCGATACCCCCAACGCCGCGACGCCTGCCGCCACGGTGGCGACCGACCCCAATAGCACGCGCACGGATACCTTGTGGGTCGATGCGCCGCTCCTGGCAACCCTAAACCAGAACGGCAGCACAAATCCCGGCACCCTGATCCCCGGTGTCTCGGGCCGCAGCTACGGGGTGGTTGGCGCTACCCCCGCTTATACCGCGGCGGGTGGATTGGGTCAGGCTACCGTAGGTTTGGGGCACTACCAATGGTGCATCAGCGCGGGGGGCTTACCGGCAGGATTCCTCAATAGCGGAAGCAATGTGAATACCCCCTGCACGTCGCCGGACGTCGAGAACGCAGCGACTCTTTCGGCTAGCAATATTTCGGCGACCATCACGCCGCCCTCCCAAAACTTCCCCTTTACGGTGGAATTGGACGACCCCGGTAACGGCAGCACGCCCAGCAGCGTCGGCAGCAGCACGTCGGCGACAAGAGCGACGAGCGTGGTCATTAATGCCCCCCTGGCGATCCAGCTCACCCAGGCCTCCAGCACCAACCCCACAAGCCTGCTGCCAGGAGTGACCGGGCGGAGCTACGGCACGATCAATGGGGGCGCCGGGGCGCCGACGTACACGGCGAGCTACGGCTTGGGCGGGTACACTTTCCCGACCTCGCCGGGACCCTTCTCCACCGTTGCCGGTTTTGCGTGTTCGTCGGCGACGACGAATCCGTATGTGTGTTCCGCCAATACCTCGGTGAGTGCGAGCCCGGCGACTTACAGTGGCCTCAGCTTGACCGTGACGGACACCGCCAACCCCGCCGTGCCACAGGGAAATGCCTCAGTGAGCACGAGCTTGCTGGTCAATTCTCAACTTACCCTCTCGACGAACTTGGGTCCGAACTGGCCTGACGCCGTCAATGGGCGTGCTTACGGTCAAGGAACCGGATGCACAACCGGAGGCGCGGGCAATTGCACCGCCATGATTTACACCGCGGCCAATGGTCTCGGGGCCGTGGGAGGGTACACCTTCCCCGTCATCAACAACTTCCCGACTTCCCTTTCTCCGGGCTGCGCGTCCGCCAGTCCGACTCTCACGTGCAAGAGCGCCCAAATCACTGATGGTGCCGGCACCTTCCATCCCACGGTGACGGCGGTTGACGTCGCCAACGAAGCCACTCCAGTCGCTAACACGACCACCGATCCCCAGAGTACGCGCGGCAACACCGACACCTTGATCGTCGATCCTCCCCTGGGAGTAACCTTGACGCAGAACACGCCGGGCGTCACGACGAACCCGGCAAGTCTTTTGCCGGGGGTCGCGGGCCGCAGTTACGGCCTGATCAACGGGGGCGGTGCTACACCCACGTACGCGGCGGCGGGGGGACTCGGCGCTACGAACGTTGCAAACTATGAATGGTGCGTCGATACGGGAGCATCATCGTTGCCAGCGGGCTTGACGGGAATCAGTGGGGTAGGCGCGTCGGCTGCGCACTGCGCTCCTTATGGACCGACGGGAACGGGCACCGCCACCCTTTCGTCTGCCAACATCACGGCAACCCTCACGCCGCCCTCCCAAAACTTCCCCTTCACGGTGGAACTGGACGACACGGGCAACGTCAGCACGCCGAGCAGTGCCTCTTCCGCCACGGAAGCGTTGAGGTCGACGGGCTTGCTGATCAACGCGGCCCTGGCAGTTAGCTCCAACTACGCCAGCAACGCCTTCCCCGATGGGGTGGTCAATCGTCATTACGGCGACGTGGGTACAACCTGTGGAGCAGGTGCTTGCGCGCCGATTACGTACACAGCCTCCTACGGCCTGCCAGCTTACACCTACACGACGATCACGAATAACGATGCGGCGCCCGCGGGCGCATGGCCGAGTAACATCAATTGCTCTCCGGCGGCGCCGACAACCTCCGCCACTTACACTTGCGCGGCGACCACGGGCATTGCTACCGGTGTCGCCACTCCGCCGCAGGCGTTCACTCCTTCGGTTACGGTTACTGATACCGGCAACTATGCAACCCCGAACGGTTCACTCAACGTCCCAGGGTCACTCAACGTTGATGCCGGCCTGGCACTTGCGCTTAAGATCGGCAACTTTCCTTACGCGGCGGGCACTGCCTGGCCGGTGGGTGTCCTTGGGCGTCCCTACGGTTCGGGGAACGGTTGCACGGGTGGGGCAGCTTGCGCGCCGCCCATCTTTACCGCCACCAACGGCCTCGGCGCCGTCGGCGGATATACGTTCTCCAACGACGCCAGCCTTACGGGGGTGGGTTTCACCTGCAACACCAGTAGTCCCTCGCTGACCTGCTCAGCTACCGACCTCACGAGCGGGTTTACACCCAGCGTCACCGCCACAGACGTCGCTAATACGACGACTCCGGCGGCGACGACGACTACCGATCCCAACAGCATCTTTACGAGCACCAATCCCGTTACCGCCAATCCGGAACTCACCATTACCAACACCTTCCTCGAGAATGCCACGGTGGGTGAACCGTATTCCGCCATTCTCGATTCCAACCGGATGGGTCTGGGCTCCCCCTATTTGTGGTGTGCAGGGACGATCTCGAACGGAGTGTGCACCCCGAGCGGTGGAATTGAGGGAGTGAGCTTTGTTACTCCCAGCCCTGCCATCACTGACGATCCATCCGGGAACATCCGTGGCTACTATCAGGGCACACCCACGACCCCCGGCGGAGCTTCCACGACAATCTCCCTCTCGGATGAGGGCAATGCGACCACGCCCGCTTGTTCGTGGGTCGCCACCTGCCCCCCACCTCTGGCGTTGACGACTGCCGCAACCAAGCCCAAAGTTTTCAATCCCCAGGGATTTGTCGCCAACTCTATTGCCGAATCCCTGCTTCCCTTCAATTTCAGCAGTTTTGCACCGGGTACTGCCGTAGACCTCTCCGCCTCCGGGCAACACCCCATTACGCCGCGGGTTACCCCCGACGGGCAATGGGTGTATGTGGCGGCGCAAAGCGCGGTGTCGGTAGTCGATCCTACCACCGCCACCAAGGCGGTACCGGACTTCACGTTTACAACTACGGGAACCTCGGCCACGAGTCCGACGGGTCTCGATGTTGAGCCGCAGCAGTACTTTACGGCTATTCCGACCGCCTGCTCTACCAACCCGTGTTCCAACCTTACTCCATTTATCCGGTACGACGCGTGGCTGGTCGATTGGGCCTCAACGACCACTCCCGTCGCTCCGACCCTCAAGGCCACGGTGCAGCCGATTCCGGAAGCGGAGAACCCCGGAATGCTGCCCACCGCGCTCGTCGGCGCTAACTCCTTGACCGTCGCCTACGCCTACGGGATCGCTGTGACGCCCGACGCCAAGCAGGCATGGGTAACGCTGGATCATGGTTGTCTGCCAGTATCTGTGACCTGCAACACTCTGGTTCCGCTGACTCTTCCTGCGCTGTCGTCGGGTACAGCCACAACCTACCCGGCGACTGCCGGAACTACGTTCGGCAGCATCGGTTTGAACGGCGGACCGGTAGCGGCTGATCCTCGGGGCAATTACGTCTACTCCGTGCAATATGATAAAACGAATACTCTCCCCTACATCGCGGTGGCTACCACCGCCGCGTCGGATCCGCCGGTTGGTAGCCCGACCACGGTGATTGGATACTTGCCCCACGCAGCGTCTGACGCCGGGACCGTGCAGGTCTGCCAAACCGGTGGAAATCCGACTGCGCTGGACGTCTCGCCCGATGGTACACGGTTATACATTGCTTGCAGGAACGAACCGAATAACTACGTGGAAGCGTGGGATGTGTCGCAAGGTGACGGCGCGCTTCTGGGAAGTGACATTACACTCACTGCTCCCTTGGCGACCGTTCTCTTACCGGTTTCCGAGGGGACCGGGTCGGGAGGCCCGGCGAATGCCGAGAACGGCTGCGCTTACCCGATTGCCATGAAGTCGATGGCGACCAGCACGGTTTACGGCACGCGTCTGTTTGTAAGTTGCTATAACTCCGATACCATCGTGCCCATCGACTACAACTCGGGCCTGGGTTCAAACACTCTCGATAAGTCGAATGTCAATGCCGTCATCTCGACCGACGCGGCGCCGATTGCCAACTCCGCGGTATACACAAACCCCTGCGCGGCACCCGGTTCCTGTCCGTACGGGATCGACCTGACGCCGAACCCGGCGCTGCATTTCATCACTGGTGGCTTTGCTCCGATCTCCTCCCCGGTGGCGATGCTACCTGAAACAAACTCAACGCCTTACTACCAGTATGTGGCGGTAGCGGGAGGCGCCCTGCCGCTGACTTGGAGCAATCCTGATGGGGTCCTCGCCAGTGACCCGAACTGTGCCGGACTCACGTTGAATGCCAGCACGGGAGAGATTTACGGAACTGCCGCGAATACCTCCGTGACCTGCGGTGGAACGAATGGCTTTATCATTCGCGTCACTGATGGTTCGGGACAGTTTGTGGAGAGAGCATTTACGATTACGATTCACTAGAAAGCAACGCAGGTAGGCGTGGCTGCAATTCGTGGGGGTGGCCCTGGGGGCCACCCTGAAATGGCAAGGTACGAGGCCTACCCTCCCTGGTGAACACAATCCTTCGGAAGACCGGAATCTCAGGCATTGGAGCGTAGGGCCCGCTCTGGGGGCCCTACGGCTCTCCCCACCGTGCGGGCCTCTCCCTATACACCAACCGATACTCCAGCCCGCGCTACTCCTCACCTTCCCACCAAGCCCCACGGTTAAGTTGCGGGGGCGGTTTTTTCGGCCCATGATTTGACTTGACAAGTAGCCTCCGATGGGAAGAGCCCTTACAATTACGATTGCTCCCTGGTTGGAACATTTCCTCACAACCAGCGCAGGACTGCTCTCCGGGTGCTGTGCCTTTGCTTCATGACCCCGGTAATGAGTTCCATCGGCAATGCGGCGGCACCCCCGTACGTGAATGCCTGCGGCAACACGAGTTCTTGCCCACAACTTCTTGACTTGATGCCGAATCCGGCGCTCCATATCACCACTGGCGGGTTTATTGCTACGCCGCCTTTTGCGTTGCCAGCCGCAACCCACGGGAATTCCTATTCTTGTTATCTCGCTGCGCAAGGAGGAGCCGTCCCGCGCACCTGGAGCAATCCTGACGGCCTATCGGGGACCGGGGCTTGCACCGGCCTTTCGCTCAATACGTCGACAGGAATTATCACTGGCACTCCTCCATCGGCTGGAGCGTGCGGGGGAACGAATGGCTTTGTCATTCGCGTCACCGACGCTTCCGGACAGTTCGTGGGTAGAGCGTTCAGCATCACGATTAACTAGGTGGGTCGTCGGAGTTTTCGAGCTATACGCTGATCCTCCACCGGGCCCCGCGGCATCAACGTGGGGCCCAATTCCTTCCCCATCATCTGCCGCAATCCTGCGGAGCAGGGATATCTGGTTTCCGGCTGAGAATGCTTCCTGGATTCCGGCGGGCATCTCGGCGGCCCCTCAGGAAAGAGATTTTGGCGCGCAGTTGACGAGCTTTTTCCCTCTGTGCTATAAACTTAAGGTTCGATTCAACCGATGTCATGTGTGCAGGCATACTCCTCGGTAGCTCAATGGTAGAGCATTCGGCTGTTAACCGAAGGGTTCCAGGTTCGAGTCCTGGCCGAGGAGCCAACAAACCAAAGAACTTAGCTCCAAAACGTAGAATCGAAAAAGTACCAGATGGTACCACCTAAACCCCCAGGAGCATCTTGACTACCCCGCTGTTGGCCTCACGATGTGCCGAGGTCAAGTCCGGGTCAAGGCCGTAAATCTCCGCTGTTGTTCTCACGTTGGCGTGCCTCATTAGTTCTTTTTGAACTTCCAGCGAAGTACCGCACCGTTTCAAGCTCGCGCGGTAGGTGTGTCGAAACGTGTGCCAGCCAACCTTGCCGATTTCCGCCTTCGTAGCCGCTGGCTGAATGTGATCCTTGAGGATCATTCCCTGCCAACGTGCCTTGCCGGTGTCGCCCGCAAAAACATAATTTGACTCAGCGGTGTATTTCGCCTTCCTTTGCCAATCGAGTAAGGCCGTCGCAAGGTCTGGGTCAAGTGGCACGGGCTTTTCTGAGGCTTCGGTTTTTGTGGTATCTTCTCTGCCCGCTACTACGCTGTGTCTAACGTCGATTGCAAGGTTCTGCCACTTGATATCGCCCCACTTTAACCCGACAATTTCACAGACCCGCAGTCCGGTGCATCCTGCCACTAAGACCATAGTCCGGTAGGGGTCATTCAGTTTGTCCAACAAAGCTCGGAACTGTTCCGGTGTGAGCACGCGCGGGATTTTGAGTCGTCTGGTGCTCTGTCGAACTAGCTGAATGGGGTTATGGTCAACTAACTTCCAGCGCCAAGCCCATTGATAGAGCAAGTAGAGAGCGTTCCTGATGTGGGCCTTGGTCTTCGGTGCGAGAGACTTTTCGTTCTTCTTGCCTCGCAGGGATTCAAGCCAGTCCATAACTGACATTGGATCAACTCGATCTAGAAACATGTCGCCCCACCGTGGCCGAATGTAGGTTTCAAAATAGGTGCGGTACTCAGACTGCGTTTGGAATCGCCTTTCTTTCGCTAATTGCTCCTTCACGAAGCGATCTATCAAACCACCCACCGTAACCGAGTGGAATTGCTGCTGCGAATTCTGCGCGTTAACCTCAATGCGAAGATGTTCAATAGCCCTTTCCGCATCGGCCTTCGTCGGGTGCTTTTCAACCGTCCCCACTAACACCGACTTCCGCCTTCCATCCTCGAAATAGCGGAACTGCCAAACGTCTGGCCCCTTGTTCCGCTTCCGAATCCTCAAATCTCCGTACTGGTATCGTGCTTGCATATTTCCTCCCATCAGAATGAAGGTTTTATGCGGCACGCTTGGCGGTTGGATTCTACCGCAGATTGCGAACGCGCATCAATCCACGCCTGAATGGCCGGTGCCGAGTATCGATAGAATTTGGAGACCTTGAAGCCTGGAAGTTCTCCGCGCTTGACCATTCGTTCGACAACCTTGGGGTGAATGCCGAGAATCTGTCCCACCTCGTTACTGCTCAAAAGTGGCTCAATCGCGTTTCCTGCCATTTCAGGCCCCTCCAAATTTTCTTTGATTCTCACGCTCCCCGGTTTAAACCCCCGTAACCCCGTCGAACCCTTCCGGACATGCCACCCTACCTACGGGGCAATCGACCCTCTCGAAACCCACGCCAATTGGGGTGTTTGTCCCGGCTATTTGGCCTGTTTTGGGTTTTCCCCGTCGATGAAATGCCTTCTTACATGCATCATCGCAGAACCGGGCATCGGATCGTTTTCCCTCCAACGTGCAGCCGCAATGAAGGCACTTTCTTTCCTCAGCGTGAGGTAACGTAACGGCGCTGGCCTTGGCCCCATGCTTCTCAAGCCATGCATTCAAACGTGCGCCGTCACCTAGGTGATGGCTCTTGCCCGCTTTCTCGCAGACCGCGCCACAGTAGGAACCGGATTCAAGTTTCTCACCACACCATCGACAACCCCGCTCGATGATTGCTTGTTCGGCGCACAGCACATTCTGGTAAAACCCTGGCAGGCCGGGAATTTTCATGCCAGTGACGTGGCTGAAACTGACACCGCAAGACTGACAATTCCCGTATGCTGCGGGGTCAACGAGATGCCGCAGGTATGGCGACTTCACCACTTGCAAACTGAGATCGTAGGATTCCATTGTCATAAACCTTCCTTGTTGGTTGATTAGAAGCAGCGTCACCGCTTTCACTTTTTGATTCAAACACTGGTTTCACCGTGTTCACTTTTGGCGTTTCAGCTCTGACGGAATCATTGAGTTCACTCCTCGGGCCTAAGCTCGTGGCCACCCTCATCGGCCACGACCGTACCAGATAGGTCCCCCACTTCTAGGTCCAAGGCGTAAGAAAGCAACTGAAGATCTTCCGGAGTCGGCCTAAGCACTCCCCGCTCAATACGGCTCAACCGGGACGGGTGAAGTCGTCGCCCTGTCCGAATCCAGACATCATCTTGAGTAAGGCCTTTCTTGAGCCGCTCCAATTTGAGAAAGCTCATCACGAAATCACCTCCCGAGAGTCCTGGCGGTTCATACACTATTTTGTCATACGGTGTTTGATTGATCTGTCGGGGAGGTCGTCGGAACACAATAAAATTGCGCCTTCAAAGAACCCTTTGGTTTGAGGATTATGCGGGATCGAGGGGAGTCACTGTAATACTGCCTGGAGGGGGCGGTTTCTGTACGGGCTTGTAACGGTAGGCACTGCGAAGAGAAATACCAAACCACCGAGAGAGTATCTTGGTAACGGCAGTATCCAACCTGCCGGTGACCAGTATTATTAGGTCTTCGCGGCGGAGCGGTTGATCCAAGAACCCTCTGAGGTGTGGACCGTGAAATTGGGTATGTGAATTACGCTGGAAAAATAAATCATCCAGAATGCCGTGATCCCGACTACCTTTGGTCAACAAGACGGGACGGAGGGTTGAATTGGGCAATTCGCGGGTTCCCCAACAGACACCCACGTAACTGACCAACCGCTCTCGTCTTGGGATTGTCTTGTCCGCATGAATGTGCCTCTCATGCAGCCTAAACCTTGAGAGGATGTCTTGACGCAGCACCCGGAAAGGGTCCTTCAAGAACCGGTGGATATCCCACAGCAACCGGACATCGTCTTGTTTGGTCTCCCCACTCTTAATGACCGACTCGACCCAAGAGAGATTTTGTCGTCTCGGGCCGTAAATAGCCCTTAGGATTCTGAAGGTACGCAATGTGCCTGCGGATTTATTTGGTGATCGACGCGCGTACAGCCGAACCGCTGACGCATACCACTTGTCTGCCCGGCGTGCGGGAATTCTCATCCGATTCAAGAGGGATGCGATTTTCCTGAGGCTTTCGCGGCGCCTCTTGCGATCGGCGACCAAGATGGAGATCAGATCACCAACAGCGTCTCGATACCAGCGAGCGGACTTGGCGATTTGCGGGAATTTCCATGCGAACTCGATGAGGCCGTTAAGGTCACCGCTCTTGTAGCGCGCTTGATACCATCGAGAATAGAACTCGACTCTGCTCTCCGAGCGAAGCCTTCTTCCCACAGGGTTCTCCAATTCCCAAGGGGGGCGAGGCCTTGTACCACCCACGAGATGTTTCCACAAACGGCTCTTGACAGTCAAGGTTAAATATGATACTGGGTATATCGGAATGACGAAGTACTCCACCATGCAAGTAGCCCGGTTAGTTGGCATTGGGCGGATCACGCTCCTGCGCTGGTTGAAGCTGAAACCAGACCTGGAGCCCGGCAGGATCCGGATTGGTGAGATCGATGCCCGCGTCTGGACTGACCACGACGTGGAGCGGGTTCGCAAGTATAAGGCTGCCCACTACCGCAAAGGTCGGGGGCGCAAGAAGGCTCAAAAGAAGAGCGGCCAACGCTGAAGTGTCACCTTCAACGCTGGCCTAACCACACCCAACCTGACGAGGAGGTTGAATATGGCTTCACCGAAGATACACCCACCCACATTTTCAACACAACCAGGCCGCATCAGGGCAGCGATTTACGCGAGGGTCAGTACGGGCCACAACGGGCAAGACCCCACAATGCAAACCCGAGAATTGGAAGAGTACTGCCAGCGTCGGGGTTGGCTGGTCGCTGGCTGCTATGTGGACACAGGCATTTCAGGTTCCGAGGAATCAAGACCAGAACTGGACAGGCTCATGGCCGACGCACACCGGAGACGTTTCGATGCCGTTGCGGTTTGGAAGTTCGACCGCTTCGCCCGCTCGGTGTCTCACCTGCTCCGTGCGCTCGAAACCTTCAAGGCCCTCGGGATTGACTTCGTTTCATTATCGGAGCAAGTGGACACCAGCACGCCCACTGGCAAGATGGTTTTCACGGTGCTTGGTGCTGTCGCCGAGCTTGAGCGCAGCCTGATTGCCGAGCGGGTCCGTGCTGGTATCAGGAATGCGAGGGCCAAAGGCAAGAGGCTCGGAAGGCCAAGAGTCGCCGTGGACGGTGCCATGATAGCGGCCCTACGCTCCCAAGGCCACTCCTGGGGTACGATCCGCCAGGAGACAGGCATTGGCAAGGGGACGGCCCAGCGGGCCTTCTACAGCCTGCCTCAAATCGCTGCACCTTTGACCCGCTAATTCTGCGGAAACGAACCGACCGTGGCGGATGCTCAAAGCTGCCGCTTGGTCTTCGGACATAACCGTGCCTTTGCCTCGTCGCCGCCAAACTCCAGGTCACAAGAACGGTTTGGCGACTTGAACGAAGCCGCCCGTGCGGCGGACGCTGCGCGTGCGAGGAAGGGGGAAGGGGGCTAATCGGGATATTGTCGGGTCATAAGGAGGTTCTCTATGACCCGTCTACGCAAGCTGATGCTCGAAGAACTCGAGCGTCGGAATTACTCTCAGGAAACCGTACGTAGTTACCTGCGTGCCGTCGCGGACTTCGCTCGCTACTTCCATCGTCCTCCGGATCAGTTGCGTCCTGAACACATTCGCCAATATCAAGCCCACCTATTCCGCGAGAAAAAACTGGCTCCCGGCAGCGTCACCCAACAGCTCGCGGCTCTGCGGTTCTTCTTCGTCAAGACGCTGAAGAAACCGTGGAGCGTGGCCGAGACGCCCTACCCCAAGATGGGGCTCCGCCTCCCCACGGTCTTGAGCCAGGAAGAAGTCGCCCGGCTCATTAACTCCGCACCCACTCCCTTCTACCGCACCATTTTGATGACCCTCTACGGGACCGGCGCGCGCCGTGCGGAGGTCGCTCGACTCAAAGTCCAGGATATCGACAGCCCGCGGATGGTCGTGCACCTCCAGGGCGGCAAAGGCCGCAAAGATCGCGACGTGATGCTTAGCCCTATCCTGCTGGAGACCCTGCGGGAGCACTGGCGCAACCTCAAGCCCAAGGAGTGGCTTTTCCCGGGAGGTCGCCATCATACGGCCGCGCAACCGATCATCGCGAAGACCGTCTGGCACGCCTGCTTGTCTGCCGCGCAGCGGGCCGGCCTCAAAAAAAAGGTGCACCCCCACACGCTGAGGCACTATGTGCCCTTCCTGACTATGTCGAGTAATTGAGAACCCTTGTGAATTTAACCCCGAGAATTCAGGTCGCCACTGGGAAGGCCCCGGACAGTACTCGACATAGTCTTGAGCCGA
>Ga0326728_10008485_pt1 | contig 25496 bp, 24 predicted proteins | sample MB3enrmetagenome_FD_207602 | JGI IMG/M metagenome (GOLD analysis project Ga0326728, IMG submission 207602) | Lab enriched peat soil microbial communities from McLean, Ithaca, NY, United States - MB31MN | ecosystem: Environmental > Terrestrial > Soil > Wetlands > Peat | place: USA: New York... | reverse complement strand
TAAGTAAACTGTACAGCTGTGTCCTTGCCGTCGTTAATGTCCGCTACCCAGTAAGGCTGCTGCCTCATAGCTGTGACGTTGAAAGCAGGATAGTTTTCCCCTAACCACCCTAAGTTCGGACCCCCAAGACCTGTGACTGAGCTATAGAATGTGTCGTGGTTTCCAGCATCCCAACAGTAGGGAATACCATCATTGTAAAGCGGCATCATGGCGTTGTTGGCGTTGATCCAATCCATCGTGGAATTGGCGTCCTGTACTATGTCACCAGTGTGAATAACCATCATAAGATTCAAAGCGCGACTATTATTCACTATCCAACTGGTTAACCCATTAAATAAGGCTGGGGCAGAATCACTCAAATATTGAGTGTCCGTAATCTGAACTACGCTAAATCCAATATTGTTTGATAGGGCGAGTTGGTTCTCCAGGCCGATAATTGTATTGTTCAAGGAATTAATTTCTGCGGACTCTGATACTATTTGGCTATTAAGACTTGTTTCAACGGAGCCGACAGCTGCAAGTTGATTTTGAAGCCCCGTGATCACCGTGTTATCGGACCCAACTTGGTTTTGCAGGCCTGAAATATCGGCTTTCATTGAACTAATTGTCTTCTTGTCAGAACTAAGTGTCGAGTTATCAGAACTAAGTGTCGAGTTATCAGAACTAAGTGTCGAGTTATCAGAACTAAGTGTCGAGTTATCAGACAACACTTGACTCTGAAGTTTTGCATTTTGATTCTGCAACATGCCTATTTTGCTTTGTTCATTTGCTATTTGGGCATCTTTATCGTTTAGTGCTGATGTGTAATTAGCCACCACTCCACCCATGATAATTAATAGCGCGATGCATAACAATCCTATTCCCAAAGCAACCTTTCTGCTTACAACTTTCTTTTCACCCACAGAATTCCACCCCTGTTTTAAAGACCTTTTACGAATAGATACATTAGGATCATCTTTTTAAAACCTTGCCAAAGTTCTGCTTTATAGCTTAAAAAATAATTTTGAGCTAAACACACGTAAAACTACCTCAACCTATCTACTTCAACAGATAACATCGGGATACGGCAAAGCGCTAGAAGTTATGCCAGTTTTGCTTTGCTCTTAAAGTTATTATAAATGTTTGGTTTCTTTCTCAACTTGAGCAACAATAGCTTCTCTGAAGGTTGCTATTGGCGACTTTGTTTCTCAAACATTACGTTAGGCCATGAGGTTGGGTAGTCTTTCATCACTTTTTGAAGACTTTTTAAGGACACATTCTCGATGACAAATTGAGAGAAGTGCGCATCAACTCCACCTTTTTGCCATAGAGAATTAATAATCTTGTTTTCCTTACCTTTATCTTCAAAGACTGCAAATCGAACCCGGAAGTTATTTGAATCCAAGATTTTGAAGATTTCACCCAATTTTTCATGAAGAATGTTAGCATGCAATTCTACGAGAATTTTCAGGTCTCCCTTAAGCGTCTGGGGCATACCGTTTAATATTTCGTATTCATAACCTTCGACGTCCATCCGAATAAGACTCGGCGAAGGCTTATTCTTGAGGAATGTGTCGACTGTTTCTTTAGAAACGCTTTGGATTCCTATAATTTTGCCTCCGACGGAATTTTTATCCATGGAACATTGATTGCAAATGTTGGAAACATAAATCTCGGATTCTTCGTTGCACTCTCCAAACGCTAATTGAAAAATATCTACGTTTTTTAAATTATTTAGTCGCACGTTCTTTTTCAGTAACTCAAGGTTACCCTGCACGGGTTCAACCGCATAGACTTTTCCGTTTGCTCCCACAAGTCGAGACTCGATTAATACGTAGTAGCCGATGTTGGCACCAATATCTAAGACAACATCACCTTCCTTGAGGACGCCGCCCCCAATCAAATAATCAGTGGCGATGAATTCTCTCTTCTTGTGTAAAAATAAGTCCCTTTGAATACCCTCATTTTTTGGAAAGAGAAGCATTTTGGAGTTGTTTACTTCTACAACTGCACCATCTTTAGGGAAATATCTATGACGCTGAAATTGACTCTGAAGGCTCTCGAGTGATATTGCGATGAGCATGGAAACTGTTTTTTCAAATCCTTTCTCACGAGCCATTTTAAGAGTTTTATGAAATGGGATTGGCGTTATTACGAGTCTCCTAATTTTTTACCTTTAAGCCCTTCGTTTTCGTCCATAACTGCTTTTTTTATGCTTAAATCATTTCCCCAATTTATACCTAATTAACACTATGACTAAATTTACTTTTAGATTCTTGCAGCAGCTCTGTTATGTACTCGTTGACTGTTTTCTGGTGTTTTTTCGCAACTCTTTTTATCGCATTGTTTATGCCGGTAGAGTACTGCACTGCTTTCTTAGGCTTATCCACCAGCACGCTTGACATGCCAGCGTTCACGGCAACCTTTCTTAAAACGAGCTTTCGTAGAGTGTCTGGTTTCTGCTCCATTCTGCATTCAACTGGTAAGCTTGATGCAAACTCGGCAAGCTCAAACGATGCAAACGGCAAACGCAACTCCACATCATGGAAACCGGTGATTTTGAGGTCGCGTTCAAGATTGCTCTCATGAATCCTAACCACATCGTTAAACATCGTTTTTCGAACTTTTTCGCTTCCCTCCTTGCAGTACTCGTTGACGTAGCGTTGGTAACCTCCGAACAGTTCATCCGCACCCTGCCCAGCCAACATCACCCTGAAGCCTGATTCAGCCGCTTTTTCTGCTGCCCAATAAAACGGCAAGCCGACGCTGGCTTTAATCGGGTCAGGCTCCTCAATTAGCTCCACTGCCTTGGGCAAAGTCTTTTCCACGTCAGAATCCTTGAACAAATGCACCTGTAGGGGCAGATTCAACTGGTTTGATGCCTCAATTGCTTCTTCAGTTTCAGCCTGGTTTTCCATGCTTACGTGAAGCAGGTTAACTTTCACTCCAAGCTTACTTGCCAAATAAGCCACTAAGCTGCTGTCTAATCCTCCTGAAAACGCGACCGCAACCTCCTTCACGTCATGTGTGCGCCTTTGGATTGATTCTTCAAGAAGAGCTTGAAGCCTCTTTGCTGCCTCATCCAACGTTATCGGCGTAGGCTCTGCGTAAGTTAGCGTTTTGACGGGTTTGAACTGGAAGCCTCCACTATTCACAAAGGCTATGTTTCCAGGCGGAAAAGATAAGGGGTTTTCTATTCCCAATTTCCAGAGGGCTTTTCGGTTTGTGGCAACGGCGGCAATGTTTTGGTTTTCTCCGTAATAGAGCGGTTGAACTCCTACCGGGTCTCTTCCCGCAGCAATCCAACCGTCTTTTAGCATTAGAAACGAGTAATCGCCATCGGCGTTCGCGATTAGCGTTTGCAGGAGCGCTTCGCAGTGGAGCGGTTCCTTGGCAACTTGTTCCATGACAGCTTTTTTTGGTATAGGTGAGTAGACTCTGCCTTCAAAAACAAGTGCTGCATCATACAACTGCAAAAACTCATAGCCGCTCGCCGACGGAGGTTTCGAGGAAACATAGCCAGCTATAGTTGATGAAGCTAAGCCTTGTCTACTCATGATATCAAGGTTTTTGTCTAAAAGACTCTTCTTGGGGGAAACTAACCCGAAATGTGAAGTCCGCACATCGCCGACTGTTTTGAGTAATTCAAGGACCCGGTCAACTGCGTTATCGCCATGTTTGTCTAATACTGCAAGAGTTACTTTCATACGCTTACACACTCAACACTACGTACATTCTGTAATAGTATTGGTAAAACATTAATCTTTAATGTGTATATCCTTAACTTTGAGGAAACACCAACTTGCCCATATTACCTATAGATACTGGTCGTTACGGAACGCCAGAGATGTTAAAAATCTTCGAAGAAGAAACCCGAGTTCAGAAACTGCTTGATGTTGAAGCTGCCTTGGCTTTGGCGCATGCTGAAGTGGGCAATATTCCAATGAAAGATGCGGAAAAAATCGCCGCTATGGCTTCCACCAAGTACGTTAAAGTTGAACGGGTTAAAGCTATTGAAAAAGAGATAAAGCATGATATTGCCTCGCTTGTTCGTGCGCTCTCAGAGGTTTGCGGGTCAAGCGGCGCCTACGTTCATTTGGGTGCAACAAGCTACGACATCGTGGACACTGCGAACGCGTTGCAGCTGAAGGATGCTTTAGGACTTATCGAGAAAAAACTTGCCGATTTGAAGGGAATATTGAAGAAGCAAGCGGCTCAGCATAAAGAAACGATAATGATTGGCAGAACCCACGGGCAACACGCCCTGCCGACTACATTGGGCTTTAAGTTTGCGGTTTGGGGCTACGAGGTTAACAGACACATTGAACGATTAAACGAGTGCAAAAAACGCGTCTTAGTCGGAAAAATAAGCGGCGCAGTGGGTACGCAAGCTGGTTTAGGTGAGCATGCTGAGCAGATTCAGGAGCTTGTAATGAAACGGCTTGGTCTTCACGCAGCCGAGATATCAACCCAGATTGTTCAGAGAGACCGTTACGCTGAACTTGTAAGCGTTTACGCGATGGTTGCTTCTTCGCTGGAGAATTTTGCAACCGAGATACGGGAGCTCCAAAGACCAGAAATCGGCGAGCTCTCTGAGGCGTTTGAAGCAAGCAAGCAGGTCGGCAGCTCCACGATGCCGCATAAACAGAACCCTGAAACATGCGAACGAGTTTGCGGTTTAGCCCGAATCGTGCGAAGCCTCAGCACTCCCACTTTGGAAGACATGATTACGTGGCATGAGCGAGATTTAACTCAGTCCTCGGCTGAACGGTTCATTCTGCCAGAATCGAATATTCTTCTTGATTACATGCTTAGCTTAATGTGCAATATTGTCGTTAACCTGCGGGTCGATAGCCAGCGGATGCTGCAGAATCTTTCGTTGACGCAGGGACGCGCCATGTCGGAAGCCGTTATGATGGCGTTGACAAAGAAAAGCGTGAACAGGCAGGAAGCACATGAGTTACTGAGGAAACTGACAATTCAAAGTGCGCTGGAAAAGCGGGACTTCAAGCAAGTTCTCCTACAAGACAAATTCGTAAGCAGCAAACTGAGCGAAAAAGAGATAGATGAAGCATTAAACCCGAAGAACTATTTGGGCACGGCGGTTAAACAGGCTGAAAAATTTGCTAAAAGCTAAGACTAAAAGTCTGAAAGCGCTCTCTGCTTAAATTCTTGCTCTTTGTCAAGTTTTTCCCATGTGTCCTTTTTTACGAATCCGCCGACTTGTTCCTTAATTTTCTTAGCCAACCTTGGACCGACAAGCGGCAAATTAGTCAAGTCTTCGACTGACGCGTGCTTTATATCTTCAATGGTTTTGTAGCCTGCATTGTACATTATGCGTCCGCGGACTCTACCGATTCCTTCCAGCCGGACAATGGGCAGTAGCTCTTTCTTTATGCCTTTAGAAACCCTCTCCACCAACTCGTTTGTGAGTGGCAAAACCTCTTTTTCCTTGAAAAGCTGAGCCAATTCATCTGTGGCGTGAAGCAGCCACTTCGCATTCTCGATAGTCCGATACAAGTCGCCAGGTTGCACGTTAAACTGCTCAATGAGTTTTTCCTCACTGACTTCCTCAATCCAACTCTCCATTACCCACGCCGTTTTGATTTCGCCAAGGAACTCCTCGTATGAAAAATGGTCGTCCCACTCGTTTGGAACCTCAGTGAACAATTCATCTTTGTGCTCTTCAAGCTGAACCGCCAGCGCATCACACTCTCGCGTGTAGGGTCTCATTACGGGTCCCATGTCAGGCGTGTGAGAAATCAGGTGAAGCAGACCGAAATCTGTCAGGTAAGCAGGCTTGTTTCTCAGTGCGTCGCGGATTACAACTGCTGAGAGCGGGTCAATGTAGAGTTCGCTTACTCGTTTCCCAAACTTTGTTGCGTAGATGTTGTCTCCGCTGAAATCAATCATTTGCTCGTCATACAGGTACTTTAGGATTTTACCAATAATACCCTTGATTGCTTTCACGTCATACTGGTAAGCGTAGAAGGTTTTGCCGAAGAACTCGTAAATACCGTTCTCTGAATGAGCAAAATCTGAAGCAACCGTTGCCAACACGTGCCCTCGAATTATTTTTTCAACCCCCAGCCTCGACCAAATCCGCTCAGGCTTAGCCAAAACATAGCCTTCCATCAAATAGTCCGCTTCATCCGAGGTTTTGGCGATAAGGATTGATTCGCCTACCTTGTCGTATTTTGGTCTTCCAGCCCTGCCCGCCATCTGCTTATACTCCAACACACTGATCGGGTAGTTTCCGTAGCCTGGCTCAAAACGCCTGTAATCCTGAATAATAACCGTTCGCGCTGGAAGATTAACACCGAACGCTAACGTAGGCGTGGCTGTCAACACTTTGATTTTTCCCTCCTTAAACGAATCCTCAATCAGTCTACGATGCACCCCTGCTAAGCCGGCATGATGAAAAGCTGTACCGCACCGAACAAGCCCAGCGAGGGTTTCGCTGATTTGCGTTCGTTCGCCCGCTGACAGGATTTTTTCTGCTTCATGCTCCAGCGTTCGCTTCATAGGCTTGGATAAGACTTCGCTTGTGTGTTGGGCAATGGTTTTTGCGGCTGCAACCGAGTTTTTTCTTGTTGAAGCAAAAACGAGGGCTTGTCCACCAGTTTTCAGCGTGTTTAAAACAAGGTTTACGGTGGGGTATCGGGTTTTCTTCTCGATTTTTCTTGCGTCGCCGTCCTTGTACTGGATTTCCTCATTCAAAATCACGCCTTCCTTAAGCGAGACTGGACGCCACTCAGTTACAATGTAGTTGGCTTTTAACCACGATGCGATTTCGTCCACGTTGTTTATTGTTGCGCTTAAAGCTAGAACCTGAATGTCAGGATTAACCTGTAGCAGCCTAGCCAACACCACTTCAAGAGTTGGACCACGCCCCGCATCGTTTAAAAGATGAACCTCATCGGCCACAACCAGCGAAATGTCGTCCATCCATTTGGCGCGGTGCCTCAAAAGCGAATCAGCCTTCTCATTAGTACTAACTATAATATCATAGCGTTCAAGCCAATTGTCAGCAGTATCAAAATCGCCCGTGCTAATGCCAACAGAAACTTTTCTGCCGTCCGCTTTCCTGATAGAGGTGTATTTTCTGAATTCCTCAAACTTTTCGCTCGCCAAAGCCCGGAGCGGCGAGAGGTAAATTACTTTGCCATTCTTCTCCAAAACGTGCTTGAGAGCGCAGAGTTCAGCAATCAACGTTTTACCCGACGCTGTGGGGCTAGCCAAAACGATGTTTTTGCCGTCTAGCACTCCTGTCCGTATGGTGTCTTCTTGAGGAGGAAACAACTCCACAATCCCCTGGTTAAGCAGTATTTCCTTGACTTGTTCTGGCACGGGCAACTCTGCAATCTTCAACTTTAAACTCGCCATTAATTCGTTAATTTATCCTATTGAACAAGCTAATTAATAGAATTAGCCGTAGCGAAAACTGTTTTTTCAGCTACATTTTTCTATATGAACTAGATACTAGCAAGGTGACGAGTTATCTTATCCCATAAAACAGGAGGATACTGTATGGTTGAAAACGTGAAAGAACTCCTTAAACTGCATGAAGGTATAACCCACGAAGTTTACCTTGACAACGAGAACTCCAGCATAGTTCCCCAAGAAATAGTCGACGAGATGCTGCCCTACTTTAACAAGAAAGCCTACGGCAACCCCACATTAACCCACAAACCCGGCTGGGAAGCCTTCGAAGTAATAATGAATTGTTTCCAGAAAATCAGCAAGACCATAGGCGCAAAAATCCTAGAAGAAATCACCTTCACCCCAGGCGAAACCGAAGCCAACAACCTAGCCATTATGGGCAGCGCGTTCGCCCAAAAAAGCAAAGGCAAAAAAATCATCATATCCGAAATCGAACCAGTCAACGTGTTGCAGGTTGCTGAAATGATGCAGAAGTTCGGGTTCACAACCACAAAAATCCCAGTGAACCAAGAAGGCTTCATCAACCTCGAAAAACTCAAAGAAGCAGTCGACAACGAAACCATACTTGTCAGCATTGCAGCCGTAAACAACGAAATCGGCACAATACAACCGATTAAAGAAGCTGTTGACATTGTTAAAGATAAAAATCCACAAACACTCTTCCACACAGATGCCACGGACGCTTATGGCAGAATCCCCTTTAACGTGCAAAACCTAAACGTGGACTTAGCCACAGTCAGCAGCTACAAGATTCAAGGTCCACGCGGCATGGGAGCAATGTACCTGCGTGACGGCGTGAACATGGAACGCATTCTTGAAGGGCAAATTGGAACACAGAAGCTTTGGCCAGGAGTCGAAAACACCCCATTAATCGTTGGTTTCACAAAGGCTTCGGAGCTTGCATTCCAAAACTTCGAAGCAAACACCGCCAAGATGCGAAAGTTACGGGATATGCTTGTTGACGGAATATTTAGTGAATTGGATGATCTGCGTTTTAACGGTCCAAAACGTGATAAGCATTCCCCAGACAACGCCAACGTCAGCATTCTACGCGCTGAAGGTGAAGCATTAACCATCGAGTTAAGCCTCAAGGGAGTTTACGTTTCCAGCGGCAGCGCATGCAGCCGGAGACTGCTTCAGCCGAGTCACGTTCTTGTCGCAATTGGCCGCAAGTTCAGTGAAGCACACGGCAGTATTCTCATGAAAACTACGCGTTATCTTACAGAAGAGGATATAGCTTACGTTTTGAAAGTGTTACCAACATGTGTGAACCGAATAAGAGGGATAGTTGGCTCAACAGGAGTTGATTAAAAGTGTCGCGTATACCACTACCTTATAACCCAAAAGTCATGGATTTATTCAGAAACCCCAAGAATCTGGGAAAAATGGAAGATGCCACAGTCGTAGCAGTAGCTGGAAACCCAGCGTGCGGAGACATGATAACCTTCTACCTAAAAATAAGCAACCAAGACATAATTGAAAGAGCAACCTTCGAAAGTTACGGTTGCGCCGCCAACATCGCGACATCCAGCATAGTTACAGAGATGGTTAAAGGCTTAAGTCTTGAAGCTGGATGGAAAGACATAACTTGGAAGAAAGTAACTGAGGAAATCGGTGGATTACCAGCCGTCAAGTTCCACTGCGGAGTACTTGCCGTAGGCGCCCTGAAACGTGCAATCAGACTATATTATAAACAAAAAGGCGTTGCCGCACCCAGTTGGATGCCGGTGGAACACACTTTTGAAGAAAAACAAGCGCTGGAAGAAGAAGAGTTAGCAAAGATGCTCTCTAAGAGGCTAAAAGCAGAAGAGAAGGCAGAGAAGTAATCGTGGACACACAAGCGATTCGTCAAGATTTTCCAATACTAAAACGCCAAATAAACAACAATCCCCTAATTTATTTTGATAATGCAGCAACCACCCAGAAACCCCGCCAGGTAATAGATGCAATAAGCGACTTTTATGAAAAACACAACGGCAACGTGCATAGAGCAGTACATACCCTGTCATTGGAGGCAACGGATTTTTATGAGAAGTCAAGGGAAAAAATCGCAAAATTCATCAACGCCAAAGACCCAACAGAAATTGTTTTTGTAAGAGGCACAACGGAAGCCATCAACTTAGTTGCGTATTCATGGGGGCTACACAGCCTAAGCAAGGATGACGAGGTTTTGGTCTCCCTTATGGAGCATCATAGCAATATTGTTCCCTGGGAAATCATCTCTAAAATAAAGGGTTTTACAATAAAATACGCCAATGTAAATGCTGACGGCACGTTAGACTATGATGATTTTGAAGGCAAATTTTCAAGTAAAACAAAGATTGCCTGCTTAAGCCATGTTTCAAACGTTACAGGCATAATTAACGATGTCAAACGAATTGCAAAAGCTGCACATGATAATGGCGCGTTAATGCTGGTTGATGGCGCACAGTCAGTACCGCACTTAACCGTTGATGCCCAGGATTTGGATATGGATTTTCTGGCTTTCTCTGGACATAAAATGCTCGGACCTACAGGTATCGGAGTGCTTTACGGCAAAAAGGAACTTCTTGAAAAGATGGCGCCATTCCAAGGTGGAGGGGAAATGATAAAGGAAGTAGAGTTTAGCCAAGGCAAAGGCTGTAGCATAATATGGAATGACCCGCCGTGGAAGTTTGAAGCAGGCACGCCTAACATTGGCGGCGCCGTTGGCTTAGCTGAAGCCGTAAAGTATCTTGAAGCTATTGGCATGGACGAGGTGCGAAGCCACGAGAAAACGTTAACTAAGTATGCAGTTGAACGCATGCAAGAATGCAATAAAGTTACGATTCATGGTTCCCTCGACCTTTCTAAGAAATGCGGCATAATACCCTTCAACGTTAAAGGATTATCGTCACATGATGTTGCACTTATCTGTGACAATTACGGAATAATGATACGAAGCGGTTACCATTGTGCACAGCCACTGCATCAACAGGTTCTAAAGCTTCAATCCTCAGACAGGGCAAGCTTCTACATATACAACACACAAGAGGAAATCGACCATTTCGTTGAAGTTTTAAAGGAGATCGAGCAACTCTAATGGCGACCGTTGAAGATTACGTGTCGCGGATTGAAGGAACATGCGGTGAAGAAAAGGACGTCATAGTAGTTTTTAAGTACGATAAGAAAGATGAAGCAATCGCACGTATTTTAAAGAAAGCCCAATTGAAAAATACCATAGCTGGAATAATTTTTGAATTAACTTTTCAAGACACCTCTTTTCGGCTGTACTCCAATGGAAAAGCTATTTTTAGAAGCATCAAGAATAAGCAGGAACTGAATAATCTCCTTGCCAATCTTCTACTTTAGGCGCCGATGCACGTTCAGTTTTTTATTTGTTAGCTGAGCGATTTTTCAATCGCATCTTTTTCTGCTCATCCAGTTCAGAAACTGAAATAAGTAGACCCTTAAGCCACTGTGGCAAAGCAATTATAAACCATTGTGGCAAAGCATCTTTAAACTCCCGCTGCAATCCCAAGCGTACAGCAACTCTGCCTTTCCATGTTATAGGTACATAGTAACGTGTTATCGGAAACTTGACAAACCCGTTGCTTTCTTTAAACTTATCCAGTGACGGGTGGTTCCCTATTCTTCCGTACATAAGCCACCGCTCGCCTTTGGATGCGCAAACTTCAACCGCTTTAGCAATGAGTGCGTTATTTACTGCTTTATCCCAGTGCTTCTGCATCGAAAGAATCTGAGAAAGGATAGCTATATTGTCACCGTAGATTATTTGGATAAATCCTACAAGCTCTTCTTGCAAAAATGCGCCGATGAAGGTGCTGTTTTGGGTTTCATGGATTTTAAAATCGACTGTTTTAAGAGACTGCCCAAAATGTGGAAAAATACTACCTTGCCTTACTGGCGTTTCATTGTAGATTTTCCATACGCCTTTAACAAATTTCTCATCTGGCTCGGTGATGCTCACTGTTATACCGCTTTTCTCTGCCCGCCGTACCATGTTTCGCGTCTTCTTTCCAACTTTGTTCCACCAAGCGGCATAGTCTTTTATTTCAAGCAAGCCAACGTTATCTTCACTTTTAATCCAGGTGCTTGGTGGATTGGGGATTGGGCAACACCATTTTCGCTCAAGAAAAGTAAAAACATCTATGTCTCTTTCTCTTAGCTTCTCAATAAACTCGTTTGTCGGCTTATTATCTTTTCCGTACTCTTCAGTGTCATTGGCCATTCTGATGACGAAATGTTCTTCCCATACATGTAGATTCTTCTCCACTTCTAAAATGCTCATTAATAAATTATAAGATGGTCCTCTATGGTTTTTTTTCGCCTTTTTAAAGAGCCATTCAGGATGAATAGACAAAACGTCATCTTGATTACCCAATTTTTGTGCTTCTTTTCTAGTGTTGGTTAAAGAAGCAGCAAGTTCATAACTAATGAAGTCTAAACTTTTTGTGGGAAAATCGTGGAAAGACTTTAATGGGAAATCGCTGGGAACTTTAGCTTGCTTTTGCCCAATTTTTCGACGCCACAGCAACTGGGCAATTAACCGTGAGGTTCCATGAATGGTATAGTACTTTACCGTTCGGTTGGTTTCATTCTCTAAGATTTTCCATTCCCGATAAGGATTGTTTACAACATGCAAACCTACCTCATGCCTATCTGGATTCAGCAAATCGAGCAGTTTTTTGTCTGGGATTGTGTATGGTGTAAAGAACCAGTAAGCCATAACTTCTTTTGGCGATTCATTAATCATTCTAGCAATGACCCGAGCGTTTTTCAGGTAATCGTAGCTTTTTCTTTTTTTGATTCCTAAAGCTATGTATAGAAAACTTTTAGCCCTTGATGATGGGTAAGGGTAATCCACGTCGATTCTTAGCTTTATCATTGCATCTTCATTTGCCAACTAAGTGGAAATGCTATTTTAGTTATAAACCCTCTGCCGTTAAAAGACTAGATGAATTTGCAGAAAATATTTGCAAGTTGACCCGCTATCTTGTTGGCCTCAAATTGCTGTAAAACCCATTCCCGCCCGTTTCTGCCGAAAGCATCCCTTTCTTGATTGTTTACTATTAGCTCTGCTAGGGCAGACTCAAGTCCACGCGGATCATTGGGTTCAACCAGAATTCCAGTAACGCCGTTTTTGACGATTTCAGGTATTGAGCCGGTTGAAGTTGAAACGACGGGTTTTCCACAAGCCATAGCTTCGACCATCGAGTAACCGAACTGCTCGGCCCAGGTTTCGGTTGGAATGCTTGGCAAGCAGAATAAGTCCGCCATATTGTGAATTTGAGGCATATTGGAATACTCAATGCTGCCCAGCAACTTCACTTTGTCTGCGATTTTCAGGTTTTCAATAAGCCTGTTTATTTGAAGTTGCATGCTCGAAGAACCTGAACCGACAACTATGAGTTCAACGTTTTGGACATTTTTGAGCAGCATTGAAAAAGCATTTAAGAGGGTAAATATGCCCTTTTCAGGAACCAACCGTCCGACAAACAGAATTCTTATCGAATCTTTAGAAATGCCTAGTTTTTTAGCTGCTTGCTCGTTTCTTTCAGCAGGCTTAAACCTCTCGCAATCTATCCCGGCAGGCACCACCGAAATTCTGTCAGGACCAACTCCCTCGATGATTAGTGCTTCTTTGGCTTTTTCTGTTATGGCGATAAAATGTTTTGCGTATTCGCGATTGTACCTCTTGATTTTTGAGTAAGGAAGCGTTTCTACGTTTTTGGGTATGTTTTCCCATTCCATAACTATCGTCGGGATTTCGGTCTTTACTGCTTGGTAAGTGTATGGGTACCACATGTCAGCTGAATAAATTATGTCGAGGTCTGATGTTAGTTTCTTCAGGTTAAATACCAGAAGGTTCCACGAGCCAAAGTTGTATTTTGTCACTTTACCCGCGACTGATAACAGTGGCCGAAGCTTCCCTTTGGTTAACGTCTTGAAGTTGTGCCCGACTCTTACTGGAAAGTGAATTTGTGACAGGTTAACCGCATTATCGTAAGTGGTGATACCTATCGGCTGAAAGCCATACTTCGGAAGTTTCTCGAAGCACTGCCCTTCATACGGATTCAGACTGGGACCCCTTAAGATACCCACTTTATACAAGGTTAATCACTCTAAGCATGTTGATTCTGCATTTGGAAGTCAATAATGTAGTCCAGACATAATAATTTATCACATAAAAGCCAAGAAACCGATAATTCTCTTATGCTGCGCTTGATCTGAAGTTCTGGTTGGTAATACGCCTTCAAAAAAAACAAGCCGTCGATTTTAATCGATCAAGGTTTGTATATGGGACCAAATGCTATTTTGGAAGACTTCGGGATTTAGAACTGAGATTTTACCCCATAGTTCTTTGCGCTTTTGCTCCCAGTCTAAGCTTTCATCTGCTGATTCCATGCAGCGAACAATTTTATCTTTCAAATCATCATAGCTTGACCATCTTAATTCTTCAGGGATAAACTCTTTCATTCCTCCACTGTTGTGAACTAAAGTAATGCACCCGCTTGCCAGTGCTTCTATCGGTGCTATGCCGAAGTGTTCTCCTTCCATTAAATGGACGTAAACCCGGGAGCCATGAAGCATTTTGACCAACTCTGAACCAGGCAAGTTAGTCTTCAACGTATAGTTTTGGGGCAGCTTTTCTGAGAATTTATTAAACCAGACTTTTTCCCCCTCGATTAATCCGCCAACACTTACAAACTCGTAAGATGGCAAATCAGCGGCTAACTTTTTCATTATTTCATGTCTTTTCGCTGGAATAAAACGAGCGATATAGATTACTCTTTTACGCCGTTCTGACAGGGGGGTATCGCACCAAAAATCATCCAAGTTTACAGGTGGGTAAACAACAATTGGGTCTTTCACACCGTAACTTTTCCAGTAACGTTCAATCGTTTCTCTCGTATAGTTGCTGTTGCAGAAAACCATGTCAAGTTTACTTATTCCTTGTTCAACCCACTTCTTAAACGGCCAAAGGTAAAGTCTCCTTCTCAGCCTAGCCCGGGCATAGTCAAAGTGGATTTCTGGAAAGTGAACGTAAGCAATGTTCTTCTTACCCTTATTTAAGAAAACAGGTTCAAACGGAGCAGATGACTGCGTCGAAAACAAGTAGTCATACTCTAAGCTGCCTCTGTACTTTTTTAGTAATTTTACAAAATAGCGGCGTCTTTTATAGATGGTGAATGGAGGCTCAACCTCAATTCTTTTTCCCAATGAGCGAATAATAACGCTCTTGGGAAAATCTTCACCTACAATTTCTCTGTACCGGTCAGCGTCAAAATCAAAAGTTAACAATTCCACGTTTTGACCGTGAGCGACTAGGGTTTTGATTACATTATGGCAAACTCTTTCGCCTCCGCCGTAAACGTCTAAGTATGGGTGAACTACAAGGAATTTTGCCAAGCCGCTCTCAACCCAATCTACACTTTCATGATTATTTGAATGCGTTATTTAGTTGAACTTAATGAAGTTTACCTACAAGCTTCATCCGTTGATGATGCTCGAACCTTTGAAATGTAAACTTCCTAATTTTTAGTAAATTTTAAAAGGATGAGTTTTTGCTTTTCCTTGAAAAAAGCTTATGTGGTAATGACATACATTACTGTTCAGAATAAGGCTGTTAGATGAAAATTAACTTTAATACTTTGGGATTATCCTCCGGTGGTGGAAATCGAGTAATTATTGAACTATCTAACAGATTAGTGGACAGAGGCCATGACGTTTCTATCACAGCAATAACTTTAAACAGGTTTAAATGGTATGGAAAAGAGAACATTAAAGCAAAACTTAATACTGCTTTTCCATCAGTTATTACGCGTATAACACGCCAGAAAATTCGGCATGAAAACTTTTTGGATGTCCAAACGGATCTCCTTAGGAAAATTACTCCTGATTGTGACATTAATATTGCAACTTTTTGTTTAACGGTTGCTCCAACCATCAATAGTAACAAAGGCAAAGCATTCTATCTTGTTCAAAACGATGAAACCTTATTTTTTAAAGATCCAAAGTTGATAAAATTAGCTAGCGATTCCTATGATTTACCAGCAATTAAGTTATGTGTGAGTCATTGGCTTCAACAAAAAAAAGGCGGTGAATACATCGGAAATGGAGTTAATACAGAAGTGTTTAAACCACAAACTTCTTTCGGTGAAAAAGAACCAAACTCCGTTCTCTATTTTTACAGAGGGTTCCCTGCCAAACAAGACGGTTTGGCGTTAGAATGTCTGAGTAAACTTTATGAAAAGAAAAAAGCAAAAATTCACATAGTTTCTCAGAATAATTTTACTAAGACGGTTAACCCCATGTTTCCTTTTGAGCTACATGCAGACCCGCCAGACAGTGTACTTTCAAAACTTTATTCGTCAACAAGAATACTTTTATTTACAAGTTTGTTTGAAGGCTTTGGTTTGCCTCCGCTTGAAGCATTAGCTTGCGGAACAAACGTTGTTTCTACGCCTTTCACTGGGAACGAATTTTTAGTTGATAAGGAAAACTGCCTTTTAGGAAGCACCCGAGATGAACTTGTGGCTCATATTCTTGAGCTCTTAGAAAATGACGAATTGTCCATGAAACAGATTTCAAATGGAAAAAACACGGTTGACGACCATAATTTTGATAAAGTATTAGATAGACTTGAAAGAGTGTTTAACAAGAATGTTTGATAAAGTCCATGTTCTGTCGGTTGTTTTATGGGAGGGTTAGAATTTGAAAGTTGATTTAGTAATGTGGACTCTTAACGGTGAAAAAACTTTAACTAGCGTTCTTGCCCGCATAAATGAGGTGGTTCCTGAAGATGTTGTTAATCGGAAATTGATTGTGGATGATGGCAGCAAAGACAACACGGTTAGCATTTCAAAAAAGTTCGGTTGGGAAGTTCTAAAAAATGAAGGCAAAGGCATAAGCGACGCAGCCAATACTGCTCTTAAAAATGTTGAAACCAATTATTTTTGTAGTTTTGAACAAGATGTTTTATTATCCAGTGATTGGTGGAAAAAAGTTTCTTCTTTAATTTTGAACAAAGATGACGTTGCAGCAGCGTGCGGGCTGCGCTTCCTTCCCAGAAGCAATTTTTGTTCAAGTATTGAACCGTACCAGTTGACTAGGAAAGACACCGATTTTTATGGCGGTTACGGAAAAACACTGGATAATACGATTTGGAATACAGAGATTTTAAGGTCGGTTGGGGGGTTTCCAAAGGTCAATTTTGCCGGTATTGACACTTATCTTTTTAATTTGCTTGACTTAAAAGGATACAAATGGCTGGTAGATTATGATGTTAAAAGCTTACACTTACATCAGGGAGGTCTCTTGAATGAGTTTAAACACTATTATTTTTATGGATTAAGTTTACCTGAAATTTATAGTCGTCTTAAAAAAACCCGTGCCTTCTATGAAAATGAAAATTTGAGATCCCTTTTTCTTAGATTTCTTAAATCACCAATTTCTAGCTTTAAAATGGCTTTGAAAATGCATGATTCTAGATTAATGTTTTGTTATCCCATTATCAGATTGTGTTGGCTTTTGGGATATATACGTGGGGTAAGTTGGCAGAATATTAGTCAATGATATTAAAACATAAATGTTTATTTTTTAAATTCTTTAAATAACATCTGTAGCCCCTTTGTTAAATCGACAGCAGCTCTAAAACCCAATTTCTCTGCGGTCTTAGTTGGGTCGCCGTAGTTGCTTCGTATGTCGCCTCGCCTTGCAGGTCCATGCTTAACGTTTGGGTTTTTTCCAGTAACTGTCTTCAGAGTGTCAGCAAGCTGATTAATGCTTGTGGGCACGCCCGTGCAAACATTAAAAACCTCGCCTTTCAGTCCTTCTTGCTCTAGCGCTAAGATTACGGCTTTGACTATGTCGTTTACATGTATGAAGTCTCGAGTTTGCTCTCCGTCACCATCAATCGTTAAGACTCCGCCGTTTATGATTTTCTGAAGAAACTTGGTGATAACACCGCTGTAAGGACTATTTTCGCTTCTTAGACCGTAAATATTGAAAAACCTCAATATGATTGTCTCAAGCCCAAAGCAACTTGCAAATGCACTGCAGTACGCTTCGCCAGCAACTTTGGAAGCTGCGTAAGGAGAAATCGGGTGGAGGATACTGTTTTCTTGAAGTGGTAGAGTCTTCGCATCACCGTAAACGGCTGTTGAAGAAGCAAAAATAAACTTCTTTACATTATGCTTGATTGCTCCATTAAGCATGTTGAAGGCTCCATTTACGTTAACTTCATGATTTTGAATTGGATCCGCAACGGAAGCTGAGACATCTATTAAGGCAGCAAGATGAATGATAGAGTCAATCCCGTCAAAAACCTCATTTGGAATGCTCTTATCTTGTATGTCTCCGCGCTGAAACGCAAACTTAGGATGGTCAAGTACTCCGTCAAGGTTCTCCAACTTTCCAGTAGATAAATTATCCAACACAGTTACTGAGTGGCCTAATTCAAGAAGACGGGGAACCAGATGCGAGCCTATAAAACCTGCGCCGCCGGTGACAAGAACACTGCTACGAGTTTTGTTCATAATACTCCTTCAACGTTTAGGACTTAAAAATTAATATTGCTTTCGTATAGAATGTGCTTGTAAAATAGCCCTCTAATTGTTTTTGTTGTTTCATCTTAATGTTGAGTAGATCTTTAGGAGTTTCTGAACGAGTACGGGAGCAGAATGAGTGACATTTACATAGTTAAGTTGTTCCTTTATTCTGTTTTCCTCTTCATTTTGGTTGCTAAGAAGTCCGGAGATTATTTCTGCGGTTGCAACAGGGTCTTCTAGCTCTTCCAAGGGGCATGATGGAAAGAACTTCTTTGGAACGGAGTGCACGACCGGACGCCCGCAGGCCATGGCTTCTATCGCGATAGTGTCTAAATGTTCACGTCCAGCGGCGAAACTCCCCAAAACTAGGTCACTTTCCCAGAACAGTTCATTCATTCTGCTATGGGGAACTTTGCTAATAAAATCGATGTCCAGCCTAAGCTCTTTTGCTAGTTGCTTTGTTTTTTCCAAGTCTTTCCCCGCGTTAAAGGTCTTGACCTTTATCTTTTCTGGAACTAGTGATACTGCCCGTAGCAGCTTGTCTGTGCCTTTTACGTTAAAGTCAGGGACCGACGCCAAAAAAACGTGATATTCAGGTCTTTTTTCGGGCAGTGCTCTTGGGAAAAAAAATTCGGGGTCAAAAGGTATGGGAAAGTACTCTGCAGTTCCATTGTATTCTTTTGCAGTGCTAAGAACCGTTGGCTGAGCTACAAGTATCTTATTGCAGCTCTTTAAATTATTTTTTACGATTCTGCCCCATTTTCTGCTTCGCAACGTTTCTCGCAGGTCACTCCCATGCGCGTGGCCGACAAGAGGCTTCTTGCCAAAGTGTGAGGCAATATAGCAGTCCTGAAGCAGATAGTGAACGTGGTACAAGTCACCCTTGGCCCCAAGAATCTTGTAGGCTATGCCGAAAGTTTTGTTCCAGAGTCCTCGTGTTCTCTTGATGTGCTGCTTTTCGATGTCTGCTGGGAAATACTTAAGCAGAGTTTCTCCGACATAAGCGCAATCATTAATCATGACAACTTTCATTGGCACACCCAGACCATGCTTGATCTCATTTAGGCACCTGTTTCCTTTAATGGTAGCGATTTTCGCCTTGCTGAAGCTCGAGTTTTTTGCGTTATTCTTTTCTGATCAGCCACGATCTTCTGGATATCTCCTATTTTCTTATCCAGCGCCTTTACTCTTTTAGCAATTTTAGCAATTTCTTTTTGAGTGGTCTTATCTTTAACTTCTTCTTTTCGTTTTTCATTCGACTCCAAAATCAGCCGCAAAAACTCCGAGTCGTAAGCCGCCCGCAGCAATTCAGTGTTCGGTATCAGACAGTGCCCGCCAATCACGTCTGGAAACATAACAGGCCTATCAAACCTCAAAAGATGTGTATCCTCAAGGAAATCAACCGTTTCATCGAAATCAGCGCCAAAAGCCTTGGAAATGCGATGCATCTCTTGGAAACAAGTAATCATCCATGCACGGTATGTGGTCTCAAAAAGTTTAGCCAACTCGGTTTCCGTACAGCTTTTGAGAACCTTGACTTTTAGGCCTAGTTTCTCAAAGTGGGCACGAGCAGCCTGTGCCGCCTGCGCATTTGCGCCGCCAACATACTTAGTCCAACGCTTCATTTCCCACTTCATATGCTCAGCACTTTTGTGTACACCACGAGACGGTGAATGGGCGACGAGGCACTTGCATCTTTCTGCTACTTTCATCGTGGTTCCTGGAGAAACAGTGCTGTCAATGATCGTGAGTTTTGGCTTAAACTCTTCAATGTAGCCAACGACTATGTCTGCAAAGTTTTGTTGGTTACTGCAGGGTAGGCAAATGTGCATTGTGTCTATTTGATCTGGAACATTTTTTCTGCTTTGAGCTAGCTCCTGCATTTTTGTTTGATCCAAATCCAAGCCGTAAACCGTAAAACTCTTTTTCGCGTCATTCAACAACGCAAAAAGGGTGTGTCCGATTTCGCCTAAACCTATAACCAGAACTGTCTCTTTAGTCAAGACGCTTGCCTCCATCGTTGGAGAGTCAAATTAAAGTTAAACTATTTAAATCTGAATTATGCAAAAAAGCGATAAAAACATGGGAAAATGTGCATTAGAGTTTATGAAGGAACTACCTGCCTCATATTACGAATAAACGCTTAGCAAGTTTTATTTCACTCAATGATATAATACTAGAAATTGTGCAAGATTGAATGAGCAGCAAAAAGAAAGAATTAAAATGGTTAGTACCAGTAGATGAACTACCGATATCTCCTAAAGCCAAGAAAAGTGAGTATGACGATATTATCAAAGAGTTTATTGATAGTGGTTTAAAATTAGCTAAGATAAACATGCCGCATTTTAAGAAAGAAAAGAAGGCGAGAGCAGTTTTACAATCTTTAAACAAAAGAATAGCTAAAGGGAAATATCCAATCAAGGTAAGGGAGAGATTAGGAGATATTTATTTAGAAAAGAAATAGAGTAGTATATGGCAGTACTATACTAATTCATTCAGATTTGCTCCAATAATGCAGGCACAAAATAGTATTTTTATAATAAGCTTTTAATAGTATTATGTAGATAGATGTAACAATTGTAATAAGCTCTCGTTAGAAGGTAACTGTAAACTGCAAGAGATAAAACTTAACGCAGTTATGAAAGTTGCTTCGGCAATATTAATACTTCAAGTGCTTGATGTGCTTTCAACAATGTACGCTTTATCCATGGGAAGAATTGAAACCAATGTTTCTTTCGCTAAAACATGGCTGACGTTTCCAGCATTATTTGGCAAATTTGGATTTTGCTTTGCCCTCATATTTCTCTGTTGGCTTGGCTGGAGAAAGTTTAATCTCCAAAAAGACGCTAAAGGATCTTTAATTGTTCTATTTGCTTTGTATACCGTGGTTATTTTCTACGCCATTGTCGTATCGAACAATTTGGGAGGTTTCATATCTTGAAACCTGTGCGAAAAGAAAAGCAAAATTTACTCTTAACTATTCGTGTGGTAGCGCGCTGATCCCTTTCCCCTTTGTGGGGTAGTGGCACGCGCCAATGTTCTATTCCACGCGCGCCCAATAATGTTTTTAAGTAAAATTCTCGGGATGACCCCCCTTTTTAAAAATTTGATAAGAATTTGTCCATTTTGATGGAAATATAAAAGTGCTTAAGTGCGCAATATTATATATCTGGAGCCCGAAAGAACAGTTTATGTTGAATCCAAAAAAGGGCACTGGAATAGTTACAGGCGCCAACGTTGAAATAGGCGTAAACGTCGCTATATGGAATTATGTTGTAATAGGCGATAACACAAAAATCGGCGACGGAACCAGCATCGGAAGCTTTTGTGATATCGGCAAAAACGTGGTTTTAGGCAAAAACTGCAACATACAAGCGCACGTAACCATCTCAAACGGCTGCGTACTGGGCAATAACGTGTTTATTGCTCCCAACAGTTCCCTTCTAAATGACAAGTATCCAAAGAGCGCTCTCATGACACCGCCCGTCATCAAAGACAACGCTGTAATCGGCGGAGGCGTCACCGTACTACCAGACGTGACTATAGGAGAGAAAGCCGTGATCGGCGGAGGAAGCGTCGTCACCAAAAATGTGCCTCCGAGAACAGTGGCAACCGGCGTTCCAGCAACTGTAGTGATGACTTTAGAGGAATATGAAGCAAAACGTGACGGGTTCATAGCGGCAAGAAGCAAGGTGAACAAATGAAAATATGGTATGACGCCTGCACAGGTAAGCATGTCAGGTATGGCACAGCTATTGCACAGCGCCTTAGGAAATCAGGGTACGAATTTGTTTTTACAACCCGTGAGCATCCAGACACTTTACCTTTGGCGAAGATTCTTGGAGAAAAACCTATCGTAGTTGGCAAATACAGTCCGTCAACACTTTTCTCGAGATTGGAAGAGAGCGCCGAACGCATAATAAAGTTTTCCAAGCTCTTCAAAGATAATATTCCCGACATTGCCATAGCGCATCAATCGGTTGAGCTTTGCCGAACCGCTTTTGGTTTAGGAATCCCAATAATTTTGACTGCTGATACACCTTACGCTACAGCCGTAAACAGGCTGACGATACCTTTTGCGCACACAGTTGTGGTCTCAGAGGCTTTACCTAAGCATTTTGCGACTGAAAATTGCGCCAAAAATATTGTCCAGTTCAAAGGGGTAGACGAGGTAGCCTGGATTAAGGATTTTAAGCCTTCAAGAATTGACGGGTTAAAGAAGCCTTTGATAGTTATTCGGCAGATGGAAACGAAAGCAGCCTATGCAGGTGGAAAGCAAGATGTCACGGAGGTTCTTGCTGATAAGCTTGCGAAGTTGGGGAATGTACATTTTATCCAAAGATACAACGGCCAAGGCAAAACGTTCGACGTTAAAGGAGGCTTTGTAGACTCGGCAAATTTGGCTGCGAATGCTGATTTGGTCGTTAGTTATGGGGGAACGATTGCCAGGGAAGCAGCACTTCAGGGTGTTCCCAGCGTAGCTATTTCAGATATGGCTAAAACTTACGTTAACACGTATCTGACTAAGAAAGGCTTTCCGCTTTTTGCCACAACAGAGCGAGGATTGCTTGGGTATGCGAAGAAGTATCTTGGCAAACGGTTTGACATGCAAAGTGAGCTTGAAAAGTTAGAGAATCCGATCGATGTAATCGAAAAAGTTGTTGAAAGCATAAAAACTTGAAGTTTTGGTTTGACGCTTTAGGCAACCGTAACTGTAACTTTATCGCCAAGTTTCACACGGAATTTTTCAGCTGCGCTTCCTTGGTTTAGGGCTATTTCAAAAAACCCATGGCTTCCAATTAGAGCAATAGGTTCTTTAGGCTTTGCTTGAGCGTAAGTTTGGCCAAACGCAAGTTTTAGCGAAATGTTATGTAAATCTACGTTGACTGTTTCGGCATGGTTTTGAACCATTTCTGTTTCGGTTATGTTTGTGATTATGTTGCCGAAGCCGTCTATATGCATGACTTCCCCGATTAAAGAGCCGCTTGTTCGTTTTATTATATTGAATTCAGGGTTGATTGGGTCTTTTATTTCTGGTCCAAATTCGCTCGCCGGTACTCCTTTGTCTAAATGGGCGGCTACTGGCGCAAAAATGTCTCTGCCGTGGAACGTGCTGGAAATTTTAGGCATCATAAACCTGTGATTTGTAAGCTGGTATACGTGTTCAATACCCTGATTTTGAGCAGCTAAAATCAAAATGCCGTTATCAGGTCCTACAAAAAAGCTTTTCTTAGTTTGTATTAATATGGCGCGTCTTTGTGTGCCGACTCCTGGGTCTACAACTGCCAAGTGAACGGTGCCTTGTGGAAAGCAGGGTGTAGCCGAAGCCAACATGAAAGCAGCCATTCGAACGTTAAATTTTTCAACTTCGTGTGTTATGTCGATAAGCGCTGCTTTCGGGTTTATGGTTAAAATTACGCCTTTCATCTCTGCCACATAAGGGTCTTTTAGCCCAAAGTCGCTGGTCAAAGTTATCATTTAGAGTTAACCGCCATGAACGACCGGGACAAAGACGATTTCGTCTCCATCGTTTAATTTGGTTTCTAAACCGTCTAGAACACTGATTTCCCTCCCGTTAATGAGCACCAGTGCGTTTGATCTTGAATCATTAAGTTGGTCGCTGAGGGTTTTTTCTAGCTGCGGCATTTCTTGGCTGATTTCTGTTATTAAGTCTTTCAGCGCCATTCCTTCTTGGAAGTTGACAGTTAATTGTGTTTTTCCTGAAATTTGCCGAAGTGCACCGATGAACTTTAACGTTAAGGGCATTTGTTCTCTTCCGGTCACTATGCTTATAAAATATTTTTTGGTTAAAAAATTTTTTGTGCACTTTTTAGTTTAAGCTTAAAAGTTTTGGAATCTTTCTTCTGTTAAGGTTTCTACTATGTCGGTTGCTATTTCAACGATTGAGTCTGCCTGTTTCATCATTGCATCACTGTTTACTTCTTCTAATTGCGATATTTGCTGTATGACGCTTTCGAGTTCCATTAGAAAACGCAGGATTGAATCATTGGTGAGCGGGTTTTTCGTTACCTCTTCTCGGAGGAGTATTTCTATGAAGGCTGGTTCGCCGAAACTGTAGTATATGGCGTTTCGTGCTTTTCTGATCGCTTCTAAAACCAAGCCTGGTGCCATGTAAGGTATTTTTCGCGCTGCTTCCAATTCGGCTTTTGCTTCACGAAGGTACCTTAGTGCCCATCCTTTCCTATATTCATCCATCATGAGGTTTCTTATCCTAAGTGACTGTTTATTCTGTTTCTCCTTCTTCTTCAACGTCAGAATTAGTTGAAGAGTGAGCTTGAGCTAATGATAAGGTACGGGTTATGTATCCAGCAATCTGATTTCTCACTCGTGTGGTTGTTCCCTGTGTTAAAGAGTCAACTGAATGCTTGTTTTCATCAAATTTGGTGGTAAATTTAGTTGGAAAACGGCTCATGAGTTCTTTGCCCGTTCGTTTAACCTGATCGGTCTTAACTTTTCCCAAATCTCTTAATTCCCCTAGTCATCAATGTTTTAGTGTCCGACGCTTAAGAACGTAGGAGCAATTCTCAATAGAGGATAACTTTAATTTAAGTTTACGCCTACTAACAACTTTTAACAACCAATAAGTCTATTGAACATTGAAGTTTTTTGGTTAGATTAGTTTTATGTTAAAGAAAACTTCAAAGTTTTGGGCTATTTGCTCGGCAACGTTATCAACTTGTGTTTTCTTGATTTCAGCTATTGCTTCAATGACGCTGCGTATGAATGAAGGCTTGGTTAATTGTCCATTGTAAGGGCTTTTCCAATATTTCACTGGTCCATCGGTTTCTGTTAAAAGATTTGTTAGCGGCGCTTTCTCTATGACTTCACGGATGCCGTTAGAGTAAGTTGCTGGTGGTCCCTCAGAGATAAAGTATCCATTGTCCATAGCCCTCTGCAGTGTGCTCATCGGGTAGCTAAACCAGTGCAGTAGCACCCGCTTAAGATGGTATGATGGAAGCATGTCTATTATTTTGTCGGTTGTTCCGCGTGAATGAATAATCACTGGGAGGTCAAGCGATTCGGCAAGATGAAGCATTTTTTCGAAAACCATCGTTTGTTTTTCCCATGTGGTTTCATACTTGGAGTCTAAGCCGATTTCACCGATCGCTTTAACCATATTTTTATTTTTTTGAATTAAATCTATAACTTGTTCAAGTTCGTTTTCCTTGAGAACGTTTACGTTCCATGGATGAATCCCTAAAGCGGGGTAAACTAAGTTAGGGTATTTTTCTGATAATTCAAGGTCGCTTTGGCAAGTTTTTAAGTCTACTGAATTTGTTACTAACGCTGTTACGCCTGCGTTTTTGGCATCCGCTATCAGCTCATCAATATGGTCCGCGTACTCGGCATCTGAGAGGTGAACATGTGCGTCTATTAGCTTCATTTTTCCCACCGCTATTATCACGGTTGGACGTTTTATAATTTTCTTTGTTTAAATTCAAGTCACATGTAGACGGATATTTAGAGGAAAAAGCGATAACAAAGGTTAAATATTGCTTTAAAAAGAAAAAGAGGCTAGGA
>Ga0326728_10008484_pt1 | contig 25510 bp, 20 predicted proteins | sample MB3enrmetagenome_FD_207602 | JGI IMG/M metagenome (GOLD analysis project Ga0326728, IMG submission 207602) | Lab enriched peat soil microbial communities from McLean, Ithaca, NY, United States - MB31MN | ecosystem: Environmental > Terrestrial > Soil > Wetlands > Peat | place: USA: New York... | reverse complement strand
GCATCCCGCCTCCCCTCTCTCACGGCAGGATCATTATCGCACAATATGTATATACTTAAATTAGAAATGCTCTAGCCCCTGGTCCCTCGGTCCCTTGGTCCCTATTCCCTATTCCCTAGTCCCTGCATTTACTGCCTCAGCTCCACCAGCGTAGCCCCCATGCCCCCCTCGTTCTGCGGAGCCTCTTCGATCCCGGCCACATGCGGATGCTTCCTCAAGAACTCCCTTACCCCCCGGCGCAGAACCCCGGCCCCGTGTCCGTGAATGATCCGCACCCGTGGCAGCCCGGCCAGAAACGCCCGGTCGAGATACTTTTCAAGCTCCTCGGTCGCCTCGTCCACCGTCCACCCGATCAGGTTGATCTCCATCCGCATATCGTCCGTGTTCGCGCTCGTCACGGTGACGTGTACGTTCTTCTGCTGCCGCACGGCCGCCAGCGGCGTCACGCTCTTCACCTGCGCTTGACCAGAAGGGTCGGAGCACTCATCGCGGCGGACCCGCATCTTGATCGGCCCCAGCGCGACTTCAAAGACGTCCTTCTCCACCTCGCGCTGCACCACGGCAACCTTGTTCATCGACTTCAACAGCACGCGATCGCCCGGAGCAATATGCTTGAGCAGATGCGGCTGCGCGTTGGTATCGCCCTCGTCGGCGCCGGTCCGATGCGCCACAACCGTCTGATTGAAGCTTTCCTGAAACTCCCGCCGCAGCCGATTGATCCGCCGCTCGGCTTCCTTCGAAAGCTTCTGCTGCGCGGCCCGATCCTCCACCACGCGCACGTTTTCCCTCATCTGGAACTCGAACTCCTTCATCAGCGAAGCCAGCTTCGCCTCAAGCTCCTTCACGCGGTTGCGAACCTCTTGCTCGCCCTCGCGCTCCAGACGCTTGCGCTCCATGTTCAGCGCATACTGCTGCTCGCGCGCGGCTTTGCGATCCACCTCAAGCTGCGCCAGATCGTTGTGCAGCTTGTCCAGGAACTTCGCCACATCCGCATGTTGCGTGCCCAACCGCTCGCGTGCCCCGGCAATCATCGCCGCATTCAGCCCCAACCGTTCCGCGGTCTGGATTCCCGCCGAAGCTCCCGGAACGCCCAGATGAAAGTGGTAGTTCGGCGCAAGCGTCCGCTCATCGAATCCTGCCGCCGCATTGCGAACGCCCTCGGTGTTCGCCGCATACACCTTGAGCGAAGTGTGATGCGTAGAGATCAGCGTCCAGGCACGAGCCTTCAGGAAGAACTCGGCCACCGCAACCGCGAGCGCCGCGCCTTCCTCGGGATCGGTCGCCGAACCAAGCTCGTCGAGCAGCACCAGCGAACCTTCATCGGCGAACCGCGACAACCGGTCCAGATTCGTAATGTGTGCCGAGAAGGTAGAAAGCGCTTCCTCGATAGACTGCGCATCGCCAATATCCGCCAGGAACGCAGTAAACACCGGGAAGCTCGCCGAAGTTGCCGGCACAGGAATTCCCGCCTGCGCCATCATCGCCAGCAGCGCCGTAGTCTTCAGCGCAACGGTCTTTCCGCCTGTATTCGGACCGCTGATAATCAGCTGCCGCTCATCGCTCACAAGCTCCAGCAGCAGCGGCACAATCTCGCCGCCTGTCGCGCGCAGCCGCTTCTCAAGCAGCGGATGACGCCCATTCTCAACCAGCAACTTCTCCGGCCCAAAGGTTGGCGCAACGCAGTCGAACGTGCGCGCAAACCGCGCCCGCGCCAGCAAGCTGTCCACAAAGGCAAGCACGCGCGCGCCCTCGCGCAAACTGTGCGCGTAGCCGCCAACCTGCCGCGTCAGCGCCACAAAGATGCGGTGTATCTCGGCCTGCTCTTCCTCGATCAGCCGCACCAGCTCGTTGTTCTCTTCGATGGTCTCGAGCGGCTCCACATAAACCGTCTGCCCCGAGGAACTAGCCCCGTGAATCACGCCCGAGACCTTCCGCTTCAACTCCGCGCGCACCGGAATCACAAATCGCTCGCCGCGAATCGTAATCAGGTCTTCCTGCGTCGAGCCTTCGCCGGTCAGCTTGCGCAGCGCCGCTCGCAGGCTGGCTTCAATGGCCCTCTGCTGCCGCTCCTGGTCGCGTCGAATGCGGTTCAGCTCCGGCGATGCATCGTCGGCCAGTGTTCCATCGGGCTGGATCTTGCGCTCGATCGACTCGGCCAGCGGCCGCAGGTTCGTCGTCAGCTCGCGGCTCAGCTCATTCAGCCCGTCGAGCCTTCCCGCGATCCGCGCCGGCGGTTCCTTCAGCAGCGACTGCCACGACGCCACGTCGTTGGCCAGCCGCGCTATCGATTGGAACTCCGCGGCCTCAAGCGCCGCACCCTCAATCGCGGCCTTGGCGGCAAGCTGTGTCGGATCGAATAATCCGCCCAGCGCAATCGACACCTGCTCTTCGACGATCAGGCGCATCTCGCCTGTCAGTTTGTGCTGGCGCTCGATCCACTCGGCATCGGTCGAAGGCCGCAGTGCAACAATCGCCGCCCGACCCACTGGTGACGCGGCAAAGCCTGCCACTTGCGCAAGCAACGGCTCCCACTCAAGCGCAACAAAGTCGGCATGTAAAACCGGAGACGGAACGGGATCGACAAGCGGCATAACGTACCCGCTCCCATTATCGCAATCGGGAGGTCTACTTCTTGGATTCGCCTGATGAGCTCGATGCAGCCGGAGCAGCAGCCGCAGGAGCCGCGGCCGGAGCTGGAGTCGAGGAACTCGACGCGCCCTCCGAACCAGCAGCTTTCGTCTCCGCCTTGGGAGCGGATTCGCTGCTGCCTGCGCTGTCCGCGCTCGAACTCTTCGAAGCGTAGTCGTTCACGTACCAGCCGGCGCCTTTGAACTGCAGTCGCGGCGCGGTCAGCGTACGCTCCAGCGGCCCACCGCACTCCGGGCACTCGGTCTCCGGATCGGAGCTGAAGCTTTGTATCTTCTCGAAGCGATGACTGCACTTTGTGCAGCGATAAGGATAAAGCGGCAAGGTCCCTCAATCTCCCACGGAGAAGCGTTCAACCGTATCTATATTGTAGCGAATGGAAGAGTCGTAACGAAGAGCACCAGTCATTCTGAGCGACCGATGCGCAGCGGAGGGAGTCGAAAGCCTGGCCCTAACATGCCGAAGGGGTTCTGCGGTTGTTCCGCCCCTCCGCCTCCGCCTCGCCCATCTCAGTGCACCATCAAGGGAACCGAAGCGCTCACGTTCTCCCACGCAAGCGTAATCGTCCCATCCATCCCATGCGTGCCGGCGATCGTCCATGTCAAGTTCTCAACCATCGCGCCCGGCTTGGCCATCTTCATCTTCACGCGCCCCAGGTCCTTGGTCTTGTCGTAGTCCAGACCCCACTCGCCCACGGCCTTGCTCACCACCAGCGTCCAGTTGGCCGGATCGCTGATGTCCACAAACAGCGTGTAGGTCCCGGCAGGGATCATCAGGTTGCCGATCATGATCGGGGCAGCGGTCTTCAGCGTGGTGGCGTCGTTCGCGCCCGCGCGCCAGAACGGGTAGTCCTTGTCATGGCTGATCAACCCATCCTTGGTAAAGATCTTGCCCTCGCGCCCCTTCACCCGCGGCGAGCTGTAGTCGATCGTGATCGCCTTGCCGTTGATCGTTGCAGCCGCCTGCGCCTTGGGGCTCAGTGTCTCGTGATGCTGGCCAGCCGGCGGCGCGCCCATCGGCATTCCACCCATTGCCGGCTGCTGCGCCGCGACAACCACCGTAGTACACAATACTGCTGCGACAATAATCAGTCGTTTCATCATTCCGATATCCCTCCAGAAGCTTCCCGTCACCAAGTCTACGCAGCGGGCCTGTCAACGAGCAAGCAGCAGAGAGACTCAAAATTACGCGGCCCGCGGAAACGCGGCTATCTTCGGCCTCTTGCGCTGCGAAGCGTGCCACAGATCGTACTGCAGTTGCAGGTCGAGCCACAGGCGCGGCTCTGTTCCAAAGGCGTCAGATAGGCGAAGCGCCATTGACGCGGTAACCGCGGCGCGCCCGTTCAGCAACCGCGACAGCGTCGAACGTGCAACCCGCAGGCGCTTCGCAGCCTCGCCCACGGACATAGCGCCAAGGTGCTCGCGGAGAATCTCGCCAGGGTGGCAGGGGTTATACATCATGCGCTGCATAGGCCTCCTTCCAGTGCTTCAGTGGTAGTCCCGATAATCGACCAGAATCGCGTCCTCACCCTCAAAAGTAAATGTCATCCGCCAGTTAGCGTTGACCTTGACGGACCAATGGCCGGTCAGATTGCCCTTGAGTGGATGCAAGTCCCATCCGGAAATACTCATCTGCGCAGCCTCGCGCGCCGCATTCAAAACGGTCAACTGACGGCGCAGCTTTTCGGCATGGGCAGGCTGGATTCCGGCCTTGCTCCCGGTGTCGAAAAACCTCTCCAGCCCCGCGTGCCGAAACGACCGGATCATGGAATCAATGTAGCGCGAAGCGCCTTACGCGTCAAGGACGTACGCCGTGCGCTCAGTAAAGCCGGTTGAGTGAGGCGTTCAGAACTTAGACTTTGTCAAACAGACATGCGAAGGGCGGACCTTACGGTCCGCCCTTCTCTTAACTAGCCTGTGACGGAATTACGCCTTCACCAGCTTCTCCGCCACCAGCTCATGTCCGCGTTCCAGCAACTCGCTCAGAGCAACCTTGCCCGCATCCACATCCGCAAGCAGCGCCCGCTGCGCCTGGTACTCGCGGTTCACGATGCCGGCCTTCGACTGCAACATCCGCCATGCCTTGCGCCGCTCCACGCAGAACATCACCAGTTGCCGAGAGAGCGCGTACTGCACCTGCTTGCCCTCTTCCTCAACCGTGATATACACGCCGAAGTCGGGGATGAACGCGCGGTGCTGCGGATCGAGATACCGCCGATAGACCACATCCTGCTGCGTGATGCGCACCAGCATGTTTTCGAGCTTCACCAGCTTCGCCGCCGCCTCGGGCTTGATCTTCTTCAAGTGGTTGCGGAACCGCGCCTCGGTCGTGCACCAGTGCGCCACGGTGTAGCGCACCTGCTCGCCCGTCAGCTTCGACTTCGTCTCCCACCAATCCAGATCGCCCGACGGATTGCCCTTCACATCCAGGCACTCCGCATAGCTCTCGCCCTTGCGCGGATCGAAGATGAACTCCGGCGCGCCCCGCGAATCGCGAACCCGCTGCGCCTGCACCAGCGCCATGTCGTCCGAGACGCCGTGCTCCGGCTGGCAGGTCGTAAAGGCTTGCAGGAACATCGTTCCCCGATACTCGATGCCGTCGAGAATCGCGCGGTAGAGCCGCGGCGCGTTGGCCATGGAGATCTGCGCCACGAACGGCGAGCCGTGGCCGCCGAGGAAGGTCTCAGCAACCGTCTTCTTCTCCGTGCTCTTGCCCTGCGTCGCCGAGCCGAAGGTGTTCATGTCGCCGCCGCCCAGCATCGGAGTCGAGTCCGAGTTCTGGCCGCCGGTGTTCGAGTACACCTGCGTATCGAGCATCAGAACCTTCACATTAGGCCGGTTCTGCAGCATCACCTTCGACGTGTTCTGGTAGCCGATATCGCCGATGCCGCCGTCGCCGCCCACCACCCAAACCTTGGGTAGTTCGATGATCTCCTGGTCGGTCATCAGCGCGTCGGTAAAGTGCGCAAAGTTGTAGTACTCCTGCTCGGAGAGCACGTTCGCATCGCGCGTAAGAACGATGTCCGCCAGCCGCTCCGGAATCACCGAGCGCCGCGCATGATCCACCATGAAGCTCTCGCCCATCAGCCAGCCGATCGTCACGCCGTCCTGGAACAGCGAGTTCATCCACGGATACGGATGCGGGTTGTTTGGCGAGGTCGAGCCGTACACCGTATTGCAGCCCGTGTGCGCGGCCATGGCCATCACGCTCATGCCGTTGGCCAGCCGCCCGTCCACCGCCTGCAGGTTCTTGTGGTTGAAGGCCTCGGTCAGCAGCACCGCGGCAATCGCCTCCACAAGCTGCGCATCGGTGATCGCGCCGTTCTTGGCCTCGTAGGCCGCAATGCGCCTCAGCGTGTCCTTGTCGTCCTCGCCGCCCAGGCCCATTACCAAGTGTGTGATGGCCTTGCGCAAACGCGCGTACTCTTCAGGACTCGCAGCTTTCAATGCCGCCAGCCGCCCGGCGCCCTTCTTCTCAAGCTCGCCGGCCTTGGCCAGGAAGCGGTCGCTCTTGGCGTGGAAGATGGGCCGCATGTACGCCTCGGTGATCACGGCAATCGAGCGCAGCACGCTCTTCTCGCCGCAGCCCGCGCAAGATCCGTCCCCCGCCACCAGCGCATCGTAGTTCGAGCGCACCATCAGCATGTTGCGCAGCGCCGCGGTCTTTGAATCCGCGGGATTCGCCGAACTGTAGAAGCCCAGGTACTTCTGCTGCGTGTCGGGAAGGATGTTCAGGAAGGCAATGCCTGACTCGTGCTCGGCGTTCACTTCCTCCGTCTCCTGCACCATCTTCAGAGCTTCGTGGTCGCCGCATGCGGTAACGCATGCCCCGCAGCCCTTGCACAGATCGCTCACAAAGATCGAGAAGATGCCGCCCGCGCCGGCCTGCTTGCGCTCCGGCGACGAGAAGATGGCATTCACCTTCTGATACGCCATCGGAACCTTATCGAGAATGTTGTAGAACTGCGTCTTCGTTTCGGCAGAGATACCGTCAACGCTCTCCGTCACTTCGCGAATAATCTGCTGCAGCCCGGTTCCGGTCTTGATCTCGGCCAGCATGCGCCCGCGCGCGGCCTTTTCGATCTCCGGCAGCTTGGCCACGAGCTTGGCGCGTTCGCCGGCATCGCCCACATAGCGCGAGGCAGCCGTCACGAGCAGTGTGCTCAGGTCCTGCGCGCAGTTGGGAAGCGCCGTATCCGGGCAAACCGAGATGCACTCCATGCACTGCGTGCAGTTCTCGGCAATGTAGAGCGGCGTCTCGCGGCGGGCAACATACTTTGAAGCCCGATCTCCGGTCGCGGCCGCAATCACGCCCAAAGCAGAGAGCGGCGTGGCCGGCTGGTTGTAGCCCAGGCCCGAGCGGAACTCGGCGTCAAACGCAGCAATCGACGCAATCGGCTTGCGCGCCGCCTGCCCTTCCGGCATCGCCGTGGTGCGGCATGCCCCGGCGCAGCTTTCTCCGGCCGGCACTGTCTCTAAGATTGGCAGCAGCGCCTGTCCGCGCAGGCTGGAGTGGTCGGCAGCCGTAAGCTCGCCCACCTTGATCTCCTTCACTTGCTCGAAGCCTGCCAGCATGACTTCCATATTTGACTGCACAACCGCGTCGCCGAACTTGCCGAACTTTTTCACATACTGCTTGTAAACCACGTCGCGGAACTGTTCCTGCGTGATGCCGAAGTCCTGGAGCAGTGTGCTCACCGCGAAGAACGCGCCCAGAAACGCGTTGCCCTGCATCCTCAGTTGCAGATCGCCGCGATCGGTGGCTTTGCGCGCAATGGCAAAGCCGGGCAGCGTGTAGACGCGGATGTTCTTCTCAACGATCTGCCTGCGCGCCCACTGGGGCAGATTCTCCCACGCCCGCTCGCCGTCGGCATCCGACTCCCACACCAGGCTTCCGCCCTCCTGCATTCCATCCAGAGGGTTGGTATGCGTAAACGCCTTCGGATCGCAGCACAGCACGCAGGTCACATGGCGTAGATCGCAATTGGTGCGAATACGGTCCTTGGCCGCAACCATAAAGTAGCTGGTCGGCGCGCCCTTCTTCTCCGAGCCGTACTTCGGATTCGCGCTAACGTGAATCACTTCCTTGGGGTTGCCCAGCTCGTCCACCTGCCCGTCGCGCTCAAAGAGCAGGTCGTTCAAGTCGCCCAGAATCGCGCCCAGGTTCTTGCCCGTCGTAATTGCGCCCCAGCCGCCGATCGAGTGGAAGCGTACTGCCGTTGCCTTGTCCGGCAGCAGCGAAGGCGTCTCTGCGCCCAGCACCGCATAGGGATGGTCGATGCCCAGCACAAAGTAGTCGGCGCCGTCCGCGGCCTTCTTCCCGTCCGTGCGCGCGCGCCCTTCTGCCGCATACTCGTACGCGCCGATAATGTGCTCGGGCCGGAAGTCGCGCGAGCCCAGCCCGTAGCTGCCGCCCAGAAACTTCGGAACCGCCGCAAGCTCAACCTTCGGCAGTCCGTCGGCGCCCTGCACTGCCTTTGAAAACGCCGTGCGAATGTCGCGGCCCAGCGGATTCGAGCCGGCCATCGGCTCATCCGTCCGCTCAAGGATAATCACGTTCTTCTTGCCCTTGAGCGCGTTCACAATCGCCGCCTCGGGGAAGGGCCGAATCACGTTCACATGAAGCGATCCCACCGCGGCCCCGCGCGTCGCGCGCAGATAATCGACCGCTGCCTCAATGTTCTCCGCGGCCGAGCCCAGCGAAACAAACACCGTCTCCGCATCGGCCGTCTTGTACTCGTTCACCAACCCGTAGCGGCGGCCCGTCAGCTCGGCAAACTTCTCATACGCCGCTTCCAGAAATTCGAGAATCGGCTCGACGAAGTTATTGCGCCGCGCCATCACGCCCTGCATGTAGTGTTCCTGGTTCTGCACCGGCCCAATCAGCACCGGATTGGCCAGGTCCATCATCTTCGGCACCCGCCGCCGCGTGGGCCCGAACAGCGCCCGCTGCGCGTCCGTGGGGCACTCAATCACGTCGTCCGGCGCGCCCAGGTACTCGCGGATCAGCTCCGACTCGTGCTTATAAAACGTGCGCTCCAGGTGCGTCGTCAAAAAGCCGTCCATAATGTTCATGCCCGGCGTCAGCGACTGCTCCGTCACCCGGCGCAGAATCAGCGCCTGGTCGGCGGCCTGCTGCGCGTCCTTGCCAAAGAGCATGATCCAGCCGGTATCGAGAGCACCATATATATCGTCGTGGCCGCAGTGTACGTTCAGCGCGTGCTTGGTCAGCGCGCGCGCGCCGACTTCCAGCACCATCGTCGAACCCTTGCCCGGCGCATGATAGTACTGCTCCAACCCATAGATCACGCCCTGGCCCGAAGTAAAGTTCACCACGCGCTTGCCGCACACCGAGTGCGCAATCGCGCCGCCCTGGGCCGCATGCTCGCCTTCGGTCTCAATCGCCAGCGTGTTGCCGCCGAACACATTCAAGTGGCCCTCGGCATAAGCCTGCTGAAACAGCTCCCCGCCCTCGGTCGATGGCGTGATGGGATAAAACACACCCGCATCGGCGATGCGCGTCTCCGTGTAGTACGACACGAGCTGGTTTCCATTTGCAGTGATGCGAATTCCGGGATAACGAGCAGCTGGCTTCATAAAGTCCTCTCTGGTCAGACCTTTCCGTTGTCGAGTAGCCTGCCGGCTTGCCCGCGCCTTGTCGCGCCGGCCTCGTGCTGACTGGCAGTACATTGAAGATATGGCCGCATCGGACTCAGCGCGGCCCGGTCGATTTACCCTCTCGTCGTCACTTCGACGATTCTATGGGTTCAAACCGGCCAAGGGGAACCTCAGGGGGAAGTCTGACACCTTAACCAGTATGCACCCGACAGTGGAGACGGTGTACCACCTAACGGTATTTCCTGCCAGGCACTAACATTATGAATAATAAAGACTTCTACCCATACCCTGGCTCCCGGTATCGGCAAACCCCCTACCCTCGCACCTTTTCATGCTCCCCAGCTCTGCGCCCGCTCCCTGCCCGGCCAAACTCTCAGCCGTCTGCCCCCCTTTTCCCCCGTACTCTGCGCTACCATAAATGCTACGAGGCTCCTATAACCATGTTCGTTGTCGTCTGGCAGTTCGAGATCGCTGAAGATAACATCGCCGCCTTTGAAGCAGCCTACGGCCCCGACGGCGCATGGGCACTGCTCTTCCGCACCTCGCCAAAATACCTCGGCACGGAGCTCCTCCGTGACGCCTACATCCCCGGCCTCTACCTCACCATCGATCGCTGGGCCAGCGAAGAGGACTTCCGCGCCTTCCGCAAGCAGCACGACCAGGACTACGAGGTCCTCGACCGCACCTGCGACGCGCTCACCGCCCACGAAACCCGCATCGGCGCCTATACCGTCTGAATCCCAGCCCCTCCAGCGGTCACTCCCGAAAGTAACCTTTACTTTCTCCGTTTCTTCCCTATTTTTCCCTGTCTTTCACTGTCCCATCCTGCTACAATCCCTTCGAAATCTAATTCATTTTCCTCGCCCTTTTTCTTCGGGCGAGCCCTTCAGGAGTCCTAATGGCCATCGTCGACGACCGCGCAAAAGCAGTGGAACTAGCCCTCTCACAGATCGAAAAGCAGTTCGGCAAAGGCTCCATCGTCCGCCTGGGCTCCCGCGAGGCCCTTCTGCCCATTGCCGTTATCTCCACCGGCTCCATCAGCTTTGACGCCGCACTAGGCGTCGGCGGCATCCCTCGCGGCCGCGTCATCGAGATCTACGGTCCTGAGTCCTCCGGCAAAACCACCATCACCCTCCAGATCATCGCCGAGGCCCAGAAGGCCGGTGGCCTGGCTGCATTCGTCGACGTCGAGCACGCCCTCGACCCCGCCTACGCCAAAAAGCTCGGCGTAGACATCGATAACCTGCTGGTCTCGCAGCCCGACTCCGGCGAGCAGGCCCTCGAGATTACCGAAACCCTGGTACGCACCGGCGCAATCGACGTGCTCGTGGTCGACTCCGTAGCCGCCCTCGTCCCCAAGGCCGAGCTCGACGGCGAGATGGGCGACTCCCACATGGGCCTCCAGGCGCGGCTCATGTCGCAGGCCCTGCGCAAGCTCACCGGCACGGTCTCGAAGTCTCGCACAGCGCTCATCTTCATCAACCAGATCCGCGAGAAGATCGGCGTCATGTTCGGCAACCCGGAGACCACCACCGGCGGCCGCGCCCTCAAGTTCTACTCCTCCGTGCGCGTCGACATTCGCCGCATCGCCGCCATCAAGGAAGGCGACGTCGTCACCGGCAACCGCACCAAGGTCAAGATCGTAAAGAACAAGGTCGCCGCCCCCTTCCGCGAGGCCGAGTTCGACATCATCTACGGCGAAGGCATCAGCCGCGAGGGCGACGTCCTCGATCTGGCCGTGGCCAACAACATCGTCGAGAAGTCCGGCGCATGGTACAGCTACTCTGGCGAGCGCATCGGACAGGGCCGTGAAAACACCCGCACCTTCCTCAAGGACAACAAGGACACCTTCGCCAGAATCGACGCCGAACTCCGCAAGAAGCTAAACATCGGCTTGGCCAAGGCCGATGTCCCAGAAGTCCCCGCCGGCGGCGAAGCCGTCGCCAAGGAAGTCGTAAAGGGCAAGAAGGGCTAATCGCTAAGCAACTACCGTTTGCGCCGCAGAGCCATATCGGTTTTGCGGCGCTTACTGTTAGATCGGGTGAGAACCGTCTTTGAGCGGAGAGATTCGAGATGAAATTGCCGCATGGCGATTCCGCAATTGTCGATCTTCGAAAGATTCGCGACTATTGCCTCTCCGAGGAGCACCCAAGGGGCAAACACAAGGCTCGGATATTTTCGCTAGTGTTCGGGATGCGCTCGCGAGACGCTGAAGCCCTCCGGAACGACCTGCTTCACGCCGCTAAGACGGCCGAAGCGGTTTTAGGTATTGCCGACGAATACGGAGTTCGGTACATAATAGATTTTGAGCTGGAGCACAGCGGGCGTACTTCGAAAGTGCGGAGCGGCTGGATCATTCGGACCGATGAAGACGTTCCTCGATTCACAACCTGTTATGTGCTGTAGGGAGGTTGCCATGCCACAAATCAAACTTCTAGCCGAAGTCGCATTGCTGCGGGATATTCCCGCATGCGGACTTGTGCGCGGCCAAGTCGGTACTGTCGTCGAGACGCTCTCAGGAGATGTTTTCGAGGTCGAGTTCAGCGACGATCAAGGCCGGACCTACTGCACTGCGGCTGTCAGCTCCGAAAATCTGGTGCGGCTCCACCACAGCCCGCTGGAGCAAGTTGCCTGAGCCACGTAAACCACTCGAAGCAAAGATGAGGCCGGGATTTGATCCCGGCCTCATAGTGTTTGTCCTCAGAATCTACGGCGCTTACTTCCCCGCCAGCTCCCGCAGCACATACAGCAGAATGCCGCCGTGCTCGTAGTAGCCGATCTCGGCCGGCGTATCAATCCGGACGTGAGCCTCGAACGACTTCTTTGACCCATCGGCCGCCGTCGCAACCACGGTCACCGTACGCCCATCGGCGAACTTCGACTCCAGCTTCGCCTTGAACCCAACGATGTCGTAGGTCTCCTCGCCCGTCAAGCCCAGCGACTCGACATTCTGCCCATTCGTGAACTCGAGCGGCACAATGCCCATGCCCACCAGGTTCGACCGGTGAATGCGCTCGTAGCTCTCGGCGATCACGGCGCGCACGCCCAGCAGCTTCGGACCTTTGGCCGCCCAGTCGCGCGACGAGCCCGAGCCGTACTCCTTGCCCGCAAGAATCACGAGCGGCACTCCGCGCTCGGCGTACTTCACGCTGGCGTCGAAGATGCTCATCGTCTCGCCCTCGGGAATCAGGCGCGTGATGCCACCCTCGGTGCCCGGAGCCAGCTTGTTGCGCAGCCGCACGTTGGCAAACGTTCCGCGCACCATCACTTCATGGTTGCCGCGACGCGAACCGTAGCTGTTGAAGTCCGCCGGCTTCACTCCGTGCGCTGCCAGGTACTTGCCCGCCGGCCCGTCCTTCTTGATGTTGCCGGCCGGCGAAATATGATCCGTCGTAATCGAGTCGCCCAGAATCGCCAGCACCCGCGCGCCCGCAATCTCCTTCACCGGGTCCGGCGTCTGCTTCATGCCGTCGAAGTAAGGCGCCTGCCGCACATAGGTCGAGTCTGTCTCCCACCCGTATACCTCGCCGGTCGGGAACTTCAGGTTCTGCCAGTTCGCATCGCCCAGAGTCACCGTCGCATACTCGCGGCGGAAGGCCTCGCTGGACACGCACTGCTCGATCGTCGAAGAAACCTCTTCCTGCGACGGCCAGATGTCCTTCAAGTAAACCGGCTTGCCGTTTTGGTCGTTGCCCAGCGAGTCGGTGTCGAAGTTGAACCCGATGTTGCCGGCCAGCGCGTAGGCCACCACCAGCGGCGGACTCATCAGATAGTTGGCGCGCACGTCCACATTCACGCGGCCCTCAAAGTTGCGGTTGCCGCTCAGCACGCTCACCGCAACCAGCCCGTGCTCGTTGATCGAGGCCGACACATCCTCAGGCAGCGGACCCGAGTTGCCGATGCACGTCGCGCAGCCGTAGCCCACCACGTTGAAGCGCAGCTTATCGAGATACGCGAGCAATCCCGACTTCTGGTAGTAGTCCGTCACCACTCGGGAACCAGGCGCAAGCGAGGTCTTCACCCACGGCGGAATCGTGAGTCCCTTCTCGACAGCCTTCTTTGCCAGAAGACCCGCCGCCACCATCACCGAAGGATTCGACGTGTTGGTGCAGCTCGTGATCGACGCAATCACCACCGAGCCGTGATCGAGAAAAGCATCGGGCTTGATGTTGAAGCGTCCATCGACCGTCGTCGTAATCGTATTCGGATCGGTCCGGTTCGCGGCCGAATCCACTACCGCCCGGCGATCCCACTTCTCAGCCGTGCGCGAGCCCAGCGGCTTCGCCGTCGGCGCCAGCAGGCTCGGCAACTGTTGCGTAAAGCTTGCGCCCACGCCCTTCAGAGCAACGCGGTCTTGAGGGCGCTTCGGTCCGGCAACGCTCGGCTCGACGGTCCCGAGATCCAGTTCCAGCGTCGCCGAGTACTCGGCCTCCGGCGCATCGGCCGTGTGGAACATGCCTTGCGCCTTGTAGTAAGCCTCAACCAGCGCGATCTGCTCTTCGCTGCGGCCGGTCAGCTTCAAATACTTCAGCGTCTGCTCATCCACCGGGAAGATGCCGCATGTCGCGCCGTACTCCGGCGCCATGTTGCCGATGCTCGCGCGGTCCGCCACCGGAATCGCAGAAACGCCCGGCCCGTAGAACTCCACAAACTTGCCCACCACGCCCAGCTTGCGCAGCGCCTGGGTCACGGTCAGCACCAGGTCGGTCGCCGTGGCTCCCTCGCTCAGCTTGCCGGTCAATTTAAATCCAACCACCTGCGGCACCAGCATGGAAACCGGCTGGCCCAGCATCGCGGCCTCGGCCTCGATGCCGCCCACGCCCCAGCCCAGCACGCCCAGTCCGTTCACCATCGTGGTGTGCGAGTCGGTTCCCACCAGCGTGTCGGGATACGCCACCGTCTCACCGTTCGCGCCGGCCGTAAACACCACGCGCGCCAGGTACTCGATGTTCACCTGGTGGCAGATGCCCATGCCCGGAGGCACGGCAGAAAAATTGTCGAAGGCCGTCTGTCCCCACTTCAAAAACGCATAGCGCTCGCGATTGCGCTGGAAGTCCAGAATCTGGTTGGCGTCATACGCGCTCGGCGTGCCGTACTCGTCCACCTGCACCGAGTGGTCGATCACCAGCTCCACCGGCACCAGCGGATTCACGCGGTCGGCCTTGCCGCCCAGCTTCTTGATGCCGTCGCGCATCGCGGCCAGGTCAACCACCGCCGGCACTCCGGTAAAGTCCTGCATCAGCACCCGCGCCGGCATGTAGGCGATCTCGCGGCTCGGCACAGCCTTCGGGTCCCACTTGGCCAGGAACTCAATGTCGCCGGCAGTCACGTTCACGCCGTCCTCGCGCCGAAGCAGGTTCTCCAGCAGAATCTTCAGGCTGAAGGGCAGCCGGCTCAGATTCAAGCCCTTCTCGGCCAGGGCGGGCAGACGAAACATCGTGTAGTTCTTGTCGCCGGACTTCAACACGGCGCGGCTCGAAAAACTATTCATCTTCGATTCCTTTTCACGCCACGGGCGTGGCGGACTCTCTTTCAAAATACTCGCTGAAGGGTCACTCCGGACCGGGCATGGCATGTCTGAGCGCTTCAGGCCCACCATTCGAACGGGAACTTGTCCGGAAATAGAGTAATCAGTAGACGGGTCTACCGTCCACGGTCGGGCCGGCCGTGGCGAAAGCGCTTGAGCAGGGGCTCTATATACATGTCGAAATACTCATACATGGCTGACTCAATTATTTTAACGCGGACTCACTTCGGCGCGAAAGAGTTTCAGCCGCCTAACTAAACCGAAAGCGAAGCCGTCAGCCGCACGCCCAGAGCGTGCATTACCTTGAGTGCCGTTCCCAACTCCGGGTTGCCGGTCTCACTCAATGCCCGGTAGAGCGACTCGCGAGTAATTCCCGTCTCGTGCGCAAGCTGAGCGATACCTCCGCGAGCACGGGCCACAGCGCCCAATGCCTTGGCCAGGCAGCGCGGATCGTCTGCCGCCAGCGCTTCGGTTAGATGCGCTGCAATCGTCTCTTCATCGACGAGAAACTCGGCTGCATCGTACGGTTTTGTCTTCACTGCCATAGCATTACTCCGATCCTGCCCATTCGGCGGCCAGGGCCTTGGCCACGCGAATATCCTTCTCCTGCGTGCTCTTGTCGCCTCCACACAGCAGCAGCACAAGAATCTGTCCGCGCTGAGTGAAATAGACCCAATACCCCGGACCGAAGTCGATCTTCATCTCGAATACGCCCGCACCCACGCTTCTCGTCTTTCCGGGATTTCCCTCTTCGAGACGATCGATCCGCGCCAGAATCTTGGCCCGCCCCGCGCGGTCCTTCAACCCTCGTAGCCAATCTGCGAATTCTTCGGTTCGGAGAACTTGCACGGGATATCCCTGATCCCAATCTGCTTTCAATGTAACCTATAGATTACTAGAATGCAAGATTCATACGCGCTCAGCACCCTAATTCGGCGGCTGCATGTTATACAAAAAGATCGCCCGCAGCTCCAGATACGGCCCGTGGAAATCCCTCGGCAGCGGCGGATAGCTCGACCCGGTCAGCGCGCCCCACGCCGCCCGGTCCAGAGCCGTATCGCCCGACCGGCCTTCCAGCACCAGGCTACCGTCCATCAGCCTTCCGTTCGGCAGCACCTTGAACCGGATCATCACCTGGCCTTGCTTGCTGATCGGAGGATTGGCCTCGTCCGGAATCAGCGGGTCCCACGTCCGCCGCGTGTCGTAGTACCACGCCGCCAGCCACGCGCTGAAGTCCACGCCCTGCGTGTCAGACAAAATCGAAACCCCGCCCGTGCCCGCGCCCGGATGCAGCGGCAGCCCGCCCGGAACGTTTCCGCCGCTCACCCCGCCCCGGCTCCGCGCCGCATCCCTCATCGCCTGCTGCAACTGGTCCGACGGGTTCTGCGACAGCATCGAGAAGTTCGGCTTGGCCGGAACCGCCGCCGGCCTGGGCGCCTCAATCTGCGACTGCTGGTTTGTCTGCACCGGCGGCGCAACCTGCGGCTTCTGCTCCTCCGGAGCCTTCACTTCCGGCTGTGGGGCAGCCTTCTCGGTGGGAGCCGGCGTCTGCTTCTTCAGCTCCTCCAGCGTCTTCTTATCCACCTGCGGCTGCTCGGCCAGGGGCTTCACCGGCTTCGGCTTCGGCACATAGGGCGAATCCAGATACGTAAAGTCGTTCTTGTCGTGCAGGTTGCTCGTCTCAATAATCGGCGTCATCCTCGGCAGATACCGGGGGAGCATGAAAACCGCCGCGATCAATAAAACGTGAACCAGAAACGCCCACAACATGCCCTCGCGCAGCCGCGCCCAGCGACGCTCGTCCTCGAGTTCGCTGATCATCTCCAGCAGATCGTGGGTGCTGTAGTCCACCCAGCGCGATCCACCCGAAGAAGGCCCAGCGCCGTTGCCCGGGCTCACGGTCTCCGGACGCGCAACCTCGACCGCTTCCGGCATCTCCGGGCGCTCGTCTACACTGTTTGGCGTTTCGCTGGTGGGCATCTCTGGCTTGGGAACCGCTCCGGGGACAGGCCGCTTGAACACACGCGGCCGCGTCTCTTCCATTCTCTCATTCCCAAAGTCCCGGCGGGAATCCTGACCGTACAATGGTATCTGACCATAAAGACGGTTTACCAGGCGAAAGGTTGGCTGGCGGAACTCCGATCCAGGCCCAACTCTCTTCGGCTCAGCAGCTTCTTCAGCGGCAACTGCCGGGTCCAACGCGTCCATTGAACCCGAACCCACCCCAAGGATCCCTGCGTGAAGGCCCTGCTCGCTCATCTCGCTCACTACTGGCACTTCATCCTTCTGCCCGCCCTCGCCAAGCTCGGCATCGCGGCCACCTTCATCGTCTCGGTCTTTGACTCCTCTTTCATCCCTGTCCCCATCGACGCCTTTCTCGCCGTCTACATCTGGTCCGACAAGTCCCACTTCTGGCTCTATCCCCTGCTCGCCGCCGCGGGCTCGGCGGTCGGCGGACTCGTCCCCTACTGGATCGGCCGCGCCGGCGGCGAACTCTTTCTGCTCAATCGCATCGACCGCGCCAAGTTCGAAAAGCTCCGCCTCCACTTTGAGCGCCAGGAGTTTCTCGCCGTCATGATTCCCTCCATGCTCCCGCCGCCCACTCCCTGGAAGCTCTTCGTCTTCGCGGCCGGTGTCTTTGAGATGCGCATGTTCCCATTCATGCTCGCCGTCTTCTTCGGCCGCCTCGTCCGCTGGCTCACGCTCTCCGTGCTCGTCATTCGCTTCGGCCCCGGCGCAGTCGATCTCGTAGCCCACCATGCCATCGCCACGGTGCTTTCCGTTCTCGGACTCGCCGTCCTCGGCTTCGCCATCTGGTGGTGGCGCAAAAAGCGCTCCGGCAAACTAGTCTAGACTCTTCAATCTCTCTTCAAATGAAAAGCGGCATGAACCCGAAGGTCCGTGCCGCTTCATTTGAACTCTAGTTTCTGTTTTGAAGGGTACGGCCTTCAGGCCGTACATCAAAACGCACAAAACGACCGGGGCTTCAGCCCCCGAGGGAAACCCTACTTCCCCGCCGTCGCTGCCATCGCCGCAGGCTGCATCCGCCGCACCAGCGCAGGAACCCCAAGCATCACGCCCAGCACCAGCGCCGTCGAAGCCAGATCGTTCCGATAGAACGGCACTCCCGCCAGGTAGCATGACGCCAGCCCGGCCAGCGTATGCGGATACATATTGATCCCGCCGCACAGCCACACGCCAAAGTTCGAAACCACAAAAAACGACGTCGGCCCCAGCAGCGCCGCGCCAACTCCGCGCCCCAGCGTAACCCGCTTGCCCAGCAGCGCCGCGCCCAGTACCATCGCCGCCAGGTACCAGCCCCACGTAAACACTGAGTCCACGCGAATCGAGAATCCCGGATACTTGAAAACTGTCAGGTAGCAATCGGTCGTCACCAGCACAGCCAGCGGAAGCAACATCTCTTTCCACGGTCGCCGCGCGCCAAAGTACAGCAGCGCTCCGCCCACCAGCGTAAAGCTCCACCACCCGGCATGGGGCATCAAACGGCTCAGAACCGCAAACAGCACAAGCAAATACGCAACCATAGCACCCTCGTCTTCAGTAGATTTTCCCGGCAAAGCCGCCGGCAAACACCACAGCCCCAAAAACATCCAAACCAACAGATTGGAACGAAGCTATCTCTTCCATTCTGCGTCCCGCCGCTGTTCACGTCAACAAAAACACTTTGAAGTCATCAATAAATATTTCCAGCTCACCCCCACTCAGCCACGGCGACCGCTGACTCGCTGACTCGCTGACAAGCTGCTCTACCTCTGCTCCCGCCCGTTCATCCCCTCGCCGGCCTCTTCCCGCCCGTCCACGACATATACCCAGCCACCCAACGGAGCCCGCCCTCCGCTCCTGGTGGACGTAAACGAGTAGGCAAAGCGCAGATCCTGAAACTCTACCGTCGTCCAGGTCCTCCCCGGAGGCAGTTCCGGCGGCGTCAGCGCAGGCATCGCCACCGGCCCCACGTCCCGCACCACCGCCCACGTGCCCCAGTCCAGAAACGTCTTCCCCAGCAGCGTCTGTTTCGCCGCCTCCACCGCGGGCGTCGAGGCCGGCTTATACAGCACATCCATACCCGGATCGCTCACCACCGCCGTTGCCCCGCCCCAGGTGCGAATCTCCGCCGTCTGGAAGAAGTCCTGCGTCTCCACAATCCCGTGCCACCGGAAGGGCGTCACCGGATAGGGCTCAAGCGCCATCCTCGTCACCGGCTCCGATGTCACCTGGGCCTCGTCCAGCATCTTCAAGCCGCGCGCGTGCTCGGTCCACCGCAGGCAACCCACCAGAGCCATCCCAGTGAGAGCAAAGATCGCCCATCCCCGCCCCCGAAACTGCTGCCGCCGCACCCCGATCTCGCGATCCGCCAGCCCCAGCAGCCACGGCATTACAAACGCAAGCAGGAGAAAGAACCAGAACACCGGCTCGGCGATAAACACAAAGCTGCCCGCATACCAGCGCGGATTAAACGGAAAGAACGGACGCACCCCATAGTTGTTCGTCCAGTCCAGTAGGATGTGGCTCAACGCGGCGATGAAGGCGGTCAGACACAGCCATCCCCAGTGAATGGGCTGCACATCGGGCTTTCTGCGTCTCCTCCACCGGTCGAAGACCCACACCGCGCCCACCACCACCGCAACCACCATCGGCACGCCAAGGAATGTGTGGGTAATCCCGCGATGGTGCTTCAGCCCCTCCACCGGCCCGCCGAACCCCCAAAGAACATCGAGGTCTGCCGCCTCGGCCGCCAGCGTCGCAGCCAGCGTCGCATACGCCGTCTTCCGGTTCAGCCCAGCGCGCCCGATGCAGGCGCCGGTAAGAAAATGTGTGATCGGTTCCATCGCACCCGCCGTTCCCTTCGAGAATGCCATATCCCCCGCCCGAGACGCGCCACCGGAATCGCCGACCGGTCAACTAACTGATCTTGCGACTCGCTGACTTGCCGACTCGCTGACTCGCCAACTTGCTGACTTGCTGCCCCCCCGCCCGCCATCGCCTAAAATGGTTCCCTCGGGCCAAATCGGAGGGCCCCCGTCTCATGAACTCACTCCGCTCCACAAAATCCAACTTCGCCGGCAATCTGCTCGGCTCCTTTGCCGTCCTTGCCCCGATTCTTTGCGCAATCGCACTCTGCACCCCCAATATGACCGCCCAAACCCCCACCGCACCCCCCAGCTTCGGCCCCTCGAACCCCTTCTACGCCGCAAGCTCGCTGCCCTTCCACACCACCCCCTTCGACAAGGTCAAGGACTCCGACTACCAGCCCGCCATCGACGCCGGAATGGCCGAGCAGATCAAGGAAGTCGAGGCCATCGCCAGCAATCCCGCGCCCGCCACCTTTGAAAACACCATCGTGGCTCTCGAGCGCTCCGGCCAGTTGCTCACCCGCGCCTGGCTCGCCTTCAACTGCGTCACCGGAGCCAACACCAACGACGAGCTCCAGAAGGTGCAGGAGGTCGAGGCCCCGCGCCTCGCCGCGCATCAGGACGCCATCAACCTCAACTCGAAACTCTTCGCCCGCGTTAAGGCGGTCTACGAGAAGCGCGCTTCGCTCAAGCTCAACCCCGAGCAATTGCGCCTGGTCGAGTACGACTACCAGCAGTTCGTCAAGGCCGGTGCCAACCTCTCCGACGCCGACAAGGAAAAGCTCAAGAAGCTCAACGAAGAGGATTCCACTCTTTCCAACACCTTTATGACCAAGCTGCTGGCCGCGGCCAAAGACGGCGCCTACGCCACCACCGACCCGGCCGCCCTCGCCGGCCTCAGCCCCGCCCAGATAGCCGCTGCCGCCCAGGACGCACAGGGCCGCAAGCAGCAGGGCTGGCTCATTCCCCTGCAAAACACTACCCAGCAGCCCATCCTCTCCGACCTGACCAACCGCGCCACCCGCCAGGCCATCTTTGAAAACTCCTGGAACCGCGCCGAGCGCAATGACGCCAACGACGAGCGCTCCACCATCGCCCGTCTCGCCCAGCTCCGCGCCCAGAAGGCCGCCCTGCTCGGCTACTCCAACTTCGCCGCATGGAACCTCACCGACCAGATGGCCAAAACTCCCGAGGCCGCGCTCAACTTCGTCAGCGCCCTCGCCCCCGGAGCCACCGCCAAGGCCGCAGCCGAGGCCAAAGATATTCAGGACCTCATCGACAAGCAGAACGGCGGATTCAAGGTCCAGCCCTGGGACTGGGAGTTCTACTCCGAGCAGGTCCGCAAGGCCAAGTACGACCTCAATCAGGACGAGATCAAGCCCTACTTCGAGCTGAACAACGTCCTTCAGAACGGCGTCTTCTACGCCGCCAACAAGCTCTACGGCATCACCTTCAAGGAGCGCCACGACATCCCCGTCTACCAGGCAGACGTGCGTGTCTTTGAGGTCTCAAACGCCGACGGCAAACCCCTCGCCCTCTTCTACTGCGACTACTTCAAGCGCGACAACAAGAACGGCGGCGCGTGGATGGACTCGCTCGTCAACCAGTCGAAGCTGATGGGCACGCTTCCTGTCGTCTTCAACGTCGCCAACTTCCAGAAGCCGGCTCCCGGCGAGCCCGCTCTCATCACCTTCGACGACGTAACCACCATGTTCCACGAGTTCGGCCACGCCCTCCACGGCATGTTCGCCGACACCGAGTATCCCTCGCTCTCCGGAACCCAGACCCCGCGCGACTTCGTCGAGTTCCCGTCGCAGTTCAACGAGCACTGGGCCACGCAGCCCGAAGTCTTCGCCCACTACGCAAAGCACTACAAGACCGGCGCGCCCATGCCCGCAGAGCTCGTGGCCAAGATCAAAAAGTCCGCCACCTTCAACGAGGGCTACGCAGTCACCGAGCTGCTCGCCGCTGCCATGCTCGACCTCCAGTGGCACACCCTGCCCTCCGCCACCGCTCCCCTCGTCGAGCCCGACGCCTTCGAGAAGCAGGCCCTCGAGAAAACCGGGCTATGGGTCAGCTACGTTCCTCCGCGCTACCGCTCCAGCTACTTCCTCCACATCTGGGCCAACGGCTACATGGCCGGCTACTACGCCTACCTGTGGACCGAGATGCTCGACGACAACGCCTACCAGTGGTTTGAAGACAACGGCGGCCTGACCCGCGCCAACGGCGACCGCTTCCGCAAGATGGTCCTCTCCCGCGGCAACACCGAGGACCTCGAAAAGATGTTCGAAACCTGGCTAGGCAAAAAACCCACCATCGACCCCATGCTCAAGTTCCGCGGCTTGAACGAAAAGTAATTCGTCGGCCCGCTGACGCAACCACAACTCTGGGTGCCCCACCCAAAACGACGTTCTTTGCCGTTTTGGGTGGGAATCCACAACACTCCACCCGCCACCCGCAAACCAGTCACAACTCTGGGTGCCCCGGGTCTAGCTTCTGAGACCCGGGGAAAGCACAACCCCAACCAGCCACAGCCCCCGCTGACTCGCTGACTTGCCGCCTCGCTGACTTGCTAACTCGCTGACTAGCCGACTCGCTGACTCGCGTATCCTGAGAACGTGCACCCCGTCCTCTTCCACATCGGCTCCGTACTCATCCCCTCTTACGGCGCAATCGGCGCGCTCGGCGTCCTCGCCGCACTCTTCCTCGCCCTGCGCACCGCCAAACTCGCCGCCGTAGACGCTGCCCAAATCTGGAACCTGGCGATCCTCTCCGTGTTCGCCGCGCTCATCGGCCAGCGCCTTACGCTCATCGTCGCCAACTGGTCCGTCCTGCAAAAGCACCCCTCCTGGGCCTTCGGCCTGGCCATGATCCACCACCCCCTCGTCGCCGCCGCCGGCGCACTCGCCGCACTCATCGCCGCCGCCATCTACATTCGCCTCCAAAAACTTCCCCTCCGCCCCACCGCCGACGCCCTAGCCGCCCCCCTCATCCTGGGCCTGGCCTTCGAGCAGCTCGGCGCGCTGCTGGCCGGCTCCGGATACGGCACAGACGCCAGCCCCAAGCTCCCCTGGGCCGTCACCTACTCCAGCCCCGTCGCCGCCCAGTGGAGCGGCACTCCTCTCGGCGTCCCTCTCCACCCCGTGCAGGCCTACGCCGCAATGGCCTTTCTCACCCTCGCCGTCCTGCTCTTCCTCGGGCTCCCCCTCCGCCGCCGCTCCGGAGACATCGCCGGCATCGCCCTCATGGGCCTCGGCGCAATCGCCTTCCTCACCGAAATCTGGCGCGACCCCGAGGGCCGCGGCCCCCTCTTCCACGGCGCGCTCACCGCTCCGCAAATCGCCGCCGTCTTCTTCGTCCTCGCCGGCGCACTTCTACTCCTCGACCTCAAGCCGCACACCGAAAGCGCCCATGTCTGATCCCCGCACTCTCTCCGTTCCTCCTGAGGCCGCCGGCCAGCGCCTCGACATCTTCATCGCCGCCGCCATCGAAGGCATCAGCCGCTCCCGCGTCCAGCTCCTCATCTACCAGGACGGAGTCCGCGTCGACGGCAAGGCCGAAAAAGCCAGCTTCAAACTCCGCGGCCTAGAGACCATCGAAGTCCTCGCCGACCCCCATCCCGCGCCACTGCACGCAAAGCCCGAAGACATCCCCCTGGACGTCGTCTACGAAGACAAAGACATGGCCGTCATCAACAAGCCCGCCGGAATGATGGTCCACGCCGGCTCCGGCTCCACAGACGACGCCCGCTCCGGCGGAACCCTCGTCAACGCCCTGCTCCACCGCTTCAAATCCCTCTCTTCCACTGGCGGCGACCTCCGTCCCGGCATCGTCCACCGCCTCGACAAGCTCACCAGCGGACTGATCGTCGTCGCCAAAAACGATCGCGCCCACATGGCCCTCGGCGCCATGTTCTCCGAGCGCAAGGTGAAGAAAACCTACATCGCTCTCGTCCACGGCCTGGTCGAGCGCGCCCGCGGAACCGTCTCCGCCGCCATCGACCGCGACCCCATCCGCCGCACCCGCATGGCCATCAACCCCGCCGGCCGCTCCGCCGTCACCCACTACGATGTCGTCGAGCGCATCTCCACACGCTTCGGCCACTTCACGCTCGTCCACGTCAGCATCGAAACCGGCCGCACCCATCAGATCCGCGTCCACATGGCCTCCATCGGCCACCCCGTCGTCGGCGACACCCTCTACGGAGCATCCGGCAGCCTCGTCGAGCAGGATCAGGCCGGACAGCTTCGCCGCCCCGCCAACCCCGAGCGCATCCGCCTCGATCGCAACTTCCTCCACGCCGCCCGTCTGGAATTCGCCCAGCCCATCACCGCCAAGCCCCTCATTCTTGAGGCCCCACTGCCCCCCGAACTCCAATCCCTCCTCGAACGCCTCCGCCCCACCCCTCCCGCCGCCCCCCCAGTTGCCAAACCAGCAGCCAAACCGCCCGCGAAACCAGCCGCAAAGCGTGCCGCAAAACCCGCCGCAAAACCCCGGCAAAAGAAATAACCCGCTGTACCGGGCAATACCGGATTGTTAGAATGAAAGGGCTATGAACAATTGCTCTTTCAGCTCACGGGCGCACGTCTGTCTCTGGGCCCTTCCGCTTGCGGCGCTTCTCTCAGCCGCGTTGCTCCTCCCGGTCGCTACCCACGCCCAGCAGCCCGCCGCTCCGCCGGCCGCGGGCCAGCCCGCCCCGCAGTCACCAGACTTCGACGTCAACATCCCTACCATCAAGCTCGGCGTCAACGAGGTCAACCTCATCTTCACCGTCACCGACAAGCACGGCCGCTACATCCCCGACCTCAAGCAGAGCGACTTTGCCCTGCTCGACAACCAGCGCGCCCCTCAGCAGGTCACCAGCTTCCACCAGCAGATCAACCTGCCCCTCCGCGTCGGCATCCTTATCGACGCCAGCTCCTCCATCCACTCCCGCTTCCAGTTTGAGCAGCAGTCCGCCCAGGAGTTCCTCCTCGACGTCCTCAAGGCCAGGGGCGACCGCGCCTTTGTCATGGGATTCGACGTCGTCCCCGACGTCACCGCCGACTGGACCAACGACATCAACACCCTTCAAACCGGCATCAACCGCCTAAAGCCCGGCGGAGGCACCGCCCTCTTTGACGCCGTCTACTCCGCCTGCCACGACAAGCTCCTCACCGCCCGCGGACAGGAGCCCTTCCGCAAGGCCATCATCCTGCTCTCCGACGGCGACGACGACCAGAGCCACGTCTACCTCACCGAGGCCATCAAGGAGTGCGAGCGCGCCGAAACCATCATCTACGCCATCAGCACCAACTGGACCCCCAGCCGCGGCAAGGGCGACAAGGTCCTCACCCAGCTCGCCGAAGAGACCGGCGGAGAAGTCTTCTTCCCCCCCAGCGCCGAAGACATGGGCGAAAGCTTCCAGAACGTAGCCACCGAGCTGCGCGCCCAGTACGCCCTCACCTACACCCCCGCCGACTTCAAGACCGACGGCTCCTTCCGCTCCATCTACCTCTACTGCTACAACCGCTCCTACCAGGTCCGCGCCAGAAAAGGCTACTTCGCCCCCAAGGAGTAGAGGCCCCGATCGAGAGAACAGCAGCGCGGCAAGAACCAGCAACATAAAGTCAGCAGCACAAAACCATCCGAATAAATCGGTACTTATTCAAAAAGCGCGGCCCCCCAAGCCGCGCTTTCTATTTCCGCCCGGCACTCCTCCTTCGGCGCCTGTCATCCTGAGCGAACTTCAGCGCCTGTCATCCTTGTATCTCTAAAAGAGCGGCAGTTTCGGTGAGACTGTTGCAGTGGGGGAGCCGATCGATCGGCTCCCCCGCGGGCGGACGGCTCCCGTTCATCCTGCGGTC
>Ga0326728_10008483_pt1 | contig 25511 bp, 5 predicted proteins | sample MB3enrmetagenome_FD_207602 | JGI IMG/M metagenome (GOLD analysis project Ga0326728, IMG submission 207602) | Lab enriched peat soil microbial communities from McLean, Ithaca, NY, United States - MB31MN | ecosystem: Environmental > Terrestrial > Soil > Wetlands > Peat | place: USA: New York... | reverse complement strand
CAGCCCGAAAACTGAAAAATCGTTGTCAGACAATTGGTTTCCAGGTTTTTGCAGGGCTAAGGCTTAAACTCCTGTCTAAAATCATTTAAATAGAAGCATTTTCAGGAATCTTTTTTCCAGTAAAAAAGCGCGATCTTTTTTTCGAAAAAATTGCATCATTTTCGAATCGAAGCTATTTTTTACAAAAATACATAATCCTGGAAATAAATCCCTCTACCAAGAGATCGGGGATGCTCGCTCCTCCAGGGAACTCAAACGCCATCCCCGATCCTTTCGCCACCTTTTTGGAATTCCCCGCCCTCTCTTTTCAGCGCACACAGGCCAAAGTAACCCAATAGTCCCCGCTGGTTCCGTCGACCCCATGCGCCTTCACGTGCACCGGATAGATGCCGGAGGCGCACCGTGAGCCAAAACGGTTGATTCCTTCCCACACCGCGCTGTTCACCGGAGGCGAGGCCTGTCCATTGACCACGAATCCGTCCACCACCTCACCCGCCACATTGAAGATCGTCACCTCGACCTGCGCCTGCACCCGCAGGTTGAACATCAAAATCGCTTTATCCGTAAACGGATTGGGATAAAGGCCCACCGGCTGGATTACGCTTCCCAACTGGTAAAGCACTTCGGTGAAAGTCGGCGTGATGGTGAAGGTGGGCGTGATCGTTGCCGTCGGAGTCCGCGTCGGTGTTGCGCTAAAGGTCCGGGACGGCGTCGCGGTCAAGGTTTGCGTTGCCGTATCGCTGGACGTCGCCGAAGGCGTAAAGCTATCCGTCACCGTGGCAGTATCGCTGGACGTGGCGCTAGGCGTGACCGTCGCCGTCGCCGTGGAGCTGGCCGTCGCGCTCGGGGTAGCCGTCAACGTGGGCGAAGCCGACGAAGTCGGCGTCCCCGTCGAACTGGCCGTCGCCGTCGCCGTCGCGCTCGGGGTCTCGGTAGAAGTGAAGCTGGACGTGCCTGTGGAGCTGGCCGTCGCCGTGGAACTTGGGGTCGCCGAAAGGACGGGCGTCGCCGACCAGGTGGCGGTCGCCGTCGCGGTGTCGGTCGACGTGAAAGGCGGTGTCGCCGTCGCTGTTTGCGTCCCGGAAGAGGTCCCCGTGGGCGTAGCGGTGGAACTGGGGCTCGCCGTCGCCGTGCCGCTGGGCGAGGCCGTGGCGCTCGGGGTCGGACTCAGGGTGGCCGTGGGGCTCGCCGACGGGGTCGCCGTAGGAGACGGCGTCGCACTCGAAGTTGGGCTGGCGGTGGCCGACGGGCTGGCTGTCGCCGTGTCGGTCGGGCTTGGCGTCGCTGTCCGCGTGGGACTGGCGGTCGGAGTGGCCGTCGCGGCCAAGGTCGGTGTCATCGTAGGCGAACCGCACAGTACCGTCGTCGTCACCGAATTCGAGGCCAGACTGAAGACCGTCCCGGCCAGGAGGGCCTGGTTGACGACCGTGCCCCCCGTCGGACAGCTGGGAACCGCGACCACCATCGTGACGGAGGTGAAGCTTCCGGAAACCACCGTCCCCAGGTTCCACCCGGCCAGGGTCGACGCCCCGAAAATCGACACCGTAGATGCGGTCGGCGTCGATCCGACATAGGTCGTCCCCGACGGCACCGTGTCCCAAATCTCGAGGGCGAGCCGGTCGACCGTCGCCGAAAAATTCTCGAAATACACCCCGCTGGCTTCCGTAAAGACGCCGGAAAGTCCGATCCCCAAAGGGGTCGCGTCGGTCACCGTGATGCCCGCTCCGAAAGCGTCCACCCAGCCCGATCCGAGGCTGTATTCGATGAGGAATGTGTTGCCGCTCGTCCCCGTGGCGACGGCTTGGAGCGAAAAATAGGTGGCCGACGGCAGGGGAAGGTTGCCCGACGTCGCCAACACCGTGGCGACCCCGCCCACCACCTTCACGAATTCAATCTTGCCCTGCGCCCCGTTGGGCGTCGCCAACACTTCGTAATACGAATTCGAGCTGGTGCTGCCCCTCAGGAACAAACCCCCATACTGGGAAGCGGGGATCGAGACGCTCACCGTCACGGTGGTGTCCAAGGCCGCCGACTGGAGCTGCGCGTAGGCGGTGGTCGCCCAACTCGTCGCTTCCATCGCGCCCGAAGCGACGGTCCAGGAATTCGCCGTGGTCTCCCCCGCCGTGGCCCAATTGGACGCGACTTCCGCGGAGGACGTGAAGGCGTCGCTCACCGTGGTGATCGGGTTGGGTGCCGTGTAGCTCAGATTGTAGGTGATGTCCCCGCCCACCGTGGCGCTGACGGGCTGGGCGCTCTTAAGAAAAGCCGGGACCGGCGTCGGCAAGGCGTTGCAGGTGACCGAAACCGTGGCATAGGAATAGACCGGATCTTCGTTGGTGGCGGAAATCTGGGCCGTATTGGTCAAGGCGAGGTTCACCGGACAGGTCATGGAATTCACCGTGGCCCAGAAGGAAACCGTCCCGGATTGGTTCACTTCCAGGGTCGGGAACGTCCACTGCACGGTGCTGCCGGAAACCGTTCCGGTGGTCCCGATGAAGCCGCCAAAGGTCATGCCTACGGGCAAGGTGTCCGTAAGGACCACATTGGTCATCGGCCGCCCGGATACCGGGCCCGTGCCGAATGCCCGACGCCAGGTGTAGCCGTCCCACTCCTCGACCAGGATGTTCGTCACTTGGTGGACGCTCGTCACCGTGGAGGCGCATTGGTCCGGGTACACTTGCGTCACCGGGACGGAAGTCCCGGTGTTCGCGTAGTTGGTCCAGTCCGGAGAAATCGGGAACCAGGGATCGCCCTGGGCGGAATCATCGGCCGCCTGATCCGCCGACCAATCCCCGCTCCAGCTCAGGGTCGGATACCCGGTGGCGTTGATCTGCCAGATCGCGACGAGTTGGGAGGTCCCTCCCTGGTGGATGCGGGCGGACATACCGGAATATTCGTAGAGATGGGGCGTGATGGTCGCCATCTCGTTGGCGCACTGGATGATCAGGCGCTGATCCCAGTTGGCCCCCGGCGTGAGGTTTTCCTGGGTGACGGTCACTCCGGAGGAGGAACCGCCCAGATAGACGTTCGGGGCGACGTTCCAGCTTCCCGCGGGATAAGCCGGATCGTTCAAGTAGTAGCTGATTCGGTAATTCTTGTAGTTGATGTAGGCGAGATCCGCATCGTGCCAAATCTTCATTCCAATGGTGAGTTCGGAGGAGGTCGCCGAAACACCCTTATTGGCGAAAGAAATGTCCACTCCGGGACGGCCGCCGTTAAGGAAAGGCACTTGGGCGTTCCCGTAAGCCAGGTTAAAAGTCACCGTGTTGGACGGATTCACCAAGGTCGGCGAAGCGCTCTTGGTCAGGCTCAAGGCCGCCGGGACGATGTCCACGCAGTTGCGCTGCATGACCGCGTTGGTGTAGGCGACCGGCGCGTAGCCGTCGACGACGCCGTTGGGGTCGTTGGGGTATTCGTTGCTGGTCCAGCCCGTGCCGTTGGTGCAAGCGATGGAGGCGGTGTTGCAGATCGTCTGTCCGACCGTGCCCAGATTGACCGTGGCCACGACGGTGACCCCGCCCGTGGTCGCGGTGTAAGCCTGGTTTTGGAGCCCGGGTACGGTGCCGATATTGAAGGTGACGTCGTTTCCGGAGACCGTGTTCGCCGCCGGAATCGAGGTGAGGTAGGTCAGGCCGGACGGCAAGTCGTCGGTGATCGTCACGCCCGTGGCGGGCACCGAGGCATAGTTGCGGTAGGAAAGGTAATAGCTGAGCGTGTCCCCTGGGAAAGCGAAGGTCCGGTTCACGCTCTTATAGATTTTCATGTTCGCGGGGATCGTCGCCGTGGTATCCGGTTCCGCGAGGTTCAAGGGGCCGGGCATGTTGCCCGACAGCACCACCATGCCGAGCCAACGGAAGAATCCGTGGAAATAGACGGGAACCGACGACAAATAGTTATCCCCCGCGGTGCTCGGATCCCACTCGATGACGCATTCCCGGAAAAGTTTGGCCATCGTGGGGAAATCCTGGGCAGCAACCGCCGAAGGCGAACCGGTTCCGAATGCCCAATTCAAGTTGAACGTCGTCCCCGTGGCCCCCGCAAGCGTGTAGTAATAGAGGAGCGTTTGGGTGCCTTGATAGGTGATCGGTGACGATCCAAACGCCGAGCAAGCCTGCCCCCCCAGACTTTGGGGCAATTTCAAGAAACTGGCGAAGCGAGTCGCCTCCGACTGCTCGTAAGTGTTCCCCCCCGCGATGACTTGATGGGTTGTCGGGTTCCAACTCGTCGTGGGGTTTCCGTACCACAGATAATTCAGGACCGTCCGCCAGCCGTTCCGAAAATCTTCGCCGTCGGAAAAATTCGAGAATGTGGGCGTTGTCCCGGAAATCGCGACGTTGCCCGCGAAAGGAATCCATCCCTGGGCGTTCATCTGGCCCATCAGCCAATCGCTCGAGGCTTCGGCCCGGTTGAACTGGGTGACTTCCCAACTGTTGGCGGCATAGTTAAAAACGGAGGACTGCAGGACCCCGGAAAATGTGTGGAAATAGGCCGGAGCGCAGTAGTCCATGTGTTCCGTCTGCGCACCGGCGAATTGGGGCTGGGGGCATTGGCCTGTGCCCCAATTCGTCATCTCATTCCAGGTATCCCCCCCTTTAATATATCCATCGATTCCGATGTCCCCTGTCGCCACCGTGCAAGTGACGCCCGTGTTTCCAGCGGCTTGGTCCACCAGGGCTTTCATCATGTTGAGGGCTTCATTTTTATAACTAATGGCGTTACCACAGGCATCCGTATAGCCTGAAGTGTCGCCCCATTGGTACCACGCCATCACCAGACCGAGCGCGATATCAAAGTCCCCGTCCGCGGCGGAATCGTTGGAGTTATCTTTGGGCAATTTCCCGTAAGGATAGCTAGCGTTGGCGGTGACGCAGCCTGAATAGGTCGGTTCCATCTGGTACTTGTCATCGTGGATTTGAAACCACAATCCATCGAAAGTGGTCTTGTCCCCCATGTAGGCGGCGGCAATCAGCGCGTAGCCATCCCCCTCGGTTCCATCATAGGGCATACCCACATTTCCCAGGATATAGTTCACCCCTTGATAGGAGGCGCCTGTGTATTCGAACTCGTTGGCATAAATTTGATAGGCGTCCCGAATCCTCTGTTCCATTTCCATGTGGGGCACCCCCACCGGATTTTGGCTCGCCAGGGAATACGAGGTTCCCGCGGAACTCACATAATCCAAAAATTGCGGAAAAGGATACCGGGGATTCCCGGAGTTGATGTTCACCGTCACCGCACCTTGGGTTCCTGAGGTGAGCGCCGACGCCGAGGCAGCCCCAAACCACAGACAAGCCAACCCAAGCAGCTTCAGGATTCTTGGGTGGGGAAAAAGAGACCTCTGATCTTTGAAATGCTTTCCCACGTGCGCCACCCTAGGTATCTGTTAATAGATAGCATCGTCCGTTCTCTGGCGATTCTCCGTAATCGCTTTCATTATAGCGAATGGGTTCGAATATTGCGATAACCCGGTTTCATATTATGAACTAATAAGCATAAACGAATAGTTCTCTGGAAATTATCCAAAATAGTAACTGCCTATAAATGTTATTTTAAAAATGTTTAAATTTCGAAAAATAGAATATTTTCGAAAATTTAACGGACACAGGCCAAAGTAATCCAATAATCCCCATGGGTCCCGTCGATCCCCGTTGCCTTCACGTGGACCGGGTAGATCCCCGAAGCGCAGCGCGCTCCGAATCGGTTGATTCCCTCCCACACCGCGCTGTTCACCGGGGGGGAAGCCTGACCGTTGACGACAAAACCGTCCACGATCTCCCCCGCCACGTTAAAAATCGAAACCTCCACCTGGGCGCTCACTCTCAAATTAAACAGTAGGGTCGTCTTGTCCGTAAATGGATTCGGGTACAGCCCGACCGGTTGGATCAAACTCCCCAATTGATAAAGCACTTCGGTGAAGGTCGGGGTAATCGTAAAGGTCGGAGTGATCGTCGCCGTTGGGGTCCGCGTCGGCGTCGAGCTATAGGTCCGGGATGGGGTCGCCGTCTGGGTTTCCGTGGCCGTATCGCTGGCGGTCGCCGAGGGCGTATAGCTGTCCGTGACGGTGGCCGTGTCGCTGGCGGTCGCGCTCGCCGTGGCCGTGGCCGTCTCTGTGGAAGTGCCCGTTGCGGTGGGCGTCGCCGTGACCGTAGCGGTGGCCGTCGAGGTTGTCGTTTCCGTGGAACTGGCGGTGGCCGTCGAAGTCGCGCTTGGGGTTTGGGTCGCGGAATAGGTCGGCGTACCCGTTGAGCTCGACGTCGCCGTTGAACTGGGGGTAGGAGACAGCACCGGAGTGGACGTCCACGTCGGGCTTGCCGTCAACGTATCGGTCGCCGTGAAAGGAGGCGTCGCGCTTGAAGTCGGCGTAAAGGAAGGGCTCGCCGTCGCCGTGGCGGTGGAACTCGGGCTGGCCGTCACCGTGGGGCTCGCTGTGGCAGTACCGGTCGACGTGGCGGTCACGCTCGGTGTCGGGCTTGGCGTGGCCGTGGGGCTCGCCGTCGGCGTCCCGGTCGGGGATGCCGTCGCGGTCGGCGTCGGACTGGCCGTGGACGTGGGGCTCGCCGTCGCCGTTTTAGTCGGACTTGGGGTCGCCGAACCCGTGGGACTGGCGGTGGGTGTTGCGGTGGCGCCCAAAGTCGGGGTCATGGTCGCGGTCCCGCAAACCACCGTCGTCGTCACCGAATTGGAGGCCAGGCTGTAGTTCGTGCCTCCGATCATCGCCTGATTGACGACCACACCGGAAGCCGGGCAGGTTGGGACCGCGACCACCATGGTGACCGAGGTAAAGCTTCCCGAAACCACCGTCCCCAGACTCCACGCGGCAACGGTGGACGCCCCGAAAATCGACAGAGTCGAAGCCGTTGGCGTGGCCCCAACGTAGGTCACGCTGCTGGGTACGGTATCCCAAATCGCCAAGGTGAGCCGATCCACCGTCGCGCTGAAGTTTTCCCATTCGCTGGATCCGGAAGCGTTCCCCCCCGACGTGGACCCATTGATCACCCCCGCATACCCGGGCGTCAGGAGCGGACTCGGATCCGTGATCACCCCCAACACGCTGACACTACCCGCTCCGGTGTCTCCAATCCCGAAAGGCAGAACCCATCCCGCGCCGCCATTGAGATTGTATTCAACCGTGATCGTTCCCCCGATGGCGATAATCTGGAAAGTGACGAAAGCCCCGCCCGAGATATTTTGATTCGCCGGCGTCTGCGCCACGAGCGTCGCCGTCCCCCCGTTGTACCGGTACAGGCTGATCTGCGCCATGCTGCTGCTCGCGGCCGCGATCTGCAGAAGGTAATAGGAGGTGCCGTTCGCCCGAAAAACAAAACCCGCGTCCTGGGAAGTCGCCACGTTGATGTTGGCCGTGATCGTTGTGTTTTCTGCGTAGCTCGGCTTGTACACCAAAATGCCGGCGTTGCCCCAACCACCCGCGTTGAGTTCCCCTCCGCTGACCGTCCAGCCCGTCGTTCCCGAGAGCACCGTCCAATTGGTGGCGATGTCGTTCGTCGCGAAAGTGTCGCCCACGGTTGTCAGGGGATTCGGAGCGGAAAACGCCAAGTTATAGGTGATATTCTGCCCCGGAATCACCGAAGCCGCCGAGGCCGATTTCACCAGCGCCGGGGTCGGGGTCGGGGTGGCTCCGCAGACGACGCTGACCGAAGCCGTCGAAGACACCGGATCTTCGTTCGTCGCGCTGATCGAAGCCGTGTTGGTAAGGGTCATCGGACAGGTGACGCCGCTGCCGACCGTCGCCCAGAAAGACACCGTCCCGGACTGGTTGATCAGCAATTGGGGCAAGGTCCAAGTGACCGTGCTTCCGCTGGCCGTTCCGGTGGTTCCGATGAAGCCCCCGAACGTCATGCCCGTCGGCAGGGTGTCCGTGATCACGACATTGCTCATGTCCCGACCGCTCACCGGGCCGTTGCCGAAAACGCGGCGCCAGCAATAGCCGTCCCATTCCTCCACGAGCACCCGAGTCACCTCGTAACTTGCCGGCGAACAGGCATGCGGATGCAGGTACTGAACGGGCTGGCCGAAGGTCGTGGCGTTCTCGGGATCCGTCCAATCCGGACTGATCGGGAAATAGGCATCCCCCGAATTCGCCACCGTCGCGTTGGCGTCGGAGGACCAATCAATGGCCCAATTTTCGGGGACCGGCCCCGGCAGGTTCAAATACCATTCGTAACGGAATGGGGCCAAGGCGCCTTGGTGGATGCTCACGGCATCCCCGCTCTTGAAGTAAAGCTGCGGTTCCGTGACAGCCAATTGCGTCGGGAAATTGATGATCAGCCTCTGGTTCCAGGCCCCGTTAGCGTCGCTTCCGGGGCTCAAATTCTCCTGGGACATGCTGTTGCTCGTCGGCGCGCCCTCTGAAATGTCGTTGGTGATCTGGTAGGTCGGCAATATGGAATCATACGTATAGTACGAGACCCTGTAGTTCCCGTAATTGATCAAGGGCGCGTCCGCGCCATGCTCGATGCGGAAATCAAGCTTAAGGTAGTTCGCGCTGGTCGAAATCCCGAGGTTGGCCATGGAAAACACCACACCGGGGCGCCCACCATTGAGCCAAGGGACAGAATTATTTTTATAGGCGATGGTAAAGGTGACCGTATTCCCGGCGTTCGCCAGGGTAGGACTGGCCGTTTTGGTGATGCTCAGGGCCTGGGGCGCGATGTCGACGCAGTTGCGCCGCATAACGGCGGTGCTCGAATTGTCCGAAACGTTCGGATATTCGTTGCTGGTCCAGGTATAAGGGCAGTTCCCGCAGGAGATTTCCGAGGTGTTGCAAATTCTCCCGGTGGCTGTCGCGGCGACCTGGACCGTCAGAGTGATCCCTCCTTCGGTCGCGGCGTAGTTTTGGTTCTGTAAACCGGGCACCGAAGCGATGTTCCAAGTGATCAGGCCGCCCGCAGAGGAGGCCGGAGCGGGCGTCGCCGAAAGAAAAGTGAGCCCCGCGGGCAGGTCATCGCTGATCGCCACCGCCGTGGCCGAAACCGAGGCGTAATTCCGGTAATTCAACCAATAAGTAAGCGTGTCGCCGGGGAAGGCGAAGGTCTTGTTCACGGCTTTGTAAATCTTCAGGTTGGCGGGAATGGGGGTCGCCGTTTGGTTCGGGGCGGCGTAGCTGGAGGGATCCTGGAAATTCCCCGTGAGGACCAACATGCCCATCAGCCGGTACCATTCGTGAAAATAGTTGGGCTGCGACGCCAGATATTTTTCAGTGCTGTCGTTCATGGCATCCCAGGTGTTCACCATTTCTCGGAACAGTTCCGCCATTAGGCGGTAATTCCCTGAGGCGACCGCCGACGGGGTTCCGCAGGCCATGAATTGGTTGATGTGGAATCCCGTATAGGCCGTAGTCCCCGACATCCCGGATTCGGAACTGACCGCGGGGACGCCCCAATAGGTTTCCGGACTGCTTCCATAGGAACGGCATGCGTTATCCCAGGGGGCCTGACGCGCGTCCCAAAGGAATTTGGCGAAACGCTGCGCCATGGTCGATTCATAGGTGTTGGTGCCAGCCACCGCCTGGTGGGCCGTCGCGTCGGTGTCGGAGGGATCCCAGGTCACCGTCGGAGCTCCATGCCAAACGTAGTTCAGGATGGTCCTCCACCCCGCCCGGAAGGACTCCCCGTCATCGTTGCCTTCGGAGAAGGAGGGAGTCGTCCCGGACATGGTGACCTGTCCGCACATCGGAATATATTGGCTGTTCGCCGCGGTCAACTGCCCCATCAGCCAATCCCCGGAAGCGGAGGCTCGTACGCACTGCGACACGTCCCAACTGTTCGCGGCATAACCCTGCGTCTGCAAGAAATTGGAATAGGCCAGTTGCCAGGCAGGCGCCTCGTAATCGAAATAGTGGGCCGATGCACCGTTTTGGGACACCGGATCGTTGGCGATCGACGTCGCCCAGGTGGTCAGTTCCCCCTGAAGATTTCCGGACTTTTCGTAACCGTCGAATCCGACATCGCCGGAATAATAGGTGACCCGGGGCAAGGTTTGCGGATTTTGATATTGCTCCACGAAACCCCGCACCGCCGAAAGCGCGAGGGCCCCGTAGGAAATCGGGTTGCCGGCGTAGTCATTGACGGGCATCGTGCCGTTTCCGTCGCTTCCGCCCCACTGATACCAAGCGAGCACAAGCGCCAACGTGATGTCCTCATCGCCGTCGGTGGCCCCATTGGCGGAAGAAGCGATGCCCGTCGTGGCGCAATTCTGGTTATCCCACCCAAAAGTGAACAGCCCCGCGTTATAGGCAGAATTGCACACCGTGCCCGTGCGATAATTCGGAGCCAAATTCAGCCCCCCATCGTGTATCTGAAGCCAAAGACCGTCAAAAATGGTCTGATCGGCCATCAGGGCCGCCCCCAACAGGTAATATCCGTCCCCTTCGGTGCATCCCAATCCCGAAGGCGGCTGGGCTGTCACGTCCCCGGTACCCCAGCCCACCAAGTACTCGGTGCCGTTCTTGTTGATCCCTAGGTCATAGATGTTATTGGCGACGATCTGCCAGGCGTCCCTCATCCGCTGTTCCAATTCCGCATGCGGTACGCCCACAGGATTCACCTGGGCCAAGTTGGAAAGACCACTCGCGGCATAATTCAAAAATTGAGGAAATGGATAGCGTGGATTCCCGGAATTAATATTTACCGTCACCGCTCCGACAGGCGCAGCCCCCAAAAGGCATAATCCTAAAAAGAAGGAACGCAGGTGCGTCATGTGGCGTCTCGGATCGAAAAGCAAAAGGGCTTTTAAAATTATATCTAAAATCCCTTTCGATCCTAGTCTTTCTTAAAATATATGCATTTCATTCACCGAAATTCACAAGCCTAGGCTTGTGGTCGCGAATACAAACATTTGAATGCTCGCGATGGGTGCTTCCTTTGGGCTAAAAACTGGCCTACCGTTCCCTGGAACTCCTTCAAATCGTCCTGCTCAAGCGCTCCGGGGAGAGGGAACTCCCAACCCTGCTTTGTAAAAATACGCAGCACCCCCTTCCTACCTTCGCCCTCCCTCCCGTGCGCCTTCTGGAACCGATCTCAACTTCCCCCAACAAGCGCACACCAACACCGAATCGTCCCTCGCCCCCATGCGCCACGACCCGTTCGATTCCATGCGTTCTTCCTGGGAACACCCGAACACAAAAAGCTTCCCCGTGCGTACCCAACAAAAAGCCGGGAGCTTTCGCCCCCGGCCTCTTAACTTCCCGATAGCCCCGCGGGCCTATTCGTGTTCCAGCCACACCTTCACGATCTTCGGCCTGCTCCAAAGACCTTCATCGCCCGCGCGCACGGTCAGGAAATACATGCCGTCCATGCCCGCGAAAGTCGAAGCCGGTAACTCCACCCCAGTCCAGCCGCCGGGCAAGGCTCCGGTCACGCCTTGGGCCACCCGGACCATGGCCCGGTTATAGGCGACCCATTCGACTTCGTCCGCCGGGCCGCTCAACTGCACGCACAGTTTGGCGTCGCCTTCGCCCGGCACATAGGGATTCGGCGCCATGGCAGCGCCCGTCACCACCGGCAAGGTCCGGCCGGAAACCTCCGAAGATTCCGGTGTCACTGTCGGTTCCACTGGAATTTTTCCTCCTGCCGTTGGGCTCGCCGTGGCGGTTGGACTCGCGCTCGAACTGGGACTTGCCGTTTGGGTCGTCGATGGGCTGGCCGTCCGGGACGCACTTAGGCTTGGAGTCGCGGTGGAACTCGGCGTCCCGCTGGGGCTGGCCGTCGGAGTGCCGCTCGCGGTGGAACTGCCGGTGGGAGTGGCCGTCGCGCTGAATTGCGGGGAAACCGACCAAGTGGGCGTCGCGGTCCATTCCGGGGATTGGGTCAGGGTGAGCGAAGGGCTCGCGCTGGCTGTGGAGGTTCCAGTCGCCGTGGGGCTGAAAGTGGAAGTCGCGCTCAGCACCGGCGTCCACGTCGGCGTGGCCGTATTCGGCGCCGGCGTGAGCGTCACGGTGGCCGAGTAAGGAGGGGACGCCGTCCAAGTCGGCGAAATCGTTCCCGTGGAGCTGCCACTGGGGCTGGCCGTCGGGCTTCCCGTGGAACTGGGCGTGGAACTCCGGGTGGCGCTGGCGGTTCCGGTGTCCGTGGCCGTGGCCGTAGCGCTGGGGCTGCCCGTGGCCGTAGCGCTGGGGCTCGGGCTTGCCGTCGACGTCGCGGTCGAAGAAGGCGTCGCGCTGGAGGAGGCCGTTGGGCTCGCCGACAGGCTTGGGCTGGGCGAAAAAGTCGGGGAAACCGTATACGTCGGAGTGATGGTCGCCGTGCAGCCGTTGGGGCCCTGCACCTGGATGGCCTGGATGGTCGCGCCTTGGGAAGTGCTCGCGGTCTCCAAGATCGTGATGGTCCCGTTGGTGACCGTGACCGGATAGGAACGGACGAGCGCGACATCGACCCCGCCTGTCGCGGCGTAAATGTCCAAGGCGCTTTCCACGGTCGTGCCGTTTAGGACCACACTGAAAACCCGATCTCCCGCCGCCGCATTGCCTCCATAGGTTTCGGCCCAGTACAGCGTGACCAAATCGGTCCCATTCGGCGCGGTGATTTCATAGCCGACCTGCGAACCGTAGCGCTCCGTGTGGTACAGCGTCACATCGTTCGTCCCCGTGGGAAACGTCCCGCTACTAGTCCCGATGGTTCCGGTCGACCACGAAAGGTAGCCGTAGCCCCCCGTGGAATAGGGGCCGTCCTGCGCCCAAACGATCCCGTTCGGATCGGTCCAGGCGCTGAGGGTGTTCCCTGTATCGATGTAACGGGTGAAAGCGCATCCGTCAGGGGTCGGCCAGGTCGTCTGCGAAGGCGAAAAAGTCGGGCTCATGGTGAAGGTCGACGAAATCGTGGGAGTGGCGCTGACCGTGGGGGAACGGCTGGGCGTCGGCGTCACCGTATTGGTCCAATTCGGTGTCTGGGTCGCCGTGACGGTCGCCGTGCACAGCGGCCCGCCGTCGATGGAAATAGCCTGCACCGTGGGCCCTTGGCTGGTGCTCGAGGTCTCCACGATGGTCAAAACGTGGTTGGTCACCGGGACGGTGTAGCTGCGGACCAAGGCGATGTTTTCGCCGCCGGCAGCCGAAAAAATGTCGAGGGCGCTTTCCTCGGTCGTCCCGTTCATGACCACGCTGAAAACGCGGGCGCCTTTGGCGGTGTTGTAGGTTTCCGCCCAGTACATGGTGACCGTGGCGGTCCCGTTGCCCAAATAGAAGCTATAGGCGACCTGGGAACCGGTTCCGGTATTGTAGCGTTCGGTATGGTAAAGGTTCACGTCGCTGGTGCCGGTCGGGAAAGTCCCGCTGCTCGTTCCCGCCGAACTGGTGGTCGCCAGATATCCGTAGCTACCGAGCACAGGGTTGCTGGGATACGCCTGGTCCGCCCCCCAGGTGATGCCGTTGCCGTCCGCCCAGGATCCGGAGGTGTTCCCGCAGTCGACGTACACCCGGGATTGGCAGGCGTCCACGGTGGGCGTAGGCGTGGGCTGGGGGCAATAGTTCAGGAAATTGCCGGACATCATCAGCAAGCTCATCACCGTCCAGCATTGGTCGTAATACTGGCCGCCCACCAGCATGGTCGTGTCGTCATGGTTCGCCGCCCAGGCGGCCGTGATCAAATGGTCGTATCCGTCCTGGACAAAGCTTTCCGCCCCGCTCGTGCCCTCGGGCATGGCCCCGCAGGTCGCCGGACCGACAAAGGATGCCGCCAAGACGGTCACCCCACCCAGATCGTATTGGGGTTTCGGAGTTCCGCTAAGATAATATCCGTCGACGATGCCGGCCGCTCCCTTGGGCTGGAAAAAGGAAGTCGTCAAAGCCGTGTAGCTGGCGGCCTTCGCCTCCCCAAAAAAAGCCCAGTCTTTCATGATCCGGAAAGGCGCGCGGCAGGCGTCGTATTGGTACCAGTCCGCGGCTCCGCTGAAGGCGGCGGTCGTGGGCACGCCGGCCGCGGTGCACCAGGCGGGATCCAGGCCGTTGCTCTGGTTTCCGTTGGTCGCGTTAAGGCTGTTATAGAGGACCGTATAGGCTTCGGAGGCGACGTTCAGCCAGTTGGTGTTGCCCGTGAATTGGGCGAAAACCCGGTACTCCGAGGGGTCAAAATAGCTGGGGTTCAAGTTGCCGTAGGTGGAGCCCCAACTGTCCCCCGGCAGCACGTCGTAGGTCGTCGCGTTGATTTCGTATTGATAGATTTTGTTGATCTGGGTGGTCGCCAACGAGGAATAATTCAGACACGTGGAACAAGTATCCCCCCATTGGTAATGGGCCATCACCAAAGCCCAGGCCATGTCCTCGTCGGCGTCCGTGGCGGCTCCACCGCCGTTGTTGGAATCCGTGGTCCCGGAGGCGTTGATATACCAGTTCATCAGACCGTTCCCGTCCAATTCCTTTTGCTCATATTGCCAAAGATTATTGAACAAGGTCTGGTCGTTCATGTACACGGAGATGACCATGCCATAACCGATGCCTTCGGAAACCGTGGAGTTCGCATCCAAAGTCGGATCCCCGTTACGCTGGACGCGCTGAAACCCCAAGGCGCCGGAAGTCGTCACCTGTTCGGTGTACCAGGAATTGTATTGGTTGATGACGTCCTGATTGGCATAGGTCGGATAATGGACGGTATACGGTTGGGCTTGATTTTGAGGAAAGGCGTAATTTCCGTTGCCGTTGCTATTCACGGCTGCCGAAGCGGCTGACGCCAGGAAACAGAACCCCAGCCCCGCCACTGCCAAACGCATCGATCGCTCCTTACCCAAACCCAGTCCCCGCATCTGCCTTTTTTCCTTTTACTTTGATATTCAAACGTTTATTTTCTATCTAAAGCAAACCGGCGCAGGCGTCCATTCCCGCCATCTAAGCTTTAATCATACAAGGCAGAAACCTGGGATTCCAGACAATGATGAAAAGTTTTTGTCCCATTCCAGGGAAATCGCTCCATTTGTTTCGCTAATTAAAACTCCGGGATTCCCCGCTGCTGTCTGCGCCACAAAAAAAAGGCCCTCCGGTTTCCCGGAGGGCCTTGCTTGGATAACGCTCAGCGCACAATCGCGACCTTGACGTTCCCCCGCGCGACCACGCTGGCAAGATCCTTGGTCCGGGCCAATTCCACGAGATAGATTCCCCCGGCCAAGCTGTCCACGTTAAAGGTCATGGTGTTCCCGCCTCCCGGCGCGACCGAAAGCTCCGCCACTTTCTGGCCGGTCAGGCTGTAAAGCGTCCCGACCGTCGTGTATGCCGTGCTCGGCGGGAAATTCACGGATAGCGCCTGGCCCTTGGTCACCGGGTTCGGCACCGCATACGCTCCCGAAAGGTTCGGTCCGCCGCTGCCGTCGATGACCACGAAGGACTTGGTCATCACGGTTTTACCCCCAGCCGCCGATTGATACACCAGTTGCGCGGTATAACTGCCGCTGGCCACGGGCAATCCTTGGTCGTTCAAGCCGAACCACGGCGCCGAATCCGAAGAGCCTGCGTCGTCCGTCAGGTTGAAGTCCTGTTCCGGCCCCAGACCCGTCGTCGGGTCGAGCTTGAGGGCGTAGACAGGATACTTCAGGCCCACGAGCGCTATTTGTTTGCGGCCGTTGTCCGCCGGAAGGGCGACATGGGCCACCAACTCTCCCGCGTCGTTGTAGATTTCCAGCAAGTCCGTCGGATCCATGACCAGCACCTGAACCGATTTCACCAGGGTGGTCGTCTGGCCAAAGCTGTTCGTGAGGCTGACCTTGATCGTATAGACCCCGCCGACCACGAGCTGACCGCCATTGTTATCGGTTGACCAACTCAAACAGGTGCTGAGGGCGCCCGTCTTTGGATCCACCGTCTGGCAGCTGACCATTTTCCCGGAGGAATCGATCAAAAAGCCGTTGAAGGAGAGCGTCAACACCGATCCGGAGGAGCCGTTCTGGACCACTGCGGTGCCGCTCATCGTGAAATCCTGGGGCAGGATTTGGGCGGAACCGCTAAAGAGGTTTTTCACGACCTCTCCGGCGCTGTTGAAAATCACGATCGTCATGGAATAAGGCACCGGGATGGGCGTCGGCGTGATCGTCGGGGAATCCGTGAAGGTCATCGTCAACGTCACCGTCGGCGTATCGCTCGGGGTGGCCGTGTCCGTAGGGGTGGTCGTGCGCGTCGGGCTCGGCGTGTCCGACGGGGTGTCCGACGGCGTGTCCGTTTGGGTGGGGGTGCTCGTCCAGGTGTCCGTTTGGGTCGCCGTCGGCGTGCTGGTCGGCGTGTCCGAATCCGTAGGGGTGCTCGTCCACGTGATCGTCTGCGTCGCCGAAGGCGTGGCCGTCGGGGTGTCGGAGTCCGTCGGAGTCGGCGTCCACGTCACCGTCTGCGTCGCCGAAGGCGTCGCTGTCGGGGTGTCCGAGTCCGTCGGCGTCGGCGTCCACGTGATCGTCTGCGTCGCCGAAGGCGTCGCTGTCGGGGTGTCCGAATCCGTCGGCGTCGGTGTCCACGTGATCGTCTGCGTCGCCGAAGGCGTCGGCGTTGGGGTGTCGGATTCCGTCGGTGTGCTCGACCACGTTGCCGTCGACGTCACCGAAGGGGTCACCGTCGCGGTGTCCGATTGCGTTAGGGTGGTTGTGACCGTCGAGGTGTCCGTCGCCGTGTTGAGGGTGGTGTCGGTCAAGGTCGGCGTCCAGGTAGGGCTGGCGGTCTCCGAGGGTGTCGACGTCGGCGTCGCCGAGGAGGTAGCCGTTGAGGTCGACGTCGGACTCGGTGTCTTGCTCGGCGTATCCGTCAAGGTCGCCGTGGAGGTCGGCGTGGGGGTGGCAGTCGAGGTAGCCGTGGGGGTGGCGGTGCTCGTGGGCGTATTGCTAGGGGTTCCACAAATGACGTTCAATGTCGTCATATTGGAGACCACCGCGGCCGAATAGGTGGTCCCCATGCTGGCCGTGTTGGTGACGGTGGATTCCCCCGCGCATTCCACCGTCCCCGTCCAGGTGAAGGAGCCGATCCCGGGATAGAGCAGGTTGCCTACCGAACCGTTCAGCCCGCCCGAAAAATTCCACTGCACCAAGCCTCCAGAGGTCCCGACCCCCGGCTGAACCTGGGCCGTCGGAGTGCTGCTCACGTAGGCTATACCCGCGGGCACGGTGTCCCACAACGAAGCGCTCGCCAAATTCTGGTACCCGTAAACGCGAAAATTATCGTATCCGGCCTGGGCGTCCTGTCCGGTGACTCCAGGATACCAATTCCCCAAGCAACCGAAAGCGTTGGGATCCGTGATCGTGATCATCCACGCGGCGGGTTCCGTCGTGCCTGTCTGCCAGTATTTTGCCTTGATGGTGTCAGCGCAAGGACCCGCGGTGCATGCGCAACCTGCGCTCGGGATTTCTTCAATCGCGACCGTATACCAAGCCCCTTGAATCAAGTGGGCCGCCCCACATTCCGTGGATTCCGCGATGGAATAGGCCCCCCCTGTCCCAAACCCGAACTGGCTGGTCGCGTCGTTGGTGACGGTCGAGCCGATGTTCTTTTGGAGAAACAGGTGCCCCATGCCTTCGTTGCCCGCAGAAATGCTGGCGCCATCGCAAGTTCCCGAGGGGAAATTGGTCGCATAGGGCGCGCCCGCCGCGGAGGTTGAAAACGCGTCGATCGAAAGGATCGCTACGTACTGGTCCCCAAAATCGGCATCGGCGGGATTGTCGTCCTCGCGCAAAAGGACGCCCACATCCTCTTGTTCGTCGTTATTTTGGTAAAGGTTGACATCGCAGACCACTTCCCCGCCGCAGAACGTTGAGCCTGATGAAGGCGCGCAGGCAGAATCGAACGGAGAGACCCCCAGGGCCGGGCAACTATTTAAAAGACCGTTGTATCCGGTATCGGACGCGTTGACGGGATACGAAAGATAGTTCCCGCTTTCGGAAAAAGTGTCATTGGTAATGCCCCAATAGCAGTCGTAGCTTTGATTCGAAGTGGGCAGCATCCAACTGGAGTCCGCCGGCAAGGTCGGTCCCGGAAAGCCGGTGCTCCCGGAACTGCCCAATTCGTAGGAACCCGTCGCCGCCGAAGTGAAGCCGTCAAAGCAGTCCAATTGAAGCCCGGTGAAATTGTAGTTCAAAACGTAATTGACCGTATTTCCCGCGGTTGCGCTGGTCATCGAAATGAACCCGAAATTGTCCTGTTCCTTGTTCAGGGCGATATTCATCTTGCCCGCCGCAGTGCAGGTTTCCGCGCTGGCAGCGGTGAAATCACCAGCCGCGTTGCCGCTGGTGCTGGCGTAGGCGTCATTGCACACCATGGTACCGGTGGTGCACCCGGTGTTGGACACTTCCAGATAAAAGACCCCCGACACGGTTACGCCCGCAGCCGCACTGAGGGCTTTCCACGTGATGGTAGTGGTGCTTCCAGAAGTGCTCAAGGTGGGAGCCGTACCGTCCGCGCTCGTCGACTCCCCCACGATTTGGACACAAGTGCTGGTGAAGACATCCTGGACGTAATTCTGGCTGCCCGTGCCCGTAAAAGAGTAATCAATAAAATAGAGGCTGTCCCTGCCGGGCAACAGCTCGGAATCGATGGATTTCGTGAGTTGCACCGCCGAGGGCGCGGGACAAGTCGCCGGCACCGTAAAAGGAATGCAGTAATATCCTTCCTTTGCCCCGCTCGTATTCTGATAGGAGTCATCCACCCCGATTTCCAGGACATATCCGTCGCCCGGAATCATCGCCGCTGGAACCTCAACCGTAAAATTCAGGGTTTGCGTCTGGCCGGTGGTCGTAAAAGTCGGCACCTGGTATCCGCCGTTGTTGGGCCACCCATTGGACCACGCCTGGGTGTCGGTTAAAGGATCCGGAGCCGTCAAGGGCGTCGTTTTTTGGATGACGAACCAAGCTTGGGTGGCGTTGTTTCCGTTGATCGCTTGGGTTTGGGGGGCCGTGTCCAATGCTGAACAGGTATCCGTGGAACTTGCGGCCATGTATTCCGCATAGATGGTGGGGCTGGGGTTATAGGTATCCTTCGCCGTCATCACAATCTGCAATTGAAAGGTGCTGCCCGGGCACAATCCTGCAGGACTCCCGTTCACCGTGATCGAATAGTTCGTTCCTGTGAAATCATTGGTCAGGCCAGTAACGGTCGCCCACAGTCCCGTTGCCGCACCCATCACCAAGGCGCTCACCAGCGCAAAAATTCCATATTTTCGCTTCCGCATAATTTCACCCGTTGAAACGCTGGATAGAAAGTCCGTTACTTCCTCCTATTCTATCGAACAAAATAGCTAAAAATAGAGGGCTCTGCTTTTAAATCACTGCGGAGGGAGCCTCGCGGGAAAAAGCGAAGGGCAAACTTAGAATATAAAAACGTTTTTATAAATAAGAATTGCATAAATTGAAGGCATTTATTCCTGGCGTCCCCTCTTTTGAATTTTACAAAAAAAAATATATTTTTTCTTTCCCTTCAAAGGCGCAAAAGTTCGACCTCCCTTCCCTCACCGAAAACGGGTCGCGTGCGCCTCCCCCCGGACTCCAAAAATTGAAGACCAGAATTTCCCATCCCACCGTTCAAAAAACGTACGCGCTCCGCCACATGTAGGACGCCAAAATCGCTTTTCCGGGACTACTTTCGGTACCCGCGCTCTCTCGAGCCCCCCAAAACGTCCCGTTTTGAGGGGCTCCACCCTTCCATTCCTGGAAAATCCCGCCCTGGAACTATTTCAGTTCCCCCTTACCCTGGCACCGTTAGTGCACGATCCCCACCTTAACGCAGGTCCGCGCCACCACGCTGGAAAGGTCCTTGGTCCGGGCAAGCTCCACCAGATAAATGCCGCCGGACAGACTGTCCACGCTGCTGAAGGTCATTTCTTTCCCCCCGCCCGGCGCTACCGTCACCTCGGCCACTTTCTGGCCGGTCAGGCTGTAAAGCGTTCCCACCGTCGTGTATGTCGCGCTCGGCGGGAAATACACGGACAGCTCCTGTCCCTTGGTCACCGGATTGGGCACCGCGTACGCTCCCGAAAGGTCCGGACCTCCGCTGCCGTCGATGACTACGAACGACTTGGTCATCACCGTCGTGCCGCCGGCCGACGCTTGGTACAACAACTGTGCGGTGTAACTGCCGCTGGCCACCGGCAAGCCCTGATCGTTCAACCCGTACCACGGCGCCGGGTGCGTAGAGCCCGCGTCGTCCGTCAGGTCAAAGTCCTGTTCCGGTCCTTGTCCCGTCGCCGGATCGATCTTGAGCGCGTAGACCGGATATTTCAGTCCCGTCAGCGCTATTTGCTTATGCCCGTTATCCGCCGGCAAGGCGACATGGGCCACCAATTCACCCGCGCCGTTATAGATTTCCAGCAGATTGGTCGGGTCCATCGACAACACCTGCACCGACTTCACCAAAGTGGTCGTCTGCCCAAAGCTGTTCGTGAGGGAAACTTTGATGGTGTAGACACCGCCGGCCACGAGCTGGCCCCCGTTGTTTTCCGTCGACCAAGTCAAGCAGGTGCTGATCGCCCCGGTCTTGGGGTCCACCGTCTGACAGCCGAGCATCTGCCCGCTGGAATTGACCAAAAACCCCTGGAAGGTAAGGGTCAAAACGGAGGCCGACGACCCATTCTGGACCACCGCCGATCCGCTCATGGAAAAGTCCTGGGGAAGTATCTGGGCGGCTCCGTTAAAGAGGTTCTTCACGACCTCACCCGCGCTGTTGAAGATCACGATTGTCATCGAATACGGCACCGGGATCGGGGTCGGCGTGATCGTCGGCGAATCGGTGAAAGTCGAGGTCATCGTCGACGTCGGCGTATCCGTGCGGGTCGGCGTATCCGTCGCGGTCGATGTACGCGTGTCCGTGGGGGTCGACGTCAACGTGTCCGTCGGGGTATCGGTGGTCGAGGGCGTATCCGTGAAGGACGGCGTGGCGGTAGAGGTAAAGGTGATCGTCTCGGTGTCCGTCATCGTGGGCGTGCTCGTCCAGGTCGCCGTCTCCGTCGCCGACGGCGTCGCGCTCGGCGTATCCGTTTGCGTCGGAGTGCTCGTCCAAGTGTCCGTCTCCGTCGCCGACGGCGTCGCGCTCGGCGTGTCCGTTTGCGTCGGCGTGCTCGTCCAAGTGTCCGTCTCCGTCGCCGACGGCGTCGCGCTCGGCGTGTCCGACTGCGTCGGCGTGCTCGTCCAGGTCGCCGTCTCCGTCGCCGACGGCGTCACGCTCGGCGTGTCCGACTGCGTCGGCGTGCTCGTCCACGTGATCGACTCCGTCGCCGTCAAGGTCACCGTTGAAGTCGGCGTTGCTGAAGGCGTAGGGGTCACGGTGGACGTGTCCGTCGCCGTGTTCAAGGTGGTGTCGGTGACCGTCGGCGTCCAGGTCGGTGTGGCGGTATTCGAAGGGGTCGCGGACGGCGTCGGCGTCGGCGTCGAGGTCGACGTCGACGTCGGGCTCGCCGTTTTGCTTGGTGTGTCCGTGGGGGTCGCCGTGGACGTGGGCGTGGACGTCGGGGTCGACGTAGGCGTGACCGTCGGCGTGGGCGTGCCGCAGCTGAGGTTCACCAACACCTGGTTGCTGGCGACCGTGTAGCTCAGATTCGTTGCATTCAGGTCGGCGACGTTCGTCACCGGGTTGGCCGCGCAATTGGGGATGCCCACCCAGGTGAAAGTTTCCACCTGTTGCTGGTAGCTGCCTCCGGAAGCGCCGTTGTCGCTGTTCAGGAAATCCCAGGTCACCAAGCCACCCGTGGAGCCGACGGTCGGTTGGGATTGGGTGGTGGGCGTGGCGCTCTGGAAAGTGACCCCGGCCGGCACCGTGTCCCACAGTTCCGCGTTGGTCAAAGCCGAAGCTTGGTAAACCCGGAAATTGTCCCAGCCTTCATAATCGGCCTGTCCGGCAACACCCGGATACCATGTGCTGGTGGCCCCGGAATCGTCCGGCGCGTTGCAGCCGAAGGCGAGCTTATCCGTGACCGAGACCATCCACCCGGAAGGTTCCGCCGAACCGACCGGCCAGAACTTGGCGTTGATCGTGCTCGTGCAGGGGCCGCTCACCCCGGCGCAATTCGTTGAATTCTCTTCAGCCAACACCGTATACCAAGTCCCGGTCTGCACCGTCTGCGTATCCACGGAACTCGCGAGACTTCCGTACCCGGAACTGGGGCCTCCCGTAAATGTGGTCTGCCCTGCCACCCAATTCTTCTGGATAAAAAGATGTCCGTCCTGGCCTGCCGCGCCAATATTCACTACTTGACCTTCGGAAATGGTGGACGTCGAATTCGTGTCCACCGACAGCAAAATCACGTACTGGTCGCTGGTATTGGACTGTGACTCGGGATTCCCGTTGCTTCGCAACACCAAACCGGTGTCCTCGCCAGCGGTTCCATTAGCTCCGCTCGTATAGGACCCGATCCCGTCCAGAGGAATCATGTCGACTTCGACCTCGTAATCCCCGCCGCAGGTCTGTTGGCAATGGTCCAACAGCTCATCATATAAATTCGGATGGTCGTAGATGAGAAAGTTCCCGTCTTCCGCGTCAGGTGTGGACTCGATTTGCCAATAGGTGGCGGTGTCCGCAGAGCACCCATACCATGTCCCGAAAGGGTTCCCCTTATTCGCCACCGTATAGCTGCCCGCCGTGTAGCTGTTGAAACTATCGAAGCAATCCAACACCCTCCCTTCAAGGTTCACCGTCAGGACGTAATTGATGGGCGTCCCAGAGGGGATGGAATAGGTGATCGGCATCCCTCCCGAGTTCAGCGCGGCCTTGCTCACCGACACCGCGATGCCCCCGGTCACGTCCGTGCGGGTATACCCCAAGGTGTAACCACTGTTTCCCGTCGTGCTGGTGTAGACATTGTTTGTCACGGTGGACCCGCAGGCGTTGTCGAGGACCTCGACGTAAAGCTGCCCCGAGGTCCACTGCGTCGCCGACGTGGGCACTTGCCAAGCGATGGTATTGGTCCCCACCACGGCCGGTGAACCGGTGGCGGGTTGGACCGATTCCCCGACGATCGAAAAACAGCTGGGCAAGGTATCCTGGACCCACGCTGTTGTCAGTCCGGGAGCGGCCTGCCAATCGATGAAATAAAGCGTGTCTTGGCCGTTGTTGATTTCGCCGTCCAAATTCTTCGTGACCACCACGGAGCCTCCGCTCGGCGGAGCGCAGGTGGTGAAGGAAGCGCACCCCACGTCAACATTGCCCGTTGTGGATGGGTTGTAGTAGGGTTCCGCCTCCAAGCCGACCTGATAGGTCGTCGAATAGGCCACACCCGCAGGAATCATGATGTCGAAAGTAAGCGTCAGCGACTGTCCCGTTTGGGTCAGGTTGTTGCTCGCTTCGGTAACGTAACCTCCGTTGTTCGGCCAAGTCGTGCCTCCCCAGTTCTGGAGGTTGGTCTCCGGGTCCGGCGTGCTCAGGCTGGTGTTTTTTTCAATGATGTACCAGCATTGGGCCCCCGTCCCAACGGACGTTGTCAAAGGATTCGCCGAAGTGGGGCAGGTCTTGACCACAGCCCCATACAGGTAGGGGATACCGGGAGAAGAAATAAGGTTCGTGATTACGACCGTCAAGGTGTCCGTTTCGCCCGGGCAGGGGTTCGTATTGCTAAGGCTCGCCGAAATACTGTAATTCCCGGTGGATGCCTGGGCCGCCGTCGCCGCTCCGATTCCCAACAAAGCCAATATCCAGGTCCTTCGGCTCAAGGCTTTCACGCGCCTCATCGCTTCGGCCACTATTCCCGATCTTTGATACGGAGTTTTAATATCCTGCGACGTAGTCATGGCGCGGCCTCGATTCTGGCGGTTCTGGAACATCACTTACTTTCGTTCCAAAAAGGCTTTCAGAAAGTAAGTGTGAGTATATCGTCTTTTGACACTATCCGAAAATTTTTGAATTAAATTTCTTGCAGATAAATTTAAAATTGAATAATCGTTAAAGTAGTTTGAATAAAGTAACCTACATCTATGCTATTTTTTTGACCAAAAATAAGTGCTTTCATGATGATTCACTCGTTTGGACTCAACGGATTCCCCCAACAACAACAGGGCCGGGACGCTTTTCAGCATCCCGGCCCTGTCTCAGGGTTCGCCTTTAAACCCCAGTCTTGTCCTCCGCCGCCGGCGGATAGGAAGCTCCCCGGACAGCCCCCGGAAGGAAGTTTTCGAAAACCCCGGTCCGGCTTTTGCTTTTCAGTTTCCCTTTGGCGCTCACCGCACCAAGGCGACCTTAACGCTTCCCCGGGCCACCACACTCGCTAGATCTTTCGTCCGCGCCAGCTCCACCAGATAAATCCCTCCGGACAGGCCATCCACGGTAAAGGTCATTTCACCTCCCCCTCCCGGGGCCACCGAAATTTCCCCCACCCGCTGGCCCGTCAGGCTGTAGAGCGACCCGACCGTTGTGTACGCCGAACTCGCGGGGAAGTGCACGTTCAATTCCTGACCCTTGGTCACCGGGTTGGGCACCGCGTAGGCTCCGGAAAGATCCGGGCCGCCGCTTCCGTCGAGGACCACAAAGGACTTGGTCATCACCGTCTTGCCCCCGTTCGCCGACTGATAGACCAACTCAACTGTGTAGCTGCCGCTGGCCAAAGGCAATCCCTGGTCATTCAACCCATACCAAGGGGAGGTAGCCGACTTTCCGGCATCGTCCGTCAGGTAGAAATCCTGCTCCGCCCCCAGCCCGGTCGCGGGATCGATCCGAAGGGCATAAACCGGATACTTAAGCCCGGTCAACGCGACCTGTTTATGCCCGGTGTCCTCGGGAAGCGCCACGTGGGCGACCAGTTCGCCCGCGTCGTTGTAAATTTCCAGCAGATCGGTCGGATCCATGGCCACCACTTGGACTTGTTTGGTGAGGGTGGTCGTCTTTCCGAAATTATCGGTCAAGGTCACTTTGATGATGTAGACCCCTCCCTCGACCAACTGGCCGTTGTTGTTGTCCGTCGACCAAGTCAGGCAGCTCGTCAAATCGCCGCTATTGGGATCCTTGGATTGGCAGGTGATGATCTGGCCTTTGGCGTTGAAGAGATAGCCTTCAAAGCTGAGGGTCAACGGAGGATTGTTTCCACCCTGGACCACGGTCGTTCCGCTCAAACCAAAGCCCTGCGGCACTAATTGCGCCGATCCCGCAAAGAGGTTCTTCACCACCTCACCGGCGCTGTTATAGATCACGATGGTCATCGCATACGGCACCGGGATCGGCGTCGGAGTGATCGTCGGGGAGGGCGTCTCCGAAGGCGTCGCCGTGGAAGTGGGCGTGTCCGTCCGCGTCGGCGTATCCGTCATCGTCACCGTGCGGGTGGCCGTGGGCGTGTCCGTCGGCGTGTTCGAAGGCGTATCGGTCGACGACGGGGTATCCGTCGAAGTCGCGGTATCGGTGGAGGTAAAGGTGATCGTCTCCGTATCCGTGGAAGTCGGCGTCGCCGTGAAGGACGGGGTATCCGTGGAGGTGAAGGTGTCCGTCGGCGTGTCCGAATCCGTCGGTGTCGGCGTCCAGGTCACCGTTTCCGTCGCCGTTTCCGTCGCCGTCGGCGTGTCCGAATCCGTCGGCGTCGGCGTCCAGGTCACCGTCTCCGTCGCCGTTTCCGTCGCTGAAGGCGTGTCCGAATTCG
>Ga0326728_10008482_pt1 | contig 25511 bp, 15 predicted proteins | sample MB3enrmetagenome_FD_207602 | JGI IMG/M metagenome (GOLD analysis project Ga0326728, IMG submission 207602) | Lab enriched peat soil microbial communities from McLean, Ithaca, NY, United States - MB31MN | ecosystem: Environmental > Terrestrial > Soil > Wetlands > Peat | place: USA: New York... | reverse complement strand
TTTTCTCAAGACATCTTTGATGGGCGGCGCGGCAGCGGTTGCTGCGTCGCATATCCCCGTGGCATCGGCTGCCCCGGTCGCACCCGCCCCGGCGGCGGCGGCGCGCGCACGCGCCAGCCGTGTGTCGTTGGCCGGCGGCAACGACCGCGCCGACATCGCATTCAAGTCGCTGGAGCCGTTCAAGGATGAGATTGCGGCGGCCATCGGCAACAAGCGGGTCATCCTGAAGCCGAACAATGTGATCGTCAATGTTCCGCTGTGCGCCACGCACGCCGACAACCTGGAAGGGATTCTGGAGTTCCTGAAGTCGATCGGCAAGACCAACGTGATCATCGCCGAGTCGCCCGCGGGCGGATCGGTGATGGACGGCTTCGCCAACTACGGCTACAACCGGCTGGCCAAGAAGTACAACGTGAAGCTGGTGGACCTGGACGCCGAGAAGGTCACGGTGGTGCAGTGCATCGACGAGAAGGACTTCCAGCCGCATGACGTGCGCGTGGCCAAAATCATGATGGACCCGGCGAACAATTTTGTGATCTCGGCGGCCAAGCTGAAGACCCACGACCTGGTGGGCATCACGCTCTCGCTGAAGAACGTTGTGATCGGCGCGGCGCACAAGGATACGGGCTCTGGACTTGCCAATGCGGGCCCGGGCGGAGGCAGGTCAGACAAGCGGTTGATGCATGGCGGAGGCACGCACGGCATCAACTACAACATCTACACGCTGTCCAGCGTGCTGCACCCGCACCTGGCGGTGATCGACGGCTACGAGGGCATGGAAGGCACCGGGCCGGTGCATGGCACGGCGATCAGCCAGAAGGTGTGCCTCGCCAGCCTGGACTGGCTGGCGGCGGACCGCGTGGGCGCGGAGCTGATGGGCGTCGACGTCAACAAGATCGGCTACCTGAACTTCTGCATCAAGTCGGGCACGCGCGGCCAGGGAGACCTGAGCAAGATCCAGATCGTCGGGCCGCCGGTCAAGAATTTCGCCAAGAACTATCAACTGCCGAACACCTGGCAGCAGATCACCAGTTGGCAGCGGCCGATGCTGGCAAGCTGAGCTGCAACGAGGAGCAAGGAACGGGACGGAGAGGCCACGGGCTTCTCCGTCTTGGTTTTAAGGAAGCTCTCGGTGCGTACCTTTTCCGGCGCGGCGGGAGTTTGCGAATCGAACTCTCGCCAGAGGTGGGATGCAACTGATAGCATCGTTTGCCGTAGAGAATGGGGGCATTAACAATGAAGAGAATTGCGATCCTGATGGCCGCGCTGGCGCTGGGCGCCAACCTGGCTTCGGCCCAAATTGCCGCGACCTCCGCGAAAAGCTACGCCAAGCCTGCGAAGCGGACAAAGCGCTTCCTGGTTACCGACTTCGGTGCGGTCGGCGACGGCAAGACGGTCAACACCAAGGCCATCCAGGCGGCCATCGACAAGTGCGCCGCGAACAAAAAAGGCGGAGTTGTTGTGGTTCCGCAGGGGACATTCCTGAGCGGCGCGATCTTCCTCAAGCAGGGCGCGAACCTGCTGGTGGAGAAGGACGGCGTGCTGAAGGGGACCACCAATCCGGACGACTACCCGCAGATCCAGTCGCGCTGGGAGGGCACCGAGGAGATGTACACCGCGTCCTTTGTGAACGCGGAGGGCGTCACCGGGCTGACCATCTCCGGCGAGGGAACGATCGACGGATCGGGCGAGGAGTGGGTGCAGAAGAATCCCTATCGCCGCCCGCCAGCGACCGCACCGGCTGCACCGGGAGCTGCTGCTGTGGCCGCTCCGATGACGACTCCGCCTGCTGCCCCTGCCGCTACTGCGCCTGCGGCCCGGCCCTCGGCTCCGGCTTCCCCGCGCCGCGGACGTCCGCGGCTGATCGGCATCCAGAACTCCAAGGACGTGCTGATCAGCGGGCTGAACCTGCACAACCAGGCGGTGTGGTGCCTGTTCGTGCTCTACAGCCAGAACGTTGAGATCGACGGCGTCAAGATTACGGCCGAGCACAACATCCCCAGCTCCGACGGCATCGACATCGACTCGTCGAAGCATGTGCACATCACCAACGCCTTCATCGACGACGACGACGACTGCATCTCCATCAAGAGCGGCAAGGACGCCGACGGGTTGCGCGTCAACCGGCCCGCGGAGGACATCCTCATCGAGAACTCGCACTTCGCCTACGGCCAGGGCGGCGTCGCCATGGGCAGCGAGACATCGGGCGGGATCCGCAACGTGACGGTGCTGAACTGCGTCATGGACTCCGACAACTGGGCGCCCATCCGCTTCAAATCGCAGCCCAGCCGCGGCGGCGTGGTGGAGAACATCACCTACAAGAACATCACGCTGCACGGCACGCGCGAGGCATTCGAGATGAATATGGAGTGGCGCATGGTGGGGCCGAGGCAGCCGGATTCCAACCCCCTGCCCGTCGTGCGCAACGTGAAGATCGTCAATGTTTCGGGCGATGTGCGAAACGTCGGCGTCATTCACGGCCTGGCGGGCAGCCCCATCCAGGGCGTGACCTTCCAGAACTGCAAGATCACGGCCGACCGCGGCTTCCGGCTGGACCACGCGCGCAACGTAGACATGAAGGGGTTGACCATCGACGTGAAACAGGGCGATCCCATCACCAAGACCGACGTGCAGTAGAGTTAGCGGCCCAGGTTCTCAGTTCAAACGACCGAGGAGATGCAATTGAGTCGAGTTCACCCTTCCGCGAAGCGGTCCCGATTGTGGCCGTTGGCGTTCCTCGTGTTGATTGCGGGCTGTGCGGGAGTGTTTGCGTGGTCGCAAGGCGCGTACAAGATTGAGGAGCCAACGGCCCAGGCAGTTCCGCTGTCCCCTGTTGCCCCCCAGCAGTTTGTGGAGACCTGCACGCTCTGCCACGGCGGGGATTCGTTGGGCACGGACCGCGCGCCCACGCTGGTGAACTCCGCCCATCTGCGCGGAATGGCCGACAGCGATGTGGCAGCCATCATCCAGAAGGGCAAGGGAAACATGCCCCCCTTTCCGCTGCCGCAGGCGGACATCGACCAGATTGTCCGCTATATCCGCAGCCTCAATGCAGCTCCCGCGACAACCGCAGTTGCCGGCGATGCCAAGGCCGGCGAGAGCATCTTCTTTGGCGCGGGGCAGTGCTCCTCCTGCCACACGGCGGGGGGCCGGGGAAGCTCCTACGGGCCCGACCTCTCCAGCATCGCCAGCCGACTGAGACTGGCGAACATGCAGCAGGCGCTCACCAACCCGGGCGCAAGCGCCAGTTCAGGAGGCGGCGGCGGCTTTGGGGCCGCTCCCGCCACCTACAACAGCGTCACCGTGGTCCTGAAGGATGGCAGCCGGCTACAGGGGCTCAACCGCGCCCAGGGCAGCCACGACCTGGTCTTGCAGACCAGGGACGGCAAATTGCACCTGCTCCAGGACGGGGAATACCTCTCGGTGGTTCCCGACAGTACGCCCGCCATGCCTGCCTATAAGGGGACCGCGGAGCAGCAGCGCAACCTGCTGGTGTACCTGAGCACGCTGAAGGGAGTGGGCGTGGGAGCGCTGGCCGCGCCGCTGCCGCCCGTCACCCAGCCCGAGATCGACCAGGTCGCTCATCCCCGTCAGGGGGATTGGCCGAGCTACAACGGCACTCTGGACGGAAACCGGAACAGCCCGCTCGATCAGATTGATCAGCAGAACGCGGCGCAGCTGCAACTGCAGTGGGTCTATTCGATCCAATTCAATGGCCTGGAGACGACCCCGATCGTGGTCGATGGAGTCATGTTTGTCACCGGCAACAACCAGGTCTACGCCGTGAGTGGAAAGACGGGGCGGGAGATATGGCGCTATCAGCGCCCCAAGAGCCAATCGGCGCAGATCAGCGGAGACGCGGCCATCGGCGTGAACCGCGGCGTTGCGGTGCTGGGCGACCGCGTCTTCTACCTCACCGACGACGCACACCTGATCGCCCTGAATCGCCTGACCGGAGGGCTGCTGTGGGACGTCAACACCCACGAGGGCGCGGCCGGACAGTATGGCGGCACTGCTGCGCCGCTGGTGGTGGACGATCTGGTCGTCACCGGCGTCAGCGGCGGCGACAATGGGATTCGCGGCTTTGTGGCCGCCTATAAGGCAACCACCGGCGAAGAGGCCTGGAAGCTGTATACCATCCCCAAGCCCGGCGACACCGGGCCGGTGGCCGATACCTGGAAGGGCTCGGCGCTGGGGCTGGGCGGCGGGGCCACCTGGACCACGGGCAGCGCCGAGGCGGATGGCAGTGTCATCTACTGGCCGGTGGGCAATCCCCATCCCGACACCGACGGCGACCAGCGGCTGGGAAGCAACCTCTACACCAACAGCGATCTGGCCATCGACGCCAGGACCGGCAAGCTGCTGTGGTACTTCCAGTTCACTCCGCACGACCTGCACGACTGGGACGCCAACGAGCCGGTGGTTCTGGCGGACACGCTGTGGAAGGGGCAGAAGCGCAAGCTGCTGCTGCACGCCAACCGCAATGGCTTCCTGTACGTTCTGGACCGCACCAACGGCAAGCTGCTGCTGGCCACGCAGATGGTGGACCAGATGAACTGGGCCAGCGGGATCGACCAGCAGACCGGCGCGCCCAGCCTGCTTCCGGCCAACGAACCCAGCCTGCAGGGCACGGTGGCCTGTCCCGCGGTGCGCGGCGCCACCAACTGGTACGCGACGGCATTCAACCCGGCCACGCGGCTCTATTATGTGATGACGGTGGAGGACTGCACCCTCTATCGCAAGGCGGAGGACGGCGGCTACGGCCGGTACAACGATCCCGCCCACCCGCCGCAAAAAATTCTTCGCGCATTCAATATAGAAACCGGTAAAGTGGTGTGGCAGATCGTCCTGCCCGGGCCGGTGCAATCGAACTATTCCGGCGTGCTGACCACCGCGGGCGGCCTGCTGTTCTTCGGCGAAAGCAGCGGAGGATTTGCCGCGGTCGACGCCCGCACCGGGAAGTACCTTTGGCACTTTGAGACCAACCATGCGATCAAGGCCTCGCCGATGACCTACGCAGTCGACGGAAAGCAGTACGTCGCAATCGCATCGGGGACCAATGTTCTTTCGTTCGCGCTGGCGAAGTAAAGTTTTTAAAATAAAAGAAATTTTTGTTGAAGTTGTTTTGGGATTTTTCAACCGCACCGGATTTTCCAAGTTGCACCGGCTTATATTTAGTTACTCTAGCTTTTTCGTTGCACCGGCTTTTATTGAGTTGCACAAACTATTTTCAAGTTGCACCGCAGTATGCGCGCCAGGCGCGTTTGCCGTCCCGGCTGAGGACAACGCGGCACAGGCCACAATCACGAGGGAGAGAACACAATGAATCGAAAGACATCGCGCCGCAACTTCATCGGCACTTCAACTGGCTTCGCAGCGGCTGGTCTGGCCTCTCTCGCGAACCCCATCGCGGCCGCCGCGCAGACGGCGGGCGTCAAGCCGGGCGACCTTCCCGACCTCACCATCAAAGAGATCAAGGTCTACGTCACGGACATGACCGGCATCCATAAGCTCAATGGTTCCGAGACCGGCGAACTGATCTCCGTGGTCACCAACAGCGGGATCGAGGGCAACTACACCATCGGCGATCGCAGTACGACTCCGGGATGGCTGGAGTGGGCCAAGCCGATGCTGGTGGGTAAGAACGTCATGGACCTGCTGCCCACCTTTACCTCCACCACCGGGATGAAAGGCTCCGGAGGCTTCAACGGAGGCGCGGGGGCCTCGGTCCGGCGAGCGGCGCCGCCCGTCGCTGCCGCGGGGGCCGGTGCGGCCAGAGGGGCCGGTGCGGCCAGGCCGAGCGGATTTGGCGCGCCAACGGCGCCCCCGGGCCGTCCGGAAACGGGACTGATGGCACGCAGCGGCGGCACATGGCCCAACTACTACGCTGCCGCCGCCGACGTATGCATGTGGGACATCCTGGGCAAGGCGGTCAACCAGCCGATCTACAAGATTCTCGGCGGCGGCACGCCCACCAAGACGCGCCTGATGGCCTACGCCAGCTCGCAGCACCTGCCCGCGATTGAGGATTATGTGCCGGATGTCCTGAGGGCGAAGGAGCAGGGGTACCGCGCCTACAAGATCCATCCCGGCGGCGGGCAGCACGCAACCGGCCCGGCCATCCCCAGCTACATCGGGCACATGGAGGAGATCCGCGAGGTGCGCAAGGCCGTGGGCGACGAGTTCGTCCTGATGCACGATCCGGTGCAGCAGTACAACCGTTTCGAAGCCATGGCCGTCGGCCGCCTGCTGGATGAACTGAACTACGCGTGGTTCGAGGACCCGATCCGCACCATCGATGAGGAGGGCCTGATTGAGCTGGTCCGGGAGCTGAGCCTACCCATCCACGTGGGCGAGTTCCTCTTCTCCATCGCTGACTTCGCCGAGTACATCAAGCGCGACGCGCTGAGTGTGGTTCGCTTGATTGGCGACAACGTGGGAGGAATCTCCGGATCGATGCGCGTGGGCCTGCTGGCCGATGCGCACGGGCTGGAGTGCGCTCCGCACAACTGGGGCAACCCGCTCGACCTGGCGGTGCACTTCCACGTGGAGCTGGCGCTTCCGAACGTCTATTGGTTCGAGATGCCCTTCCCCGCGGAGTACACCGACCGTTCCTACTTCAGCTACAAGTTCCGGCCGGACGCGGACGGCTACATCCCGGCGCCAACCGATCCGGGGCTGGGCTATCCGATCGACCGCGCCGCATTGGACAAGGTCACCCTGCGAATCGACCGCTGAGGGGCGGCACCAGTCGCGCGTGAGTCGGCTGTAGTCGCGCGTGAGAGAAGGAGGAGTCGCAATGTTGCGAACCAGGATACTTCTGTGCGTTCTGCTGTTGGCGATCTTTCCGGTGCGCGCGCTGGAACGGCCGGAGATCACCTTCAAGGTCTTCCAGTTCCCGCCGAACATGATTCCGCGCATCGACGGCAACGACGACGACTGGGCGATGGTGCCGGACAGCTACGCCATCGGCATGGACCAACTGGTAGACACCGAAGCGCCGGCGGGGACGGTGACGCCGCGCGATCCCAAGAAGCTGGATGTCAAGGTGAAGGTGGGCTGGGTGAAGGGCCTGAACCGGCTCTATTTCCTATATGAGGCGAGCAAGGACTACTGGGACTTCTCGCGCCCCGACCTGCACAACGACATCTTCGAGGTGGTGGTGGACGGCGACCTCTCCGGCGGGCCGCTCATCGCTATGCATCACAGCGACGTGTGGACGCAAAAGGCGGTCGGCGATATGTCCAAAATCGATCCGCGCATCACCCACTCGGACGCGTACTTCGCCCAGCAGGGAGCGCACGCGCAGAACTACCACATCTTTACCCCCGCGCTGAACAAGGACTGGACGATGGACTGGGGCTGCGCCCAGTACACCAAGGAGCTGCCCTACGCCAACCACGCCCTCAAGTACAACTTCAAGCCGGGCGAGCCGGGCAAGCTTGTGCTGGAGTTTTACATCACGCCCTTCGACTACGCGGGATGTGAGGGGCCGGAGCGCGCGGTCGAATCGGTCCTCACCGAAAATAAGCTGATTGGGCTTTCTTGGGCCGTCATCGCGTATCACGACTCCGACAAACGGCAGTTCTGGAACCTCTCGCACAAGCAGACCTTCTTCGGCAACGCCTCCGACCTGGTCGCCTTCCGCCTGATGCCGCTGGAGCCGCAGTTCCGCAAGGACATCGACGCGAAGTGGTCGTTCAAGGTCGTCGACGCGGAGCGCAGGCTGGTTGTCTTCAAGGACGAATCCGAGGGCGAGATCACAAGCTGGAAGTGGGACTTCGACGATGGCACCACATCGACCGAGCAGAACCCGATCCATCAATATAAGGACCGTCCGGGCTGGGAGGGGATCTATTCCGTCATCCTTGAAGTGAGCGGCCCCAAGGGGACATCGCGGCTGGCCAAGGTCTGGGACGTGCATGTAAGAGGCAGCTCGCCGCCCGCCGCGGTGCAGCCATAATTCTCGCGCTGAAAGATAGCCGCGCGGGGGGAAGTCAATTCGCTCTGACCTGGGTCGGCTTGCAGCGAGCGAGTGTTGCAAGAACAAGCAGCCGGAGATTGTGTGCAGATGATGAATCCAGGTTCCAGCAAGACCAGCTCCATGCGCTTTCCGGTCCGCTATCTTCTTGTGCTCTGGCTGATGGTCATCAGCGGGGTGGTCTACCTCGACCGCATCAATATCTCGATTGCCGCGCTTGGGATTGAAAAGGAATTCGCAATCAGCAATGTCCACATGGGCTGGGTCTTCACTGCATTCCTGGTTGGCTACGCAGGCCTGCAGATACCCGCCGGCGTGCTGGCGCGGCGGCTTGGCCCGCGCCGCACCCTGGGATTGCTGGGCGTGTGGAGGCCGATCTTCATCGTCCTGATCGCGTTTATTCCCCATGGGATTGGCAATCCGCTGGTCCTCCTTATCCTGCTGCGCTTTGCCCTGGGCGCGGGCGAAGCCACCATGTTTCCCGCCACCAGCCAGTTCGTCGAGCGCTGGTTTCCGGTCAGTGAGCGCGGCAAGGCGAACGGCCTTATCTTCGCCGGCATCGGCCTCTCCGGTCTTACTCCGCCGCTGATGACCGCGATCATCCTGCACTTCGGTTGGCGCGCGTCGTTTTGCTTCAGCGCCTCGATGGGCGCGCTGGTGGGACTGGTCTGGTACCTCGCCGCTCGCAATACTCCGGAGGAACATCCGTGGGTTAGCGATGCGGAGCGGGAGCTCATCGTCAGCCAGCGGCGCGTTAAAGCCGCCGCGAAGGAGGACGATGCGCAATACGGCAAGCATAAGATCCCCTGGCTGCAGATCTTCAGCAGCAAGGCAATTATTGCCGTCACCCTCAGCTACTTCGCCTACGGCTATGTGGCGTGGATGTTTTACACCTGGTTCTACACCTATATGGCGCAGGCGCGCGGCCTCAATCTGAAGACCAGCGCGCTCTACACCATGCTGCCGTTCCTGGCCATGACCGCCGGCTGCCTGCTGGGCGGCGTGCTCAGCGATTCCATCGCGAAGCGCTACGGCCTGCGCCAGGGCCGGTGCACGCTCTCTGCCGTCTCTCTCGCGATCACCGCCGTTCTGCTGGTGCTGGGTTCGCGGATCGAGAGCGCGATGGCGGCGGCGTTTATGCTGGCCTTCGGAGTGGGCGTCCTCTTCATCGCGCAGAGCATCTACTGGGCGGTTGCGGCAGACATCAGCGGGGAGTACGTCGGCGTGGTGTCGGGAATCATGAATATGGGGGCACAGGTTGGGGGCGTATGCACGGCCGCATTCACCCCTGTCATCGCCGCCCACTTCGGCTGGAACGCGTCGTTCTCAACCGCCGCGGCGATCGCGGCGTTGGGCGCGATCGCATGGCTCGTCATCGATCCCAAACGCGACGTGCTGGTCGTCCGCGAATAGCAACTCACCTGTGTATGGACGGTCGCACCCGCAGCCAGTTACACTCCTCCCGAACGATTCGGTCCGCCGATTTGCAGTTCAGTTTGATTCGATTCGCAGCTCAGCCTGATTCATGGACTGCGCAATCCGTCACAACCAACGAGTGAGGGAAGGGAAGCACCGATGGGCAACAAAATTTCTCGCCGGCAGTTTATCGGCGCCGCAGCCATGGCGGGCGCCGCGCTTTCAGGCATGAGCAACGCACTCGCATCCGCGCAGGCTCCGGATTGGGACGAGAAGAACGGCGCCGCTCCTCCCGCGCCGGATGCTCCGCAGGCCCGCCCGCCCGCGCCCGGCGCCATCCCCATCATCGACAGCCACATCCACCTCTTCGACCAAACCCGCCCCGTCTTCACCGGCTACACCGGCGGGCTGTTCTACCGGGCGCTGAACAAGCCATCGACGCCCGCCATGTACGCTGCGCTGGCGAGGCCCGCCGGGATCGTCGGCGCCATCGTGGTCGAGTCCGCCGCGCAGTTCATCGACGACAACCTCTGGTATCTGGAGGTCTCGCGCGACAATCCCATTATGGTTGGCGTCTCGGGAAACATCGATCCGGCGCAGAAGTACTTTGGCCAGTATCTGTCGCACTTCCACCGCGACCCTCTCTATCGCGCCATTCGCGCCAGCCACTTCTACACCTCGGACGGCGGCAAGGTCGCCCTCAATCCCGACCAGGTCGCCAATCTGAAGCTGCTGGCGCAGGCCGACCTGGCGCTGGACACGGCCAACCCATCCATGCCACTGATGCAGGCCAACGTGCTGCTGGCCGACGCTGTTCCCGACCTGCGCATCATCATGGACCACCTGCCCAGCTTCGATCCCGAACCCGACGGCCAGGCGGCGTACGAGGCGGTGGTGAAGGAGATGGCGGCGCGCCCCAACATCTTCGTCAAGCTCACCGAGGTCTACCATCCCAAGCCCGGAGACGGCGGCGTCATCGTCAAGAACTACGAGTTTCTGCGCGCGCGGCTGGAATTTCTCTTCCAGGCCTTCGGCGAGGACCGCGTCATGTTCGGCACCGACTACCCCAACAGCTACGGCGTGGCCACCATATCCGAAGAGGTCGGCCTGATGCAGCAGTTCTACGCCACCAAGACGCGCGCGCAGCAGGAGAAGTACTTCTGGCAGAACTCGTCGAAGATTTACAAATGGGTCAAGCGCTCCGACGACCAGCCCACTCCGCTCGCCCAGGGCAAACCCGCTCCTCCAGCGCCAGCCCGTGGCGGCGGTGGCCGAGGAGGGCCGGGTGGTCCGGGCGGTCCGGGAGCACCGGGAGGCGGTCGGCCCCAGGTGTAATGCCGTGCGGGATCGGGCGATCCCAGCTCTCAAAAGCGAGAGCTGGGGCGCGCGCAGCACCATCATGATTAGCGGGGTAGGAGGAACCACGAAATCGCGGTTGTGAAGGTTGCATCTATCTTTTTGACTCGTGCTTTTGCTTCTAGTCGGCCAAGGCTTTCATCTACTGAGTCCTGCTCTAGTTTGCAGGTCTCAGCGAGTTGGTCGGCAGTCCGGCTCCTTCCGTCGCTAAGAACTTGGATGATTTTCGCATCGTTTGATTTCTCGGCTTTTGCTTGTCGCCGTTCTCTTAACTCCTCGCGGCTAGGAAGATAACGGAGCAAAGCCGTTATCAGTGCCGCGAGAAGTCCCCCGGAAACGATCCACCGCCAAAGGTTTGTCATGGGCGGAATTATACGGCGCGGTGCGGTTCAAAAACGGGTACACATCTCCGCATTGAAGACGGACAACCCAGGACACAATGTGTAGGGCGTAGCTGAGCCAACCAGCTATCTACTTGGAGCGTTTGGATGTGTATGCCCTTCGTACCCGCTCCCGATTACAGGTCTTACAGTACCGGAACCCTTTCGTCGAGTTAATAGCAGAGTTCTGTTCATCATAGAGATGACCGTGAGGGCAGTGGGTTGGCTTGGGTTTGTTTTGCTGGCGCTTTTTGGCAGCTTCACTTCGTGAGAGTCCACCGGAAGCCTTATGAGCTTCTCTACGCCGAATGTTCCTCTGAGCATTGCGGGCTAGAGCACCATTCTTCCTGCAAATCCTACAGCATCGAGTACCATTACTTTGCACGATTGTGTTGTGCTCGTCATAGGGGTGTCCCTGACTACAATGTGTCTTCCTTATGGGACGCGGACGAAGCGCGTTTTTCATATTCTCTATGGCCTTTTCGGAAGCTTTCATCCCACGGTGGGAGTCAGCAATTCGCGCATTCCATTCAGGGGTGTGCTTCTTTCCCTTGCGAGCTGCACTCATTTTGGCGCGAGTTTCGGGCGTATGTTTGAGGCCAAGTGCGCCACTGTCGCCGCCTATAGATACGTTGTACCCAAAGGCACGATTGCAAGAATTATGCAATGCGATTTCCTGCTGTTCTAGCTTGCTTAGCTCTTCCTTGCTGAACGCTTTGTGTAGTGTGGCTATCTGAAACGACTCAGAACCATATCTGCGGATGGCCCTGTGTATGGGCATTGCGTCTCTGCCCTTGAGCGCAGCACATTTGTGAGCAATCCAACGTTGCTTGACCGTCCGTTTCGTCAGGCCAATATAGACCATTACCCGACGCTCGACAGTGTGCCAGATCATGTAGACATAACCATAGACAGTCATAGCTTGTATGGGGAATCTTACAGCAAAAGGTGTCAGCATTTTCATCCCCTGCGTTTGCTGGTATATTGGCCACGACTCAAAAAGGACCCCTCCAATGAAACGCATCGCATCCGTTGCAGCAACCCTCGTTCTGCTGTCTGGCATGGCCTATGCCCAAACCAAGCCGGCCACTCCCGCGACGACCACGCCCGCGCAGCACGCGGCTTCCTCCACGAAACCGACCGCTCCCGCGCAGAGCACAAAACCGGCGGCTCCGGCGCAGAGCAAGCTTCTGCCCTATCAGGATGCGAAGTTGCCCGTGGAGCAGCGCATCACCGACCTGATTAAGCGGATGACGCTGGAGGAGAAGCTGGCGATGCTGGGCACCGATCCCACCATTCCGCGGCTCGGCATTGTGGGCACCAACCATGTGGAGGGGCTGCACGGCCTTGCGCTGGGTGGGCCGGGAGGTTGGGGCGGACGCGGGCTGGTGACGCCCACCACGCAGTTCCCGCAGTCGCACGGGCTGGGCCAGACGTGGGACCCCGATCTTTTGAAGCAGGCGGCGGCGGAAGAGGCCTACGAGACGCGCTGGGCCTACAACAAGTTCCATAAGGGCGGGCTGGTGGTGCGCGCGCCCAACGCAGACCTGAGCCGCGATCCGCGCTGGGGCCGCACGGAAGAATCCTACGGCGAGGACCCGTTCCTGGTGGGCACATTGGCCACGGCCTACACCGAGGGCCTGCAGGGCAACGACCCGAAGACGTGGATGACCGCGTCGCTGCTGAAGCATTTCCTGGCCAACAGCAACGAGGACGGCCGCGCCGGATCAAGCTCCAACTTCGACGACCGGCTCTTTCACGAGTACTACGCGGTGCCCTTCCGCATGGCCATTGAGCAGGGCCACGCCAACGCCATGATGACCGCATACAACTCGTGGAACAAGGTGCCGATGGGCGCCAATCCCGTGCTGCACAGTGTGGTGATGAAGCAGTGGGGCTTCGACGGCATCATCTGCACCGATGCGGGCGCGCTGGGCAACATGATGCACGCCAGCCATACCTACGACACCATGGCCGAATCCGCCGCGGCCACCATCCATGCGGGGATCAACCAATTTCTGGAGAACGCGACGCCCTCCGTGCAGGACGCGCTGAAGCAGAAGCTGATCACCGAGGCCGACATCGACGCCAACCTGCGCGGCGTCTTTCGCGTGATGATGAAGCTGGGAATGCTGGAGCCGGCGGCCAGCGATCCCTACGCGCGCATTGGCACGGAGGCGCAGGCCAACGACAACGTGGACGACCCGTGGTGGTGGGCGAAGAACAAGGCGCTGGCGCGCAAGGTGACGGATGAGTCCATTGTTCTGCTGAAGAACCAGGGCGATCTGCTGCCGCTCAAGGCCTCGGCGATCAAGAGCATTGCCGTCATCGGGCCGCTGGCGGACAGGGTTGCGCTCGACTGGTACAGCGGAACGCCGCCGTATAGTGTCACGCCGCTGGCGGGGATTCGCGCGCGCGTGGGCAAGAATGTTACGGTGACAACCTCCGACGGCACGGACTCCGCGGCTGCGGCGGAGCTGGCGCGCAAGGCCGATGTCGCCGTGGTCATCATTGGCAACCACCCTACGTGCGATGCGGGTTGGGCGAAGTGTCCTCTGCCCAGCGACGGCAAGGAGGCCATCGACCGCAAGACTCTGACGTTGGCGCAGGAGGACCTTGCCAAGGCAGTGCTGGCGGCCAATCCGAAGACGGTTGTGGTGCTGCAGGCGAGCTTCCCGTTTACGACGACGTGGACGCAGGACAATGTTCCCGCCATCCTGATGATGACGCACAACAGCGAGGAGCAGGGCGATGGAATCGCGGACGTTCTCTTCGGCGATTACAATCCGGCGGGCCGCCTCAGCCAGACCTGGGTCGCGTCCATGGACCAGCTTCCGCCGATGATGGACTACGACATCCGCAACGGACGGACGTATATGTACCTCAGCAGCAAGCCGCTGTATGCCTTTGGATACGGACTGAGCTACACGAAGTTCGCCTACTCCAATCTGCGCGTGAGCAGCGGGCATCTGGCCAAGGACGGCTCGGTGACGGTGAGTGTGGACGTGAAGAACACCGGCGCGCGCGATGGCGACGAGGTGGTCGAGCTCTATGTGGCGCATATTGGATCGAAGGTCGCGCGACCGTTGCAGGAGCTGAAGGGCTTCCGCAGAGTGATGGTTCGCGCGGGTGAGACCAAAACCGTCGCAATTCCTCTGCCCGCGAGTGTGCTGGCCTACTGGGACGGCAGTGCGATGACGGTGGAGAACGACAGCGTGGAGCTTCGCGTGGGCGGTTCATCCGATGCGATTGCGCTGCGTAAGCAGATTAAAGTCGGCGAGTGAGTTGAGGGCATAAACAAATGAAGCAACCTGCGGGATGGGCGGCAGGCGCGTTGGCGCTTGCTTTGGCGATGGCTCTGGCGATGCACGCGCAGCAGATGATTGTCTCGCGCGGCGCGGCCACGGTGATGGTCGAGCCGTACGCGGAGAACATCGTGCGCGTCAGCATCAGCCTGCTGAAGGCGAATGCGACGGCTGCGCCGGGCTATGGCATTACCGCCAAGCCGCTGGCCAATGGATGGAAGATCGAGTCGGGCGCGAGCGGCGATATGCTGCGCTCGTCGCGCATGAGCGTTACTGTGGCTCCGCAGCAGAATGTAACGCTCACGGGGACCGAGGCGGACATCGCAAAGTTTTTCAACGGATCGACGCCGCCGGTTGGCATCTCGATCAAAACTGCAGAGGGTGCGCCGCTGCTGGAGATGAACGATTGGCAGATGTCCGTGCCCAACTACAAGGACGGCACCTCGCAGTCCCTGAACGACCGCCGGCCGGGCGACGACCCGTTCTATCAGGTGGGCGCAACCTTTGCATCGCCCGAGGACGAGCACTACTACGGCCTGGGACAGAACCATGAGGGCTATCTCGACCGGCGCAGCCATGCAGTGCGTTGCGCGCACGACTATACCGCTCCGGCGGGCCCGAGCGTATGCGTGCCGTTCGTGGTCACCAATAAAGGCTATGGCCTGCTGTGGGACAACCCCGGCAAGACGACCGCGCAGTTCGGCTTCAATGAGGTCACCCGGTGGACCTCCGACGTGGGCCAGCGCGTGTCATTTTTTGTTATCGCGGGCAAGACGTACGACGAGATCTACGAGGGCTACAACCTGCTGACCGGCGATGTGCCCATGCTGCCCAAGTCGGCGTATGGATACATCCAGTGCAAGCAGCGATACACCAGTCAGGCCGAACTGATGGCCGTGGCCAAGGGCTATCGCGACCGCCATCTGCCCGCCGACGTGCTGGTCATCGACTGGTTCCACTACACCAAGATGGGCGAGATGGACATGGACCCCGCGAAGTGGCCGGACCCCGCCGCCATGAACCGCGAGCTGCACGCCATGGGCTTCCACACCATGATCAGCGTGTGGCCGCGCTTCATTCCCGAGGACCGCTACTACAAGACCGTCCTCGACAACGGATGGTTCCTGCATAAGGCCGACGGCACGCCCATCAACGGCCTGCCCTACGACCGCGCCGGCTCCGACATCGATACCACCAACCCCGACGCCGCGCGCTGGTACTGGGGCGTGATACGCGACAACTATGTCGCCAAAGGTTTCGACGCGTTCTGGGCCGACGAGACCGAGCCCGACCTGCCGCCCAATGGAAGCTACTTCCACGTCGGCCCGGGCACGGAGTTCTTCAACGTCTACCCGCTCTTCCATACCGCTGCGCTATACGACGGCTTTCGCCGCGACCTCAACACCCGCGCTCTGATTCTTGCGCGCGATACGTATCTCGGCGCGCAGCACAACGGCGCAATCTTCTGGTCGTCGGACATCTATCCCACCTGGGACACGCTGAAACGTCAGGTTCCCACGGGCATCAACTTCGTCGCCAGCGGGATGCCCTACTGGAGTACCGACATCGGCGGATGGCAGTATCTTCCGGCCACACACAAGCCGGAGCGCCCGCCGCTGATCGACCCATCCGACGCGCGCGACGAGGTGCAGAACTACGACGACTACCCTGAGCTCTACGTCCGCTGGTTCGAGTACGGCGCGTTTCAGCCGAACTTCCGCGCGCACGGAAGCCGTCCTCAGAATGAGGTGTGGTCGTACGGCAAGCAGGCCGAGCCGATCCTGGAAAAATATCTGCGCCTGCGTTATACGCTGATGCCCTACCTCTACTCGCTTGCCTACCGCACCCACCAGACGGGCGCGCCCTTCATGCGCGGGCTATTTATGGACTTCGGCGGCGACCCCAAAGTGGCCAACATCGGCGACGAGTATATGTTCGGCCCCGCGCTTCTGGTTGCTCCTGTCGTCGAGCAGGGAATGACCAGCCGTCAGGTCTATCTGCCTGCTGGGACGGACTGGTTTAACTTCTGGACCAACGAGAAGCTGCGCGGCGGACAGACGGTGACGGTCGCCGCGCCCATCGATACGCTGCCGCTGTTTGTGCGCGCGGGATCGATCCTTCCCATGGGTGCGCCGGTCGAGAGCACAAATGAGAAGCAGCCGTTGCAGGAACTGCGCGTCTATCCCGGCGCCGACGCCAGCTTCGATTTATACAACGACGACGGCACAACCTACGCGTACGAAACGGGCGCGATGGAGATCACTCACCTGCACTGGTCGCAGGCCTCACAGAAGCTGACTCATACCGGCGCGACGCTCACCAGCCCCAGCGACAAGACGCTAGTGAAGGTAATTAAGGCGCGGTGAGGTGCGAGGGCGTTCAGGTGGCGTTACGAGATCAGCTGCTTGCGATGAGATTCCTGAGGGAACGGAGCGCGCGCACATAGATCGACCAGCGCGCCGGATGAGGAAGATCGATTCCCAGAGAGACCGTTGCGCGGTCCAAACAGTCTTCGAGACAGGCATCGTGCAGCGGGCGGAAGAAGAGCGGCCAGCTCAGGAGCGCCGGACCGGTTGCCCGTATCTCCAGCACGTGGCGCAATACGGGATGGCCCTGCCGGTCCTCGACTTCAAAGCGATGCGTTCCGTTGAAGCCGCGCGGTGCGGAGAAACGGAAGAGAATCGTCCGGGCGGGGCAGTATTCCTCTACGAAGTAGCGGACAGGCCCGTGCCCGCCAACAGCGCCGACTGCGAGCGGCCGGTCGAAGCGCATTGGCGGCCATTTGCCCGCCGGCCACATGCGATCGTCGCGGCTTGCCAGGGAATCAATCAGCGCTCCCACAGCGGCCTGGGGCAGGGAGAACTCGCGCTCGTGAATGTTTAGAACGTGCATGAATTCAGAAATCCTGAGCGGCGTTAGTCGTGGCGAGAGCCAGGGACGGCGAGCTTGATCCAGTGACTCAGTTTAGTGAATTGATCTCCTCTTCGACTTAGCGATATTGATAGAACATAACGCGTATCACGGACGGCGGCTGGGGCGTGTTACCGGCTCCGGCGCCACGGCTGCCTCTGCCTTGGGCGCCCAGCGGTATCTGGGACCCGGGCTGGTTGTTGTTGGCTGCGGCGGAGACGTCGTAGCCGCGGCCCATGATATCGTCGCCGTTGACCCGGCGTTGCATCACCCAGGCACCGTTTTTGAATGCGCCGCGCTCCATGATGGCGGGCGCAGCGACCCTGGCGTTGGGGATGTTGTTTGGCATAGCAACGAACGGGAACGAGGCGTTGGTGGCGAAGTAAAACTCGTTCGGGGCGGTGTTGATAATCAGCACGAAAGGCTTGTCTAGGAAGGACAGCCCAACAATGGCGCCCCGTCCTTCAGCCTGGGGCGCGGCCTGGGCAGCAGGCATCGCCGCCGGTGCAGCGGCTGCAACGCGTTCGCCGGCTGCCGGGCCGCCACGAGTCCCTGTCATGGGGGTGAAATCGAAGATATATCGGCCCATCGTGACCTTGCCGGGATTCTGCCCCGGTTCCAGCTCGATCAGTTTGATCGCATCCGGCTTGCCTTGCGCCTCGGCAATCGCGCCCGAGATCGAGTTGAGGAAACCATACGACCGCACGAACGGGTCATCCGAGCTCACGCTCCGGCTGCCGTCGACGCCAAAGGGCGAGAAGCAAAGGAGTTTGAGTTGCGTGAACCCCATCCACGCGTTGTTGGCGTTCAGTCCCGTTTCTGGATTCCAGGCGGGGTTGCCGTTGCGCGAGTAGGTTTTGATGATTCCGGCGTAATCCGGCAGGTAGATGTCCGGCGACAGGATGTCGATCGCCGGCCCACCGGCCCGCCAGATGTCATGTACCAGCGGCTCGGGTCCGCCGCTGGGATAGTCGCCCGCGCCGATGTCGTTGGGCTGCACCAGCCATGTGTTCACATACATCGGGAGGGGATATTCCTTCTTGCCCTGCGCCGCCACATAGCCGATGTAGCGGGAGTAGTTCCACGCCATGAAAATCTCATCCGTGTGGTTGAAAAGCTCGGCGCCGGCCGGACGCTTAGAACGATTGGGGCTGTTGGGCACCGGTGGATCGTCCGCCGGACGCTGAACGTTCTTGCCGAAGACCTGCTCCCAGGTGCCGCTGGTCCGGTCGCCTGCGGCGTCCCAAATCGTCTTCAGTTCCGGCAGCAGGTGGTCCTTGTTCTTCTGGAGATAGTCAGTCAGCTCCTTCGGCACCGGGCCGGCAAAGGCGGCATTGGCGGCGGGGCCGAAATCCCGGGTGGTGCCCATGGTGCCGACTTCATTTTCCACCTGAAACGCGATGACAGTGTGGGCCTTGTCCACCTCGCGGATGTGTCGCATGACGGCGGCGAAGGCCGTGGCGTCGGCGTTGCGAGTGTTTTCGCCCAGCGTGGAGAGTATCTCAAGGGTCTTGCCCTGGCCGTTGACCACGCGCGGGAAGCGGTCCTGGTTGGCCTTGACCCATAGCGGCGGGAAGTGCGACAGGCCGTTCTTCCAACTGGCCATCCACAGGAAGACGAGCCGCACATTGTTGGCGCGGGCGGCTTCAATCTGATAGTCGATCATCGAGAAGTCGAACTTGCCTTCTTCGGGTTCAACCAGGTCCCAGGAGACGACCGTAAGGATGGTGTTGAAATTGGCCTGCGCCAGGCGCGCGATGGTGGCCTTGGTGGCTTCGCGGTCGGACGAGGCGGTATTGGATAGTTCGCCCGCAATGCAGATGAAGGGGCGTCCATCCACAATCAGCTTAGTCATCCCGTCGCGCTTCTCCAGGTGGGGTATGTCCTTGATGCTGACCGTGGCCGGCGGCTTGTTGTCAACCGGTGCCGCTTGCAGATTCACTGTCATGAACAACGCGCACAGGGCCGAAACCACAAAAGATACTAAACGATATTTGGATGACATGTTTGATTCTCCGTTTTGTTTCCTGGTTTGAATTTGGCGGCGGCCATGCGCGACCAGATCGGCTTCATGTACTCGAGGCTGGAGGTGCTGGAGTTGCGCAGTTCGCCGCCTAGAATGAGGAACGGCTTGCCATCCACCATCAGGTGAGGAGTAGAACAGGGCTTGTCCAGATAAGGGGTCCCCTCAGTGGGAGGCGCGGCGTTAACAGAATCAGTGGGGGGAGAAGCTGTAAGACAGTGAAAAATCCTCGTGGTAACATGCGGAGAATTATAGCGTTGCCGGTTGCGTTTGTAAGCAGGTTTTACGTGAGTTTGACATCAACTGGCGCCGAGGTTGCTCGACCAGTCAGCCCCGGCGGGCGCGCCACAGCGCCCCTTCCAGCGGATCGACGGGAGACTGGCGCACGCAGGCCGCGGGCAGCAGGACGGCCAACCGCGCGGTCATTGCGGCGCGCACGCGGGCGATGTGGGTCAGCACGCCGCCGGTGTAGGCAACGCCGATCACGGGAGATGCTGTCAGAGTTGGCACGGGTGCGGCGGCCATTTTGCCGAAGACGAGGGCAACCAGCTCGGCCAGCTCCACGCCTGCGCGATTCAGCACCTCGGCGGCAAGCGCGTCGCCCTGCTCTGCGCAGCGCGCAACGAAGGGCGCGAGCAAGGCGAACTCCGGCGCGGGGTGATCGCAATCGCCGCGTCGATTGGCGTAAGCGACCAGTTCTCCGAGCGAGTTGAGCTTCCAGTGCCGCTCGATCTCGCGCAGCAGGGAAGTGGGGTCGATGGCGGTCTGGCCGCTATCCATGCCGCTCAACCGTTCGCGATCGTGCGCGCGCAAAGCCGCGCGAATCGCTTCCAGCCCGATCCAGTTGCCCGACCCCTCGTCGCCCAGCATAGGCCCCCAACCGCCCGCCCCGAAGATCTCACCCGCATCCGTGCGTCCGATGGCGTTCGATCCCGTGCCCGCGACCACCAGTATCCCGGGCCCTCCCGCGAAGGCCGCATCGAGCGCAATCTCCTCATCGCCGCACAGCAGCAACTCGCCGGCGATTGATTCGGAGAGAACGTGGCTGGCCCACGTGCGCGCAGCGGGGCTGCCGATCCCGGCGAGGCCGAAGCAGGTGCGCGTGATGTGGCTAAGCGAGACGCCAGCGGCTGCGGCGACCTCGGCCAGCACTGCCTGCAACCGCGCGGTCGCCTTCTGCTCGCCGACGCGCATCAGCTTCACCGTGCCGGCGGTGGCGCGCGCCAGAACGCGCGTCTCGTCGGCCAGCAGGCAGTTGCTTTTGGTGCCCCCGGCGTCGATAGCGAGAAAGAAACTCATCGCAAACAATCATAAGCCACCCCCGACGAAAGACTTAGCACCGATTAGCACCGATTGGACCGATCAAAAGCGAATAGAAAAATTTCTGATTAATAAAGACAAGAACTGTTTCTAATCGGTGCTCGCCGGTGTAGATCGGTGTTAAGTCTTATTCTATTCGACGAGCCGCTATACTCAGGCAATGCCTGTTCGCTTGCATGCGCTCGATCTCGGCGTGGTTGGGCTGTACCTGGTGGCCATCACGCTCTTCGGGCTGCGCTTCAGCCGCCATCGCGCGACCAGCCGCGCGGCCACGGGCGCGGCCCGGGACCGCTCGCTGCGCGGCTACTTCCTGGCCAACCGGACGGCGCCGTGGTGGGCGATTGCACTCTCCATCGTCTCCGCCGAAACCTCCACGCTCACAATCATCGGGACACCGGGATTGGCATTCGCGGGCGACTTCGGATTCCTGCAGATCGTTATCGGATACATGCTCGGGCGCGTCGTGGTGGCCCTGCTCTTCCTGCCCAAATACTTCCAGGGCGAAATGCTGACGGCCTATCAACTGATCGACCGCCGCTTCGGCCACACGCTGCACAAGGTCACCGCGGGCCTCTTTCTGCTTACGCGCGCCGCGGCCGAGGGAGTGCGCGTCTTCGCCGTCTCCATCGTTGTCGGCATTGCCATCGGCACGGGAGACGTGTTGTCGATTGCCATCATCTCCGCGCTCACGCTGCTCTACACCTTCGAGGGCGGAATGGCCGCCGTCATCTGGACCGACGTGGTGCAGATGGCGATCTACGTTGGCGGAACGCTGGTCGCCATCTGGTCGCTAGGCCAGCACGTCCCCGGAGGCTGGGCGACGATCCACGCGGTTGGCGCGGCCGCGGGCAAGTTCCACATGCTCAACTTCGCCATGAACCTGACCACGACATACACCTTCTGGGCGGGCGTTCTGGGCGGAACATTTTTGACGATGGCTTCGCACGGCACAGACCAACTCATGGTGCAGCGAATGCTCGCGGCAAAGAACCTCACCGAGTCGCGCCTCGCGCTGCTCTCCAGCGGAGTCGTCATCTTCATCCAGTTCGCGCTCTTCCTGCTGATCGGCGCGGGGCTCTTCGTCTTTTACGGAATGCACCAGGTGGGTGCCCCAGGTCTCGCTTCTGAGGCCTGGGCTGGCAACACCAACCGCATCTTCCCGGCCTTCATCGTGCAGGAGATGCCAGTAGGCGTGGCGGGCCTGCTGGTCGCGGCCATTCTCGCCGCCGCAATGTCCAACCTCAGCGCTGCGCTCAACTCGTTGTCGTCGACGACAGTGGTCGACTTCTACATGGGCTGGCGTCCACGCGCCAACGAGCGCGAGCGGATGGTGGTCTCGCGCGCCAGCACAGTGCTGTGGGCGCTGGTGCTCTTCGCCGTCGCCGTCTACGCCGTGCATACCGGCGGCACGGGCAACGTCGTCGAGATTGGCCTCTCCATCGCGTCGGTGGCATACGGCTGCCTGCTGGGAGTATTTTTGCTGGGGACGCTGACGCGCACCGCGACCCAGGGAGGAGCGATTGTGGGCATGGTCACCGGCTTCGCGCTGAATGTTGCGCTGTGGTTGCAACCAGCAGCAGTGCGCGTGGCGGGCGTCACCGTGCCCAAGGTCGCCTGGACCTGGTACGTGATCATCGGCGCGCTCGTCACCTTCGCCGTTGGCTTGGGGGCGAGTGCGCTGTTGCGCGGGCGCACGCGCAAGGCTGTAATCGCCGCGACTCTGCTGCTCGCTGTCCTCAGCGCACTGCCCGCACACGCGCAGACCAGCGACCCAACGCAGGCCGCTGCAACAACTCCGGATTTCTCCACCGTCTCTGCTGCAATCAATACAGCCATCGCGCAGAAAAAGTTGCCCGGCGCGGTCGTCGTTGTAGGACACGGCGGAAAGATCGTCTTCGAGCAGGCTTATGGTGTGCGCAAGCTGGCGGGCGAGCCGGGCCTCGACGGTAAGCCCTCGCCCGCCGAGCCGATGACACTTGACACCATCTTCGACATGGCCTCGCTGACCAAGTGTCTGACTACGGCGACTGCGGTGATGCAGTTGGCGGAGGCGGGGAAGGTGGACGTGGACGCGCCGGTGGTCAAGTACCTGCCGGAGTTTGGAGTGAATGGCAAGGAGAAGGTGACGGTGCGGGAGTTGTTGACGCACTACTCCGGCCTCCCGCCCGACATAAGCCTCAAGGACGCATGGGGCCTCGCTGCGCCGGACAAGGCCGAAGGCATTCGCCGTGCCATGCAGTCCTCGCTCACTACCACCCCCGGAACGCACTTCGAGTACTCCGACATCAACTACATCGTCCTCGGTGCGCTGGTGGAAAAGCTCAGCGGCGAATCACTCTATGTATATGCGCTGAAGCACATCTTCGACCCACTCCGAATGGGGCGCACCCGCTATCTACCTTTTGCGAAGGTCTGCGGCTTTAGTTCCGCCTCTGGATCTGCTCGAGAGTTGATGTCGAATCCTCCGGCCGTAATTACCGACTGCTTCAAGGAGGACGCTTGGCATCCTCGGTCTTGGATTCCGAACATCGCGCCAACGACTCACGACAACGAAGGCTCGGCGGAGACCAATCCGGACTTCGACCACCTCCTGCGCGGAACGGTGCACGATCCCACGACGCGTCGCATGGGCGGCGTAGCGGGTCAGGCGGGAGTCTTCTCCACGGCAGACGATGTGGCGCTCTTCGCGCAGGCGCTGCTGGATCGCCTCGCCGGTCGCCCCAGCAACTTCCCCCTGAAGCGCGAGACGCTGCAACTGATGACCACCCCCCAGCAACCCAAAACAGCCCAGTCCGGCGCAACCATCTTCACCCCAGACGGCAATACCACCACCGGCGTCGCCCAGCGCGGCCTCGGCTGGGACATCAACTCCGCCTACTCCCGCCCACGCGGTTCGATCTTTCCCACCGTTCTCCCACCCAGCGTCAGGGTCACCCCCCCTAGCTTTGGCCACACCGGCTTCACCGGCACAAGCCTGTGGATAGATCCTGCGACCGACACCTACGTCATCCTCCTCTCGAACGCGATCCATCCCCGCGGCAACCCACCAATCTCCGCCCTGCGCGGCGAAGTCGCTACTGAGGCGGCGCAGGCGCTAGGACTTGGATCAACATCCCCCAATATTGTCATTCTGAGCGGAGCGAAGAATCCCCATATTTTGCCCGCAGCGCCACAATCCTCCGCTACTTCACCCCGCACTCTGACCGGCATCGACGTTCTCGAAGCCACCAACTTCGCGGCACTCAAGGAAGCGGCGGCGCGCAACGGAGGCCATCTGCGCATCGGCCTGCTGACCAATCAGACCGGAGTCGATGCGCATGGTCGTCGCACTATCGACGTGCTGCGCGGCATCGGCAACGGCATCGAGCTGACCACGCTCTTCTCGCCCGAGCACGGCATCTTCGGGGCAGAGGACTCGACCTCCATCGGCCAGGAGGTCGATGCGGCGAGCGGCCTGAAGGTCATCAGCCTCTACGGTGCGAAGGACTCCGACCGCCGACCCAAGCCCGCCGACCTGTGGAACCTCGACGCCGTCGTCATCGACCTGCAGGACGCTGGCGTCCGCTTCTACACATACGAGACCGTCCTCGGCTACTTTGTGGACGGAACGATCTGCGAGCGCATGGACAGCAACTTCAAGCTGATCGTGCTGGATCGCCCCGATCCGATTGGAGGGACATCGGTACAAGGTGAGGTTTCGGATAGGCAAACGAATTCCTATATCAACTTCATGCCACTACCGCTGCGCCACGGCATGACGCTGGGTGAGTTGGCTCTTTATATGGAGCGCGAATATCCAGCGGCCTGCGTCATCAACGGCCCCCCCCCTCCATATAGGCCCTATCAGCCGCTGCAATCGCCACCCAATGACGCCAGTGCTCCGAAATTCTACGAAAACCACGGCGTCGTCGTCATTCCCATGCAGAACTGGCATCGGGACGAGTTCTTCGATGCTACTGGCGTCCCGTGGGTCAACCCATCCCCGAACCTGCGCAGTGTCACCGAGGCAACGCTCTACCCCGCTCTCGGAATGATGGACTTTACCAACGTCAGCGTTGGCCGAGGCACAGCGACACCCTTCGAGATCTTCGGCGCGGGCGCGGCCGACGCAACGAAGGATTCTCCCGCGCAGGCAGCCTGGTTCGACGGCAAGACGGTCGCGGCCTACCTGACGGCGCGCAAGATTCCCGGCGTGGAGTTTGCGGCGACGCGGTTTGCGGTCGCCGACGACGCGAATCATTATCCCTACCACGGGCAGACCATCGAGGGCGTGCGCCTCACCGTCACCGACCGCACTGCGCTCGATTCGCCGGAGCTGGGCATCGAGATTCTCTCTACCCTGCATCGTCTCTATCCCACGCAGTTCAAGCTGGAGAAGGCCGCGCCGCTGGTGGCGAACACCGTGACGATGGTGGCGCTTGCGCGCGGCGACGATCCGCGGGCGATTGCGGCGGGTTGGGCCTCCGCGCTGGCCGATTTCAAAGCGCGCCGAGCGCAATACCTGATCTACCATTGACTCTTGCGATGTCAGCAAGGACAAAGACGAAATACGGGGATTCTTCGCTGCGCTCAGAATGACAAGCAAGGCGGCCAAGGTATCTTTGGGGCTACTCTGTCACGACCTATTCACACGCCGGTTTCACATCTGAGTCACAATAGAGGTTGTCGCTTTTTTCAGACGAGGAGTCTTCAATCATGCCGCGCATCAACTTTCATCTGCAACTGGCCGAGCTGAAGGACAAGCTGCTGGCGATGGCGGCGTTGTCGCAGCAGGCGCTGGAGTTCTCCGTGGAGGGCTACCTGGAGCGCGACATGGCGCT
>Ga0326728_10008481_pt1 | contig 25514 bp, 24 predicted proteins | sample MB3enrmetagenome_FD_207602 | JGI IMG/M metagenome (GOLD analysis project Ga0326728, IMG submission 207602) | Lab enriched peat soil microbial communities from McLean, Ithaca, NY, United States - MB31MN | ecosystem: Environmental > Terrestrial > Soil > Wetlands > Peat | place: USA: New York... | reverse complement strand
CACGAGCTCGATGTTCTTCCCGCTTATGTAACCGTCCCAGGCGTTGAACTCGGCGCCCACCTTGGCGCTGGTGGTCGCCTGAGAGCCCGTGAAAGCGGTGTGCTTCCTGGCGTTCAGGAGCGCGTCGTAGACCTCTTCAGGACCTGCGTCTAGGAAGACCGTCTGCTTGATGGTGCCGAACTTGAGGGGCAACGTCCCCCCACTTCCTCTCGCGGGTAATGTGTCTTTCGAGGCGGCCGTCAGACGACCAGGTGCTCCACCTGGTCGACCCAGTAGCGGGCTATCTCCTCCCTCGTGGCTATCCACACGTCGTCGAAGCCGCGCACATACTCCAGGAACTTCTTCAGCGCGACGACGCGTCCCGGCCTGCCCGTGACGCGGGTGTGGAGCCCCACGGACATCATCTTCGGCTTGGTCTTGCTCTCCTCCCGCAGGACATCGAACGAGTCCTTGAGGTAGACGAAGAAGTCCGAGGAGTTGCTGAAGCGGTTCATGGGAGACTGGAAGTGGAAGTCGTTGGCGTCCGGGGTGTAGGGGAGGATCAGCAGTCCGCCCGGAGAAACCCTGTAGGGCAGGTCGTCGTTGTAGGCGTCCGAGTCGTAGATGAAGTTGCCCATCTCCTGGACGATGCCCAGGGTGTTGGGGCTGGGCTCCCTAGCGTAGAAGCCCACGGGCTTCTTCCCGGTCAGCTCCTCTATGATGGCCACCGAGCGCGCTATGGCGGCCTTCTCCTCGTCGTAGGTGTAGCGGTAGTGCTCGGTCCAGGTCAGGCCGTGGTCGCATATCTCGTGGCCCGCCTTCACGATGGCGTCGGTGGCAGGCCTGTTGGCGCTGAGCGCCATGGCGGTGGCGAAGAACGTGGCCCTCACCTCGTGCTTCTTGAAGGTCTCGAGAAGCCTCCAGACGCCGACCCGCGAGCCGTACTCGTAGGCGCTCTCGCTTCCGACGTCGCGCATCTTCACGTCGACCGGGAGGAACTCGCCTATGCCCTCGACCAAGCCGTCGGTGGCGAACGAGTGCTCCGACCCCTCCTCGAAGTTCACGACGATGGAAAGGGCCAGTCTCCTTCCTCCGGGCCAGGAGAAGTGGAGCTTCCTGTTGCCGTAGCCGACGAGGTCCCGTGCGGGCTGAGACAAGTCGCCGCTGCGAACGGGAGGGCCGTGATAAGACTTGCGCTGGCCTAGGACCAGAAGGCGTCGAGGGTGGTCGACCCGAGGATCTCGTCGAAGCTGAACCCCAGCGAGTCCAGCATCTGGTCGAACATCGAGCTGGCGTACTCTAGGTACTTGTCCACGTCGACCTCGTCGACCCTGGCGAGGCTGACCGGCTTGACATTGGGCGGAGTCTTGGTCTTGACGAATGAGATTATGTCGCCCGCCCTTATCTCCTTCCCCGTGTCCTGCAGCAGCTTGGCGGCCCGGACGTGCTGCGGCGTCGTGCCCGAGTAGCCCGAGACCGCCTTCCCGATCATGACGTTGAAGGAGAGCTCCTCGAGGGGTATCTCCTTGTTCCTGAGGTTCGAGACCATCTTCGTCAGCAGCGCCTTGATCTCGCGCCTGGCTCGCTCGAAGTCCTCCGCCGCGTAGACCGTGCCCAGGATGCCGAGGCAGTCGTAGAAGGCCTTCTTGAGGAACTCGGGAGTCTGGCTGTTGTGCAGCAATGACGGCATGTTCCCGGCTATGAATCGTTCAAACCCTGGAACTGAGAAGTCATACATGGTGCACGAGCCTGGGACCCTTTCGACTGCGACTACTTCGTCATAGGTCGCGTCCTGGTTGTTCAGCATGTTTCTGATGCTCGAAAGCATGGCCGCTTCGTCGGCCACGGCGTACTTGGCTAGCGCATCGATTACGTCGTTGTAGCGCGCAAGGAGACCCAGGTTGAAGTGGCGGGAGTCATGGATGTTGACGTGTCTGAACCTCGCGAGCCCCAACCTCTTCAGTATGCTCGCTTTGACATGAATCAGACCGGTCGTAGAGACCGGGAGAAGATCCTTGTTCATGGGGCCCACCGCGGGCAACTTCTGGAACCGCGATTGCAAGAAACCAATCCTTTCATGGAACCTGCGGCGACTCGACGCGCCTAGGATGCTGAGCTGATAGTAGTGGAGCCTATGTTTGGAATTGTAGGCCCTTCTGATCCGGCAGTCGATGTCGAAGTAGGTCAACAGGTATGCGACCTGTTCGAGAAGCTGTCGACTCTTGGATGCGATGTTGGTTCGTCTTCCGTCGCTGTAGCCATCACCCGAGAACAGACCAACCAGGTATGTCGAGACTACGTCAAGACTCGAGTTGAAGATGAAATCTGGCACCCGCTTGGTTCCGCTATCCGGCCCGGAAAGTTCCCTGAACAGCCTCGCGTAGAGAACGGGCAGGTAGAACGTCCTCTTGCTGGGCGTCCTGAATTGTTTCAGCTCCCAATTGAAGACTCTGAACCAAGCTTCCCTGAGGGCTTTGCAGACTTCGGGGTTGGCCTCCTCGCTCTGGTCGATGCTGTTGGACCGCGACCCTTGGGCGGCGCTGCTAGTCCCTTCGGCAGTGAAGATGCCTAGAAGAAGACCAAGGTCCTGCGTGACCAGGAGAGACCTGGGTATCGGCTTCCCGGTCGTCGAGCGCGCTTTGCTCGAGAAGAGCAGCCCGCCGCGCTCAGTCGTGTTGGGAAGGTACTTGGCCACGTCGAGACTGGAAGAGCCGGCTGTCTCTGGAATGTACCTCGCCCCCACGAGCACTTCGCCAATCCTCGCGTCTCGGGTCTGCTTGCAGTACAGCCGGCCATAGGGGTCGACGAAGAACACGCTGTGATCGCCTGATAGTGTGAGGGCTCTTCCCTTGCTCGTTCGAAGGACAAAGATGTCCTTCACATTATGCGCAGTGGCATCGTCCACATCTACCCAGACAGTCTTCAGTTCGCCTGTTATGGTCGGGAGCTGAACCCTGTGCCCCTCCTTGAACTTGTGGTGTACGTCCTTGACGGTCGTGAATCTGGCAGCGCCATCAATGCGAGCGAGAATCGGCGTGTCTCCGCTGACGGACTTCTTGCCCGTGAGACCCTTGATGTCGGCGGTCCCGTCCTGGAGCACGCCGAAGTAGTTCTTCTTCCTCTCGCTGAAGGCGACGTAGCGGTAGTTCTTGTCGACGTCCAGCTCTACCCCCAGGTCGTGCTCGGCCCACCTGGTCAGCGCCTCGATCTTGTCCTTGTGCGGGTTGGCTACGAAGAGGCTGTCCGTGTCGCTGTATATCACCGACAGGTCCTCTGCCTTGCACCTCTCGATGGTCCTGGTGATGGCGTTCCTGCCGTAGGCGGCCGTGGCCTCGGCCACGGGCAGGCAGTAGAGCGCGAAGGTCTCGAATCCCATCACCCCGTAGGACGCGTTCAGGATCACCTTCAGTCCCTGGGCGACCGTGTTGAACAGCTCCCTGTCCTCCCGGCTCAGCGACGGGGACTTGGCCAGCGGCTTGTAGTGGCCGACCCGGAGATCGCGCAGGGAGCCGGTGACCAGGCTCTCTATCCCGCTCCTCTTCGTGCAGACCCAGTGCTCGGTGTCGGGGACCCTGTTCGACCTGCACTCCTCGTGGGAGCAGTTCACGGTCTCGTAGGACAGGTTGTGGACCTTGATCACGCTGGGGTAGAGGCTTGCGAAGTCTAGCACCGAGACTCCGAAGTGCACGCCGGGCTCGGGCTCGATGACCAGGCCGCCCTTGTACTTCTTCCCCTTGATTATGGCCTCCGAGCTGGCGCCGCCCTTCAGGGCGAGCTCGTCCTGGCGCGGGATGATGGCCCCCATGCGCCTGTGCTCGTAGAAGAGCATGCTCCTGATCCAGTTGGAGACGCCCAGCCTGGCCACGTCGTTCATCGGCATCTTGGCGATGCGCGAGATTACCAGGAGAATCTTCATCATGAGAGAGGAGTTGACGCTGGTCAGCTCGTAGGTCAGCTGAGAGTCGTTGAGGCAGTAGTTCGCCAGCTCAAGGAGGGGGAGGTCGCCGACGTTGCCCTCGAACTCTATCTTGGACTTCTCCAGTATCGCCTCGGATATGCCGTTGAGGGTGTGCTCGGAGTACCTGTTGCCGTAGACGTAGACCTGGATGGAGCGGTTATTGAAGAACCGGTAGAGGTCTATGTGGACGCCGTGCTTCAGCGCCGCCTCCTGGCGCATGAGGTTGATCGGTATCTCCTCCTCCCTGACACCGAGCTTCTCCGCCCTGTGGACCAGATACCTGAGGTCGAAGTCGTCGCCGTTGAACGTTATGAGGAACGGGTAGTCCATTATCTTCGAGAACGCGGCCCGGAGCATGCTCGCCTCATCGGGGAAGACCGTGGGAGCGTAGGCCGTCGCGGCGCCTTCGAGGGAGCGGTCACCCTCCCTGGCGACGAGGTAGACCAGCGACTCAAGGTCGTTGTGGAACGATATGGCGATGACTGCGCGGTCTGCCTTCTCCGGGTCGGGGATCCTGGACTCCTCGTTGGCGACCTCTATGTCGAGCGCTATCCGCTTGAAGGAGCAGAGGGGCTGGCTCAGGAGCTCGGCCCACTCGCGGATGAACCGCGTCTGCTCGCCGGAGTTCTTGGCGAGTATCTGGTCCAGGGAGTGGGCCACAATGGCGGGCATCTCCTCCTCCAGAGGCGAGATCTGGCCGCCGCGTATGCTGTAGTAGGTGCCCACCCTGAGGTTCCGGTCGTAGACGTAGTTCTCGTAGTACTTTATGTCGGCCTCCCAGGCCCGGATCTCGTCGCGGATGCTCTTGCCGGGCGACCCGCCGATGGCCAGCGGGTCCGAGGCCATTATCTTGCGCACGGAGATGGTGGAGTCCGAGAGAAGATCGAGCCGCGAGACCTCCTCTATCCCCAGGACGTCCTTCCTCGACCTCAGCGATCCGAGCTCGCTGGCGGCCAGCTTGCTGTAGCAGTAGGGCCTGTGGCCCGTGTTGTCCTCCCACCTCCAGACCCTCTCCGCCCGGGGGTCGTAGAACTTGAGCACGGCCAGCCTCTTGTCCCCGTCATAGACCGCCGAGACGAGGATCCCCTCCTCCAGGTCCGTCACAGGGACGAGGAGCTTCGAGAGCTTCTCGGCAAGGCTCGGCGGTTCGTCAACGCTTGTTGGCAATCTAGGACATCACGGAGGAGAGGCTCTCGCGATTCGCAGTAGGGATTTATAGTTGGTGGAGGGAGAAAGGTCCACCGGGGCCCGGTGCCCGATGCAAGGCGGTCCACGGTCGACCAACCACATTTATATTCAGACCGGGTTTCGGCTGCCGACGTGAAGTCCGACCAGAGCATCCTCTCCAGGGCACCCACCATCCTCTTCTTCGTGACGGGAGTATTCTGGGCAGGGATCATCGCAACGGGCGGCGGCGTGCTCCTGGGCTGGGCCGTGGTGTCCTGCTTCGCCAGCGGGATCGTCCTGGTGATGTGGGCGTCCAGCTGGATAACGAAGCCCCTGGTCATGGCCAGCACGCTCTTCGGCGTGATACTGACGCTCTACCAGCTCTACCTGGGGCTGACCGTCCTCGTCACGGGCCTGACGTCGGTGGCCGTAATCTCGGTCCCCCTCTTCCTGGTCTTCACGTTGGTGTACCTGTACCTCCTCTACACGGCCGCAAGGCGGCCCCAGGAATAGGGCCTCGCCCCCAGCCTGTCCGTCGCGCGTCCTTCCCCTGAATAGCGCCCCCGCAGGGCTGAATACCGGCGTTTCCGCCGCGAATACGATGGCCGCCCGGGAGTGCGGGCCCGGCTCCTCCAAAGGCTCTTAATCTCCCCGGAAGCGCCACAGGCTCGAACGAGTTCTCGTTGCACAGGGGAGCGACCGGTTGAGACTACGCACAGCGAAGATCCTTTTCGCGGCTTTCGCCGCGGTCCTGATAGCGCTCAACGGCGTCACCCTGCTCTCCGCCATCCCCTACACGGGCGGGACACAGGTGTTCTGCGACTCCCACGTCGGCTGCATAGTCGTCGCAAGGGACTTCTCGGCCTACTACGAGGCGGGATACCGCTTCATCCACGACCCCACCCAGGTCTACCACGAAGGCAACCTCACGGGCGACTACCAGATACTGCCGAACCCCCAGAACTTCCGCTACGCCCCGTTCTTCCTTCCTCTCTTCATGGTCCCCCTGGTCGCTGTGTTCGACTACCAGAACGCCCTGCGGGCCTTCGACGTGATTCAGTTCGCCCTGCTCCCGCTCGTGGCGTATCTCCTGTTCGAGATGATGCGGTGGTTCTCGGGCAGGGGCCAGTCAGTGGACCGGCCTACCTTCGCCGGATTCTCGCTGGCGCTCCTGCTCACCATCCTGCAGCCCTATGTGCCCTCCCTCTCGGATGTCAGCTCTGGGATCTGGAGCTGGAGCTACTGGCGCCTCTGGGTCGAGGGGGAGGCGAGGGTCCTCCAGACGGCGCTCCTCGTCCTCACGTTCTGCCTCATCCTGAGGGACTCCCGCTTCGCCGGCCTCGCGTTCGTCCTCAGTTCCTTCGACCCGCGCATGAGCGTCCTGAGCCTGCCGCTGATCCTGTTCCTCTGCCTGAAGGTGGGGAACTTGCGCAGGTTCGTCGCCAGCAGCCTTGTCTCCTTCGCCGCCGTGTACGCTCCGACGCTGCTCTACGCCGACCTCGGCAGCCAGTTCGGCGCGACGGCGTTCATCAGGGACTTCTCCATCTACTCCTACGAGTACGTGCCCGTCGTGTCGGTGGCGGCGATCACGGCCACCGTACTCCTCCTGGAGTTGTCGAAGAGGCGCGGGGCCCAGAGCGCGAGGGCGGCGCTGTAGTCTCAGACCGGTGCGGCCCAGTCTCACCGGGCGACCCCAGACAACACCTTAAATGACCGCGGAGGGGAGCAGGGCGACGAATGGACACGGAAGAGAAGATCGGGCTGGTGAAGAGGCCTCCGACGGAGGAGGTCGTCACGGAGGAGGACCTCAGGGCGCTCTTCGAGAGGGAGCCCCACCCGAGTCACTATGTGGGGTTGGAGATCTCGGGCCTCCTCCACCTGGGTTCGCTGGTCATCCTGGGATACAAGATCAACGACATGATCAAGGCCGGGATGAGGTGCAAGGTCTACCTTGCGGACTACCACAGCTACATCAACAACAAGTGGGGAGGCGACTGGGAGAGGATCCGCGAGGTCGCCAGGGGCTACTACGCCGACGCGTTCACGTTCTTCTGTCCCGGGGTCGAGATCGTCTACGGGAGCGAGCTCTACCACGACAACGACGAGTACTGGAGGAACATGATACGCTTCTCGAAGCAGATATCGCTGGCGAGGGACACGCGGTGCCTCACCATCATGGGGCGCACGACCAAGGACAAGCTCGACGTCGCCCAGTACCTCTATCCCCCCATGCAGGCCACGGACATCAGGGCCATGGACCTGGACGTGGTCCACGCGGGCCTGGACCAGAGGAAGGTGCACATGCTGGCCAGGGAGGTCTTCCCCGCTCTGAAGTGGAAGGTGCCCGTGGCGGTCCACCATCATCTCCTAGCAGGGCTCGGCCAGCCAGCCCAGGGAGGGCTGGACGAGGACGGCGCCCTGGACGTGACCATCTCCAGCAAGATGAGCAAGTCCAAGCCCGACAGCGCCATCTTCATCCACGACAGCCCCGAGGAGATAGCCAGGAAGGTGTCCAAGGCGTGGTGCCCCGAGAGGCTGATCGAGGCCAACCCCGTCCTAGAGTTCGCCCGGTACATCGTCTTCCACGAGAGGAGCTCGTTCACCGTCGAGCGACCCGAAAAGTACGGCGGGAACGTGACCTACACCGCCTACGGCGACCTGGAGAGGGACTATTCCGCAGGGAAGATGCATCCGAGCGACCTGAAAAGGTCGATCGCCCGGGAGCTTGCCGAGATCCTGAGCCCCGTGAGAGATCACTTCGAGGGAAGGAAGATAATCCAGGAAATCCTGGCCGCCTAGGAGCGCGATGCCCATGGGATTCATCCCGATAAACAAGCCCGTCCTCGGCGTCAGAGAGAAGAAGGCAGTGAGGGAGGTGCTTGACAGCGGCCTCCTCACGGACTCGAGCTACGAGGGAGGGAAGTACGTCAGGGATTTCGAGAGGAAGCTCGCGTCCCATCTGGGCGTGAAACACGCAGTGGCCGTCAACTCGGGGACGGCGGCGCTCCAGACATCCCTGATGGCCTACAACATCAAGGCCGGTGACGAGGTGATCGTCCCGGCGTTCACCTTCGAGGCCACGGCCAACGTCGTCATCGCCTGCAGCGCCAGGCCCGTGTTCGTCGACATCCAGCGAGACTACACCATCGACCCCGCGGACATTAAGAGGAAGATAACCAAGAGGACCAAGGCCATAATCCCGGTCCACCTCTACGGCTACCCTGTGGACCTCGACGAGATACGCGAGACGGCCGAGGCCCACTCGGTGAGGGTTATCGAGGACGCCGCCGAGTCGCTCGGGGCCGAGTACCGGGGCAGGCAGACCGGCTGGACCGACGACGCCGGATGCTTCAGCCTCTACGCCACGAAGGTGATAACCTCGGGCGAAGGAGGCGCCATCACCACGAACGACGACGCGCTCGCCGAGAAGCTCCGCATGATGCGGAACCACGGCATGAAGGAAGGGTACGACACCAGGATCCTCGGCTACAACTACAGGTTGCCCGAGGTGGCAGCCGCCATCGCCTGCGTGCAGATGGACAGGCTCTCCGAGTTCATCGCCGCCAGGAGGAGGAACGCCGCTGCGCTCAACGAGTCGGTCGCAGGGCTGAAGGGCGTCGCCATGCGCCAGACCAAGACGGACAGGAAGCACATCTGGTACCTCTACACCCTCCACGTGGAGAAGGAGCGAGACAGGCTAAACGAGAGGCTGAGAGCCAGGGGCATCGGCTCCTCGATCTACTGGAAGACGCCCGTCAACAGGATGAAGCTCTACGACGACCTCGGCTATGCCGGCGCGAAGCTGCCGGGCGTCTACGATGCGGTCGACCACGTGCTCTCGCTCCCGGTCCATCCCGAGGTGACGGGAGAGCAGATAGAGTACATAGCCTCCGAGCTCAAGGCCGCCCTGGCCAAGGGCTAGGCTGGAGCGAGAATCGTGCGCGTCGCCGTCATCCTCCCGACCTACAACGAGAGGGAGAACGTGGGGCGGCTGTTCGAGAGGCTCGAACCGCTGAGGTCAGAACAGGGTATGGACCTGCAGTTGCTGTTCGTCGACGATGGGAGCCCCGACGGCACAGGCGCAGAGATAGGGAAGCTCGCGAGGGAGCACGCTCACGTGCACCTGCTCGAGAGGGAGGGCAAGCTCGGGCTCGGCACCGCCTACCTCGACGGCTTCAGGAGAGCCATCGAGACAATCGACCCAGCCGTCTTCGTCCAGATGGACTCGGACCTGCAGCACCCTCCGGAGAAGGTCAAGCCCCTGGTCGAAGCGGTCACGGGCGGGGCCGACGTCGCAGTGGGGTCGAGGTACGTACCGGGAGGATCCTTCGAGGGCCTGAAGGGCAGCCGCAAGCTCGTGAGCAAGGGCGCCAACTGGCTGGCGAGATCGGTCCTCGGCCTCTCCGTCCACGACACGACCACCGGGTTCAAGGCGCTGGACCGCCGGGCCGTCGAGACCCTCCTCGCCGCAAGGATGCATTCTTCGGGTTTCATATTCCAGGTCGAGTCGCTCTACGTGTTCAAGCAGAACGGCCTCAGGATGGTCGAGGTTCCCTTCGTCTTCGAGCTGAGGGAGAGGGGGGAGTCGAAGATGTCCGAGAAGGAGGTCTGGGAGTTCTTCCGCAGCGTGCTGGCCATGAGGCTCAGGGACTACCGGCAGACCCGTCCCGAAGGCTGATGCCCTAGGCTTCCTTCTTCTCGGGAGCGGCCGTCGGCGCAGGCGTGGTCGCGGGCGGCTCGGCTATGGGCTCCGGAGGCGGCGTCGTGGCCATGGTCCATCCTATCCAGGCCAATATGCCCAGCAGGATGGCGACGGCGAGGAACGCCGTGATCTCAAGAATCATGGTCGAGTAGGAATAGAGCAGGACGCCGTACACTATTATCCCGAGGATGCTCACCCCGAGAATAGCGCCACCGAGAACCCTGTCGTTGGCCATATCGTTGCAAGGTGTCCGCCCAGAGTCGGATTTAACGTTTTGTCCCGGTGGTTCCGTTCCTAGCAGGGCGACCTCTTCGTCCACGGCGCGGGGTGCGGTTGTCGCTGGGGGGGCGGCCGGGACATGAAACGCCTGCGAAGGCCCCCCATAGTCTCCTCTTTCGGTTTCGCCCGGCGCGCTCGCCAAAGACACAGCAACACAGAAATAGAAGGCACGCGGAAGTCGTCCAGAAACATGTCCGGCACAGAAGAACAGGTCAAGGTCTTCCAGAGTTCGATCTACGAGTGCGTGAGATGCGGGACCAAGACCAGCCAGGAGGAGCTCAGCAATCTCCCCGAAGTGAAGTGCATCTGCGGCTACAGGGTCTTCCGCAAGGTAAGGCCGAGCGTCGTCAAGCAGATAAAGGCTGTCTGATCCAAGCCCACCCTCGTTCCGGGGGAGGAGAGGAAACCGCCGGTAACCGAAGAAGAGATTTAAGAGAACCACCCCGGGCTTTTTCCCCGTAGCACTTGTCAGACACCGAGAAGGGAGCCGCAAAGAACTCCGCGCCCGGCCCGAAACCCGCGAAGTATGAGGAGGTCATGAACCTCGCCGCACGGAGGGGGTATTTCTTCAGGTCAGCCGATTCGTACCCCAACGTCCCCGCGGGTTTCTGGGACTACGGCCCCCTGGGCGTCCTCTTCAAGAACAGGTACGTGGAGCTCTGGAGGAAGCGCCTGGTCAAGGCCGACGAGATGGTCGAGATAGACACGGCGCAGATACTGCCGAAGGCGGTCTTCGTGGCTTCGGGGCACGTAGGGAGCTTCAGCGACCCCGTGGTCGAATGCTCCAACTGTCACGCCATCTACAGGGCCGACAAGCTCATCGAGGAGAAGGTCAGGCACCCCATTCCAGAGGGGCTCCAGGATGCCGAGTACGACTCCCTCATGGCCCAGAACGCCGTAGTCTGCAGCAGCTGCAAGAGGCCACTGAGCGGCACGAAGCGCTTCAACATGATGTTCAGGGTGGGGATCGGCCCTCTCGGCGAGGACGCGTACCTCCGCCCCGAGACGTGCCAGGGGATCTTCGTCGACGCGCCCTTTCTCTTCAAGACCCAGAGGCTGAAGTTGCCCAAGGGCTTCGCGCAGCTCGGCAAGAGCTTCCGCAACGAGATCGCCCCTCGCCAGGGAATCCTCAGACAGCGCGAGTTCTACCAGGCCGAGATCGAGGTGCTCTTCAACCCGGAGAAGGCCGACCTGAAGAAGTTCGACGTGGCCCTGGACTACAGCCTCAACATCTCGGAAGGCGACGACGAACCCGTCCCGGTGAGGGTTTCGGAGGCCCTGGCACGGGGCGCAATCCCGAACAAGCTCATAGGCTACTATCTCTACCTGATTCAGAGCTTCTACGAGAACGCCGGGCTCCCGTCGACGGACATCAGACTCAGGAGGCTTGGTGAGAAGGAGAGGGCCTTCTACTCCGCCGTGGCCTACGACCTCGAGGTGAGGACCTCGGTCGGCTGGCTGGAGCTTGTCGCCTGCAACTACAGGTCCGACTACGACCTCGGGCGGCACACCGAGGTGAGCAAGAGCGACTACACGGTCGAGGATGATGGCAAGAAGGTGCTCCCTCACGTCTTTGAGCTTTCCATGGGAATCGACAGGAGTCTCTACGCCCTGCTCGAGAACGCCTACAGGGCGGACGACACCAGGACGTACCTTGCGCTCAGGCCGAGCATAGCGCCGATGCAGGTGGGCGTCTTCCCTCTGGTCTCCAAGGACGGCCTCCCGGAGAAATCGATGGAGATCTATGGGATGCTGCGCGCCGAGGTCGATGCCACCTATGACGAGAGCGGCTCCATCGGCAGGAGGTACGCGAGGTCCGACGAGGCAGGGATCCCCTTCTGCGTGACCATCGACGGCGAGACCCTTGCCAGCGGGACCGTGACGGTGAGGGAGAGGGATTCCAGGCTCCAGGAGAAGGTCAGGGTTGCCGACCTGTCTGCGTGGCTCAAGGCCAGGCTGGCCTAGAGGAGCAAGGCCGCCAGGGCCAGGGAGGCGCCCGCCCCCACGAGCGTCGCCATCAGGTTCACGATGTTGTTGTCGACGCTCTCGAATCCTGACTGACGCTCGGTGCGCCGTCCGCAGTGGACGAGATTCTCCGACGGCTTTCCGCAGACCACGCAGAGTGACTTCCTCTGGGCCGTGGCCCCGACAAGGCTGTCGCCTATGGACCCCACGACCCCTCCGATCACCGCGATGAGCACGATATCGACCCCCGCCGCCCCCCTGACCACCCCGAGGAGGGCCGCCACCACGCCTATCACCACCGACGCAAGGAAGGTTCCGCAGAAGCCCAGAGCGGTCACCCCGCCCGAAGTGCCGGGAGAGACCCGGACCCTGAGCTTGGTTATCAGCCGAGGCGCCGACCTGCTCAGCAGGCCCAGCTCGGTGGCGACGGTGTCCGATGCCGCCGCCGACATGGCCCCGAGATAGAGGACCGCAAAGACCCTCTCGCCGGAGATCAGCTCTGCGACGGCGAACGTGGCCGCCGCTCCGCCGTTCGCCAGGATGTTCGGCCAGTTCCTGGCACCGCCCTTCTCCTGGGCGCTGCCTAGGCTCTTCTTGTACTCGTACTTGAACCAGGTGAAGCCCACGCCCAGGATGAAGAAGGACGCTATCACGACGAACCACCGCCAGCCTCCTCCGAGGAAGATCGCATAGCCCACGACGACGCTGGCAAGGAAACCTCCCCGGTCGAGCGCGCCGGCCTTGATGGCCACGAGCGAGAAGATTATGACTATCACGAGCTCCCCCAGAGCCAGCAATAGGTCCATCGGGAGCAATGCTGTCGTGGCTCCCGAGCTTCCCAGCGGCTAAAAGGGTTCCTAGGGCGTCCAGGCGCCAGCGCGGGGCCCCGGGCCCGTGCCTTCAGCGCCTAGGGCAGGGCCTTCAGCGAGGAGATTATCTCCTCTTCGTTGGCCGAGCGGGAAAGGGCGAAGATGAGCCCCTCCTTCCGCGCCAGCTCTATGGCCAGAGGGTCCGTCTGGGTGGGGCCGTGTATGATCACCATCCTCGGCTTGAGCTGGGATACCCTCACGGCGACAAGGGGACTCCTGCCGGCACCCACCTTCGTGAAGACTATGGCCCTCTCGGTCGTCGCCCCGAAGATCCTGTAGAAGTCGTAGCCCGAAAGGGCATAGATGGTCTTGATGCTGTCCACGACGGTGTAGCCATAGAGACTCGTCCTGGTCGGGTCGCCAGCGAGCACAGTCCCCTTCACGGCGGCCAGCAGCGCGCTGGCGGCAATCGGGTGGGTGAACTCGCTTATGGCCAGTATGGCCGAGCTCTTCTCGGGGGTGAGCAGCCTGGAGGCGACCCTTCCCTGGGCCTCGTCCAGAGACACCAGCGCCTCGATGTACTTCCTCACGAACATGACCCCCGGCGACGGCCTCCTGCCGCTCTCGTAGTCGCTCAGCACCGAGGGCGAGAGCTTCAGGGCCCTTGCCAGCTGGACCTGCTTGACCGCCAGCTTCTCGCGCCAGACCTTGAGCGCCCTTCCGGGGTCAGGACTGGCAACGACGTCGCCTGCAATCTTGATCAGGGAATCCTGACGGCTTGATTCCAACATGCTTTGCGTTTAGCGAAGGCGCTTTAAACATTTGCCGAAGATGAGTCTTCCGCCTGGCGCCGTGGCTCACTTGACCAGGTCCAGGAGCTTTTTCAGCTCGGGGAGCTGGTCGATGGGCAGGGAGACGCCCTTCCTCGTGGGACCCGTGTACCTCGCCCCCGAGAGGAACAGCCGGATGTCGACTCTCTTCTTCCCGTCGCGGCCGTCGAAGGTCGAAACCCTGACGACCGAGGCGTCCGTGAGCTTGACCTCGCCTATCGGGGTGGACTTGAAGGTGGACTGCTCTTCTTCGCTCATTTCAGGACGAGGGGGGTCAGGGAGGAGCCAGCGATATACTTTGTGAACGCGGGTTCAGCGGGTCAGCGTGGGGAGCATCCTCCCGTCGAAGAAGCGCCTTGTCAGCCCCGTCGGAGGCGCGTCGAACTCGTCGACGGTGACCACGACCGGTAGGTTGTTCACGGCGTGCCCCAGCACCAGGCACATCCTCGGAGGGAGCGTCCGCACTATCGACTTGACGGTGTCAGTGTCGACCATGGAAGCCTGGGCCACGAGGTTCAGGTCCGCCTCGCTCGAGAAGTTGTAGAGGAAGATGTTGTCTGCCTGACGGTAGATCTCCTGCTTGATGGCGTCGGGCTGGTTCGTGACGAACGTGGTGAAGACGCCGAAGTGCCTCATCCTGGTGATGAGGTCCTCCCAGTAGGTCTCCCGAAGGTAGAGGTGTGCCTCTTCGGAGAGAAGGAAGACCGGCGGGATTGTCCGCTGTTCCAGAAGCTCGACGAGCTTGGAGAGGAGCAGTTCCACCGTCATCCTCCTGTTGAGCGGTGACACCCTGCTCAGGGAGACGACCAGGGCGCCGCCGTCCGGGTGCGACTCGAAGAACTCGCCGAGCCTAAAGGCCTCGTCCGAGTCGGTGAACAGTCCGGAGTTGGAGAGCGTGTAGTAGCGGGCGTTCAGCGCGTCGCGGACGAACTCGTTGCACCTCCACTGCTGGATGTAGGACCCGAGGGACTCCATGGAGAGCTCGTGCCTGCTCTCCATCGTCTCCCAGATTCTCATGAACTCCCGCATTGTTGTGCCAGGCATCTCGAGCGAGTGCTGGAGGAGCGAGGTGACCGAACGCAGGCCTGCGGCGGCGAGGCTGAACTTCATGTCCCTCGCGGGTTTCCTGACGGCCACCCTGTCGGCTATCGACGTCTTGGACCCGTCTGCCGTGAGACCTATGGAACCGTATTCGTCGTTGAGGTCGAATATTATGCAGTATGCGCCGTGCTCCAGGAGGCCCCTCACCATCATCTTGGCCAGATGGGACTTTCCCGATTCCTTCCTTCCGGTGATGATGGTGACCCTGCCGTCGAGCGCCTCCGCAGTCACTGAGAAGGAGGAGGCCCTGCCCGTCTTCCCTATCTTGATCTTCCTCTGGCCCCGGTTGCCCGCCGAATCGAGGATCTCGTTCACGTTTTGCCTCGTTATGGTCGAGGTGGTCCTGGACGGGATCCAGTCGATCCGGGGGCTGTGCCGGCCGTGCTCCACGCTTCCTCTCGCCTTGCAGTGCAGGAGCCGCATGTCGCGTATCTCCCTGGAGATGCCGCCCACGTCGGCAGGGTCCTCAGTCACTCCCTGGACCGACGAGAGCAGCACCTCTTCCCTCGCGACCTCCTCCATTATGCCGTCGACGTCCAGGTAGTTCTCGTCGATTACCTGGAGCACAAGGCTCCTGTCCTTCTCAGTGACCATGAGATAGTCCCCCATCCTCACGTCCTCTGTGCGCGAGGCGACCACGAGGATGTTGGGGCCCTCCTTCCTGAGTATCTTCAGGCCATCTCACCCTGAGTTGCTCAGCCCGCCCAGGGCAATCCTGCGGAGCCCGAAGGCCCTCAGTTGCTTCAGAGAGTACCTGTTGGTGATGTAGGCCTTGAGGGCCATGTCCTCGGACCGCGAGAAGACCGAGAGATGGTGGGCCACACGCAGCGACTCCGGGTAGCCGGCGCTGAACATGTCGTTGGAGAGTACGCAGCCCAGCGTCTCTGGCACGCGACCTTGGCATCTGGCAAGGTCCAGCCTGAAGACGAGGCCGTCCCTGGAGAACTTCGCCAGGAGCGTGTGGACGGGCGCGTCCTCGACGGTGGCGTAGGCAGGTCCCCTCGCCCTCGAGACAATGGCCGAGAGCCTGTTGGAGGATATCATGGCGCTGGACTTCGAGAAGCCGACCAGGGACGAACCCGAACCGTCGTCCCTGAACAGCGAGTCAGGATACGAGTCGAGAGGATGTTTCAGGGAGCCGTCGGCCATGACCAGCATCCCACCGGCGAATGAGAGGAGTGAGGCGAGAATCCTCTTCTCGACCGTGTTGCGGATTATCCTCTCGGCGATGAGATGGTCCGAGAGGGCCACCCTCAGCTCGTAGCCCTCGAGCTTCGAGGGAAGGCCCACCGCCCCCTTCGGGGAGACGTGCACCACTATGGGGCCGACCCTGAAGTACCCCTGCACCGAGCCCTGGGCAGCGAAGCATACCGCGGCACGGACGGCGTAGACGGCGCCGTCCGATGTCTCCCCGAGAAGGATGCATGAGGAGTCGGTGGATGCTATGGTCACGGTCTCCGCCGAGGGCGCGATGGGCAGCGCCTGCTCCTCGCTGCAGCCTTCCCATTCCTCGAACGGGTAGGAGTCCTTCCCGTCATTGTTGAACACGAAGCGCCTGCCGCCAAGCCGTTCCTGGATGACCTCAACCGAAGACTCGAACTGCTCCCTGAACTCTCCCGCGAGCAGGCTCAGGGATTCCATGTTGACCACGGTCGCGACCTTCAGTTGAGTGTTCATGTTGCGCAACATGGGTAGCGCATGCTCGATTTATAAGTATTGCGCAACATGCGCCTGCGCAATAGGCCAAGGAACCAGGGATTTGGTCGAGACCCGAATGAGTCTTAAATACGGCCAGCAAGATGCGCAACAGGAGCAACAGGTAGAGCCTTGCTTGTCTAGCGACCCGCAGCCACCCTCGGTAACCGTGAAGCTGAAGCGAGGGTCATGGGAGATAGAGATCACCTCGCCGCCGGACAGGGTCCAGCAGGCGGTGGAGAGCGTCATCGCAGGCATGGCCTCGAAAGAGCAGGTGGCCATATCGTCCGCCGAGGCCGCAACGGGCGAGGCCGGCGACAAGAGGTTCGAGACCTGCCGGGGACTAATCCTGACGATGTGGAAGGAGGGTTGGTTCGACTCTGCGCGTTCCCTGTCGGACGTCCATGAGGAGATGGCCAGAAGGGGATTCCACTACGACAGGACGGCGGTGTCCCACGCACTGGTGGACCTGGTGCGCGAAGGAACCCTGTTCAGGGACGGCACCATGAGGAACTACCGCTATGTCCAGAAGCGACCTTCGAGGCCTCAGGCCGGCGAGACCTGAGCAGGCCTGACGAACTTCTTCTGGAGCTGCGTCTGCAACCAGTGGACGCCCGTCGTCGTGACCTTGTAGCGTCCCGTGCCCTCCTCATCCTTTCGTTCGACTGCGCCTGCCTTGTTGAGCTCCGACAGGCGCGAGCCGATGGTCTTCGGGTTGAGCGAGGTGGCGGTCTCGAGCTGGGCGACGCTCATGTCGTCAGCGGGCCCCTTCCCAGAGAGCCGCGCCGCCTTGGCCGCGACGAGCTGCAGGAGGATCACATCCTTGTCGCTGAGTTTCCTGTCCTGGACCCAGACCCTCGGTCCCTCCTCGGTGAAGCGGATGTAGTCCTTGAACATCTGGACCAGGTCGTTCAGGGAATAGTTCACGGAGATGCTCCTTGCCAGGTCGATGTTCGGGATCTCCTTGCTGATGAACTCGTGGAGCGAGCGGAACACAACGTCGGGGGACCCGGAGAACTCGACCTTCACGTCACCGTAGGAGACGGAGACCGAGAGCGGCCTATCGCTTGACAAAGACTGGTGATACCTCTTCGGGGGAAGCAGTTCGCCGTGGGCTTAAATGTTTGCCGGGCTCTCGAGCACCCCGGGGACCTCCTCGCTGTCCGGCAGGATGAGAACCTGCGACGGCATCATCGAAGTCGACGCCGTGTAAACGAACTCTCCCCCTTCGCTCTTGAACCTTCGAATCCTCGAGGACTTGGCGAGCCTGAGCAGGGCGACGGCCACGGACTGCTTCGGGTAGTTCAGGCCATAGGACTGGAGGGCCTCCCTCACATCCGAGAGCTTCCTTGGACTCTTCCCCCACTGGTCGGTGAAGAACTTGGTGATGATATCGCTCAGGGAGTCGCCTTTCTCCACCGTGATGGTGGGGAAGTCGGACTGAGAGCGGGCCTCGGCCCTGGGAGGCCAAGAAGTCGGCTCGTTGGGAGCCAGCGTGTGACGCACCTCACCTCGGCCGTCGCTGAACTGTCTCGCGATCTCAGGGATCAGGGCTATGGCGTCCCTGATGCTTCCCATCTCCGCTTCAATCTCAGCTTCGTTCTGACCCGACTTGACTCTAATCTTGATTCGGTCCGAGGACAACGGATGGCATCGAGATGCGTGGACTTGTAAACCTTTGGGCCGAAGACGTCAGCATTGCGCGCCGCGGGACGCGGAGATCCTCTCCCTGAGAAGCCGGCTCACCTGCTGCCCGTCGGCGCGACCCCTCGCCGTCTTCATGACCTCGCCCATCAGGACGCTGAAGGCCCTCTCACCCTTCTCGGAGATCAGCGCGCCGTTCCGCTCCACCACCTCGTCGACCAGCTCCTTCAGCTCTGCCTCCCCCAGCAGGGCCAGCCCGAGCCGCTTGGCGGCGTCCTCAACGCTGTCTGCCTCTCCCCTGCAGACCAGCCTCAGCACATCGATGGCAGCCTCCTTTGCGAAATCTCCCCTGTCCATGGACCTCAACAGGTCGGCCAGCAGCTCATCCGTCATCAGCGCCTCGTCGATCCCTTCCCTGGCGAGCCTTGCCGGCGCCTCGATGAGCGTCGAAGCTATCACGGACCGGTCCAGCTTCAGCTCCGAGGCCAGGCTCTCGAAGACCGCCGAGTCGCCGGAGTCGTAGAGCCTGAGCGCCAGGTCGGAGCTGAGCGAGTACTTCTCGACATAGGACGCGACCTCCTGCTCCCACGGGACGGGCAGTACCCTGGCCATGTCGGAGAGGAAACCATCGGTGATCAGTATCTCAGGGATGTCGGTCTCCGGATACATCCTCGCGGCGCCCGGGCGGGGCCTCAGGTACCTCGTCTCACCATCCTCTGTTGCCGCCCGCGTCTCCTTGGGGACCCCCTTCAGGGCAGCGCCCAGCCTCTCGGCGACCAGCCTGGCCACAACGCCGACCCGTTCCTCGGGCCCGGCCACGAGGATGAGGGCGTCCTTCTCGCCCGCGTCGACGAGCCCTCTCAGGGCGGACTCCTCAACCTCGGAGATCCTCTGCCTGCGGAACTCGTCCGAGTGTATGATTCCTCCCAGCGAGTTGGTCCTGGCGATCTCGGCCAGTTCCTTGCCCAGCCTCACCCCCGGGTAGGGTTCGTATCCCAGAAGACCGGCAAGGCCCTCGGCTGCCACGCAGCAGACCCTCCCTCCTCCCTGGATAATCTTCGCGATGATGGCTGACGAGGTCGAGCCGAAGACAGAGGTGGCGTCGCCTGCGCGGCAGCCGACCGACGTGATACCGCGTGAGCGCATCTCATCGGCGACGCGGATCAGCCCCATCTGACGCACCCCCTCGTAGCGGACGACCTTGGCGATGAGGTTCAGCTTCTGGACACCCTTCACCTCCACCACCTCCCCGCCCATGACAGAGACGTTGAGGTCCTGCCGAATGGTCCCGAGACCCCTGGCGACCCTGCCCGTCGACCTGAGAACTCTCCCGAGCTGCAGGGCGGCCCTCTCGACGTCTTCGGGATAACCCACCAGCGGGTCCAGGGCTATCTCGACGAGCGGGACGCCCAGCCTGTCGAGGCCAAACAGCCTGCACTCGGAGTCCTCACCAAGAACCCTCGAGGAATCCTCCTCCACGGTGATGCTCTGCACGCCCACGGTCTTGCCGTTGAATGCGAGCGATCCGCCGAGGCCCACCACCGAGGTCCTCTGGAACCCTGATGTGTTCGATCCGTCGATCACCAGCTTCCTCATCACGTGGACCTCTTCAATCACCTTGGCGCCCAGCATGAGGGAGATCAGCACCGTCGTATCGAGGGCGGCCCTGTTCATGTCGTGGGGTGGCTCTTCGTCGGCCTCGACGAGGCAGGACGACTCCGGGTTCCACATGTACCTGTTGACCTTCCCCTTGTTGAACTCGAAGACCGCCGCCGGGTCTATCTTGCCCAGCTCGCTCTGGCTGGGCCTGAGCCGCCTCTCGAAGGAGAGCGGCAGCTCCTCGGACTTGACCGTCGGGCAGGAGCAGAACAGCTTCCTTGAGGCGGCGAGCTGCTGGTGTATCTCAATCCCGACCTTCATGCCGCACTCGGCAGGGTCGAAGGGGAGGCTCATGACGGTCGACTCGGGAGCGACCTCTCGGTGATCTCGCCGACGAGATTCGTCTGCATCAGCCGCCGCCCCTCGTCCGCGGAGGATGTATTGGCGAGGACCCACATCATCTTTGCCAGCGCCGTTTCTCCCAGCATGTCTTCGAGGGGCAGGACGCCCGCCTGCATCAGGTCCCGTCCCGTGTCGTAGACGTTCATGTCCACCCGCCCCCATATGCACTGGGATGTCATGCAGACCAGCCCTCCAGAATCTGTGAAGCTCCTCAGCTCGGCGATGTTCCTGCTGTTCAGGTGGCCCAGCCCGGTCCCCTCGATCACGATCCCCTTCAGCCCGGTGCCGATGATGGCCGTGAGGTGGGAGGTCGGCATCGAGGGGAAGAACTTCACGAGCGCGGCCCTGTCCGAGAACTGCGCTTTCGCGGAGAAGGCGCCCGCACCCCGCCTGGGCAGGTTCTGCGAGACGCGCTCCAGTCCGCGCCTGGTCCAGTAGGCCACGGGTTCGACGCCCACAGACTGGAAGGCGTCCCTGGCGCTGGTGTGGTTCTTCCTGACCCTCGTCCCCCGGTGGACGGCGAGGACATCGTCGCTCGTGTTGGCGTGCATGACCACGTAGACGCCGGAGAAATCCGCCGAAACGGCCATGGAGACGGCGCCTATGAGGTTCAGGTAGGCGTCCGAGGATGGCCTGTCGGAGGACCGCTGGGAACCCACGATGAAGACGGGAATGGGCACGCCCCGTAGGGCGAAGCTGAGGGCGGCGGCCGTGTAGGCCATGACATCGGTGCCGGTGGTCACGATCACGCCGCTCGCCCCGCCGGCGACACAGTCAGCGACCCTCTCCGCTATCCTGGTCCAGTGCGCCGGCTCCAGGTTCTCGCTGTAGACTGAGAGCACAATCTCCGGCGAGATGCGGGCTATCTCGGACAGCTCCGGCATGAGAGAATAGAGGTCATCGGCGGAGATGGCAGGGTGCACCGCCCCCGTCCTGTAGTCGACCCGGCTGGCGATGGTCCCGCCCGTGCCCAGTATGGAGACCGCCGGCAGCCCCTGCTGGCCCTTCGGCGGAGACGAGGTGAAGGCGGGCTTCTCTCCCCCCGCTAGCCTCCTGATCCCGGAGACCTTGGAGACGCCTATTCCCACGTTGTAGCCGCTCTTGAGCTTGACCACTATGTGAAGGTCGTCGTCGTTCTGATATCGAGGAACGAGGGTTCCCCTCACAACGTTGGTACCCCGCTGGAGCTCGATGAGGTCGCCTATCTCAACGCCTGCGCCCTCCAGCAGCCTGAGGGCCGGACCGCGATATCCGGTGAGGTCTTGCACGGAGAGCGGTCGGCTCCCGCGGAAATAAAGGCTTGGCGTCCCCGGAGGAATCGCACCTGGGGTTGCGACGGGTTCACCGGGGAGCGAGTCACGCCGGGGCCCGGAGTCGCCTGAAGGAGACGGCGGGGTAGACGCCCACCTAGGCGAGAGGCTTGCTCATGTAGGGGCCGAGCCTCTCGTAGCCGAACCTCCGGTAGTAGTTCCTGGTCCCCACGGCGCTGGTGACCAAGAGGCGCGTCGCGCCGAACCTCTCCCTCGCGACCTTCTCCATCTCGCCCAGGAGCGCGGAGCCGAGACCTCTGTGCTGCCAGGCATCGCGGTTCCTGCGGCCGACGGAGACGACGCGCCCGTACACCTTGAGCTCCCTGACCACGCAGGCTCCCTCCATCTCCTTCCTGTGTGCCAGCGGGGAAGGAGACCTCATCCGCACAAACCCCGCTATCTTCGCTGACGCCGGATACTCGAAGGACGCAAAGACCTCCACCCCGCCCGAGGCGCCATACTCCTGGGCGATGAGCTCGGGTTCGGAGTCCGAACCCTCAGGAGGCGAGTCCAGGGCCACCTCCCTGCACCTTATGCAGCCACAGCTGAACCCCAGCTCCCTGACCCGACCCAGCACGAGCTCGCGCAGGTTTCCCGCCTTCCCTCCGGCCACAATGTCCTCCTCTGGTATCTCCCGCATTATCCTCATTATCCGGTGCCAGCGCGGCACGTGCCTCTTCATCTCCGCCAGCAGGTCGACCACTTGCTCGAGGCTGTAGGGCCGGTAGAGCCCGGCCTCTGTCATCTTCGCCAGGGCCGTGTCCCTCACGACCAGCGTCGGGTAGAGCTTGGACATGTCCGGGCGGAAGGACTCGTCCTCGAAGAGCCTCTCCATGTCTTCGAGGTCAAGGCGCGGATTCGACTCCGGTAGACCCGGCATCATGTGCGCGCAGATCTTCAGGCCTGCGTCCCTTGCCACCTGGAAGGCCTCGGCAGAATCCTGCACCGTGTGGCCTCGGTTGCTGGCCCTGAGGGGGCCGTCGTGGAGGCTCTGGACGCCGATCTCCAGCCGAGTCACGCCGTAGGAGAGCATCAGGTCGATGTGCTCGGGCTTGCACCAGTCAGGCTTGGACTCCAACGTGAGGCCCACGCAACGGCTGGCGGAGGACTCGTTCACCACCTGCGCCTCGTCCAGCGACGAAGACCGGGAACCATTCAGCCCTTCGTAGACCCCCTTGACGAACGGGACCTGGTACTCCATGGGCAGGGCGATGAAGGTGCCCCCTTCGATTATGGTCTCGGCCTTCGATGTCTCGTGACCCTTTTCGTAGTACTTCCGCAGCGAGCGCCTCGCCTGGAGGTAGGGGTCATAGCCCAGCGACATGGCGATCTTCTGGCTGGGACCGTCCGGCATGTAGCTCTGCGGGGTGCCCATCCGAGGGCCGCCGGGGCAGAAGACGCAGGTCCCGTGCGGACAGCCGAACGGGGCCGAGAAGACCGTCACGATGATTATCCCGGAGGCGCTCCGACGGGGGTGCATGCGCAACAGCTCCCCCCACCTTTGCCGCTCGTCCTCGGGGAGGGCGAGCAGAATGGACGAGTTGGAGAGAAACGTGGAGAGTTGGTGCCTTATTGAGGCGTCCCGCTTGAGGCGCTCCAGCTGAGGCCTCCCTCTCACCTCTCCGGCGACGATGAGCGCTGCTATCTCCTTGAGCGCTGCTATCTCGGAGTTGGAGGGCTCTCGATCTAGGTGCGCTGCCAATTCTGTCCGGGCTTTCTCTTGAGTGTGAATCTCTTGATGTAGGTCTTCCTGTTCCTGACCTTGGGAATCGCGCCTCGCCGTGGCTTTCCTTCGATCTTGGGGGTCTGGCCGCGGACCTTGCCTGCCTTGGTTAGACTTCCGTGGGTTGGCGTGTTCTCTGCACCTGCTTGGGCACGGTGCGGGAGAGCGGTATATAGTTCTAACTACTCCGCGCGTCGCCTCAGTAGCTTATGCACATGTCGGCCTTCCGCATCATCTCGCCGAGTTCCTTTCGGGAGGCCACGGCAAACTCGTCGGCAAGCTGGCTCACCTCGATTCCCTCCTGCCTGAGCGACTCTTCCTCCACGAGGAACTTCTTGCCCGCGCTGGCCGGGAAGAAGTCGAGGAACTTGACGGCGTAGGACCTGTCCACGCCCCTGATGGCGCACCTCGCCCCCTTGCCCATGAACGCCAGGGTCACCTGGTGGTGGTCCTCGCCGCGGACCAGCCCGCCCGCCACCCTGAGTCCTTCGACGAAGAGGATGCTTCCCACCGGGGCCCTGAGAAACGAGATGAAGATGGACTTGCGCATGTTCGGCACCCCTAGAGGAAGCAGACCACCCGGTCTGTCTCCATCATCTCCACCAGCCGGTCGTAGCCGATCGCCTCGACCCCCGGGGCCAGGGAACCGGAGAGCCCCCTCCGTGCGACGTCCTCGCCGATGGCGTAGACCTTCCCCTGAAGCCCGCCCCTGCGGGCCAGGTGGACCGCATCCTGCACCAGAACGACCCGGGCCCCCGGGTCGCTGGCGGCATAGGACAGGCCCACCTCGGCGAACGGCTCGTCAATCAGGTAGATTGTCAAGACCCCATTCCTCCTAGAGGCTCAGGAGCCTGTCGCACTGGCTGGCCATCTGCGCGACCGCCGAGATGCCCAAAATCTTGACGCCGGGATAGAAGTTGGCTCCCTCGCCCAGCCCCCGGTTGTAACAGCAGGTCTCGCAGGCGAAGATCTCGCCGCCCTTGGCCAGCAGGCCCTTGAAGTAGTCCATGGGCAGCTTGTCCATCATCGAGAAGACCTGCGTACCGAGACAGTTGTAGACCCCGTCCAGGAAGAGGAAGAAGGTGACCTTGTCCGACCGATCAAGTGCGGCGTCCGCTATGCGGCAGGCCGTCTCCCAGCGCTCGGTCTGGTAGGGCCCCTCGCCTAGGATTATACCGAAGCTTGCCATGTTGTGTTTTGGCCTGCGCGATTAGTTAAACGTGTCGCGCGGCTATCGTCAATCGCTTCAGGTTCCGTAACCAGTATCGCCCCAGGCAGGTGGCCAGACTGCAGAACCGAGGAGGCTCGGGCGCCAAACGTCTGCCGTTCCCGTCGGAAATCTTTAAAGCGCATCGGTGGCGCTCATGTTTCGCGTGCGGCGTTCCGAGATCAGGCGGAGCATCAAAGAGCACGGCCTCACAATGCTGGGGGTCGGACATGTCGATTTCACGGGCGTTCCCAGGATGAAACCAGCCACAAGCGGCGAGCTTGACCGGCTGCTCGACGAGGGCATCAAGACTTCGCGGGCCAACTTCGCGTTCACGCACAACGACGGTGCAGTCCGTGGTGCCTCCATGAACATCTCCCAGGGGGATCTGGCGGTGGTCGCCGACCCCGACACCTTCGTCATCCCGAACTACACGAACGGAATCGGGAGGTTCCTGGGTGATGTCCACGAGAAGGATGGGACGGTCTCCAAGCTCTGCACTCGCAGCTTCTACAGGAGGATCCTGGAGCGCGCCTCATCGAAGGGGTACAGGTTCTTCGTGGGCTTCGAGGGCGAGTTCCACCTCGTCAGGCGCGAGGAAGGGAAGGTGGTCCGCATTGACAACTTCTTCACTCACAGCCAGGACGGGTTCAACGTCTATCATGAGTTCATCTCTGACCTGGTGGGGGCGCTCCGCTCGGTGAACATCGAGACCACGAAGGGGCACGTCGAGGGCGGGCGCGGGCAGCTCGAGTTCGACATAAAGCATCAGGAGGGGATCAAGCCGGCCGACGACATCGTCTACTTCAAGGACGCCACCAAGGCCGTCGCCCGGAAGCACGGCTACATCGCGTCGTTCATGCCGAAGATAGGCCACGACTGGTGGGGCAGCGGCATGCACCTCCACATGAGCCTGGCCGACGCGTCGGGGAGGAACCTCTTCGACGACCCCAAGGACAGGAGGATGGGGCTGAGCCAGACCGCCTATCACTTCACCGGGGGCATCCTGAGGCACCTGCCGGCGCTCTCTGCGGTGGCGGCGCCGATGCCAAACTCCTACAAGCGCATGCTGCCCGGCAAGTGGAACGCCGATGCGATGGTCTACGGGGCCGGAGCCAGGGGCGCCGCAGTGAGAGTCCCCGAC
>Ga0326728_10008478_pt1 | contig 25518 bp, 25 predicted proteins | sample MB3enrmetagenome_FD_207602 | JGI IMG/M metagenome (GOLD analysis project Ga0326728, IMG submission 207602) | Lab enriched peat soil microbial communities from McLean, Ithaca, NY, United States - MB31MN | ecosystem: Environmental > Terrestrial > Soil > Wetlands > Peat | place: USA: New York... | reverse complement strand
GCGATGTGCGTGGCTCCGCTCCGGATGACCGCGTCGACGTCGGCCGGGACGGTCCGGGCGGCGGCGAGCACCTTCGCCTTGAGGCCCGCGTGGGCGATCCGGTGAACGGCGCGCGCCTCCTCGCTCGAAACGACCGGAATGCCCGCGTTGACCACGCCGACCCCGATCTCGGACAGGAAGCTCGCGATCTCGAGCTTCTCTTCGGGAGTGAAGTGCACCCCCGGCATCTGCTCGCCGTCCCGGAGGGTCTCGTCCCAGATGACGAGGGACTCCGGGAACCGACGGGCCGTCTCGGTTTTCGAGTGGAAGTCCTCGACGAGTCGGGGCTCCGACATCCCGCGTTCAACCGAGTGGGACGCATTAACCTTTGTCAAGTCGAATGCACCCGAGTCGTGTGGGACCGTATCGCACGTCGGTGGCCGACTGAGTACTTAAATAGAGACCGGACCTGAAACTTCCCACAAGTCGGCAACGACCTGTTCTCGGTGAATCCATGACGATGCCCGCGGCACGTACGACCCCCATTTCCGGGGAGGTGGGTCCCGGGGCAGGCGCCCCGGCGATGGAGCTCTCGGACCTCAGCGTGATGATCGGCGGCCAGGGCGGCGACGGGACGCTCACGGTTTCGGACCTGTTGGGACGGTACTTCCTCAAGCGTGGGCTCTACGTCTACACCTCCCGCAACGTTCTGTCCCGGATCCGGGGCGGTCACGCGGACGCGTCCGTGCGCGGCAGCCGGGACCCGATCTCGGCGGTGAAGTCCCAGGTCGACGTGCTCGTGGCGTTCGACAACGAGGCGGTCGAGATGGGCAAGACCGAGCTCGCGCCCCACGGCTTCGTCATTTACGATGCGACCACGTTCCACACCGAGCTCCCGAACTCCGTGGGGTTCCCGTTCGCGACGCTGGTCGGCGGTCCGCTCGGCCAGCCGATCTTCAAGAACACGGCCGCCTACGGTGCCCTCTCCGTCCTCCTCGGGTTCGACCCGGCGGTGACCCGCGAGGTCATCGAAGAGCGGTTCCAGCGGCGGGGAGGCGAAGCGCTCGAGAAGAACCTGAAGGCGCTCGAGATCGGCCGGCGCGTCGCCCTCGACGCCCCGGGCGTCGCGGGCCGGTTTACCGTCGCCGACGGGGACGCGCACAACATGATCCTGACCACGGGGAACCAAGCCGTGGCGCTCGGCTTCGTCGTCGGCGGCGGGCGGTTCTTCGCCGGCTATCCAATCACTCCGGCGACCGAGGTCATGGAGTACCTCCAGCGCTACCTCCCCGCGTTCAACGGCGTCGTCCGACAGGCGGAGGACGAGCTGGCCGCGATCAACATGGTGATCGGGGCCTCGTACGCGGGCGCCCGCGTCATGACGTCGACGAGCGGTCCCGGTCTCTCGCTCATGACGGAAGCCATCGGGCACGCGAGCACGGCGGAGATCCCGATCGTAGTCGCCGACTGCCAGCGCGTGGGTCCGTCCACCGGCCAACCGACGCGGACCGAGCAGTCCGACCTTTCCCACCTAGCGAACCTCGGCCACGGCGAGTACCCGCGGTTCATCCTGGCCCCGGCGGACCCCGTGGACGCCTTCGAACTGACCGTCCAAGCGCTCAACCTGGCCGAACGGTGGCGGCTTCCGGTGATTCTGCTGCTCGACCAGGCCCTCTGCCAGAACACGACGACCAGCCCGCGGTTCGACCTGTCCCGCGTCCATCTCGACCGGGGCAAGCGCCTAACCCCGGAAGCGGCGGAGAAGCTCGCCCAGTACAAGGTCTACGAGGTCACGGACGACGGGGTGAGCGCGGTCGCGCCGCCCGGGACCCCCGGCCTCTGGTCGGAGGTCACGGGCAACGAGCACGACGAGTGGGGCCACGTCTCCGTCAACGTCGCGAACCGGGTGCGCATGATGAAGAAACGCATGGAGAAGATGGTCAAGGCGCGCAACGACCTCCCCGCCTGCCGTGTCTTCGGTCCCGCGGACGCCCGCATCGGGTTCATCGGCTTCGGCAGCACGTCGGGCCCAATCTTCGAGGCCCTTCGCCTCCTGGAGGCGAAGGGAGTGCGGGCGCGCTATCTCCAGGCGCGCACGCTCTACCCCGTCCCCGTCCACGAGATCGACCCGTTCTTGAAGGGACTCGACACCGCCTACGTGGTCGAACAGAACTTCACGGGACAGCTGGCCCGCCTCCTGCGGGAGACAATGCCGTGGCACCACGCGAAGCTGCGCTCCGTCCTCAAGTACGACGGCTACTCGTTCCGCGCCCCGCAGATCCTCGCCGCAGTCCAGGGAGATGCGTAGTATGGTGCAGTCCGCGAAACCGGTCCCTCCCATCTGGTGCCCCGGGTGCGGCGATTTCAGCGTGCTGGCCGCGGTCAAACGCGCGGCGGCCGACCTGAAGATCCCGACGCACGAGCTCGTGCTCGTTGGCGGGATCGGCTGCTCGGGCTCGATCCACAACTTCCTCGAGATCAACGGGCTCCACGCGCTCCACGGCCGCCTCCTCGCCCAGGCGGTCGGGGTCAAGCTCGCGAATCCGTCGCTCACCGTGGTCGCCGCGGGCGGCGACGGGGACGGCTACGCGATCGGGATGGGACACTTCATCCACGCGTTCAAGAAGAACGCTTCGATCCTCTACATCCTGATGAACAACGAGACCTACGGCCTTACGAAGGGGCAGGCCTCCCCGACCAGCCAGCTCGGGTTCGAGGGGAACGTCGAGCCTCCGTTCCATTCGATGCTGACCGCGCTCTCGATCCCCGCGCCGAACTTCATCGCGCGCACCTTCTCAGGGGACCCGAAGACGATGACCGCGGTCCTGGAAGAGGCCCTGAAGTTCAACCGGGAGGGCCGCGGCTTCGCGTTCGTCGAGGACCTCTCCCCGTGCGTCACGTACAACGACACCTACAAGCTCTGGCGCGAGAAGATCGTCGACGTCTCGAAGCTCTCGGGCTACGACCCGACCGACCGCAAGGCGATGTTCCGGCTCTGCCTCGAGACCATCGAGGACGGACGGGTCCCGATCGGGGTCATGCACCGCCCGAAGGCGCTCGCGCACGACGGGCTCGAGGTCAAGCTGGTCGGCGACCGACCCGTGCCGAGCCACACGGACATTCGGCTCGAGCCGAACCTCGCCGCCTACCAGAAGCTCCTCTCGGGGCTCTCGTAGGCGCGCCCCGGCTCGTCCGGCCCTGGGGTCGTCGGCGATTCCGGGAGGCGGGACCATCTGGGTCGGGATCGACGACACGGACAGTCCGCGAGGCGGGTGCACGACGTGGGTGCTCACCGAGCTTCTGGCCCTCGCGCGGGAGTCGAAGGTCGACCTGATCGGGGAGCCACGGCTCGTCCGGCTCAACCCGAACATCCCCTGGAAGACGCGCGGGAACGCGGCGCTTTCGGCCCACTTCGGAGTCGGACAGGGAGCCCGACGGCGGGTGGGTGAGGTCGGCGGGAGCCCGATCTGGTCCCACGCGCGCGGGCGGCCCCTCGCGCCGGACGTCCGCGATGCGTTCCGGGTCGCCGCGTGGGACCGGGTGCTCCGTGGCGCCCGCCGGGGTGACGAAGGGACCGACCCGGCCCTGGTCGCGTCCGACCGTCGTCTGCCCTCGGCGATGTACTGGCGGGCCGTCCGCGAGGTCGTCCCGGTCGAGGACGTGCGCGATACGCTCGCCCGAGCGGGGGCCTGGTGGCGGACCGAGGGGAGCGAGCGAGGCCTGGTCGGCGCCTCTGCGTCGATCGCGTGGCCGGGGCACCGACCGACCTGGGAACTGACGGCCTACCGGAGCGAGACCCGGACCGGCCAAACCCGCCGCGTGGACGCGGTAAGCGTTCGAGAGGCCGCCCGTCGGTATCCCACTCTGTTCCTCTGCCACGATCCTCGGACCCGTCGGCTCCTCGTGTCGCCCCACACCGCCTGCCCGGTCCTCTTTGGACTCCGCTCGACCCGGCCGGGGCCAGTGCTCCGCGCCCGCCGGGCGGTCCGCTCGGAACCGGTCGACCGATGGGCCCTCTTCCGGACGAACCAGGGAAGCGGCGACCATCTCGTCTGGCGCTCGGGGAACGCGCTGGGGCCGTACCTCGGCGCGCGCTTCCGGGGGACCGTCCGGAGCCCTCCCGAGGTCCGACCGGGAGGGCACGTCCGACTGCGGGTCCGGGCGGACGACGGCGCGACGGTGGAATGCATCGCCTTCGAGCCGACGAAGACCCTGCCCCGGATCGCCCAGCGCCTCGTGCCGGGCGACCGCCTCGTCCTCTGGGGAAGCCGCGGCGAAGACCCCTCCTTCCGCTTGGAGGGGATCCGCGTGGTCCGGCTCGTCGACCGCGTCGTCGGCCACCGGGCCCCTCGGTGCCCTGACTGCGTCCGGGTGGCCCGTTCGCTCGGGGCGGTCAGAGGGTACCGGTGCCCTTCGTGCCACCGCCGCTTCCCTCCCGAGGCGGGCCGGCCGCGGCGAGCGGCGGCGCCGTTCCCGCTCGGGGAGTACCATCCGACACCGTCCGCGCGCCGGCATCTCGCACCGAGGGCTCCGGAGATCTAGCAAGAACGCGCTCCACCGAGAGCTTTTGAGGGGCCGTCGGGTGTTATCAGGGCGGAGGAACCCTTCGGCCGGCCCAGAGCTGACCCGGAGCATCCATGGCTTCCTGTCCTGCCTGCGGAACCGAAGTGGGGGACGCCGTCGCGGAGTGTCCCCACTGTCACCTCGGCACCGGACTCTTCGCCGCCGTGCGCGACGCGGCGGGACCGAATCCCTCGCCGGACCCGACCTATCTGCGCACGATCGGCGAACTGCTCGCGACGGTCGACCTCGAGACCCCCTCGACCCCGTCCCCGAGGCCGGCCCAAGGTCTTCTCAGCCGGCCCTCGCGGTTCCCCTCACTACCCTCCGCGGCCCGGATCGAGACCACGGCCACGCCGGCGGTCGTGCGGGAGTCGGCTCCGATCGCTCCTCTTCGGAACCTGCCGGTGTTGCCGGCCGGGGGGACGTCCGAGGAGCTCCGCCACCGGGTCGACGAGTACTTTCAGCTCGGCCGCCGACTCGGTCTCGATTTCACGGACTTCGAGACCCGATTCGGGGCCGCGGCGCTGGTCGACGACATTCCGTCCCTCGAGGTTCTCTCCCGGGAGATGTTCATCCACGTCGCCAGCGCGGTCGCCGAGGAGTTCGAGGGCGTGCTCGCCCGCCGCAACGAGCTGGCGCAGCTCCTTCCGACTTCGAGCGTCGACGTTGAGCTCAACGCCATTCGCCAGGCGATCGCGGTCGGGGACCTGGGCGGCGCCCAGCGCCGGCTCTTCCATGTACGGGACGAGCTCGTCCGCGTCGAAGAAAAGTGGGAGGTCGGGCGCGTCCTCGCTACCGAGTGCGACCTTCTGGCTCAGACGCTGCGCGACCTCGGCGGAGACCCGACGTCCGCGATGGGCCCGCTCGAGGAAGGGCGGCGGTGCTTCGGGACGGGGCGACGGGCGGACGCCGAGCGGCTGCTCGCGCGGGCCGCCGTTGCCCTCTGGACCCTCCTGCAGCCCCGCTTCATCGAGGACCTTCGACGGCTGCGCGACCGGATGGTCGAGCTCCGTTCGTCCGGGGCCGACGTGGCGCCCGCGGTGAAGGAGCTTCGGGAGGTCGCCACCGAGCTACGGCAGCGGAACTTTGTCGGAACAGTGATCGCATACCGTCGCCTGAAGGACTTCGTCGACCGCGCGTCGCCCCCCGAGTCCACCGGAGCGGCCGAGATCTCCGTCGGAGTACGGTCCTCGCCGTCCGCATAATCAAATAGACCGACAGAGGTTCTACGAGCGTGCCGTTCCACGTACTCCGCGGATTCCGCGATTATCTGCCTCCGGACGCCGGAGCTCGCTCCGAGATCCTGCGACGGATGCGCGCCGCGGCTCGCCGGGCCGGCTACGTCGAGCTGGAGACCCCCTGCGTCGAGAGCTTCGAGCTCTATCAGATCAAGAGCGGCGAAGGGATCGCGGCCGAGACCTGGCTCTTCCGCGACAAGGGGGACCGCGCGGTCGCGCTCGTGTCGGAAACGACCCCGTCGCTCGCCCGGGTCTACGTCGACCGGGCGAAGTCGGAGCCGTTGCCGGTCAAGTGGTTCACGGTCTCCAAGATCTGGCGCTACGAAGAGCCGCAGGCCGGACGGACCCGGGAGTTCCTCCAGTTCAATCTCGACGTGCTCGGGGTGCCCGGAGTGGAGGCGGAGACCGACCTCCTCGCGACCGCCGCGCTCCTGCTCGACGAGATCGGGGCGACCGGCCTCTACGCGTTCCGCCTGAGCGACCGGGCCCTCGCGGAGGGCCTCGGACGGCTGTACGGCGCCCGCGACACGGCCCGGTTCTTCCGCGCCGTCGACCGCTACCACAAGGCAACCCCGTCGGAGTTCGAGGGAGAGCTCGCCGAGGCCGGCGTCACGGCCGAGCGGGCGGCCGAGCTTTCCGCGCTCTTCGAGGGGGTCGGCGGCGGGATCGCTCCGGCGGACCTCGAAGCGTTCCTCACCGACCTCATCGGCCGCGGCCTCGACGCGAGCGCGCGGGCCGGGGCGGACCGGGTGCGCGCGCTTTTCGACCTCCTCGGGCGGGTCGGTCTCTCCGACCGGATCGTCTTCGACCCGACGGTCGTCCGGGGCCTCGCCTACTACACCTCCACGGTCTTCGAGGCCTACGCCCGCTCCGGGGACGGCCGCGCGCTGTTCGGCGGGGGTCGCTACGACCACCTGATCGAGCTGTTCGAGGGCCCGTCGACCCCCGCGGCCGGTCTCGCGATCGGGGACCAGACCCTCGAGATCCTCCTGCGCGGCGCGGGCCGCTGGCCGGACGGCGAGCCTCCGCTCGACACCTACGTCGTGGTCGTGCGCCCCGAGCTGCACCCGGAGGCGATCGGGATCGTCCAGGAGCTCCGACGCTCCGGCCTGAGCGCCGACTGCGACCTCTTGTCCCGCTCGATGTCCCGGCAGCTCAAGGAGGCGGCGCGCCGCCGGAGCCGTCGTGTCCTGATCGTGGGCCTGAAGGAGGCGGCGCCGGGTGCGGTGGTCGAGCGTGATCTCGCGACGGGTGCGCAGCGTGAGGTCGCTCGGGACGCGGTGGCACGATCGGAGTGATCGACTCGAACGTGTCGCCGTCCCAGAGCAGGATCCCCGGCGGGGACTCCGCCCCGTCCACGTAGCCGTACCAGTAGACGACCGCGCCCTCCCCGAAGAGCTCGGTGTAGGGCCCCAGCTGCCGCTTCAGGTTCTTGCGGAGCTCGACGTCGTCGCCGAAGTTCGCCTTCGACTCGATCCAGGTGAGCTTCTGGCCGAAGAAGATGATCGGCTCGTCGAGCAGCGCGTCGGGCGTCTTCGCGTACTTGCCTCGCAGGTCCTTCTCGGTCCGGAAACCGATCCCGTGCTTCTCGAGCCAGTGCTGGAGCCGCTCCTCCCCCTTGCGGCCGCGCTCCCGCTGGAGCTCCATGCCGTGGGGCGAGTAGATCATGTCCGCCGCGAGCAGCGCCTCGACCTCCGTGCGGAGCCGGGCGTCCGGCGCCGTTTCGGGGTGGAGGAACGTCTGCCAGACCTTCTTGCGAGGGATCCCCAGCTCCCCGAGCATCTGCTGGCCCATCAGGACGGGAGGGAACTTCCAATCCTGGGCAATCTCGAGGATCGAGCGGCCGTGCTTCCACTGGGACACGAGGCGGGGGAGCTGGCGCCGCACGACGTAGAAGCGGCGGGTCGCGTCCCGGGTGACCCGATGCGTGTGGATGACGAACAGGAGCTCTTCGTCCCGGTGCTCCTGATGGGCGATCCGGTGGACATCGTCGTAGGTGACGAGGGCGTCAAAGAGGCGCTGGTAGGTGGGGCGATCCATGCGAGGAATCCGTGTCGGTGGTCGGAGGTCTGAGCGTTCGACGGGTAAAACGTTACGCGTGGCCGGGGGCAGGGGCGGCCGGCCCCCGAGGGTCAGTCCCTCCAATCGATGCCGATCGTGCGCAGGCCGACCTTCGGGATCGGCGGCGGACGCCGCTTGTGCCGGTTCTGGTCGACCCGCGCGACGACCTCGAGGACGCGCGCGAGGGGGAAGTCTGTGATCGCGGCGATCTCCTCGGGCGTCCGGACCTGCTCGAGTCCGTAAAGGATCTGGTCGACCTCGTCGTACGAGATGCCGAGCTCCTCCTCGTCGGTCTGGCCCTCCCAGAGCCCCGCGGTCGGAGCCCTCTCGCGGACCGCGGCCGGGAGGCCGAGCTGCTGGGCCAGGACGCGGACCTCCGTCTTGTACAGGTCTCCCACCGGGAGGAGGTCGACCCCGCCGTCGCCGTACTTGGTGTAGTACCCCAGGAGCAGCTCCGACTTGTTGCCGGTGCCGCAGACCAGGAACTGCCGCTCGCGGGCGACCGCGTAGAGCACGACCATCCGCACCCTCGCGGCGACGTTCCCCAGCCCGATGCGGTCCTCGACCTCGGGGAGGGTGGCGCGGAACGCCGCCAGCAGCGGTTCGATCGGGACCGTCCGGCTCGCGACCCCGAGGGCACGCGCGTACTCCTCGGTCTCCGCGGTCAGTTCCGGCGGGAACCCGCCCGCCGGAAGGAGCACGCCGAGGACATGGTCCGGGCCGAGCGCGTCGCGCGCGAGCCGGGCGACCAGCGCGCTGTCGATCCCCCCCGAAAGCCCGACGACGACGCCGTTCCGGCCCCCCGAAAGCGCGTGGGAGCGCAGGAACTGATGGACGGTCGCCTCGGCATGGGACGGCAGGCGCGGGACGAGACCGCTCATGCCTCGACCCCGAGCGGCTCCAGGCGGCAGGCGGCCTCCCACGGCTCGCGACACGCACACCTCTCGAGGGCGTCGAGCCCGGAAAACTCCTGGGAGAGCGACGCCTCCTCGATGGCGGCCAGGACCCGGGCGTCGCACTTCCCGCAGTTGTGGGGGCCGCGCGCGAGCCCGCCGGCGGTGGGGAACGAAACGAGCCGGCTCGCGCCGCGCCGGAGTGCGCCCTGGGAGAGCGCGGCGACGACCGACCAGAGCCAGGGCGGTCGGTACTGCCGTCGGTGGTAGAGCCACTCGACCACCGTTCCGTTCTGAATGTGGACGGGGTTCACCGACAGCGCGTCGAAATGGGGCGCGGCCTCTCCCACGGACCGGACGACGTCGTCGATCGCCTCCGATTCGGTCAGGTACGGTGGTTTCAGCAGGAGGTAGGCCTTCGCCCGGAGACCGAGGCCTCGGACCCGGTCTCCCGCCGCGAGGTATTCCTCCGGGGCGGCGCTCTTGTGGACGTAGCGCCCGAGGACGACCGGGTCGGTCGTCTCGAGACCGAGCGCCACCTCGAGCTGGCCCCGGAACGCCTCGGAGAGAGGGCGGAGGGTCCCCTCGGTCGCGAACTCGGGCAGCGTCTCGAAAAGGAACCGGCGCGCTCGGCCCGAGAACGCTCCTACGACCGCGCGGCGGCTCTCCGGGTCGACCTCGCGGTCGTCCAGGAAGCTCCCCGACGTGTAGACCTTCACGTACGGTTCGTCGTGGTACCGGTCGACGGCACGGGCCAGCTGTTCCGCGAGCTCCTGCGGCGTCGCCGAGCGACCGAGGGTGTCCTTCGCGTAGCCGCACATCGAACAGCCCTTGAGGTCGGCCCAGTAGCATCCGCGGGTCTTCAGGATCAGGACGAACGCGCGGACCCGTTCGCCGTCGAGCGTCTCCGTCTCGACCCACTGATTGACGTACCGGCGCGCGGCGTCGGGCTCGGCGGGCTCGGGCCGACGGTCCCGCGCCACCGAGCGCGCGACGGACTCGGGCATCAGGATTCCTCGAGGTCGATCGCGACCGTGTCGTGGTCCTTCACGGGAAGGGCCTCTCGGAGGCACTCGGCGGCGACGAACTCGACGACGTCCTTATAGTGGGAGCGGTCGGGGTGGATCAGGTGGCAGGCGTGCCCGTTCATCCGGGCCGGAAAGCACGTCGCTCCGCCGAACGTGCGGCCGCTCGCGTGGAATCCGTCGATGCGGATCCCCCTCCAGTCGCCGAGCAGCGCGAGCTTGCGCAGCGCCTCGGGTCCGACGCGGACGTTGAGGGTGCCGGGGTAGGGGGAGTACCCGAGCCGTTCCGTGAACTGGAGGACGTATCCGGGCTGGCTGAGGTAGTACCGTCCTTCCCCGAGACCGGAGGTGACGGTCCCCGCGAACGAGAACTTGGCCGGACCCTCGAAGATCCGGTGGTACGCCCGGTACTCGGTCCGCAGGAGGTCCATCGCCGCCGGGGTGAGCAGCAGCCGTTGCCGCCGCTGGGCGAGCGACCGGGTCACGAGCCCCCGCTTCTCGAGGGCGACCAGGTACCGGTCGGCCGCCTGCTGGCTCACGCCGATCCGCTCGCCGAGCTCCCGGGAGGTCAGGACGACCGGCGTGTGGTCGGCTCCGCCCAGCGCGAGCAGCTTGAGGACCGCGAGAGCGTCCCCGCGCGCCCGAGGCCGGCTCTTGTCGAGGGGAGGGACGGCGGCGGGCACAATCACGCCGGCGCGCGCGCGGCCCCCTGGGGAGCGTGCAAGGTCACAACGTTCGACCCGCGCAGCACGACCCGACCGAGATGGCGCGTCACCTCGGGCGTCGTCTCGCCGGCGTCGTCGAGGACGAGGTTCATGTGGTCGTCGAACCCGAGGAGCTTGCCGGTGATCTGGCGCCCGTCCTTCAGGACGAGCGTCACGCGCTGCTGGATGACCCGTTCGAGGAGATGGGTCGGCGGCTCCGTCATCGCCGGCTCGACCGAGGGCCCACGTTTAGCGTTTCCGGGGCCTGCATCCTCCCCGGACGGCTCCCGATACCGCCCGGCCGCACACGATAATAGGCCCCGCCCCGACTTCCCCGCCGCATGAACGCCACGACCCGGGTGTCGAAAGGACTGGACGACGTCACGATCGGGCAATCCTCGATCTCCTGGGTCGGCGGGGAGACCGGAGACCTGGTCCTTCGAGGGTTCGACGTTCGAGACCTCGTGCCGGGCGTGCCCTACGAATCGGTAGTCCATCTCCTCCTCTACGGGGACCCTCCGCCCTCCGACCCGTCCCCCGTCGTGGTCGAAGCGCTGCGGACCCATCGCGCCGTCCCGGCGGCGATCGAGCGCGTGGTGGACGCGCTGCCGGAGGGACTTCCTCCGCTCGAGGCCCTCCGCACGATCCTCTCGGCGCTCGGCGACGGGACCTACGGATACCCGCCCACGCTCGAGGAAGGCTTCCGGCTGATCTCCCGCACGCCGGTCCTCCTGGCCCGGTACGTGCGCCGCTCCCGGGGCCTCCCGCCGGTCGAGCCGCGGGACGACCTCTCGCACGCCGCGAACTACCTCTGGATGATCACCGGGACGGAACCCGAGGCCGGCCGCGTGACGGCGCTCGAAGGCTATCTCGACCTGCTCGCCGACCACGGGATGAACGCCTCGACGTTCGCCCTCTGCGTCGCGATCTCGACGCAGTCGGACCTGATCAGCGCGGCGACCGCCGCGCTCGGGACCCTCAAGGGCCCGGTGCACGGAGGAGCGCCGAGCCGTGTCTCCGACATGCTGGACGCGATCGGGTCGGCCGACCTCGCGGCGGGATGGATCGCGGAGCGTCTCGCCCGACGCGAGGTCCTCTTCGGGTTCGGCCACCGCGCCTACAAGACCGAGGACCCACGGGCCGTGGTACTCCACGAGCTCGCGCGGCGCGTCGCGGACCCGACCCGGCTCGCCCTGGCGGAGGCCGTCGAGCAGGAGGCGCTCACCGCCCTACGCAAGGCACGGCCGGGCGCGCGCCTCTTCACCAACGTGGAATACTACAGCGCGGTCGTGCTCGAAGCGATCGGGCTCTCCCGCGACCTCTTCACGCCGACGTTCGCGGTCGCCCGCACCGTCGGCTGGACGGCGCACGCGCTCGAACAGGCCTCCGACAACCGCCTCATCCGGCCGGACGTGGAATACGTCGGCCCGGCGAAGGGCCGACGCTGGCCCCGGCCCCTCACGGGACGCTGAGGCCCGCGGACCGGGGACGTCCTACGACGCGCCCTTCTCGTTCCCGTCGTCCACGACCTTGAAGTCGGCGTCGACGGTTCCGGGGGCTCCGCCCGAGGAGCTGGGAGGTTCCGGGGTCTCGCCCGGGGGAGGCGCTTCAGCACCCGGTGGCGGGGCGGCCCCCGACTGGTAGAGCTTCTGGGCGACCGCATGGAGGGCTCGGGTGAGCTCGTCGGTCGCGGTCTGGATCTCCTGCTTCGACGCGTCCTTCTTCTGGAGGACCGCCCGGAGCGAGGCGACCTTCTGGCGGATCCCGTCGACCTCGGACGAGGAGAGCTTTTCCTTCTGGTCGGTGACGAGCCGTTCGGCCTCGAAGGCGAGCGAGTCCCCCTGGTTGCGGGCGGTGATGAGGTCGGCCCGCTCGCGGTCCTTCTCCGCGAACTCCTCCGCCTGCTTCACCATCTTCGCGACCTCGTCCTTCGAGAGCTTGTTGGACGCGGAGATCGTGATCCCCTGCTTGCGTCCGGACGCAAGGTCCTTCGCGGAGACGTTCAGGATCCCGTTCGCGTCGATGTCGAAGCTGACCTCGATCTGCGGGACGCCGCGAGGAGCCGGAGGGATGCCCGTGAGCATGAAGCTCCCGAGCGCGACGTTGTCGGCCGCGATCGGTCGCTCGCCCTGGTAGACCTGGATCTCGACCGACGACTGGTTGTCCGCGGCGGTCGTGAAGATCTGGCTCTTGCGCGTCGGGATCGTGGTGTTGCGCTCGATCAGGTGGGTGTGGACCCCGCCGAGGGTCTCGACCCCGAGCGACAGGGGCGTGACATCGAGGAGGACGACGTCCTTCACCTCGCCCGCGAGGACCCCGCCCTGGACGGCGGCGCCCATCGCGACGCATTCCATCGGGTCGACACCGTGCTCGATCGGCCGATCGATGGTCTGCTCGAGGAACTTCTGGACGAGCGGCATGCGCGTGGGCCCCCCGACCAGCACGACGCGGCTGATCTGGTCCTTCGTGATCTTCGCATCCCGGATCGCCTGTTCCACCGGGGCCCGGCAACGGTCGACGATCGGACGTACGAGCTCCTCGAGCTTCGCGCGGTTGAGCGTGAGCGAGAGATGTTTCGGCCCTTCGTTCGTGGCCGTCAGGAACGGGAGGTTGATCTGCGTCTCCATGGTCGAGGAGAGCTCGATCTTCGCCTTCTCGGCAGCGTCGCGAACGCGCTGCATCGCCATCTTGTCGTTGCGGACGTTCACCCCCGTCTCCTTCTGGAACTCGCTCGCGACCCACTCGGTGACCGCGTTGTCCATGTCGGTCCCGCCGAGCTGGGTGTCCCCGCTCGTCGAGAGGACCTCGAAGACCCCGTCACCGAACTCCATCAACGTGACGTCGAGCGTCCCGCCGCCCAGGTCGAAGACCATGATCTTCTGGTTCTTCCCGGCCTTGTCGAGGCCGTAGGCGAGGGAGGCGGCGGTCGGTTCGTTGATGATACGGACGACCTCGAGCCCGGCGATCGCGCCGGCGTCCTTGGTCGCCTGGCGCTGGTTGTCGTTGAAGTAGGCGGGGACCGTAATGACCGCCTTATCGACCTTCTCGCCCAGGAACGCTTCGGCGTCCCGCTTGATCTTCTGCAGCAGGAAGGCCGAGAGTTGCTGGGGAGTGTACTGCTTCCCGTGTAGCGTGTAGTGGTAGTCGGTACCCATCTTGCGCTTGAACCCGGTGACGGTGCCTTCCGGGTTCGAGACGGCCTGTCGACGGGCCGGCTCCCCCACGATGAGCTGGCCGTCCTTCGTGAACGCTACGTACGAGGGGAAGGCCTTCCCTCCCCCGACCGTGGTCCCTTCCGCGCTCGGTATGATGGCCGGGCGCCCGCCCTCCAAGAAGGCGGCCGCCGAGTTGCTCGTTCCCAGGTCGATTCCGATGATCTTCGTCATGGTTTCAGCGCCGGTCGCGCTCTCCTCCGAGGCGGGGAGGGCCTCACCCGGTATCTCAAATTAGTAAGAAAGCCCTCATATAAAAAGACATACCCTTCGGGGACTTTGTGACTCAATCCAAACGGCTCGTTAGTCATCGGGGGATTTGGTAACAAGTCCCCGACTTTAGAAACAGAAGAGGGGAAGGGGTTCGCCAATCAGCCGAGTTACCCTCGGCCGGTTGGTGGCGGCGGCATGTCGCATGTGGTCCCGCCGACGAAGCAACCGTGGCCGCGGAACGACATCTTGCGGACTCGGTTCGCGGTGGGGCTACTGGAGAGGACCGCAGAGCGGGGGCGTTCGACGAACATCTAGGTCGCCTCTGCAGCGGGGGGTGCCTCCCGGGGCTTCGGAGGACGCTGTACCGTGGGGACTCCGGGAACGCCCGGGTCGATTCCGTTCTCGTAGATCTGGTGAATGAGGACACCGATGTTGTAGGCCAGAATCTTCGCCAGCAACTCGTTGAACCTGGCTGTCGGGAGTCGCGAATGAATCTCCTCCCCGAGCTTCCGCTTGATCGCCGAGATCACGGCCTCGACGTTCGACCTCGCGTGATACCGCGAGTCGAACTCGTCCCGCTTCGCCTGGAATTCGTAGAACTTGCGTCTCCAGATCGGGCTGGACCGGCTCTTCCCGATTGAGTTCGACTTGTACGGGATGAACGGGTCGATGCCCAACCGCTCGGCCGTTTCGAGGTTCTCTTTTGAAAGGTACGCCTTGTCAGCCGTGACCGTTCCGGGAGTGAAACCAGAGCCAACCACCTCGTTCAGCAGAGGTGAGAATTGGGGGCAATCCCCGCCATGCTCGTCGGTGACCTTCACTGCCAGGACTGCATGGGTCCGCGTCCCGACCGCCAAATGGGCCTTGATCCAACGGTGCTTGCGGCTCGGGTCGTGTTTCTCTGTGCAGTATGAACCCCGGCAGGTGGTGCAGAATCCGGTCGAGTCGATTGCGACCGTTCCGCCTGCCTCGAGAGCGGCCAGAGGCAGGCTGGAGAGTTGAATGAGGTGGAGCAGAAGGCCCGTAGAACTTTCCTCTCTGAACAATCGAGTCGGGACGGCATAGCTCGGGACATGGCCGAGCAGCCCCTTCCCGCCGGCGTATTGCGTCTCCATCAGCCCGCGAGCTCGGCGGCTCGACTTTTCGAGATGGACCTTCTTGACCGCAATCAGGAACTGGACCCGAAGAGGAATCTCGGGCCGGCCCTTGCTCGTGACCGGTCGGAGCTTCTCAGGGATCTGCTCGAGCAGGTCCCACAGAAGGGCGTCAACCAGGGTATGCTCGGCCTGCTGGGCGGCGTCGTAGGCGGGCCAGTCCTGGACGTACGACTTTCGGCGGGCACCGAGGGAGTCCTTGTGATGCTCCAAGGGCCGGTTGGGGTCAAGTCTACAGAGGACCCGCTCGACGTGTTTGCAAGGAAGCCCAGTTTCCTCCCACTTCGGGCAAGAGCATCGCCACCCTCCGAATGCATAGGTGACGGTGTAGGAGGCCGTGTTGGTGAACGATCTGACCTCGAAATCGAACTTCCCGCTGAAGGTGACAGATCCCGGCGCTTGAGGGGACATGGGGGAATCCGCCCTCTTCCGGTTCCCGTCGTTTGACGGCGATGTCCCGCGGTCCCTCGCTCCATTCATAGACCTACCAATAGACCCATGCTACGGATGTACTTAAGGTTTAGGTCTATCATACGGCCGCTTGATAGGCCGTATTTATGACCCTGAGCGCGTCTATGTAGGTCCGGAGATCGTATGCCGAAGGCTTTCGAATCTAGGGCGTTCAAGGCATCCCCCGGTTCCGACTCGCTGAAGACAACCGTTCCACAATCAGTTGCAACCGTCTTGGGGCTGGAGCCGGGCGATTCGCTATCTTGGGAAGTTGACGTCACGGGTCGGTCTGCGGTCGTTCGCAGATCCTCGAAGGAGCCTTCCGCCTCCGCGACCAGCACCTCCACCCGGGCGAAGCGATAGTTGACCAGTCCCGTCGACAGGCTTTCTTCCGCGTTCGGAGGGGCTGTCGTGTCGGTCATCGTGCTCTCCAGGTGCAATGGCCGGAGGGGGATGAACGACTCGAATTCCCGACTTGTCGAGAGAGAATCATTCAAACAAGACTGAAATCCTGACACGCGGCGAGTCACCAAACATGATTGTCAGCATGCTGACAATGTGTTAATAGGAACGAAGCGTTCGGTTGTTCATCACCGCGGTTTCAGGATCTCGGGGCAACGAACACTCGAAGCAGATCGAGAGCCAAGAGCAATGGCTTTCGGACTACGAGCGCCACGAAAGGGAACTCGTCACACTCACGACTCGAATCCCGAAGGATCTTTTCTTCGAGTTGAAACTAAGGGCTCTTCGGTCGACTATCCAGATACTCACGGAGCATGCCTACACGCTGTACCTTGGTGGCCGACTTCCGCCCGATCTCTGGGGCGGATATGAGTGGCCGGAGGAGTTCCCTGCAGAGCCGAAGCCGGCATACCTCTCGAGCGCGCTTCGAGGATTTTCGGTTAGGATCCCAAGGACCTTGCTCCGCTGGGCCCGAGTTTTTGCCGCAGAGGCGGATGTTTCCGATCAAGAGCTCGCAGTACGGGTGTTCGATTGGTACGTTCGGAAGGGGCTCATACCTCCGGACAGGAAAGACCTCCGCCGCGACGGGTCCGGTCGGTTACTCGTGGATGAGCCGCTGATTGCAGACAAATTCTGGGGCTATTCGAGTGAGGAACTCATGGAAGCTCTCGAGATCATGGTAGACAGGCACACTCGATTCGGTGGACCTCTGGCCTCCCCGCAAACGAGCACAGAGCCTCCGAACGCAACTATGCAGACGAGGCAACGGAAACGCAAACGCGCTAGTTGACGGGCGGCTTGCTCCAGAAGGCAGCCGGAGGGACCATTGACGAGCCCGGAGTATCCGGGATACCCTCCTGTCTGCCCTCTGGAGCCACTCACCCGCCCGGAAGCTGTCTTCTATCGAATCCTGCGGTCGAGGAACCGGGTTGCATAGGTGAAAGAAGTCCTTTGCAAACTAACTGCCCACAACCTGACGGTGGTGGTCCACGATATCATTTCGGCCAGCGTACCCAATCAACCCGGATGAGCGATACCCCCGAATTCAAATCAGAACCATTCAACAGCTAGTGGACGGAAAGGGTTTCGATTATCCTCAGAGGCGTGCGGGCCCGTACCGGGAAGCATCTCCGGTAGAGCGCGCGAAGTCCGGGAAGAAGGGCCGCGTCAAATCTCTCAGCGAAGCGCTTCCGATTCGACCGCTCGATGATGCACACGAGGAAGACGGATGATTTCACAACTCGAAAATCAACGGAACCAAAACGCTAGTGCTTGGCACGCATTGACCCGGGCTGACGAGACAGCATCTTAGACACCAGGGCGGCCACTCGCTCCTTGGTCTTTGCCTCCGATCTGAGGATGTACATGACCCCGATGGACTTCAGGCTCCGCTTGGATATTCCCATGTCCACGAGACGGGAATAGATAGTCAGCGCAAGGTCCCTAACCTTGTCCTGATCGGATTCAGTTGGAACCACGAACAGAATCCTTGCAACATTTTCTGAGATGTAAGACTGGATGATGTTGGCTATGATCAAGTTGTCATCGTGAAGTTGGTCGTCCAGCACCTCAAAGACGAATTTTTTACCCAACTTCGTCACGAATATGGCGTCGGGGCGATACAGAATCTGTCGCTTGGTAGTGGGGTGGTTGATGTGTATCGGCCGGTTGTCACGCAGGACCTCGCGGAATCGCCCCCGTTGGCCGTGAAGCACGATGCCGTCTTGGACCACACGATGGTAACGGTTCACTTCCGACCTCAGCGCTTCCTGCGCTTCCGTCGTGTGTAGAATGTGACCCGGACTTTTTTAGGAGTCCTTACTTTGGCCCAGAACGATACTCTTCGCCGACGCGGTCGCCGTGCCATCAAGAAGCCCATGAGCGGCCCTCTAGAAAGCCCTTCCAGCAAATCGGAGGCAGCCAGTCTGTCAGGTTCCGGACGAGGATAACAAGGAGTTGAGGTCACCGAAGAGCTGCTCCATTCGATTCGCCCTGTTACACATGTCGGGTGCAGCACCGATACTTCAAGGATTCATGAAAGAAACAGGGACTTCCTCAGCGCTCGGTTAAAATATACCTGGCTGTCTTTCTGGTTGCTGACGCACCCGGCAATGAATTGAAGGCATGTCGATTACGTTGTCCACGGATGGGGTCGAGAGGCTGCTCACTTACAGCCGCAATCTTCGATGGGCTAAGTCGCATGGAGAGGAGCTTGCGCCGTTCGAGGGTAGATTCGTAGCTGTAGTTTCGGGCAAGGTTCTTGCGTCGGCGGGGACATCCGCAGAGTTGGAGCGAAAGTTTGGCCGCCGCAAAGGCGTCTACATCGGCTACGTTGCTAAGTTTGGATCGAAGTGGGTCCTCTGAATGGGAACTCTCGAAGTCAGCTACGATTCCAAGCTGGATCAGTACGTGATTCCCGTCATGTTGGTTCGACGGGGCGGCGCGCCGGCGACTAAGATGACGACGTTGGAGATGATTGTGGATACTGGGTCCAATACCTCGGCAATCAGCGAGGAAACTGCAGTCAAACTATGCTTTTATCCGGACAGGCTCCGAAAACGGCAAGTCATGGGTATCGGCGCCTACACCGATGAGCGACTCATCGAGGAACACATGGACCTGTTCTTGGGCGAGGCCCTTGGTACGGTAGAACTCACAGAGATGTTCGTCTACTTACCTCTCACCAAGAAAGTACGTAAGAAATCAGTTGGCGTTACGGTCGTACACGGCGAACAGAAGATCCCCGCACCCAACATCTTCGGCATGGACGCCCTCTCTCGCATTTCCGGTCTGCCCGGAAGGCTGACAATCGACACGGGTACCAAGACAGGCAGGATTGATTGGGGTTAGTTCGCTGATGAGTGCTTCCTGGCATCCAGCGAATTGGTGTGTTTTTCCTCGGCCAATCAGAACCACGCGATAGGAGGCAGAATCGAGGGTTACCAGCTGAAGAGTTTCTTCTCGATGTGGAAGAATCGCACCTCGGGCGGGTCCTCGACTACGACGTAGAACAGCATGTACCCGCCCAAGAGAAGGTAACAACAGTCCAGTAAGTCAAGGCGCGTGCGAATTCCGGCAGTTCTCGGATCGACTTGGACCTGCTTCAGTTGCTCCTCGAGAGTGCGAAAGTGGGCGGGCTCCTCTTCGATAAACCGAGCCAAGGCTGATTTGACCCATTTCGGAATCTTGAGCCGGTACATCTTCCGGCTCCGTATGTTGACGTCGTGAGCTATAGCTCTTTCACGAAACGTGCTACGTCTGCGTCGGTTTCTAGAACCGCGACAGCTTTACCTAGTTCGTTGTTGCGGGCCTTGACCATGCGACCGACGAACTTTGAGTACCTTTCGAAGGGAATCGGGTCACCGAACTCGGTCCACACAAACGGTGGAGACCTTTTGGTTTCTGCGATCAAGCGCTCGCTGTCAACGTGCTGCCAGTCACGCAACACGGACTCCAGCATTGTCATCTCGTCCTTGGTGAGATTTACTTTGACCTTCTTCTGAGCTGGCAAAAGGAACTTACCCGTGCCTCTGGGACTCTGCTTGAACTCCATCCTGAGTTCCGGAACGCCCTCCATTGCGAGGGCAACATCCCGACTGAACGGCCCGTAGTTCCAATGAATGAAATCGGCGTTTGTCAGCCGGTGGCCCCAAGACTCCACCGCTCGCAGTTCTGCGAGGTAAGCAAGTTTCATCAAGCGGGTCGAGGGCAGTGGGTAAGGGTTCCGATAAGCGAAGTATATCACGACGCTGCGGACTCTGGGGTCCACCTTCGGCGGAAGGGAATCCTCGGGCGGCATACTGTAACTACTAATACCTACTTATAGGACATTTATCGCTAGCGGTGCGCCTACGCACGGTCTGGGGCACCCTCGCCTCCTGCTCGACATTCAACCGGGGAATCACCCTGTCTAGGGGCATTTTAGAAACAGTCGCGGGACCCTCGACACACGAGGCCGCTTCCGACACGAGGCCCTCCTGATACCGGACGCTCCACGGTTCGAAGCTCGTAAGCTCGTGAGTGAAAGTGTGGCGCGCCGACAAACCCTTCTTCTACGGGTAGGGATTCACTCGTCAGGGGATCATGGCGCGGAGCAAAGGCCACCGGAGGCAACGACGGATGCCGAGCTTCTACACCCGCTTCACAAAAGTCGGCTTCAGAAATTTCCGGTGCTTCGGTGAGCTCACAGAAGTGCCTCTTAAGCCATTAACGATCTTGATCGGGCCCAACAACTCAGGGAAGTCAACAATCCTCAGCGCTTTGTCGATGATGAAGCAGACCCTTGACAGTCCCGTTCCGGACCCGGTAGTCCTCGCTGGACCTTACGTCGACCTCGGGACCTTCCAAGATCTGAAGAACAAGGGCACCGCCCGGGCCACAGACCCAGTCGAGGTCAGTTTCCAAGTAGAAACGAAAGGAGGTTACCCCTTCGTCTCACTTCAATCCGAAGACAGAGATAAGGGCGACAAGATTCAGATTGCCGATGCCCGGTTTGGGTTCAATTTCGACCCTCGACGACGGCGTATGGTCCTGCGGTCATCTAGGCTCGCGCTAAATGGCCATGTGGAGGCTGAAGCAGTCAGCTCCCGTGGCAGACTTGTGCTCGAGGGAGTGCCAGAGGCAATCCGGAAGAAGGCGGTGATTCATCCTGTCCACTGTTTCCCGACGTTTCATGTCCGCAAAGGACTCCCCAAGAATCTGCAGAATCAAGCCGCAAAGATGTCCCAAAGGACCTACGAACTGATGTATGGGTGGGGCCTCATCTTCTCGGGCGTTACTCCAATCTCTCCGGTCCGCTCGGCACTGCCGCGACTTACGTTCCTCGGAAGGTCAGTTGGCCAGGCCGCGGGATCGGGAGGAGAGGAGACTCTTCTGCGGCTTGCTTCGGACATTCGGATTGGTCCCGATCGCCGAACTCTAGAGTGGTTGGTGAACTCGTGGGTGACGTCCAAGCTATTGATGCTTCAACGCATCCACCTCGATAGGTTGGATCGCGCTAAGACTGTTGTGAGCCTGCGCGGTGATGAACGGGGGGGTCCGAAGGGAATCAACCTCGCGAGCATGGGGAAGGGATTCTCACAAGTCCTCCCAATACTGACCGGTGTTTTAGGCGGCAACTTCGACGATTGCGTACTGATAGAGCAGCCGGAGCTCCACCTGCATCCGCGACTTCAGGCCGAGCTTGGCGACCTATTCGTGGATCAGCTTATGCACGGTTGGATTCACCAATTCATTATAGAAACTCACAGTGAACATCTTCTTCTTCGGATCAGACGGCGCGTCGCCGAGAGAGAGATTCCCGCCGAGATGGTCGGCGTCTTGGTCGTCGAGCGGGAAGGGTCGAAGACTAATGTCACTCCTCTTTCTATGAAACCTGATGGCTACTTCGACAACTGGCCCAAGGGATTCTTCGAGGAGGGAGTAAAGGAGGCCTACGCCTTGGCTTCTGCGAAAGGAGCAGGTGAGTAGTACGCCTCCGCTCTTTTCTGATCTGACGGTAGACATCAAAGTCCTGGTAACTGGCGGAAGGGGAAGGGAGATTGGCTGGCGAGAAGCAAGGCTTCTGATGAAAGAGATCGAGACTAGCGACCATCTTCGTGTTGTCGTAGATCAGTACCGAGTGCTCAATCAGTACCGGCAGTGGCTACCCTCGAGCGCATACGGGCAGTACTGGCTGAGTCACATTCTGGGCACGAAGAAGTTCAAGCGAGTAACCACACAGGCACTCCCCAAGCGCACCCGGATTGTGTTCCAAGAGCGCCATTTTAGTAAGGAGGATGAGAAGTACGTCAAGACGGCCCGGGAAAGTGATAGCCGTCTGCTAGTGACAACCGATCCGAACTACAACGGCGTGATTATCCATGAGATTTCTGAATCGATGGGAATAAGCGCCTGTGCGCCGATTACTGCCCACGATTACCTCTGTCCGGGACCGATTGAGAACTGCCTACAGGCACACGTCCCTTTGCCCCCGTAGGTTACCTTCCTTACACTTCATCGGTCGAGTTCAAATATGCCTCTGATATCTGCGTGTGGAGGGGGGTCTAGATTGCGACAGGCGTTAACGCAGATTCGTCTTCCCGATGTCAACGATCATCAGACTCATGCGGCAGGCCAGGGTAAGGCCCGTAACCGGTCGCGGGAGTCACACAGCCACTCGAACAGGGCCACTGACTCAGAGTTCGCGTACTTGAGTTGCCCAGTGTGCAGCCTGCCGGTAGAGTTTCGAAGCGCGGCATCGCCCGCCTAGTGTGATTCCGTTTGATCAGAAGCCCAATCGAGCTCTACGGCTCGATGATTCAATCAATTCTGCCGGTCGCAGTTGGATGTCAACGTTGAAACAGATTCGCGCCCGATGGAAGGTGTGCCGCAGTCGACGTGCTGTAACTGAATCGCTCTCTCCGAGGTGAATGCGGCACAACTTCCGCCCCGGCATCAATCATCGTGCCGGTTACGCCAATCCTGTCGGCCTGCCAAATCGGTCACAGTGTACGGATGTAGGTCAATACCTAACGTCCGCGTTTAGGAACAATCCTTCTCGCCGTCATACACGCATCGCGCATTTCAAAACGTCTCGGTGAACTCAAGCCGACGTGCATCAAAGATTCAGGTCCCATCGGTGTTGAGATAGGTGAATCGCGCTCATTTTTCGAGCAGGTGAGTCTCTCGTGTCCCTGGCCAGGGGTCAGGTCTCTTGGTTGGGTGCCCGAGAGCCCCCAATCGTCCAGGCCTGTGCTCTTTCTGCTGCGCAGTGCCGGTGCGGGGTCCGCGCACCGGCTGGCGGAATCGTGTTCAGAATCTCCACCGTACCCCAATCCCTTGAGTTTCTGCTCGGGGAGGTGACCTTCTGTTCCGTGCGTTGCATCCGTCAGTTTTGCCTTGAGGCCATCGAAACCCTCGACTCGCTCGACCAGCCAGGTGCCGAGAGAATCATCCGCGATCTTCACGAAATCCATTCCGAGATCACCAAATTGCTAGCCGCGGTGTCGAGTGACGACAGGGTAGTCTATAGTGAGCAGGCGACAGAGCCAGCGTCACTGTTTCTTACTCGCGCTTCCACCTCAGTGCCATGTCGGTGTGGGACCCGAGTTCCCGCCGGTGATACTGTGTTCGGACTCCTCAACGTGCCTCCGTCTCTGGAAAACATGTTCCGCCCAGGGCTGTTCTGTTCTGTGACCTGCATAGGCGTTCTTTGTCTCGAGTCATTGGAGATTCTCGATGGGATCGATACGCTCAAGTCGCAGGCGATGGTTACGGACCTTCACGAGCTCCATCGTCGGGTTACTGAGATCCTCGCCGAGATCCTGAGGGAGTAGAGGGGTGGCGGTTCAGCAACGACTTCAGCCGGGTCGCTTCTGGGGACCCGTATCCGCAGGAGACCTCGATATAAGGAATCGTTAGGGTTCCGAAAACGAGCGAAGAAGCCGATAGGGCTGACAACGAAGGTGACGGATCCGATCATCGTCACGCACGCGTCCAAAGCTGTACGATGCCGGTGTGGGACCCGCATCTCCGCGGGCGAACTTGTGTTCGGACTTGCCCACGTACCCGCGTCGCTCAAGGGTCTGTTCCATACCGGGGTATTTTGTTCCGTACGATGCATCCACAGCTTCTGCCTCGAGTCCCTCGATTCTCTTGACGTGATTGACACTGCGGATTCTAGGTCCATGGCCGTGGATCTTCGCGAGGTTCACGGCAGGGTCCATGAGATGATGGCGACGATGCTGGGCGAGTAGTACGGTGGGGTCGTCTCATCAAGTCTATAGATTCACGACCGGCAGAGTCGCTTCCCCCGGACCCCCATGCTGTTGGCAATCCCACTTGGGAGTCCAGAAGTGGAATAGAGTGCGGTTCCGACAGTGCTGACGCGAAGGAAGCAAGACCGCGTTTCCCCGGAATCGATTGGGGGATTTCGTCAACGGCCCAAGGCTCAACGCCGACTTTCGCCCTCCGCCGGTTCATTCCATCCCGGACCCGGAGTTAAGTATTCCGCGCATTGTGGCCGGGCCACCAAAGACGGGCAGCGATGACTAGGCGCGACGAGCGCCATGCCTGTATCGCTCCGGGTGCGATCACAGACGGGCAGGACAACCCGGTCGACCCTCCGCACATCGGGAATCGGTTGTACGTTCGACCCACACAAGCTAGGGTTCCCGAGGTTGGACCCAATTCAAGGGGGAGTAGGATTCCGAGGTCGGGGGTTGCTGGTTCAAGGGGATCGGCATCTAGTCCACTGTCCGATTCCTTGCGTCGGTCGTCCACTCCCGCTGAGTCTCGGCGGGAACGGAACAGCGGTATGCTGAAGCACCGATCAAAGGACTTCAACTTCGATCATGAGGCGCTTCTCTTGATGGGGTATTTGGAGCGTAACCACGGAACCTTCCAGATTCTCCTGCTGATACACCAGGATGGTTCGGCGAGCACGTCCGAAATGCGGCGTAGGCTCAAGCCCGGCCAGGAAGCGATTGATAACGCGTTAAGCAGTCTAGTTGAGGCAGGTCTGGTTGGTTGCGAATCTGTAGGAACGTTTCCGTTCTCCAATACGTACCGGCTTACCGAATTGGGGAAGGCTCTTGTCGAGACGCCCCTCTCTTCCTGGCCCCTGATCTTGGCGACTCGAGGTTACAGGGTTCCTTCACGCAGACTGAGGGATCAGGCATAACCCGGCATGACCGAGAACGGGGAATCCCGTACGCCCCGTGCCGGGCTCCGCCGTATACTGGTCACCCGTTAACGGGCGCCCCGTATACGGGTGCCCCGTTGACGGACCGCCCGTATACGGGAAACAGAGGATAGGGACATCCTGCACCACGCCCCTAGCTCCTGTCAGCGCCGCAGGTGGGGAAACACCATGTTTCTAGCAAAAGGCAAGTCGAATGAAGTCGCCACGGTACGAAAGCACAGGGGTCGAAGGCACAACCGTCGAGCTCGCTCGTCGCTTGCTCTTGCGATCAGTCTACTAGTGATTCTGACAGCGTACTTCGCTTTGGCGGTACCGCCGGCTTCGGCATCCCCGACGCTTACACCGTGCCCGGGGCCGGGCGGGTACAAGGTCCCCAACTGCATTCATTTCGTGGCCAGTGTGCCCACAAACTCGACGAATTCAACGATCCTCTTCGAGCTTCCCAACATAGGAGCTTATGTAACTCTCGTCTGGGGCAACAGCACGAACTATGGGTTCTATGCATACGACAGAACTACGGGCCTAAAGATCCAGAACGTCCTTTACAGCAGCGGTCCGTGGTACGCGTCGTTTCTTGATTACCTTAAGCCGAGCACGACCTACTACTACAAGGTCACGGGGAATTACAGCGGCGAAACGATGGGAACTCTGACGGGTTCATGGAACACGGGATCGGATTCCATGAATACTCTCAGCGGAATCGTTGCGGATGTCAATGAAACCGCGCCTCCCTCCGGAATGTATGTTGAAGCCTCCTGTACGGTTACACCTTCTGAGTGGACCGATAACAACGTGTACGCCCTCTCGACGTCAACCGGGTACTACTCGATGTCTCTTCCTAGCCTTACTTCATTTACTGGAGGAGGGTTTAGTTGTACCCA
>Ga0326728_10008477_pt1 | contig 25519 bp, 18 predicted proteins | sample MB3enrmetagenome_FD_207602 | JGI IMG/M metagenome (GOLD analysis project Ga0326728, IMG submission 207602) | Lab enriched peat soil microbial communities from McLean, Ithaca, NY, United States - MB31MN | ecosystem: Environmental > Terrestrial > Soil > Wetlands > Peat | place: USA: New York... | reverse complement strand
GCCAACGCCGGCGGAGTTACGACGTCTTACTTCGAGTGGGTGCAGGACCGGCAGGGCTACTTCTGGAAGGAAGCGGTGGTGAACGAGCATCTGCGGGACATCATGGATACGGCGTTCGACGATGTTGTCCGGTACTCGGAAAAGCATGGGGTGAACAACCGGATCGCCGCGTATATGCTGGCAATCGACCGGGTGGCGTACACCATCCGCCAGCGCGGAATCTACGCCTAGACTGTTCTCCGGGGCTTCCTGCAGGAGGCCCCGCGAAGTTGAATCGCAGAAGAACGGGGCTTGATGCCTCTTAATATCTCGCGAGGAAATATGAATGATTCCCATAACAAACTGACTCTGTGCATGCTGGCTTTCTGTCTGATGCTGGCTTTCGCCATTTCTCCCGCTTTGGCGCCGGCTCAGGCGAGCGCGGCGGCTACGGCTGCGCCGAGCGCAACTCCAACGGCTGCGGCTGCGCCTAAGACGGCGGTGAAGGCCGGTGGCGCGGCTACCAGTCAAGAGATTGCCGCCGCTAAGGCCAGCGGTAAGGTCTGGGTCAATACCGAAAGTGGCGTCTATCACAAGGATGGGCGCTGGTATGGCAAGACCAAGGCGGGCAAGTTCATGACCGAAGCGGAAGCCAAGGCCGCTGGATATAAGGCAGCGCACCGGTAGTCGGAAAAGGTAACCATCGCACCGGACCTGGCGCCGCGCATGAGTCCGGCGGCACGGCTGATTTCACTCGGCACTACGTAACCTTCACCGGCGGCGCGTCTTCGCGTTGATGGCGGAGTTCAGCGGCAAAAACGCGTCGTTGTCCTCATGTTCGTTGCCTTGACCCCGGTTGTGGAGGATAATCTCATTACCGCAGCCGCGGCCTTGACTCAGTTATCGCGTGAATCTTCCCAACTACATCACGCTCACCCGGATCGCCGCGATTCCGCTGCTCATCTGGATCCTTTGCACGCCGCGCTTCGCGAGCGAGCAGAGCGGGGAGCGGGAAATTCTGGCTTCGGCGGTTTTCATCCTGGCGTCGATCACCGATGGCATCGACGGGTATCTGGCGCGCCGGCGCGGGCAGATCACGACCATGGGTATGCTGCTCGATCCGCTGGCCGATAAGCTGCTGATCGCGGCCGCCTTCATCGCGCTGGTGCAGTTCAATCCCGTGCTGGTGCCGGCCTGGATGGCGGTGGTCATCATTGGGCGCGAGTTTCTGGTGAGCGGACTGCGCTCGATTGCGGCTTCGGAAGGATTCACGATCCAGGCCAGCGAACTGGGCAAGTTCAAGATGCTGGTGCAGATTATTTCCGTGGTGGCCGTGATTCTGGCGCGGCGCTGGCACGAGTGGCCGGTGGTTGGCATTTACATTTTCCCGGTGTACTGGATCGCCTGGCTGGCCGTCTGGTTCATGGTCCTGCTTTCACTGGTTTCGGCGCTCGACTACTTTGTCGCTTTCTGGTCGCGGATCGACCGCAAATCGGAAAAGCGGCGGCGGCGGGCCTTCGTACTCTCCCGGCGGAGAAAACGCGATGCCCAAGTCGTTTGATAAGCCGTCAGCAGATCTGGCCGCGCGCGATGCGGCGCGGCTTCGATCAGGGGAATTTTCTCTCGAGCGTCCTCACGAACTATCTCTCGAACAACGCCGGACACTGCTCGGCATTGCGCGCCAGTCGATTCTTTGCTTTTTGGAAGGACGGCCTTTCCCGGACACACCCCCATCTCTTGCAGGATTGTCGGAGCCGCGAGGCGTTTTCACTACTCTTTATTTGACCAGCGATCTGCCGGGCGATCTCGAACCCGAAGCTCATCGCGAACTGCATCGCGTAGTTCGCCGCGAATTGCGGGGATGCGTTGGCTATGTCACGGCGATTGCGCCTTTGTATCGTGCCGTGGCCGAAACGGCCCGCGCGGCCGCTTTCGAAGATTCCCGGTTCTTGCCGGTAACGAAGGAAGAAATTCCTCGGCTCGAGGTTTCTCTGAGCGTGCTGTCCCCGCTGTTTGGGATTCATCCCGACGCAGTGGAAGTCGGACACCACGGACTGCTCATCTCCGACGGCGCTCGGCGCGGCCTGCTGTTGCCGCAGGTCCCCGTCGAACAGGGTTGGGACCGGGAAATTTTTCTGGCGCAAACCTGCCGCAAAGCGGGTCTGGAGCTGGATGCTTGGCGCAAGGACGCAACCATCGAGGCCTTCACGGCCGAGGTTTTTGGCGACAGCGAAGTTGAAGAAACCCGCTGAATACGGAGGTGTCAGGTGTCAGGAAGGATCGAAGTCCACGTTTTTCCTGACGCCTGAGACCTGACACTTTGCTTTTCGCTGTCTTACTGCTGTTCGTCCAGTTCCACGTTGTCGCCGACGTGCACATCTTCGAGCGCGAAGACGACCATAGCGGACGATGAGGTTGGAGTTACGCCCAGGACCACCACTTCTCCCACGGCACGCCGCGGCAGATCTCTGACATGAATGTTCGGCCCGGTGTCTTTTGTGAAGCGATTGGCCTCAAATGTCGGCGGGTGCGCTTGCGTGTCTTCCGCAATTTGGGCCTTAAAGGAGAGCGAATCCACAGGATTTTCCAAGTCGGCGGTGTAGGAACGCACCACGCGGAAATAGTCTCCCACCTTCACGCCCTGATTCGAGCCCATGTTCATATAAAGTTTCGCGCCCGTGCCGAGCACGGTGTCGAAGTCCTTGGCGAGCACGATCCGTCCGCTCAGATTTCCGTTGGCTGGAGCGAAGCGGTCGAAATGAGCGGGCTTGCGGAACATCACCGGCTGTTTTTCGACGAACGGCACGGCGAGGTCTCCTGGATTGATGGGATCGCAACTGAGCTCCACCTGGGCGATGGCGCTGTGGCTGCGCGTATCGACTACCCGTACCCTGCCAATTTCCCCGTAAGGGTGGCCCACGGCAGCCAGTAGTTTTTTTTGCCCCAGATAGGTTTCGTATTCGTTGACGTCCCGCATTTCGCGGATGATCGAATAGAGTTGACCGGCCTGGTAGCCACTCCCCGCAAGGTAAACCAGTTCGCCGTTCCCGAACTTGGTGGAGTGCGGCGACTGCAGGCCACCGTTGACGTAGTTGGCGTTGGGTACCGAGACCTTGGAGAGAAATCCGGCGCAGTAAAGGTCGGACGCGGTAGGCGTCTGGAAACGCACAGCGGGCACGTTGGCCGTCGTTTCGACGATACCGGACGCATCGGGCGTGGCTGGCGTCAGCGGCTGCTGGGCTAGAACCAGGGTCGCCGTCAGCATCACCGTCAATAGCAATAACAATCCTGTTTTCTGCATCTTACCTCCGACTTCCCACGGTTCCGGGGCTGTCCCGGCTATGTCTTTCGGAATACAAGGGTTACAGACGAAAAGTAACAAGCGCCTGGGGTGGGGTCAAGGTTACGAGGGTGTTGAGCCGGTGTGCTCCCAAAGTTTTTCCGAGGGTCGGGCTACCTTAATTGTTGCATCTGGGCGTATACCCCTGTAATATCGCGCCGACGTTGCAAACAAATGGCGTTGGCTATTTCTTCCACTATCGAGCCCCGACTCCTGCTTAGGCGCTTGCCTAGGGTCTGCCTGGCGTTGGGCGGCGACACGGCCGATGAGATGATGGATACGGCTGAGTCCTTGGCGCGGGACAACCCGTTCCTCGAGTTTCGTCTGGACTACCTAAAACAGCCCCAGTCCGCGCTTACGAAGATCCATCGTTTTCTTGAAACCCACCGCTACGTCACCGCCATCGGTACCTGCCGCCGCGCCGCCAGTGGCGGCAAGTTCAAAGGATCGGTGGCCGCGCAATTGGAAGTCCTCGGCAAGGCGCAGGCGGCGGGTTGTCAGATTGTCGATGTGGAAATCGAGAGCGCACTGCGAGCGAAGCCGGAAGCGATTGCACGCCTGCGCAGCTGCGCCGGATTGATGGTTTCGTTCCACGATTTCCGCGGCACGCGCCACCTCGAGGAGACGCTGGGGAAAATGCTGAAGGTCCCGGCCGACTTCTACAAAATCGTCGGCACCGCCACTACACTTTCCGACAACGTGGCCATGATGAAGTTTGTGCAGACCGAGAGCGACCGGCATCCGTTGATCGGATTGTGCATGGGAGAGCAAGGCATCATCAGCCGCGTGCTCGGCGTGCGCGCCGGCAGCGTGTTCACCTTTGGCGCGGTCAATGCCGATCTCAAGACCGCGTCCGGCCAGGTGAGCGCGGCGGACTTGCACGGGACCTACCGCATCGATCAAGTCGACGCCGCCACGCGCATTTATGGGGTCGCCGGCGATCCCATCGGACATTCGCTCTCGCCCGTGATCATGAATACGGCGCTGCGCCGCGAGAACGTGAACGCCGTTTATCTTCCTCTCCACGCCAAAACGCTCAAGGACCTCATCCACTGCGCGCGCGAGATACCGTTGCACGGCCTCAGCATCACCATGCCCTACAAGCAGGCCATCCTTCCCTATCTCGATAACACGGACACGCACACGGCGAAAATCGGCGCCTGCAATACGGTGGTCCGCGGACAGGACGGCAAGCTTTACGGGTTCAACACCGATATCGCCGGGATCGTTCGGCCGCTGGAGCAGCGGCTGGCCATCGAAGGCGCGAAAGTTCTCGTGCTGGGCGCGGGAGGCGCGGCGCGCGCCGCCGTGTTTGGGCTCAAGGAGCGCGGCGCGGAAGTCTGGATCTTGAATCGCACTTCGGTCAAGGCCCAGAAGCTGGCGCGTCAGGCCAAGGCGCATTCCATCCCGCGCGCCGGACTCCGCAAGATCGCCTTCGATGCGATCGTTAACGCCACTCCGGTGGGCATGGGGAACAAGCGGGAATGCCCGCTTCAGGACGACGAGATCCAGGCGCGCGTGGTCTTCGACATGGTGTACGACCCGGTCGAGACGCACCTGCTGCAGGTGGCGCGAGCCAAGGGAATCGCCGTCATTCCAGGAATTGAAATGTTTGTGCAACAAGCCGCCCGGCAGTTTGAAATCTGGACGGGAAAACCGGCTCCCGCCGGCGATATGCTGCACGCAGTAGTGGCCGCTCTGCAGGAGCGTGCCGCGGCCCAGAAGCAGCCGAAAGCCTGACTGAGATCGCCCGGCGCCATAATTCTTGCGGCAGCCAGCAGCTCCGCAAATCAAACAGGAGTAAGACAAATGAAAAACACACAACTCTCGCGTTTCACCCTAGCGCTGCTCACCGGATTGTTCTTTGTCGCCGGTGTGCCTCAGACCCTGGCTCAGCAAGCGAACAAAAAGGCCACCGATCTTGCCGGGAATAAGCCGGAGGCGTTCGGCTTCTCGTCCGAGCGACTTGAACGGCTCCATGCAGTGATGAAGCGGGAAGTGGACGAGAAGCAGCTTGCCGGCGTTGTAACAATTCTGGCGCGCCACGGCAAAGTGGTCGAGGAGAGGACATACGGCAAAAAGGACATCGCGAGCGGCGCTCCAATGACGAGGGACACGATCTTCCGCATCTTCTCCATGACCAAGCCAGTCACCGGCGTTGCCATGATGATCCTCTACGAAGAGGGCAAGTGGCACCCTTCAGATCCGGTCTCGAAGTACATCCCCGAGTTCGCCCATCTGAAAGTTTTCAAGGGCGTAGACCAGAGCGGCAAGATGATTCTGGAGGACCCTGTCCATCCCCCGACCATGAGCGAGCTGATGACTCACACCGCGGGCTTCACGTATGGGTTTTTCGGCAATACTCCGGTCGACAAAATGTATACGGAGCAGCAAGTGCTGGGATCTCAGTCCTTGCAAGGAATGATCGACAAGCTGGCGAAGACTCCACTGCTCTACCAGCCAGGAACTCGCTGGGTTTACAGCGTGGCGATGGATATCCAGGGTTATATCGTTGAGAAATTGTCGGGTCAGTCACTGCCCGATTTCATGCAGCAGCGCATTTTCGGACCTCTCGGTATGAAGGACACAGGTTTCTTCGTTCCCCAGGAAAAGCGGAACCGGTTTGCCATGCTCTATGAAGAAAACGAGAAAGGCGAACTAGTTGCGAACGGGGCGAGCAGCAGATCGGCCACCGACTATGCAACGCAGCCATCGATGCCCTCGGGTGGCGGCGGTATGGTCTCAACCGCGCAAGACTATCTGCGCTTCGCTCAGATGCTCCTGAATGGCGGCGAACTGGACGGCGTGCGCATCCTAGCCCCGGCTACAGTACAGCTTATGACCTCAAACCACCTTGTGCCCAGTCTCATGACAGGCGAGTTCTCGATCGGTCCAGTGATTATCCGACCCGGCTTGGGGTGGGGCTATGATTGCGCGGTTCTCTCGGACCCGCTGCAAGCCGACGACGTGGTTGGTCGAGGCACATTCTTCTGGATCGGAGCGGCGGACACCTGGTTCTGGGTTGATCCCACGAACGATGTGATTTTTGTTGGCATGACCCAGCGCATGCTCGGCCCCGGGTGGCCCAATGTGGAGGCGCTGAGCCAACCCCCGGTCTATCAGGCGCTCGTGAGGCCGCGGATGTGATCCATGCGGTCACCTTCGCTCTGCAGGAGCGCGCGGCCAAAGAAAAGCAGCGTAAGTCTTGAGTCTTTTCTAGCGCGGGGGCCGCAGCCAAGGGATGCAAGCGGAATTTTCGGCATGGCATCGGCCCGGCGATGCCGAGGGGTTGGCCCTTGCGCCGACCTGCCGTCGTCGCAAATTGAGATTTTCGGCGATGCAGTCTTCGCAACAAAGGTTGCAAATAACTCAGACCGGAAGTATTATGGCTTTGGATGCGGCATTTCGCGTCCATCTTGTCAAAAAAACCAAATTCCCTGGTATATACGCAGCCCTAGCACTCAATGAACGTCTAAAAGGGGCGCCCAAGGCCCCTATGCAATTCGGAGAGAATGCATGTCGTGGTACGCGTACTGCCTTACGGAACATCAGACCCTTGCTAACGGTGTTCGCGCCCGCCGCCCGTTTGTTTTAGATGGGATTCAGGGTGTGAACGGTTCTCCGGTCATGAGCTACCCGAGCGGAGAGTTCGCAATAATTGTCAGTGAATATGACCGAGCAACCTCCAAACTGGACGAAAAGTCGGTTCTGGAGCATGCCCGGGTTGTGAGCCAGAGCTTCCGAACCGCCACGGTCTTGCCGTTCCGATTCGGGACGATTTTCGACACTGAAGATGCCATCCGGCAGGCGGTTCGCTCCAATCGCCGCACTTTCTGCGAGAGCGTGGCGCGGCTTCGCGGCAAATCCGAAATGCGCATCAAGGTGGTAGTCCGCGACGGTACTCTCGGCGGCTGCTTGGAGGAGATCGTCTTGCCCGATACGGTTGGGCGCGACTACCTGATGAAGCTCCGCGAGAAGGCGTCGCGCGAGCGCGAACGCCAGACCAAAGCCCGCGCCCTTTCGGTGCAGGTACACAAGCTCTTCAACCCCCTAGAGGAAGAAGTTAGCTGCAAGAAGGTCGATGCCGACGGAATGTTGCTCGACATCGCTCACCTCATCGATACCAAGTCGATTGAAAAATATCAGAACCGTTACAGCACAGCCGCTAAACAACTCAAGAATTGCCAGCTCTTCGTGACCGGTCCGTGGCCGCCGTATCATTTCTTGCCTGGAAAGGTGCGCACGGTAGCGGGCGATAGCTAGCAATTTGCGGCGATTGTTCCAAAGCCCCCTTTCGAGGGGGCTTTGGTTTTTGTGCGTGACAGACTCCACCGGAATGAGACGCGGCCAGCCCCATTTTTACAGTAGAGTCATAGCCGCGCTCCCACCTTACTTTTTTCAAAAAAGTGCACCGTTGTGCATTCGGCGGCGCATGGTTTCGAGCACCGGTCATCCGTTCCGTGTCGAAGGGGTTCACTCTAACATATTGATTTTCAACACTTTTGCCAAAATGGGCCCCCACCTTCGCCCCGTTACCATTTTGGTTCCGCAAGTGCTTATTGCTATTGCATTAAAGAGGCCGCAACCTTTGGAACAACTTCACTCTCGATGTTCTCGGCATTCCACTCTGTTCGCTCCACTCCCCGGAGCGGCGTCCCATTGATATTCCTCTGATTCCCGCCACTTTGCCTCTTTGAAAAGGGTGGCCCCGAAAGGGGCCGCTTTTTTTGTTACTCTCAGTCCTGTACACTCGCGGTTTCCGATGAAATAAAAAAATGAACCCTAAAATAGTGAACGTCACAAGATCTGTTTCCCTGTGCATTCTTCTGGTGCTGGTTGTCCTGCTGGGGCAGAAGCCGCTGCATGCTCAAAAGAGTGCCAATGGCGTCGACGATCTGCTCCTCGCCACCATGGACAAGGAGCTGCATCGCGGCCAAAGCGAGCTGGCCAAGCAAGACCCCGCACCCTACTTCACCAGCTATAACGTGACCGACGGGGAATCGCTGGTAGTTTTCAGCGCGCAAGGCGCAATCCTCAACTCCACGCACGCACGCCATCGCGCCGCCGACGTCAGCATGCGCATCGGCGCCCCGGCCCTCGATAACACCCACGACAAGGAACGCTTTTCCGGCATTACTTCCGGCCAGCTTCCGCAGCGCGACGACCCCGACGCCATCGCCCGCGTGCTCTGGAAGTTGACCTACGAGCAATACCGCAAGGCGCGCCAGGCCTACACCAAAGTCAAGACCCAGACCGAGGTCCGCGCCAAGGACGAAGACGACTCGCCCGACTTCTCCGAGGAAAAGCCCTCGACTTATATCGAGAAAACTCCGTTGCCCGCGTTTCCCGAGCAGAAAGCCTGGGAAAAACTGGCGCGCCGCTATTCCGCTTCGTTTCGCCAGTACCCTCAGATAGAAGAGTCGATGGCCTTGCTCTTCGCCGAGAGGGACCACAGTTATTTGGTCTCGACCGAAGGCACGAAGGTGGTCACCTTCGACGCCGTCTTCCGCGTCGTGATTCAGGCCGAAACCCGCGCCGACGACGGCATGGAACTCATGCGCGTCGAGACCTTCCAATTTTCCGATCCCTCAAAAGTTCCTTCCGAAGCGGAAGTGGCCGCCAGCGTGAAAAAAATGGCAGCCGACTTGATCGCCTTACGCGCCGCTCCCCTCGCCGAGCCTTACAATGGTCCGGCATTGCTCTCGGGACGCGCCGCCGCAGTCTTCTTTCATGAAGTGCTTGGCCATCGCGTCGAAGGACAGCGCCAGCGCGGACGCGACGAAGGCCAGACCTTCACCAAAAAGGTCAACGAAAAAATTCTGCCCGACTTCCTCAGCGTCACCGACGATCCCACGCTGCAAACGCTCGCCGGCACGGAACTCTCGGGCTTCTATCGCTTCGACGACGAAGGCATTCCCGCCGCCCGCGTCGAAGTCGTCAAGGACGGCATTCTCAAAAATTTCCTCATGGGACGTTTGCCGGTGAAGAACTTCAACCACTCGAACGGCCACGGCCGCGCCCAGTCGGGGCTGATGCCCGTCGGACGCCAGGGCAACCTGATCGTCACTTCATCGAAGACAATTTCCGACGCCGCTCTGCGCGCCCGTTTCGTCGATGAAATCAAAAAGCAAGGCAAGCCCTACGGCCTCTACTTCGAAGATATCCAGGGCGGATTCACCCTGACCACGCGCGAGATGCCGCAAGCCTTTCAGGTGCTGCCCGTCATGGTGTGGCGCGTCTATGGCGATGGCCGTCCCGATGAACTCGTCCGCGGCGTCGATATCGTCGGCACCCCGCTCACCGTGCTCACCGAGATCGCCGCCACTGGAGACACCACCAGCGTCTTCAACGGAATTTGCGGTGCCGAATCCGGCAGCGTGCCCGTATCCGCCGCCGCTCCCGCCATGCTCTTTTCCGAGATCGAAGTGCAGAAACGAAAATACGGAGACACCCGTCCCCCCATCCTTCCGCCTCCACCCGGCGCTACGAACGATCAAGGAGGTGCGAAATGACACGACGCGTAACTTTGAACTCGATATCGGGTACCTCCATATCGGCTTTTGTGATTTGTCATCCTGAGCGAACTGGGGTCCCCAGCGCGCCCGTTTTTGGCGCGATGGGGTGGGGGAGAGAAGGACCTGCTGTTTGTTGGCGGTTGGCGAAGAGTTCTAATTCTTCAAAGCGATCAATGTCCGCCGTTCGCGCTTTAGCCATTGCTCTCTTCGCGCTCCTCATCTGCGCCTTCGCCACGCCCGCCCGCGCCGCCGACGCCACTTCCAGCGATCCCGTGCTCCGCGCCCTGCGCGAGGAGATGGACCGCTCCAAAACCCAGCTCAAAATGGACAACGTCGCCGCGCCCTACTACATCGAATACCGCGTCACCGAGATCGACCAGTTCGATGCCAGTGCCGTTTTCGGAGCTCTCCGCAACCAGCAGCGCAATCGCGGACGCCTGTTGCGCGTCGTCGTCCGCGTCGGCGACTACAAGCAAGACAGCTTCTACGGCATGGGTGAAGGCACTATCGATCTGGTCCCATCCGACGACGACGTCTTCGCCATCCGCCACCGCATCTGGCTCGCCACCGACCGCGCTTACAAGGCCGCTACCGAAGCCCTCTCCGCCAAGCAAGCCGAGCTCAAGCAGTTGAAGGTCGATCAACCTGTCGACGATTTCGCCAAGGCCCCGCCCCTCGTCGCCGTCGAGCCTCTCGCCCATTTCTCCTCAACTGACTTCACTGCTTACATTCATCTCCTCGAAGAATCCTCCGCCCTCTATCGCAGCGACAAAGAACTGGAGAGCTTCGAATCATCGCTGCGTTTCACTGTCGAAAACCGTTACTTCCTGAACTCCGAGGGCACCGTCGCACGCTCCGGTCACGCGCGCTATGTGCTCACCATCGCAGGCTCGACCCAAGCTTCGGACGGCATGTTGCTGCAGCGCTCGCATGCGGACCAGGGCAACGATCTCAAGGAACTCCCCAGCCGCGAAGAATTTCTCAAGACCACGGCGCGCATCCTCGAAACGCTGAAGTTGCTGCGCGACGCGCCCGTCGCCGAGGAGGAATATCGCGGCCCGGTTTTGTTTTCGAACGACGCCGCCGCTACCGTCGTCACCGAACTGGTCGAACCGAACGTTCTCGGCGATAAACCCAAGCTCGGCGAGAACGCCCGCACCACCGGCAAATGGGCCAGCAGCTACAAAGCCCGCGTGTTGCCCGATTTCATCAATGTTTTCGACGATCCGGCGCTTCCCACGATTTCCGGCCAGCCCTTGTTCGGCAATTATTCGGTCGATGACGAAGGCGTCAATGCCCAGCGCGTGTCGCTCATCGAAAAGGGGCAACTCGTTTCGTATCTGATCGGACGTCAGCCGATTCGCGATTTTCTGGCATCGAATGGTCACGGACGCGCCGCCGCCACCGCCGCGCCCGGGCCTCATCCCGGCAATCTGGTTTTGCAATCGACCGACCCTCTGCCCGATGCCGATCTCAAAGCCAAGTTGATCGAGCTGTGCAAGGGCCGCGACCTACCCTATGGACTCTACGTGGAGACCATGGGCCCCAAGCTCGAACCCCGGCTGCTCTACCGCATCTGGACCAAGGACGGGCATGAAGAACTGGTGCGTGGCGCCGTCTTCGAAGATCTCGACATCCGTTCGCTGCGCAGCGATCTCATCGCCGCCGGCGCCGCGCCCGTTGTCGAGAACCGCACCGAGCCCGTCTGGTTCAGCGTTGCCAGCCCCGCGCTTCTCTTCGACGAACTCCAGGTCAAGCGCTCGGAAGCCAGCAAGCAGAAGCTGCCCGAGTACCCCGCGCCCGCGCTTACTCTGGCCGCAAACCAACCGTGACAGGCCACGGGAAAATTCGGGAGTTGTGCCAAAAGATTTTGTAGAGATGGGGCTTGCCCGCTCGCGTAGGGGCGGACGCCCTCGTCCGCCCAGCCGAGCGCAAACTCGGCAGTTTCCTCTACACTGAAAACGAGAATTGTTCCCATGAGAATACTCAGCATGAAAACGCCGATCCTGATGGTCGCTGTCCTGTTCTCCGCCAGCTTCGCCGCTCTGTCGCAAACTCCGCCGTCCAAGCCGCAAGCGCCTCCGCCCGCTTTTTCCAAAGAACTAAGCGATCAGTTGCAGGCGGTGCGCGACGTCGCTCTCACCAGCGACTATGCCTGGCAACAGCTCGCGCACTTGACCGAAAACATCGGCCCTCGCCCCGCCGGATCGCCGCAAGCCCAGGCCGCCTCCGAATACGTGGCTGACGAGATGCGCAAACTCGGCCTCGAAGTTCACCTCGAGCCGGCGCAGGTCTCGCACTGGATTCGCGGCGAGGAAACGGCCCAACTCGTCGAATATTCCGGCCAGACGCCGGGAACGGCACAGCGCATCGTTCTCACCGCCATCAGCGGCAGTTCGGCGACTCCCGCCGAAGGCATCGCCGCGGAGGTCGTCGTCGTCCACAACTTCGCCGAACTCTCCGCGCTCGGGCGCGTAAAAGTTGCGGGCAAAATCGTTGTTTTCAACGTTCCTTACGACGAACGCAAAGCCCTCGCCGGCATGTCATTCGAGGCTTACGGCGAAGCCGTTGGCTATCGCGCGCGTGGCGCCAAGGCCGCCGCCGAACTGGGCGCCGCCGCCTCGCTCATCCGTTCCGTCGGCGGCGCCGACTATCGCCTGCCGCACACCGGCTACAGTGTTCCCGCCGGAATTCCCGCCGCCGCTCTGGCCGCCGAAGACGCCGAATTGATCGAGCACCTCGCCGCCCAGGGCCGCGTCCGCATGCACCTCACGCTCACTCCGCAAAACTTGCCTGAAGTGACCGGCTACAACGTGGTCGCCGACCTCAAGGGCAGCGAGCATCCCGAGCAGATTGTCATCGTTTCCGGCCACCTCGATTCCTGGGACCTGGGCCGCGGTGCGATTGACGACGGCGCGGGTGTGGTCGTCTCCATGGCTGCCGCCGAAGTTCTCCAGCGCCTGCACATTCGCCCGCGCCGCACTCTGCGCGTCATCGCTTGGATGGACGAAGAAAATGGCGGCGGCGGTAACAAGGCCTACGCCAAAGCGCACGCGGCGGAACTCGCCAACCACATCGCCGCCATCGAGAGCGACGCCGGCCCCGGCCATCCGCTTGGGTTTGTGTTGAAGATGCCGCCTGCCGCCATCGCCGCCTTGCGGCCGCTGCGCGACATTCTGCGCCCCATCGGCGCGACCGTTTTTCAATCCGCCGAATACAGTCCCGGCTCCGACATCGAGCCGCTGGTCGAAGGCGGCGTCCCCGGCATCGGCATCATGCCGGACGGTCGCAAATATTTCGACTATCACCACACCGCCGCCGACACGCTCGACAAAGTCGATCCGCAAGAACTGCGCGAAAACGCCGCCGCCATGGCCGTCATGGGATACGCGCTGGCCGCGATGCCCGATGCGCTGCCGCGATAGAGGTCGAACAGACTGCTGGAATACTCTCAGTATTGTCATCCTGAGCGAAGCGAAGGATCTGCTCGACCGCGTCACCGCTGCCACGCCGGTTTTGGGAAGGGCACGAGTTCACTCGTGCCGTTAATTCGCTGAAAATGTGTTCGCGCTTCAGCGCCTAAGGTGGGTTTTTTGTGCCTACGATGGCTTTATTTCGTACCCACTGAAGCCATGAACTCGAATTCGGTTTGAAACCGATCTCGTTTCTCCTGTAGTTTGGTGGTTGTGATTCTCGACGCCCTCCATCGCATCGCCGTTCACCATCAGTCGCTCGCTCGCGCAGAGGCGCACGCGGTGATGACCGAGGTCCTCACCGGACAATGCACGGACGCGCAAATTGCCGCGCTGCTCGTGGCCTTGCACATGAAGGGCGAGACCGTCGAAGAGATTGTCGGGTTCGCCGAAGCCATCCGCGCCGCCGCTGTCCCGCTCGAACTCCACGCCGATTCCGTGCTCGACCAGAGCGGCACCGAGCGCGACGCGCTCGTCGATACCTGCGGCACCGGCGGCGACGCCAGCGGCACCTTCAACATTTCGACGGCAACCGCCTTCGTCGCCGCTGGAGCCGGCGTCCGCGTCGCCAAACACGGCAATCGCAGCGTGACCTCGAAGTGCGGCTCCGCCGACGTGATGGAAGCCTTGGGCGTGAATATCCACTTGCCGCCCACGCGCATTGCCGCTTGTCTGGAAGAAGTGGGAATTGCGTTTCTTTTCGCTCCCGCCATGCATTCGGCGATGAAGCATGTGCAGACGGCCCGCCGCGAGTTGTGTCTGCGCACGGTTTTCAATCTGCTCGGCCCGTTGACCAACCCGGCTCGCGCCACTTGCCAAGTCGTCGGCGTCTATTCCGCGGACTTAGTCGAAAAACTTGCCGAAGCGCTCAGCATGTTAGGACTGCATCGCGCACTGGTAGTTCACGGCAGCGACGGCCTCGACGAAATCACCATCACCGGCCCCACCCGCATCGCCGAAGTGCGGAAGGGACAAGTGCACACTTACGAAGTCACGCCCGAGGAATTCGGTATGGAACGCGCCACGTTCGAGAACATTTCCGGAGGAGACGCCGCCTTCAACGCCACGCTGATCCGCGAAGTTTTAGAGGGGAAAAAATCCGCCCGCCGCGACGTAGTACTGCTAAACGCCGCTGCCGCCCTGGTAACCGCCGGACGCGCCGATCATCTCCGCGATGCGATCCCGCTGGCGGCAAAGGCGATCGATTCCGGCGCAGCCCTTGCAAAGTTGCAGGCGCTGATCGCCTTCACCGCAGCCCATTGATCAGGTAAGTCCTGTCATCCTGAGCGAAGGACCTATGCATTTTCCCGCGCCGAGCTCAACGCTCTACTCCACTTCCACCCGCTCCATATATTCCGCTACTTGCACATTCCATCCCAACTCTTTCTTCATGCAGTCGTGGAGTTGCGTCGCGGCCGCGGGTTCGCCGTGCACCAGATAAGTCACACCCGGCTTGTTCTTGAACGTCCGCAGCCACTCCAGCATTTCAGGCGGATCGGCGTGATCGCTGAACTGTTCGAGCGCCGCCACCTGCGAGCGGATGGGCACGAACTGGCCGAAGATTTTCACCTCGGGTGCTCCGTTCTTAATCGTCGCGCCGCGCGTACCAGGCGCTTGGAAGCCAATAAAAATCACAAGATTTTTCGGATCGGGCAGGCGCTGGGCGAGATGATGCAGGATGCGTCCGCCCGTGACCATTCCGCTCGATGAAACGATGATCGACGGATATTGGTTGTCGTTGATCTTCTTCGACTGCTCGGCGGTTTGCGCAAACGTGAAGCCGGGCCAATCGACCGGTGAGCCGTATTTCGCGATCAAATCGGCGGCCCGCGGCGTGTACTCTTCCGCGTGCTTCATAAAAATTTCCACCGCTTTAATGGCCATCGGGCTGTCGCAAAAAACCGGCAGGCGCGGAATCTGTCCCGTCTCCATTAGCCTTTTCAGGATGAAAAGAAATTTCTGCGTCCGCTCCACCGCGAACGCGGGAACGATCACGCTGCCGCCGCGCTCGGCGGTCTCGCGAATCAGACTGGCAAGTTGCGGAAGAGGATCGGTCGCGGGATGCTGCCGGTTGCCGTAAGTCGATTCCATGATCAGCACGTCGGCAGTCTCGTTTTCCTGCGGGCCGAGGTGCACTACCTTGCCGGGAGCGATCGCGCTGTCGCGCACACGGCCCAGGTCGCCGGTAAAGAGCAGGCGTCGACTCTGGCCGTTGGTTGCGAGCGTGATTTCCACCATGCAGGAGCCGAGAATGTGCGCGGCATGAACGAAGCGAAACGCCAGCTCGGGGTTAAGCTGAGTGGTTTCGCCGACCGCGACCGGCTTGAATCGCTTCAGGCAATCCTGCGCTTCTTCCAGCGTGTACAACGGCAGTGCGGGATCGTGCTTCGACACTTTCCTTTTGTTGTAGAACGCCGCGTCTTCTTCCTGCAGGTGTCCGGAGTCGGGCAACACGACGGAGCATAGATCGATGGTCGCCTGGGTGGCGTAGATCGGGCCGCGAAAGCCTTCTTTCACCAGGCGCGGAATCCAGCCGCAGTGGTCGAGATGCGCGTGTGTAAGAACAACCGCATCGATTTCACGCGCCGGCATTGGAGTGTCCTGCCAGTTACGCTCGCGCCATTCTTTCAGTCCCTGGAAAAGTCCGCAGTCGAGCAGCAGCTTAAATCCCGGTTTGCCGCTTGCATCGTTGATGGTGTCGATCAGGTGTTTCGAGCCAGTCACAGTCCCGGCAGCGCCGAGAAATTGTATGTAGGGCAAACGGTCTCCTCTCGTTACTCGTTACTCATTTGTTAACAAGAAAATGTACCACGGAGACACGGAGAAAATAGGAAATCGTGGATTGGCTTTGCTCTCGCAGTCGAATCTCTAAGCAATTGCTTTTCTCCATGTCTCCGTGGTGAATTATTTCTACGGCGCGGAAATCTTGAACACATTATTCGTCAGGTCGATTTCCGGAATACTCCCGTCGTTGACCACGATCTCACTCGCCGTGCCGGGCACCTCAACTCGCGTGGTCGCGGTGCTGTTGGCGTGCACTTCGATCCGTTTCGTGATTTCGCCGCCATTAAATACGGCCGTGAGCGGGACTTCCGCCCCGGCATTGCCCAGGTTTTCCAGCGTTACGGTAAACATTTGCGCGCCCTTTTCCGTCTTCCAAGGATGCACCGACTGCACGCGGAGATCCGGCAATCCACGGTCCCGATACACCCAGTCGTCGAAGAACCACGCCAAATCGCGCTGGGCGGCGGCTTCGATCAAACGCTCCACATACTTTGGGTCTCTATCCGTATTATCCTCGGCACGATACTTGCCAATGGCCTGCTTCAGCGCATCGTCGCCAATCATGTCGCGTAACATCCACCACACGTACGCAGCTTTGCTCCGATAGTAAGTTTCATCGAACGTGCCGGCCAGAGGTTGGCCAAGGTTCTTTGGTTCGACGATCTTCTGCCCAACGCTCTTCTGCAACGCGGCCGCCACTTCCTTTTCCGAATCGAGAAACGCTGCCCGGTGCAGCCCTAGTAAATCGAGCGCCGCCTGACGTCCGCCTTGCTCCTGGCGATACATCGCTTCGGCAAAGTGCGCCAAGCCCTCGTAAACCCAGGGCCGCGGCGAGGGCAATGCGGAATGGACAAGCTCGTGGACCAGGTTGATGCCCGCGAGTTTCGAGTCCTCCGCGGCCATCGACGCCATCAGCAACGTGCCGCTCTCAAACGGAGCGGAATTCGGATCGGCAAGATCGACGATAGCAATGGGCGCGGTCGGCTGTCCAAACCAACCACTTACGAATTTCATGGCGGGTTCGAGTGCGTTGGAATATGTAGCCGCGCCATCTTCGTGGCCCGCAAAACTAAACAGGTACAAAGGAGGCTTTGACTGGTTCTCGTTATAGTCAGCCATTGCGAGTGCCGGTGTAACTGAACCAAGGCGTTCGTATTCGCACACTGCCCCATGAGAGTGTGGACCGCCTCCGCGTGTATCGATGCTATAGCCGCTGCCGCTGCACAGTAAAATCGGCTTTGCATCCTCGATCCCCGCATTGCTGCTAAGCGAAAGCTTCATGCTGGCGTCCTGCTCCCTCTTCTTCCACCGATCCACAACTTCAAACAAGCTGTTCCCTTCGGAAAAATCCGCCGACTCCGTGGTAATCGGATACCACGCCACATATCCAGCGCCCCGCACCGCCGTGAAAGATCGGCCGATCTGGTCCCAGCTCGAATGCTTGGCGATATCCTCCGGCACTCCGATCCGAGTTAGCCGCGTCGTGTCCAGCGGGATGACGCCCTCGTAGCCGATTTCGAGCTCCACGGAATCCTTCGGCTTGATTTCCGCGGGCAGCGTTACGATGGCTTCGGAAAGGGCCCCGGTGTGGTCGATGTCCGAAGTGTAGGGTTGCGAAACGTATTGCACGGCCTTGCCGTCCACTCGGATCGAGCGCCAATTAAGAGAGGACGAGATTTGCAGGACGGCGATCTTCTGCGGCTGACCGGAGTCGTTGCGCAATGTGATTTTGCCGCGCGCGCCGAGCCTTTGCTGTTCGGGCTCCAGTGTAATCTGCAGATCGTATTTCGCAATGGTGAAGGCCTCGCGCTCCAGGGCAGCGGCGAACAAGCTTGAACCACAGAGGACACAGAGAACACAGAGTAACTTCATATTTTATTGGATGCAGCTTGCCGCCGTTGCCGCACAATCTCGTAGAGCACCACGCCCGCCGCCACCGATACATTCAGCGACGGCACTTTCCCCAGCATCGGAATCGATACCAGAAAATCGCAGTGTTTACGCACCAGATCGTGCACTCCCTTGCCTTCGGCGCCGAGCACAATGGCGCAGTGCATGTTGTAATCCACCGCGTCATAAATCTGCTCGCCGCGCTCGTCCAATCCGACGATCCACAGATTTTTCGCCTTCAATTCCTCAAGCGCGCGCGAAATGTTAGTGACTTTCGCGACCGGAAGATGTTCGCTCGCTCCCGCCGAAACCTTGGCTACCGCGCCCGTAACCGCGGCGGAGCGGCGTTCGGGAATGACCACGCCATCGGCCCCGGCAGCGTCGGCGGTGCGCAGGATCGCTCCCAGATTGTGCGGATCTTCGATGCCATCCAGCACCACAACCAGCGAATGCTCGCCCCGCCGCGAGGCCACCAGGTCGTCGAGATCGCTATATTGTTTTGCCGAAGTCGCGGCCACCAGTCCTTGATGCGCGGCGTTGCCGGCAATTTCGTCGAGTTCCATGCGCGACAAAACGCGCACTGGAACGCCGATCTTGCGGCACTCGTCAATCACCCGTTTCAGACGAATATCTTTCCGCTCCTTGGCGACACCGACCCACTCGAAGTTGCGCCCGCGCGACTTGAGGGCCTCCGTGACCGTATTGATTCCGTAAAGAATGTTCACGCCGACTAGTTTACAGTGTGAGGCAGACTGGCGGCTTCCCTGCCGCCGTCGCTATACTCACCATGAAGGACACGGCCATCGCCGCCGAAAATGCTGGCTGGATCGGCGGCGCTGCGCGGAACCCTATGCCTCTCTCCGTGGTCATCGTCGACGACGAACAACTGGCGCGCGAAGAACTCGCCTACCTGCTGAAAAACTTGGACGACGTGAATGTGGTCGCGCAGGGCAAGAACGGCCTGGAAGCGATCAGTCTGATCCGCGAACACAATCCAGACCTCGTATTTCTCGACGTGCAGATGCCGGGATTGGACGGGTTCGGCGTCATCAAGAAGCTGCTCGACCGCAAGGTCCCGCTGCCCAAGATCGTCTTCGCGACCGCCTTCGACCAGTACGCGGTAAAGGCGTTCGAGGTGAACGCGGTCGACTACCTCCTGAAACCATTCGATAAGAAGCGAGTGTCGCAGTCGATCGACAAGGCGCGCGCTAAGATTGAGGCGGGCGCCGGGCCGGAGGAGAAATTCGAGACCCTGGTGCGGATGCTGGAAGCGCAGAAGCCCTCGACAGCTAAGACCGCGAAGATCCTGATCAAGGCGGCGGGAAGACTCTTCCTCACCGATCCGAAGGACATCTGCTATGCGACCATCGAAGATGGTGTGATCACGGTGGCCACCAGCGGCCATGCGGGCATTGAAGGCCACTCCAACTGCCGGACGCTGGAAGAGCTTTTCGACAACCTCGATCCCAATTCGTTCTGGCGGGCGCACCGCTCCTTTCTGGTCAACATCCATCACATCCGCGAAGTCGTACCCTGGTTCAAAAGCTCTTACCAGTTGCGCATGGACGACAAGAAACAGACGGAGATTCCGGTTAGCCGCGCCCAGACGCGCCGCCTGCGGGAGCTGTTCAACCTGTAAAAACCATTGGTCGTTCGCTATTCGCTCTGCAAATAATTCTAGCGAACAGCGAACGACCAACAGCACTCTTAAAAAAAGGGCGGGCACGTAGACAGCTTGGCCCGCCCGGGGGAGGGATCCCTTAGGACGCAATAGCTTGCAAGGCAATCCGGTTGGGAATCACCAGCGTCGCACCCTCCAGCCGAATTAAATCCTTCCGTTTCATGTCGCTCAATAAGCGGGTCACGGTTTCTCGCGAAGATCCAATCATCTGGGCAATTTCTTCGTGGGTGAATTCCGTGGAGACGCGGAGCTCGCGGTTGCGGGGCTCGTCCGATACCCAGGAAAGCAAAAGGCGGGCGAGTTTTTCCGTGGAACTGCGGGCGAGCAGCAACTCGTGCACATCGTCGAACAAGGTCAAGACTTCGCGGCCGAGCATCGCGCCGCAGGCGAGCGCAGCATGGCTGTCGCTTTCGATGAGTTGCAGGAAGCTGTCGCGCTCGATGAATTTGATTTGGCAAAGCTCGATGGTGGTGACTGAAATCAGAGAGGGCCCCCCGGAAACAACCGCGCTCAACCCCAGCACCTGGCGGTCTCCGGCGATTTTCAGGATGATGGTCTTGCCGTCGCGGGCCGTGATCGAGAGTTTGGAACGTCCGGAACAGGCGATGTAGACGCCACGCGGAATTTGACCTTCCGTCAACAAAGTCGCGTTCGCGGGATACAGGGTCAAGTGGCCCATGGCGCTGAACTCGGTTAATAGAGGCTGAGGCAAATTGCAGAAGTCGCAGCTTCGCCTGAGGTCGCAACGGAGACAGTCGATCGGAATCGCGAAGCGCCGTTGCTCACCCATAACCGACTCCTTCCGTCCGGTTAAACTTGCCTGCGCATATTCCCCCGGAAAAGCGGGAACTTGCCATGGAGAAACAATGCACTCCAGCTGCCAGAACCACCCAGTGGGTTAAGTGGTTGTCGTTGCAATGCTTAGGCGGATTGGAACCGGCAGCGTACGAAAGAAGCTGCCAGAACGCTGTCCTAGCCGCCGGTAGTTCGGCAGTGGACAGTCTCGCGGCCTCGAATTCAAAGAATCCTTTAGTTCAGAAAATCTATGCGTGAGATTCCGAGACGCTGCATTTTGTATTGCAGAGTGGTGCGCTTGAGACCAAGGCGGGCCGCTGCGCCGTTCGCACCCGAGAGCGCGCCCCGGGTCTGACGCAGAATTTCGATGATATGTTCCCGCTCCTTGTCCCGCAGGGTGCCTTCGGACACCGACAACGGCCGCGAACTCTCCTCGTGCAATTCGGCGAGGGGCGGGCAAAGGCGGCCGCCTTCCGAGAGGATCACGGAGCGTTCGATAAAATTCTCCAGCTCGCGGATGTTGCCCGGCCACGGCCAACGCATCATGGCGTGGATCGCCTCATCGGGAATGGTGTCGATGCGCTTGTGCAGCCGCGCGGAACATTTTTCGACGAAATGGCGGATGAGCATGGGAATGTCCTCGCGCCGTTCGCGCAGGGACGGCAGATGCAGGGGAAATACATGCAAGCGATAGAACAAGTCGCTGCGGAATTCTTTTTCTTCCACCGCGCGCATCAGATCGCGATTGGTGGAGGCGATCAGGCGGACGTCCACATGGATGGTCTTGGTTCCGCCCAGGCGCTCGAACTCCTGGTCCTGCAAAACGCGCAGCAGCTTGGGCTGCAACTCCAATGGAATTTCTCCAATTTCGTCGAGCAATATTGTGCCCTTGTCGGCCAATTCCAGGCGGCCGGCCTTCTGGCTCACGGCCCCCGTGAAGGCCCCTTTTTCGTGGCCGAAGAGTTCGCTTTCGAGCAGCCCGGTGGGAATGGCGGCGCAGTTCAGCTTGATGAAGTTGCGGTCTTTGCGCCGGCTCATGCTGTGGATCAAGCGGGCGATGTGTTCCTTGCCCGTCCCGGTTTCGCCGGTGATGAGCACGGTGGAATCGGTATCGGCGACGATGGCGGCATAGTCCACCACGCGTTGCAAGGCCACGCTTTCGCCGACGATTTCGTCGGGCCGGCTCGCGCTCCGGATTTCGTGCTCCAAATAGCGTTTTTCCTGGGCGATGCGGTCCTTCAGTTCCGCGATCTCGTGATAGGCATGGGCATTCTGCAGCGCCGCCGCAATCTGGTTGGCGACTTGCTGCAGGTATTCCACCTCCGGCGGGCCGAACGCATTCTCCATTGTGCTGCTCGGACTCAGCGCTCCCCACACCCGATTGCCGGCGATCAGGGGCACACTGCAAACCGAACGTATCCCGCCCTCAACCATGGCATGAGCCAAGGGGTCACCCAGGTTCCGCAAATCGTCTGCCGTGAGGAAGGCAACGTTTCGCGTCTGGATGGCCTGCGTCGTGACCGATCGCTCCAGTGGTATCGTGCTTCCGTGGTTGACGTAAGCCTCCCATTCCAGAGCGTCACCATACCGATGTACGTTCTTGCCCTCCGCGTCCAGCAGCGTCAAGATGGCGCGGTCGTAGCGCGCAATGCTGCGCACGCTGGATAGTATGACCGGCAATAGCCGTTCCAACTCCAAACAGGAACTCAATTCCCGGCTGATGGCGACCAGGCTTTGCTGTTCCTCAAAGGCGCGGTAAGCCTTCTCCTTTTCCAAAGCCAGCGCTCCCATGAGCGCCACGCGCGAGAGGAATTCGACGTCCTCGCCATTCAGGGCTTCGGGAACGCTCTTGCCCAGGCCCAGCGCTCCAAAACGGCTGGTAGGCGTGCTCACGGGAAGGACGGTGTAGGAGCGGACGCCGTGATTGAGCAACTCGGGCACAAAGCTGGGAAAGCGCGGCTCGCGCTCGATGTCGGGAATGGCGATCGGCTCCTGATGTTTCCATGCCCAACCGCACGCCGCTTCGTCCACCGGGAAGGCGCTGAGTTCTCCACTTTCGCGGTTCTTTTTCCAATACTGGATGACCATGCAATTCCGCCGCGGGTCGTGGAGGGAAAGATTCAGCAATTCCCCTTCCGTCAGATCCAGCACCGGGGGAGCGAGTTCCTGGAATGCTTCGGGCAAGCTCTGGGCTCGCGCTACCACGTCTGTAATCTCAAGCAGCAGCCGATACCGGTCGCGCTCCGTCGGGAGATTCCTCGCAAGAGCAATTCCATTTTCCGACATACACTCACCTCCAATGCCGGTCGAGTGCAATCTGGTGGGCAGCCTATACCGAGCGGGGGACTCGGCTCCGTAGCTTTTCAAGCCGCGGGACTACAGCTCAACAGTGCGCTTTCCGCAGACGTTAGTTCCTTTACATGGAGCCAATCTCGTTCGCTGCGGTCGGGAAGCCACGCAGACTCTGCGACACCGTTTTCCGGGATTGGCTTCTTCCCGGAAAGAATATTCTTACTCCGTCTCCTGGTTACGGGCAAGAGGTTCCATAAAGAAGCTGTGGAAACCTCAAGTTAAGATTCCCCAAATGACACGCGGTTAATACTCTTACTCCGTGGAACAACAACATGCGGGAGGTGGATACTGTTTCTTGCCTTTGGCACCCTTGTTATCGAGAGCTTTCACCTAAGTAGGATTGCTGGATTCAGTTCCACCTCATGACTACAGCGGAGATATTAAATGACTCCTAGTTTTTCCCCCTGACTGCGGATTTTCTGTTACGAAAACCGGAATGACAGTGACGCGGCGCTCCGGAGCTGGTGCGGGCGGCGATGAGCGGCTGGATCGACACTGATCGAATTGTGCTGTAATCATGCGACTGTTTCTGTTCCGAAATCAGGAATGCAGTGGAATAACATGTTTTTCGCGCCATCGTAACCGGTGTTAGAATGTCCGGGCGGAGGTCGACGGCCATGCAACTGAATGGGGGACAGAAGCTTCGGGCGCTGCGTGAATCCCTCGGTTATCGTATGCGGGACGTGGAAGTGGCCAGCGATCAGATCGCGCGGAGATTTGAGAACGAAGAATTCTCCATACCCATCAGCCGCCTGTCTGACATCGAAATCAAGGGCATCGTCCCGAGTATTTTCCGGCTCTATTCGTTTGCCGCCATTTACCGGTGCGAATACCGGGAGTTGTTGTCCTTCTATGGCCTCGAACTTGACGGCATCGCAGCCGATCTGGGCGCTGGGAACGCGCCCAAGTCTCATCGGTTCGAAGCCTTGAAAAACGTCCAACAAGTGCGCATGCCGACCAAGCTCGATCCCGGATTCTCGCTCCAAAAAACGACGGACTTAGGACGCGCCATCCAGCAATGGGGCATCGTGCCCTTGTCTTACCTTTCGCTGCTTGCCGACGACCGCTACACATACGGGTATATTGGATCGGAAGATTTCACCATGTATCCCATTCTTCCGCCCGGCAGTTTCGTGCAAGTGGACGAAGCCAAAAGCAAGGTAGGGGATGGGGGATGGCGTTCGGAGTTCGAGCGCCCGATTTACTTCGTGGAAATGCGCGATGGATATACCTGTTGCTGGTGCTCCGTTAAGCGCGACACCATCGTCTTGCAACCTCATCCCCTGTCGCCCGTTCCGGTGCGGGTCCTTAGATATCCGCAGGAGGCCGAGGTCCTTGGGCAGGTTGTTGGGGTTGCTCTTCGCCTGGGGGATTGGCATCATCCCGACTCTCCACCAACGCTGAAAGTGCGCTCAACACTGACCTGAGATGGGCCAGGGCGGCGGGCGAGAGGGGTTTCGGATGGCATCCGGTCAGCGAAGCCAGAAACTCCCTTTCCGTTAGGTGCTCGTTCGAGCATGACGCCAGCAAATCGTTGAGTAGCGCACCCAAAGGTTTCTTCAAAACCTCGGAGAGTAATTCCCGATGCAACGCGCCCATGGCGCCCTGCGCGGCTTCGGCGCCATAGGCCTTCGCCAAACCCCAGTGCTCATACGTTCCTTTGCCATCGTGCAATCCACCTACGTAGGACAGTCTGCCCAACAACCCAGAGATAGCGTCCAGGGTGTTCGCTTCAAAGTCCTCGTGAGCGGATTTCAGTCTCATTTTTTTTACGATTCCAGAACAGACCCCGAATTTTATCTGACTGCATAAAATCCCGTCTAACGCGGGCAATATACCACGGTACGAACATTTCCACAAAGGAGAACTACCATGAGTCCTTGGCCTTGGTAATATCTCACAGACTCTTGATAAGTAGCAGTTCCAGGGACAGAGTTGCTTCCAATCCCGGTCGATGGTAATTCCGGGCGTGTCGGAAGTATTTGCTCCATCCTGGGCTGCACCATTTCGTTGTCAAACCAGGAAAGATTCGCGGCGAGTTTCTCAGTTGAAAAGGAGCAATGTCAGGGCTATAGTGCTCTGGGATGCTCCCAATGAATTGGTATAAGACGTTGTTGCTTTTCCTGTGGATCTCGCCGCATGTGCTTCTCGGCGTGCTTGCAGTCATTCTTTACAAGCGCCGCTTGTACCGGGAGTTCCCGTGCTTTTTCGCCGGTGCGCTTTATGAAATTGCTAGGTTCGTTTCGCTGTTCGTTTTGTATTGCATACCAGGCGCTGGGAATCAGTATGCGTATGTTTTTTCTATCACGTTGATCGTTACCGTCGCTCTGCGTTTCGGGATGATTGACGAGGTTGTTAAAGATTTGTTTCGGGAGTCGCAGATACTGAAGGTTACAGCGAGGCGATCGCTGCAATGCGTTGCGGCTTTGCTGCTTGTTATGGCTGTTCTGCTTGCTGTCTATGCGCCCGGGAACAATAGTGTCAGGTGGCATGCCGGTGTATCCGTCGTCAATCGCGGAGCGGCTATGGTTCAATGTGGTTTGCTCCTTTCCTTGTTGCTCTTTGCCCGCTTCCTGGGCCTGTCCTGGCGTCGCCCAGCATTCGGAATCGCGCTGGGTCTTGGGATACTGACCAGCGTCGATCTCGCCACTTCCGCTCTGCGCGCGGAATTCACCGGTGATAGAACAAGGGATTTCTTGAATTTTCTGAT
>Ga0326728_10008476_pt1 | contig 25521 bp, 11 predicted proteins | sample MB3enrmetagenome_FD_207602 | JGI IMG/M metagenome (GOLD analysis project Ga0326728, IMG submission 207602) | Lab enriched peat soil microbial communities from McLean, Ithaca, NY, United States - MB31MN | ecosystem: Environmental > Terrestrial > Soil > Wetlands > Peat | place: USA: New York... | reverse complement strand
CCAGGCCACCGCCGGCCAGCGCCAGGAGGGTGCTTTCGGTGAGAAGCTGCCGGACCATGCGCCCCCGGGTGGCGCCCAGCGCGAAGCGGATGGCCAACTCCTGGGTGCGAGCCGTGGAGCGCGCCAGCAGGAGATTGGCCACGTTCACGCAGGCGATGAGGAGAACAAAACCCACCGCCGCCAGCAGCACCAGCAAAAATGGCCGGATGTAGCCCACCACGTCCTGTTTAAGCGGAATCAACGTGATGCCCGTGCCTTTGTTGGCTTGGGGATACTCCTCGGCCAGGTGCCGCCCCAGCGCGTCCATGTCGGCGCGTGCCTGCTCAAACGTAACGCCGGGCTTCAGCCTTCCCACTGCGTCCATGCCCATGCCCGTTCGGCGGTCGCGAAATGTGGGGTCGTTCCATTGGCCGATGGGTGTGAACACATCGGTATGATGATGGAAATTGTCTCCGGTGTAATGAAAGTCGGCGGGAATCACGCCCACGATGGTGTACGCCGTGCCATTGAGCGTGAGCGCCTTTCCCAACGCCTCCGGTGAAGAGGCAAACTTGCGATTCCACAAGCCACTGCTAATCAACACCACCGGCGCCGCGCCCACCTGATCCTCCTGCGGAAGAAACACGCGCCCGATGACCGGTTTGACGCCCAGCAAGGGGAAGAAGGTCGCGGAGACCATTTCCCCCGGCAGGCGCTCGGGCTCGCCCATCCCCATCAGATTGAAGTCATCCCCCCGATAAGCCGCCAAGGCGGAAAACGAATGGTTGTCACGCACCCAATCCAGAAAATTGGGATAAGCGATGGACGCCCGGGTGAAGTTGGCTTCGCGCGAGTAAAGCGCCACCAACCGCTCCGGCTCCGGGTAGCGCAGCGGATTGAGCAGCACCCCGTTCACCACGGAGAAAATCGCCGTGTTCGCGCCGATGCCCAGCGCCAGAGTCAGTACCGCCACCACCGTGAAGCTGGGATTTTTCGCCAGCATGCGCAGGCCGTAACGGAGGTCCCGGAGTAATGTGCTCATCGATTACCTCTCATCGGTTCATCGGGTCATCGGATCATCGGGTCATTGGTTCATCGAATCATTGAGCCATTGAAAACCGAACCTGGAATCTGGAATTTGGTAACTGGAAACCGGACGGCCGACTCGCGAGTTTCGATTTTCGAGTTTCCAATTTCGCCTTTCAATGGCTCAATGACTCGATGATTCGATGACCCGATGGCTCGATGACCCGATCTCTTCACTCATACCTCAGCGCCACCATGGGATCCACTTTCGTCGCCCGGCGGGCGGGGATGTAACTGGCCACTAGCGCCACGCTGCCCAGCAGCAGCGACGCCACCCCAAACGTCAGCGGATCCGTGGGTTGGACGGTATACAGCAGGCTGGCGAGAAAGTGAGTCAATACCAATGCGCCGGCGATTCCGAGGCCGACGCCCATCAAAGTCAGCCTCAGGCTGTGTCCAACCACGAGTTTCAGAATTTCCCGCCGCTCCGCCCCCAGCGCCATGCGAATTCCCATCTCATGCGTGCGATGCGCGACGGAGTACGAAATCACGCCGTAAACGCCGATCACCGCCAGCACCAGTGCCAGTCCGCTGAACAGTCCCAACAGAATGAGCGTCACTCTTTGCGCGGCCACCGAATCGCTCACCAGTTGCTCCATCGTCGCAATACCGAAAATCGGCTGGTCCTTGTCGATCGAGGCCACCGCCCCGCGGATTTCCGAAGTCAGGCTCGCCGGATTGATGGCGGAACGCACGAGCAAGTTCATTTCACTATCCGGGCTCTGGCGATGGGGTAGGTACACCTCCAGCCGCGAAGGATTGGCCAACCCATAGAGTTTGGTGTCGCCTGTCACCCCCACCACGGTGATCCACTTCGGCGGATTGTCCGTCTCCGGACGCCCGAACATAAACCGCTTGCCCAGAGGATCATCGTTCGGCCAGTACTCACGCGCCATTCGCGCATTGACCAGTCCCACCCGGGCGGTCTTTTCGTTGTCGTCATCGGTGAAATCGCGTCCGCGCAGCAACGGAACTCCAAGCGTGCGGAGGTAGCCGGGGCTCACCAGATGATAATCGGGATGGGGGAAACTCCCGGGCTTGGGCATAGTCATTCCCTCAATCGTAATGTCGGCGCGACTGTGATTGTCAGTGAGTGGAACCACCGTTCCCACCGCCGCCCTTTCCACGCCCGGCAGCGCTTGCACGCGGTTAAGCAGTTGCTGCCAGAAATTCAAGATGGCCGGATCCTTGGAGTACTGCTGGGTACGCAAATTCAATTCCATGGTCAGCACGCGTTCCGGACGGAAGCCGGGATTCACCTCCAGCAAGCGGTGCAGACTCTTCAGCATCAAGCCGGCGCTCACCAGGAGAACGAGCGCGAGGGAAATCTCCGCGATGGCGAGCGCGCCACGCAAGCGATTTTGCGCCGCGCCGGCGCTGGCAGTTCGCGAGTTCTCCTTCAGCTCCGCTTGCACATCGGTCTTCATCGAATGGGCGGCGGGAGCCAGTCCAAAAATCAGCGCCGTCAGTGCCGCCGCGGCCGCCGCAAAAAGTAGCACGGCGCCACTTAAATGCACGCTTTGTCCCATGAGCATGTCAGGCGGAATTAACCGGGTCATCACGCGCGTTCCGGCCATGGCCAGCCCCACACCCAGAATCCCCCCGAGGCAAGCCAAAACCAGGCTCTCGGTCAGCATTTGCCGGATAATGCGGCCGCGGCTGGCGCCAAAGGCGATGCGCAGGGCGATTTCCCTGGTTCGCGCCGCGCCCTGGGCCAGAAACAGGTTCGCCACGTTGACGCACGCAATCAACAGCACAAAAATGACCGCGCCAAAGAGCACGAGAATCGCCGGTCGCGTGTCGCTCACGAACGCATCGCGAAGCGATTGCAGGGAAACTCCACACTGGTCGTTCGTCACCGGGTATTCCTTCGCCAGGCGCGCCGCGATGCCTTCCATCTCCGTGCGCGCTTGCGAAAGCGTAACGCCCGGCGCGAGCCTCCCCAGCACCACCATATCGCCGCGGTCGCCACGCTCGGCAGTTTCGCGGTTGTTGGTGGCCCACACGCCAATCGGCTCCAGCAGATCGATCTTATCGAGCGAGCGGAAATCCGGCGGGAGCACACCGATGATCGTAAAGCTGCGCCCATCCAGCGCAATCGTTCGCCCCAGGGCGTTCGGATCGCCGCCCAGATGCGATTGCCAAAGGGCGTAGCTCAGCATCACGACAGGGGCAGTGCCGGGTTTCTCCTCCGAGGCATCAAAATCACGCCCCAGGAGCGGCCGCACTCCCTCCATGGAAAGAAAATTCGGCGACACCGCGTCGCCGCTAATAGCTTCCGGCTGGCTGACCGCGGAGAGATTGAACCCCACGTCGTATACCGCGGCCATTTGCGAAAACTTCTGGCTTTGCTGCCGCCAGTCCAGGAAATTCGGATAGGAAACGGAAACCTTCCCCACCTTCGGCGTTGTCTCGTTCATGACCACCAGCGACGCGGGATCCCGATAGGGGAGGGGGCGCAAGAGCACCTCATAGACCACCGAAAAGATTGCGGTGGTGGCCCCGATGCCCAGCGCCAGCGTCAGCACCGCCACCACCGTGAAGCCGGGATTTTTCGCCAGCATGCGCAGGCCGTATCGGAGGTCCTGGAGTAATGTGCTCATCGTTTACCTCATATCGGGTCATCGGGCCATCGGGTCATCGGCTCATCGGTTCATTGGATCATCGGGCCATCGGGTCATCGAAGATCGAAATTCGAAACTCGAAATTGGAAACTCGAGGGCTGGCTCGCAAATTCCGGTTTTCGAGTTTTGAATTCCGTTTGCAAGCATCTAATCATTCCATCGCTAAATCACTCAATGGCCAAATGACTCGATGACCAAATGACCCGATGGCCCGATGACCCGATTCCCTCATTCATACCTCAGCGCCACCATGGGATCCACCTTGGTGGCCCGCCGCGCTGGGATGTAGCTGGCAAGCAGGACGGCGCCGCCCAGCAACAGAGAAACTCCAACAAAGGTGGGCGGATCCGTGGGGCGGACGCCGTAGAGCAGGCTGGACATCACGCGCGTTAAGGCCAGCGCGCCGGCCAGCCCGATCCCCACGCCGATGAGCATCAACATCGTGCCCTGGCCGAGCACCAGCTTGAGAACATCCTGGGGTTTCGCTCCCAGCGCCATGCGCAGGCCGATTTCGCGTGTGCGCTGAGCGGCACTGTAAGCGACCACGCCGTAGATTCCGATCATGGCCAGCAGCAGTGCCACGCCGGCGAATCCGGCAAGCAGCAGGGCTGCCAGGCGCTGGGGCGCCATGCCGGTTGCCAACGCTTCTTGCAAGGTCCGGATCTGGAACACGGGCTGATCCGCGTCCACGTTGTGCACCACGTTCACGACTTCCGTAACCAGCGCCCGAGGATCGCCGTCGGTGCGTACGGCCAGTGACGCCGCAGGGCGGGCATATTGCTCGAAAGGCTGATAAACCTGGGCAATTTCGCCGCGCCCCAGAAAAGCGAGCACCGGCCGCTTGACGACGCCCACGACTCCCACGACCTCAAGCCAGGGCTTTTTGGCGCCCAGCTTGATTCGCTGACCGATTGGATCCTGGTTAGGCCAGAATCGCTTGGCGGTCCATTCATCCACGATGGCCACCAGCGCGCCGCCGTGCTGATCGGAGTCGGAAAAGTACCGTCCGCGAATCAGAGGTATCCGCATGGCGCGAAAGTAATCCGGCGTGGTCTCATCGTAAAGTGCCAGCGGCAGGTCACTGGGTTTTGGCTCCGGGCGATCGGCAAAGTACAATCCGGAACCGTGAATATTGTCGCTGGCGGGCAATTCATCACACGCTCCGGCCAGGCGCACGCCCGGCAAGGCGCGGACGCGGCGGAGCACCTCCGCAAAGAAGGCTGCCTGCTTTTCCTGTGTGGCATATTGACGGTCGGCCAGCGCCACGTTCATGGTCATGACGCCGTGGGGATCGTAGCCAGGATAGGCAGCGCGCATCCGCAAGAAGGTCTGCAACATTAAGCCGGCGCCGATCAGCAGCACCATGGTCAAGGCCACCTCCGCCACCACCAGGGCGCTGCGCATTCGCTGGCGCGGGCCAACTTGTGAACGCGAGGCGGCCTTTAGCGTGTCGTTGAGATTCGTTTTTCTCGCTTGCCAAGCGGGGGCGATACCGAACAACAGGCCGGTGGCCACGGAAAGTATAAGGCTGAAGACCAGCACGCCGCCGTTGAGGGTGACTCGCGAGGGATCGGGCATGCTATCGAGACCGAAGGAACCCACTAGATCGATTCCCAAGCGCGCGGGCAACAATCCCAGGGCGCCGCCCGCCAGAGAGAGCAGCAGGCTTTCGGTGAGGAGCTGCCGCCCCAGGCGTCCCCGGGTGGCCCCCAAGGCGGCGCGAATGGCCATCTCCTTTTGCCGGCCCGCACTTCGCGCCATGAGCAAGCTCGCCACGTTGGCGCAGGCAATCAACAAAACGAATCCCACCACCCCCAAAAGGAGCAACAGCAGCGGCTGGACATCCTCCACCACCGCTTGCTGGAAGGGCTGGAGCTCCACCGTGTCTCCGGAGTCTTCTTTCGGATATTGCCGGGCCAGGCGAAGGCCCAAGTCCGCCATCCGCTGCCGCGCCGCGGCCAGGCTGACGCCGGGCGCGAGCCTTCCCAAAGCTCCCCAGGAGCGCGTTCCGCGGTCGTTGGCCACGGATGGTTCCGGCACCAGCGGCACATAGAGCTGCTCCTGACTGAATTGTGGATAGGACCGGGGAAGCACGCCGATGATCGTGTAGGGGCTGCCATCGAGCACCGTACTCTTGCCGACGATGCCCGGGTCGGCGGCAAAGTGCGAGCGCCAGAGCGCGTCGGACAGTACAACCACGTGCTCCTGCCCGGGTTGCGCGTCGGAATCCTGGAGAACACGTCCCAAGTGCGCCTGCGCGCGAAACGCGGAAAACAAATCCGGCGTGGCCGCAACCCCCAGAACGCGGTCGGTTCGATCGCCCACCCGTAAATTGAATCCGGTATCGGTAAAGCCCGCCAACCTCTCGAAGACACCGCTTTGCTTCCAATCCATGTAGTCCGGAACCGAGACGGGAAAGTGGTGCCAGTCGCGCGCCGGATTGTTTGTCCAGACCATCACCAAACGCTCCGGCTCGGGGAACGGAGCGGCATGAAGCAGGGCGGCATCCACCAAGCTGAAGATCGACGTGTTCGCGCCGATGCCCAGCGCCAAGGTCAGCACCGCCACCACCGTAAAGCCGGGATCCTTCGCCAGCATGCGCAGGCCGTATCGCAAGTCTTGGAGCAGTGCGCTCATCGAATACCTCTCATCGGGTCATCGGGCCATCGGGCCATTGAGTCATTGGTTCATCGAATCATCGGGTCATTGAAAACCGAAACTCGAAATTCGTCGGGCCGCTCGTAGGTTGCTCTTCGATTTTCGAGTCTCGTTTGCAAGCATCCCATCACTCAATCGCAAAACCGCTTAATCACTCAATGGCCAAATGACCGGATGGCTCGATGGCCCGATTTCTTCACTCATACCTCAGCGCCACCATGGGATCCACCTTGGCCGCCCGGCGGGCCGGGACGAGGCAGGCCACCAGCGCGACCACAGTCATCAGGAGCGCTGCCAGAATATAGGTCACGAGATCGGTGGCGCGCACGGCGTAAAGAATGCTGGTGAGGTAACGGGAAAGGGCCCAGGCCCCTAGCAGTCCCACGGTGACGCCGGTGATGACCAGCAGCAATCCTTCCCTCAGCACCATGCCCAGCACATTGCGGACTTCGGCGCCGAACGCCATGCGGATGCCAATTTCCCGCGTGCGCTGCGACACGGAGTAAGACACCACCCCGTAGATGCCCACCGAGGCGAGCACCAGCGCCATGGCGGCAAACAACCCCAGCAGCAGGGCCACAAAGCGCTTCTCGCGCGAAGAGTTGGAGACCATTTCCGACAGCGTCTGAACGCTGTACCACGGCAAGTCCTTATCCAGGTCATTCAGAGCTTTGCGGATGGCGGGCGCCTGCGCTTGCGGGTCATTGGCGGTACGCACCACCAGGACTAATTCGGAGAATGTACTCTGCGACTCGGGATAATACGCTTCGGGAATCGCGGGCTCGGCCAAACCGAATTCCCGGACGTCGCCGACGACGCCAATGACGGTGACCCACTTGGCTTCAGGGTCGTTGTGCTTAAACCGCTTTCCCACGGCGTCCTGATGGGGCCAGAAGCGGCGCGCCATGGTCTCGTTGATGACGGCGACGAGGGGCTCTTCCTTCGTATCGGTTTCGGCGAAGTCACGTCCGCCGAGCAGCGGAATACGCATGGTCCGGAAGTAGTTGGGGGTGACGGTACAGGACTCCACCAGGGGACTTGACCAAATGTCTTTGGGCGCCGCCTGGCCTTCGATGACCACCGTGCCGTTGCTGCCCCCGTTCAGGGGCAACTCCGAGGCGGCGCCGGCGGAGACCACTCCCGGCAAAGCCTGCACGCGTTCGATCAGGTTCCGGAAGAACGCCTGCTGCTGAGGTTCCTTCGGGTAGCGCGAGTCGGGCAGTGAGACGCGCCCCGCCACCACCTGGCGTGGATCAAAGCCGGGCTGGACGCCCAGCAAGCGCACCAGGCTCCGAGTGGCCAGCCCCGCGCCCACCAGCATGACCAGGGCAATGGCGATTTCGCCGGCCGTCAGCAGCCCGCGCGCCAGTCCGTGCGACGCCGCCACGGCGGAAGCGCTCTCCTTGAGCATTTGGCTGAAGCTCACGCGGGTCGCCTGCACCGCGGGAATCAGCCCGGCGAGCGTCCCGGTGACGAAGGCAATGAGGAAAGTAAAACCAAACACGCGGGAGTCAAGGTGCACGGAAATCATCGGGGGGATGTAACCGGTGGGCGCCGCGAGCAGCAGCAGGCGCAGCGCGTACGTTCCCACCACCAAGCCCGCGACCCCGCCAAGGAGAAACAGCAGCACGCTCTCCGTGAGCAGTTGGCGCACCAGCCGACCCACCCCGGAGCCGACGGCGAAGCGAATGGCCATCTCCCGCTGGCGGACCACGGATTTGGTGAGGAGCAGGTTGGCGACATTCACGCAGGCGATCAGCAGCAGGAATCCCACCGCGGCGAAAAGCACCCACAGCACTTCACTGACATCGCCGGTAAGCTGCTGGTGCAAGCTCTTGACCCGCGCGATCACCCCCGTGTTGCTGTGCGGATACTGCTGGGCGAGCCGCGTGGAGATGGTCTCCATCTCGGCGGCGGCTTGTTTGAGTGTGACGCCCCGCTTCATGCGCGCCAGCACCCAGAACCAATGGTTCCCGCGATCGGTTTTCCATTTCGGCGCGTCCATGGTTATGGGATCCCAGAATTGCGGATTGCGCGACCAGACGGTGGGAAATCTCAAATCGCTAGGCATGACACCCGCCACGTTGTAGGCCTCGCCATCCAGGGTGATTTTGCTGCCCACGATGTCCTTGCGTCCGCCGAAGGCGCTCTGCCACAGTCCATAACTCAGGAGGACCACGTGATTGTGGCCAGTGGGGCCCTCGTCCGGCGAAAAAGTCCGGCCGAGCAGCGGCTGCACGCCGAGAAGCTCAAACGTGTTGGGTGAAATCGACAGGCCACGCAGTTGCAGCGGCTCGCCGAAGCCGGTGAGCGTGCCGGTTTCAATGGTTACGGCGGCTATACCTTCGAAGACGTGGTTCTGCGCCTGCCAGTCCTGAAAATCCGGGCCGGTGTCAGGGAACAGTTCGCCCGGCGCGCTGGGCTCGGTCACCCAGATGACCGCCAGACGATCCGGGTCGGCATAAGGCAACGGCTTCAGCAAAACCGCATTCACCACGCTAAAGATGGCGGTGTTGGCCCCAATACCGAGGGCGAGCGTCAGAATAGCCACGGCCGTGAAGCCGGGGTTCTTCGCCAGCATGCGCAGGCCAAAACGGAGGTCCTGAAGAAGAGTAGTCATAGCAAGGTCCCTCTTGAATTACGTCATTGCCGATTGACGATTGTCGATTGCCGATTGACGGCGGACGATTCCTTTGCTTCCCCCAGTCTGCATCCCTGGCTTGCAGGTTCCAATCGACAATCGGCAATCGAAAATCGCCAATCAGAAACCAGCCCTCGTAAATCACCCTATCGTCGGAATCTGCTTCCGGCGTTCTATCCAGGCTTCCGCCCTGAAGATGCGCGGGCTCACCTCGATGAGGCGGGGAAGCATTTTGTAAACCGTTACCGCCGTCCACTTTGATCCGTCGCGGGTGCGAAATCCCTGTTGGTTCAGGGCGTCCGCCATGTTGGATAACGAGCGGTCCTGGACAATCAACTCGAGGATGAGCGTGAGAGCGTTCATTTCGGACGGATTTTCCTCCAGATGTGCGCAGTCGCTTGCCACCCGGGAGCCAAAGGGAACCTCCTCGCCTCTTCGACCACCTTCCGGTTCTATTCCCTCGCCTTGGCGCTCCCACTCCACCGCCACCAGCGCCCAACCGGCGTCGGTTCTCTGTTTCACATACTCAGGATCCAGTGGGCCCGTCACCATCTCGCGCCTGCGTTCCACTTTTGACATAAGCCCTCCTTCACAACTGATCTGCAATCCTAAGTCCCTACTCGTATCTGAGCGCCTCCATGGGGTCGACCTTGGTCGCCCGGCGGGCGGGGAGGTAGCAGGCCAGGAGGGCGAGGCCGAATAATCCCAACGCTACCGCCATGAACGTGGCCGGATCGGTCGGCTGCACCTGGAAAAGCAGGCTGCTCATGAAATGGGCCAAGGCCAGGGCCGCAACGCTTCCGATGGCCAGCCCGACGCCCGCCCGGAAGAGTCCCTGCGCCAGGACGGACCGCAGCACCTCGCCCTGCCGGGCCCCCAAAGCCATGCGAATGCCGAACTCGCGGCTCCGTTGCGCGACCGAGTAAGCCATCACGCCATAAATCCCCACTCCCGCCAGAACCAGCGCCAGGGCAGCAAAGACCGCGAGCAAAGTCATCAGGAACTGTCGGGGGGCGGCGGGCTCTCCGGCAATTTGATCGAGGGGGCGGACATCCGCAATGGGGACGGTCTTATCGAGCCCTGTGACCTCCCGCCGGATTGCCTGGGCAATTGCCAGGGGCTCTCCCGCCGTTCGCACCACCAGATGCCGCGGATTGAGCACCCAAGCGTATTGTGTGTACGGGATGTACAGTTCCGGTCCAAACCTCGCGTCCGGGCCCTCCGTCCGAACGTTCCCCGCCACGCCCACCACCATAAGCCACGGCCGGTTGGGATCGGTTCCGATCCTCAGCCGCTTCCCCAAAGGATTCTGCCCCGGCCAATACCGGCGCACAAGTTCCTCATTCACAATCACCACCCGGAGCGAGTCCTGAGTATCGGCGTCGCTAAAGGCCCGTCCCTGCCGCAGAGGAATGCCCATGGTTTGGAAGTAGTGGGGAGCGACAACGAGGTAATTGGCAGCCGGCGTTTCTCCCGGCCGGGGATGGGGGTTCTCCTCGATGACGAAACCCCACCCCGCCCAACCTTCGATGGGCAGGCCGCGCGAGACGCTGGCGCACACGACCCCGGGCAAAGCCTCCACGCGCCCCAGAAGTAGTTCGAAGAACCTCGCCTGATTACCCTGGTTCTGGTACTGCGGCCCGCGTAAGGGAATGCGCAGGGTCAGCGCGTTATGCGGGTTGAACCCTAGGTTGAAATGCGTCATGTGCACGAGGGTCCTGATCATCAACCCCGCGCCGATCACCAGCACAAACGCCAGGGCAAATTCCGCAGCCACCAGGAACCCGCGCAGCCGATGGCCGCGCCCACTCTCCGTGGAGCATTGGCCGCTCCCCTTGAGCGAATCGGTCAAATCCGGCCTGGACATTCCCCAGGCAGGAAACAGGCCGAAAACAAACCCCGTGGCGATGGTGAGCAGTAACGCAAAGCCCAGCACTCCGCTGTTGAGCGCGGCGGCATCAAGGCCCGGAGCGATCATGAATAGGATGGAGGGAGACAGCGCCACGAGAGCCTTTGTGCCCCCCGCCGCAATCAATACTCCCAAGCCTCCACCGCAGAGCGCCAGCAGGACACTCTCCGTAAGAAGCTGGCGAAGCATCCGCGCGGAGCTGGCGCCCAGTGCCGAACGCACGGCGATTTCTTTCGAGCGGCTGGCCGCGCGCGCCAGCAGCAGGTTGGCAAGGTTTACGCAGGCGATCAGCAGCACGAAGGCCACCGCCGCCACCAGCACCCACAACATCGGGCGGGCAAGCCCCACGATCTGGTCGTGCATGCCGACCACGGCAACGCTCCATCCTTTGTTCTCCGGGTCCTGAAGTTCGATACGGCGGGCGATGGTGTCCATTTCCACTTGGGCTTGTTTCAAGGTCACGCCCGGCTTGAGTCGCGCCAGTGCCAGGTAAGCGTGGTCGGTGCGCCCTTGTGGCCGCATATCCAATCCGGGCACCCACACTTGGCCGTGCACGTCGAAGAAAGTAGTGTAGGCATCAGTGAAGTCGGGCGGCATGATTCCCACCACCGTGTGGCTGTGCCCATCCAGGGAAATCTGGCGGCCAATGACGCTGGCGTCGCCGCCGAAGTATCGCTGCCATAAACCATAGCTGATGATGGCCACGGGTGGGGCGGAGGGCTCGTCGTCGGCAGGGACGAATCCGCGGCCGTGCATCGGCGCAACGCCCAGAAGCGCGAAGAGATTGGCGGTGACGCGCTCACCGCCAATCTCCAGGGGCTCGCCCACGCCGCCGGTCAAATTGAAGGTAGTGGGGTCAACTGCCGCCATGTCGCTGAAAACCGTATTCTGCTTCCGCCAGTCGTCGAAGTTTGCGGCGGAAACAATATTCGTGTGCCAGCCGCGCGCGAGGTTCTGTTCCCAAACAATCGCCAATCGATCCGCATCCCGGTAAGGAAGGGGCCGGAGCAACACGGCGCTTACGACGCTGAAAATCGCTGTGTTCGCACCGATGCCGAGTGCCAGCGTCAACACCGCCACCGCGCTGAAGCCAGGATTCTTGGCCAGCATGCGCAGGCCGTATTTGAGATCGCGAAGCAGACCCGTCATTCCGCGTCTCCCTCAACACCCAGTACGACCACCGTAGCGTCGTCGTTCCATTGATCTCCGGTGAATTCCCGGAGCGCCGCCATGATTTCTTCTCTTAAGGCTCCAGCCCCAAGATGCCGATGCGCGGTGACCAGCGCCATCAGGCGCTCCTCCTGAAACTCTTCACCTCGCGGATCGGTGGCCTCGGTAATGCCGTCGGTAAAAAGAATCAGGCGGTCGCCGGGAGCGAGTTCCACCGAACCCGGTTGACAATGCCAATCGCGCACCAGGCCGAGAACCGGCCCGCCCTCTCGCAACCTTGTGTAGGAGCCATCGCGGTGAACCAGAAAGGGAGGGTTGTGCCCGGCGTTAACGTACGCCAGGCGACGCTGGGGCGCGTCGAGGAGCCCGTAAAAGAAAGTGATAAAGCGATTCTCCCCCACATGGGGCAGAGTGGCTTGATTGACCCGGGTGCAGAGTTCCGCGGGTTGCACTTGCGGCCCCGCAAAACCGTGGACCGTGGCCTGCAGGTTGGACATCAGCAACGCGGCCGGAACGCCTTTTCCGGTGACGTCGCCGATGCACACCGCCAGCGATTTTTCGTTGAGTTTCAATACGTCAAAATAGTCGCCGCCCACGCTGCGCGCCGGCCGCCAAGCCGCGTCAATCTCGTATCCCGGGAGTTGCGGGATTTCCAAGGGCACCAGGTGCTCCTGGATTTGATGCGCTTCCTGGATCTCCTCCTCACGCCGGCGCAGTTCGTTCATGGCCTCTTGCGTCCGCAAATTATCTTTCTCCTGGCTTTGCCGCGCCGCCCGGCGCCGCCGCCCCTTATCAATCTGCGTGCGGAGAGTCTCCACCAGGCGGGCGTTATCCCAGGGCTTCTGGACGAAATCGGCTACGCCGTGCTGCATCGCTTCCACCGCCACGTCGACGCTTCCCCAGCCGGTCATAACCACGATGGGCAAGTCGTCCATCGTTTCCAGGTGAGCCAACAGGTCCAAACCCTCCCGGCCGGAGGTGGTGTCGCGGGCGTAGTTCAGGTCCATCAGCAGCAGGTCAAATTGATTGCCGCGCAGCGCATCCAGGATGGCTGCCGGCGAACTGACTGCCTGCACCAGATAACCGTGGTTGCGCAGCAGCAGGCCCAAAGCCTCCAGCATGTCGGGTTGGTCGTCCGCGATCAGTACCCGGGGTTGGGCCGCGCTCTGCACTTCCGTAACCTCTTCCACCATGATGGTCATACTCACCTTACCTCTTCGATGGCTTTACTCATATCTCAGCGCCACAATAGGGTCCACCCTCGTCGCCCGCCGCGCTGGGAGGAAACAGGCTACGAGCGCGACGGCGAGCAAAACCGTTCCGGCCAGGAAAAACGTGGCGGGATCAAAGGCGCTGACCGAGAACAGTTGGCTGCGGAGGGAGTGCACCACCAACGCCGCCCCTAGTGCTCCCACCAAAACCCCCAGCAGCGCCGGCCGCATCCCCTGCACGAGCACCAGCCTCCACACATGGCGGCGATCGGCGCCGAGCGCGATGCGAATGCCGATTTCATTGGTGCGCTGCGCTACGTTGTAGCTGATCACTCCGTAAAGACCGAGCGCGGCAAGAAAGAGCGCCAGCGCCGAGAAGATGGCGAGCAGCGACACGGCGATGCGCTGGGGGCTGAGCGAGCCCGCCACGTATTGCTCCATGGTTTCCAGATTGGCCACGGGCTGGCCGGGATCAACTGAGGCCACTGCCGCCTGAATCGAGTTGCCCATCTGCGCCGGGTCCGTTTTGGTCTTGACGATCAGGAAAGTCTGCGAAATCGGCTGCTGAAAGAGGGGGTAGAAACAGACGCCTTTTCCGGAATCTCCCACAAGCGCTGACTGCATCGTGTGGCCGACAACGCCCACGATGGTCGCCCAAGGTGCGTGACTGCCGCGGCGCAGGTGTTGGCCGATAGGGTCCTGATGGGGCCAGTATTGGCGGGCGAGATTTTCGTCGATCATCACCACTGGCTGCCCGCCCATCCGATCCTGATCGGTGAAGTAACGCCCCTTGAGCAAGGGAATGTGCATGGCCTGGAAGTATTCGGGCGTAATCCAGTTCAGATCGCTGTGCGGTCCGGGATCGCCGGGGCCGGTCGGGCGCGCCTCAATACTGAAGGAAGAAGATGGCGTGAACCCGGTGAACGGAAGCGCCACGACCATCGCCGCGGAAGAGGTTCCGGGAAGAGCCGCGAGTTTTTCTTCGACGGCCCGATAAAAGGCAGCCTGTTTCTCGTCTGAGTCGTATTGGCGTTCGGGAAGCTGAACCGAAGCCGTCATCACGCCGGTGGAATCAAACCCCGGGTCCACCTGCGCCATGCGGGTGAGGCTCTTCAAGAGCAACCCCGCTCCCACGAGCAGGACCAACGCCAGGGCCACCTGCCCCACCACCAGCAACTCTCGAAGGCGGTGCCGGGCATGGCTGGCGGTGACCGTTCGACCCTCCTCCTTGAGGACGGCGGACTGCTCCTGGTGGAAAACGTGCCCAATCGGTACGATTCCCAGGAAGATGGCCGTCAACAAGCTTAGAGCCACGGCAAACAGAAGAACGTGCCCGTCAATTCCGATGAAAGGGGGAGGGGGAAGGCGTCCGGGCGCAAGCTTGAGCAAAATACCGAGGCCTTGGTAGGCCCCCGCGATGCCCAGAAGGGCGCCGCCGGCCGTCAACAGGAAGCTCTCAGTGAGCGCCTGGCGAAGCAGGTCACGCTTTTGCGCGCCCAAAGCCACGCGGATGGCGAATTCGCGCGTGCGGGCCGACGCCCTCGCCAGGATCAGACCGCCGATGTTCGAACAGGCGATCAGCAATACGAACCCCACCGCGCCCAGCAGGATGAGCATGGGCGTGCGCAAATCACCGGCGCCGTACTCCGTAAACGGAATGGCGAACATTCCCCAGCCGGAATCTCGGGCATAAGTGCTTTCGGGGTGCGCGGCAATCAGCTGGTTTGTCAGGACATGAATAAACGCCTCCGCTTGGGCGGGCGGAATATCGGTCCGCGCGCGGGCAACGACAAAAAAGTTCTCGTTGAAGTAATTGTCCGGCGCAAATTCTCCCGGCGCCAAACCCAGTGGAACCCACACGTCAGCGCGGCGCGGCCACTCGAATTCCGGCCCCATGACACCTACCACGCGAAAGTCCTGGTGGTTCAACTGGATGCTCTTGCCGACGATCGAGGGATCGCCGCCGAACAGGCGCTGCCAGGTGGCGTAGGCAAGGACCACGACGTGATTGGCGTTAGGCTGGTCCTCTTCCGGCTGGAAGACGCGGCCTACCAGCGGCCGGACTCCGAAGACGTTGAACCACTCCCAGGTGACCTTGGCCGCCATCAAGCGCTCGGGGCCTTCCGGAGCGAGGTAGTTGAGGCCCTCTTCGTCCGAGGCAGCGGTGGAAGAGAAAATCTGCCGGCTGCCCCGCACGTCCGCGAAATCCGGGGCGGAGATGACAATGCTCGGGAGATTCAGCTTGGTGTATTTGACGCGAATGGCGAATAGGTGGGCAGGATCCGCAATGCCCGCCGGATGTAGAAACAGCCCGTTGATCACACTAAAAATCACGGCGTTCGCACCGATCCCCAGCGCCAGGGTCAGCACCGCTACGGCCGTGAAGCCGGGATTTTTCGCCAGCATGCGGAAGCCGAAACGCAAGTCCTGAAGCAGTACGCTCATCGTCTTTGTCACCTCGGGCAGTCAAGCCAATGGGCTGTCGAGCCACTTCGGGCAAACCGTATGCCAATAGCACCGTAATTCATCGCAAGCAGATTCAATGGCTTACGACCAGACGGCGATGTGTTAGCAGGCTCAAAGTGTCCGCTTGTGGGATTGGAGTGTGCGGCTTCGGCACGAACGATGCGCCACTTAAGTGCACCCCATTACCGTTAAAACTGTTCGTTTCCGGCCATCACAATCCCACGACCGAACGCATTGAGGGCAAGGTGAGATATCCTGAACAACTTACATCGCACTGATAATAAATGAATTGAAGGGTATTCGGGGTATGGCAGCGAGAGTGCGATTGAAAACTAAGGGCTCGGAACTCGAGCCTCCGAAAACGCTGATACCAAACGGAGAAGCAAGCATGAAGACAAAGGCGCGATTTTGGTGGTTGCTAGCAACAATTCCTTTTCTGGTTTTGTTTTTCCCCGGACCCGCCTCCGGCCAGGAAGCCCAAGGAACGCCAGCGCGTAAAGACGTAACTCAAATCGATTACGCCAATAACCCCAGCAGCTTTCCTAACATTTTCGCTCCCTACTTCACCCGCTTTGTTCCCGACCCGAAGATGGACAACTCGGAGCGACTGAAGAATCTGATTGTCAGCGGCAAACTGCTGCTCACACTCGATGACGCCATTGCGTTGGCCTTGGAAAACAATCTGGACATCACCGTGGCGCGGTACAACCTGCCCATTGCTCAAACCGACCTGCTGCGCGCCAAGGGGGGAGGCGCCACGCGTGGTGTGGCAGGTTCATTTCAGTCCACCACACTCTTTTCCGGCAGCCTGGGCGGAGGTGTGGGCAACGGCGGGGGCGGCGGTGGGGGCGGCGCGGGAGGCACCTTGGGGGGCACCAGCATCAACAGCGTGGGTGCGGGGGGATCCCTGGATCCGAGTCTGTACGCATTTTATGGAGGGACCCTCGCCACCACGCCCCTGAATTACACCGTAGTAAGCGGCGTGCCGGTTGAAACAAGCCACTTTGCTGTCTTTCAAGCCGGGTACAGCCAGGGCTTTGTATCCGGCACAAGCTTCGGCGTATCGGAGTATAGCTACCGTTTAGCCGACAACACCACCACCAGCCTCTTCAATCCCGAATTCGTCACCGGCGTCTCCGTAGGCTTCAGCCAGAACTTGTTGAATGGGTTCGGCTCGCGTGCCAACGCCCGGTTTATCCGCATCGGCCGGAATAATCTGAAATACTCGATGAGCGTCTTTCGGCAGAGCGTGATTACCGATGTGGCCGCCGTGATGAGCACGTATTACGATCTGCTGGCCGACGAAGAGAGCATTCGCGTTGCCCAGGAAAGTCTGGGGTATGCGCAGAAGTTGTTGGAAAGCAACCAGGCCGAATTAAAAATTGGGGCGGTGGCCCAGTATGACGTGCTGCGGAGCGAGGAGGAAGTCGCTAACCAGCAGCAAGTCCTGCTGGTGGCGCAAAACACCTTCTCTCAGGACGCCCAATCGCTTAAGGCCAAAATCTCCAAGAGCTTCAACGAAGAATTGGCGACGGTGGAGATGACCCCCACGGACAAGCTGCCGGAACCGCATCCGGACGATGTGCCCGCCCTGGCCGAGGCGATGCGGGAGGCCGCCAGCCATCGCCCCGAAATTGAGCAGGCCGATTTGAACTTACGCAACCAGGAATACACCATCGAAGGAACGCGCAATGCCCTGCTGCCCTCTGTCCAGGTCTTTGCCACCTATAGCTTTGCGGGCCTGGGTGGGGCGCTGCGGCCCACTTTCGCAAATGTGTTCGCCAACGACTACCCTAACATCTCTTATGGAGTGCAGGTCGGCATTCCCTTTCGTAACCGTCAAGCCCAGGCTGACGCGGCGCGGGCACTGCTCGAACAGCGGCAGTTGCAAATGAAGCTTCAAGATGCGAAGAACCAGGCGGTTTGGGACGTCAGCAAGGCGGTGAGCGCCGTGCAGCAGGCCCGGGCCACGCTTGATGCCACGCTGAAACTGGCCGCGGTCTCCCGCCAAGTGCTCGACATGCAACAGCAAAAGTTCACCCTGGCCTCGGCCACAGTGGAAGACGTCATCACCGCCCAACGAAATCTGGCAACCGCCGAAGGCAATGTCGTACGTGATCGCGCCGCCTACGCCAAGGCTTTGATTCAGTATGAGCAGGCAACGGGAACCCTTCTGGATCGAAACAACATCGCATTGTCCGAGGCCGTCGAGGGAGAAGTTCATCGCGCACCAAATATTCCTGGAGCGCACGAGCCGGCAAATTAGACGAGTCCTAGCGGTCCAACTTGACAATCCTTTCGGTATCTGAGATAAGCACCGACTGCGTTAGCCACCCCAGGAGGGCATTTTTGTAATGCCGCAACGCTGTCATGCTCATTTTTCAAGCGCTCGAGCCCGTGCGCGGGTATTCACTCTTCTGCTCCCCTTCGTGCTTTTCATGGCGTCGCCAGCCATGGCTGCAAAGGCGCCCCAGGTTGGCGTCTATTACTTTGACGGCTGGGCTGACACCTCCCCCCAGAGTTATCACATGCAGAACCTGCCCCAACACTTCCCGGGGCGGGAGCCGCTGAGCGGCTGGTATGACAACTCCGCCGCGCTCGTTCATCAGCAGGTCAAGTGGGCGCGCTCTATTGGAGTCAATTTTTTTATCTTCGATTGGTACGCACCACGTCGATATGACCACACTCTGAATTCTGCGGTCGCTTTTTTCCAGCAGGACACGCACAAGTTGGGGATGAAGTATGCGTTGCTCTATGTGAATAACGGCGAGTTGAACATCCCGCAAGCAGATTGGAAGGCGGCCTGCCAACACTGGGTAAATGACTATTTTAAAGACGCGGCATATTACAAGATAAACGATAAACCGCTTCTTCCGGTTTTCAGTGTGCCGGATATGGAGAAGAACTGGGGCGGGCCGCAGGGAGTGGCTCGGGCCTGGGATGAGCTTCGCGCCGCCGCCAAAGAAGCCGGGCTGCCGGGAGTTTTTGTGGTCGCGTGCGCCTACCCCCGTCCCAAGGAAAATCTGAATAGGCTGGCCGGCGAAGGTTACGACGCCTACTCCGGCTATAACTATGCCGGCATGAAGGGCACGGTGAAAGGCGAAAACCCTTACTCCCTGATCGTTCAGGGTTCGCAGGAGATCTGGAACGATTTTGCCGCCGACAGCCGCAAACCCTACATCCCGGTGGTCACCGACGGATGGGACCCGCGGCCCTGGAACGAGACTCCTTACTGGTACAAGCGCTCGCCGGAGGAATTTCGCGATTTTGTGACCGCAGCACTTCGCTGGTGGCATGAACATCCCGCCATGCGGGTGATGGAAACGACTCCCCTCATCTTTGTGGAAGCCTGGAACGAGGTAGGCGAGGGAAGCTACCTCCTGCCCACGCGCGACGACGGCTTTACATACATGAACGCCCTGCGGGAAGGATTGAAGAAAGGCCGCTGAAATCAGAGAGGGTGGTTATGACAAGAATTTCACGGCGGAACTGGCTTGCCCTGGTTTCCAGCGGGGTGTGGCTTGCCCCGGAAATCGCATCTGCAAGGACTCCCTTCAAAGATTCGCCGCCAGACGGACTCGCTAAGGAGTTCCTGGATCCACCGAAGACCGCACAGCCCTGGGTTTACTGGATGTGGTTCAACGGAAATATCAGCAGGGAAGGAATTACCGCCGACCTCGAGGCCATGAAGCGCGTGGGGATTGGCGGCGCGCTCATCATGAGTCTCGGGAGCGAGCCGCCAGGGCCGGTGCGCTTCATGACTCCCGAATTTCGGGCGATGATTCACCATGCCCTATCCGAAGCCGCGCGGCTAGGCTTGCAAATTGACCTGAACAACGATGACGGCTGGAACGACGGCGGCCCGTGGATCACCCCGGACTTGGCCATGCAAAGATTGACCTGGACCGAGACCACGGTGAAAGGCCCGGTGCCCTTCAACGCTCCCCTCGAAAAGCCGCATGCCATACTCGATTTTTACCGCGCCGTGGCCGTAGTCGCCTACCGTACTCCGGCAGAGGACAGCCCAGATGCGCGAATCCCGGACCCACAGGTGGTGAAGCATCCCGGCCCGCCGGTGACAGTGGAATTGAACTTCCCCAGTCCGGTCGCGGTACAGTCGCTGGTCCTTACCACTCAGCTTTCCGGTGGCCCTAAGCCGGCATCAGCAACCTTGCAGGTCTCGCAGAATGGTAGTGATTTCCAAACCGTCAGTGAATTTGAAACCGGCTGGCGACATCTGGCCTCGCGGTATGCCTCGATTACGGCGAGTTTCCCGAAAGCTGAAGGCCGCACATTCCGGCTTTCCTTCCCCGAAGGGATCGGCGAGAAGATCCCCGTGGATGTCGGTCTCTCGCCTGCGCCTCGCCTGAGCGCCTGGGAATTGAAGGGGGCGCACGCCAACATCGGTGAGCATGGCAGCGGCGCCGAAGTATTCGCATTGGGGCGAGAGCCGAAACCCGCCATCCTGCCGGATCAAGCTATTTCCCGCGACGGCGTGGTGGACCTCACTTCCCGATTGGGCTCGAATGGCGGCCTGACCTGGGACGTGCCGCCGGGCGAGTGGACGATCCTGCGCATTGGCTACACACCCACGGGGGCCACCAACGGGGCCAGCACCGTGGAGGGACGTGGTCTCGATTGCGACAAACTGCGGCGGGCGGGCGTCGAAGCGCTGTTTGCCGGTATGCTGGACAAACTCCTGGCCGAAAACCAACCGTACCGCGGGAAGAGCTTGACTTGGTTCCACTCCGATTCCTGGGAGTCGGGTCCGCAGAATTGGACGGAGGGTTTGCAGAACGTATTCCGCGAACGGTGCGGTTACGATCTTCTGCCGTTTTTTCCGGTTCTGGCCGGCGGGCACATCGTAGACAGCGTCGCCTTGTCGGATCGCTTCCTCTGGGACTTCCGGCGACTGCTCGCGGATTTGATCCGGACGGAGTTTGTGAAACCGATGCGCGAAATGTGCCACGCGCGGGGCGTGAGGTTTACCTGCGAGGCCACGGGGCGCCAGCAGTTTCTCAATGACCCCCTCGCCTATCAAAGCGAGACGGATTTGCCCATGGGCGAATTCTGGGTTGGCGAGGAACACCCGCGCCCGGATTGCAAGGCGTCCGCTTCGGTGGCGCACACTTACGGGAAGGAAGTAGTGGGTGCGGAGTCCTACACGAGCACGGGTGATTCCCATGGCCGTTGGCTGGACCACCCTTACACGCTGAAGGCAGAAGGAGACGAGGCTTTCTGCACCGGCATCAATCACTTGGTTTTTCACCGCTACGCGCACCAGCCGTGGCTGGACCGCAAGCCGGGCATGGCTTGGGAATGGATCGGCATTAATTTCGAGCGCACCCAGACGTGGTGGGAGCAAGGTGCGGCGTGGATGCAGTACGTCACGCGCTGCCAGCACATGCTGCGCCAAGGCTCATTCGTGGCCGACCTCTGCTACTTCACGGGCGAAGGCGTCCCCAATGCTCTGATCCGGTGGAACCGCCACCCCGACGGCCAACTGGAAGGCAAAGACGCTTCCACGGTCACGCAACTTGGCTTCTCTCGATGTGGCGCGTTGCCTCCTGAGCCGCCACAAGGGTACGACTACGACGGTTGTAATCTAAGGTTACTGATGCAAATGTCGGTGCGGGACGCGCGGCTGACACTACCCAACGGGATGGGTTACGCAGTTCTGGTCTTCCCGCCCCTCGCCGCCATGACGCCGCAGCTTTTGGGCAAAATCAAGGAACTGCTGGAAGCGGGTGCGACAATCGTGGCGCGCAAACCTGATTTCTCACCCAGCCTGCGGGATTACCCCGCGTGCGACCGCGAATTCCGCCGCTTGGCGGATGAACTCTGGGGGGAAACGGACAACGGCGGAAGTCTACAACGGCCGATCGGGCGCGGGAAACTCGTCTGGGGCACTCCGCTGGAGGAAGTACTTCCCGTTCTCCCTGATTTCCAATACACCAGTGCGCAGCCGCAGACCAACATCGATTACATCCACCGGCGGCTGGGAGACACGGATGTGTACTTTGTCTCCAATCAACTTTACCGGGAGGAGGTTCTCGACTGCTCGTTCCGGGTCAAGGGGAAAATCCCTGAGTTGTGGCAGCCCGAAACCGGGGAAATCCGCCGGGGCGCTCTCTACTCGCAGAACGGCGGCAGCACTACCGTCCCGTTTCGATTGGGCCCTGCGGAATCGGTATTTGTGGTTTTTCGAGAGGCCGCCAGCACAAGTTCGATTGTGTCTGTTACGCGTTCGGGAATGCCCGTGGGCAGCGAGCTTGAGCTTGTCTGCTGTAGCGGCGGTCTCCGACCGCCGACCTGCTCTCGGGGAGCGCCGCTAAAATCCCCGGCCACCAGCGGTTCGCTGGAAGGCACCGCTTGGGAAAGCGGAGGTTACACAATCACAAATTCTCGCGGGGAAGAGCGCAAGATCGAATGCAAAGTTCCCCCTCCCCTCGCCGTCGCAGGCCCATGGACCGTTCGATTTCCGGCCGGAGGCGGCGCACCCGCGGAGATCAAGCTGGACAAATTGATTTCCTGGACAGACCATCCTGACGATGGAGTGCGGCACTTTTCCGGAACAGCGGAATATACAACGCTACTCGATGTTCCCTCAGCTCTGCTGGGTGGCGGTTACCGATTGGATCTCGATCTCGGGGAGGTAAGAGAAATCGGGGAAGTGGCCCTCAATGGAAAGGCGTGCCGCACTCTCTGGAAGCCCCCCTTCCGGACGGAGGTCACGAGTTTCTTGCGGCTCGGGACCAACCGCCTCACCCTCCGTGTTACCAATCTCTGGCCGAACCGGTTGGCGGGTGACAGCCAACTGCCCAAAGATCAGCGCGTCACTTGGAGCACGTGGAATCCATATACAAGGGATTTCAAACTGTTGCCCTCGGGATTGCTGGGGCCGGTCAGCCTGCGGATTGGCACACGTTTCAATATTGCAATATAGATGTCGACCTGATGTATACAAGCCTTTTGACGAGGCCAGAAGGGTTTTTCCATTGGCACGTTTGAGGTTTTGGAGTATATTCGGCGCATGATGGGAAAAGGCGGGTCGCTCGCGGCCCGCCCATTGCTTTTTGCGTCGGGAGATTTACCCCATGACCAGGAAGAAGCGGCAGCCTCGCCACGCCAGCGGGTCCACGGCTCGCGAAACAGCCTATGTTTACATTCAGCGAAAAATTGCCTCCGGCGAATTGGGTGGGGGGCAAGCCATCTCCGAACTTTCCCTCGCCGCGGAGCTGGGAATCAGTCGCACCCCCATCCGCGAAGCGATCGCCCAGTTGGCCGCCGAAGGCATCCTGGAGCAGAGCCCCAACCGCAAAGCCGTGGTGGTAAAACTTACGCGCCAGGACATCATTGAACTCTACGAGCTACGCGAAGCACTGGAAGTGTATGCGGTAGGCAAGGCCGCGCGCCAGCCCGTCCGGCAGGCGGATCTTGATAAGCTTCAGAGTCTGACCGATGCCGTTCTGAGCCTGAAGGAGGAGCTGGATCAATCGGGCAAGTCAGAGCTCGACGAGGAGCAAATGCACCGGTTTGTGGCGGCGGACCTGGGCTTTCACACGATACTGATGCGCCTGGCGACAAACGCTCGCATCCTGAAAGTCGTGAACGAAACCCGCATCATGATCCGGATATTTGGCATTCGACGTCAGGGGCACACGGGGCGGCTGCTGGAGGACATTCACCTTCGGCACTCCGAAGTAGTGCGCGCCATCGCGGACCAGGACCCGGAACATGCCATGCGCGCCATCTCCGAGCACATTCAGGTGAGCCTGCGTGAGCGCCTTGACGATTTCGACCTTTGGGAAATTGAGGCCACCCTCCAGGAAACCATCCCCAAACCGCTGCGCAGGGATTCCTTGCCCATCTCCAAGGGGTGAGGGGCGGTGGGCAGAGACCTTGCGAAACGTGCTTCGCCAGAACCTCGCGGGTCCATGCCCTTAAAGATCAAAGAATTTGATATTCCAGCCTGCCCCTCCCTCTTCAAAATTTAGTGGGCACCGAATGATGAGCGAGTCGTCACGCGCGTCGTGACCGAGGTAGTAGCCCTTGGGATTGGCAACCCCGGTCTTGGGTGGCGCATAGATAAACACACTCCCTCTTTCCCCCGGCGGCCGGATGGCGTGGCCTGAGAACGTCTTGCGGATCGAGTCCCACTCACATCGATCAATCTCCATCTCACCCATGAGCACATGCATGTCCGTGCCGAAGACGATGGGCCGGCCCACATCTTCCGTCAGACGGTACACCTTCACACTGTAAGGCGGAACCTGCGCGCGCCATCGACCGCGAATCTTCCCGACATAATCGGCATTCCAGAACTCCCACAGGAGATACCTGCAACTTTCATCCAGCCCCAGCGGTTTCAGATCGATGTCCTGCTGAAGGGGTTGTTCCGCCTCGAGGTTGTACACTGCCACCACATCGAAAGAGCCCCAGGGCTGGACGACCCGCCGATGAAAGATTCGTGGGTAGGCCTGTTCCCGCCGGCTGAATAGATCGACAGGGAAAGCAATCTGTTTAGGCCTCGGCAACGTCTTCTTGATCAAGCTGAGCCTTTCTTCGTCGATAAAGGTAATGTCGTCGCCCAACATGCTGGGACCACCACTCATCACATGAACGGTGGCAAAAACCTGCGCCTGATTCAGCGCTAGTGGCTTGTCAACGGTCAGGACATTCCCGGAGTCATTTATATAGAGCCTTCGGTGCGTGAAGTAGGCAGACGCCTGATTCGCTAAAGCCTCATGAGGTCCGGTCCAGTGGGTCGGCGAATTGATCACAAACGTTCCCGGATACGCATCAAAGAGGGGATTCAGGGGCCGGCCTTCACCAAAATCGTTTCCAGTGCGCACCGAGTCCATGTACCCGGCGGTTTGGATGGTCGGGCCGGTGGCGGCGAGAAGATGCGTGTCGTCCCCACAAGCCTCGCGTATGGTCTGCAAGCCCTTGCGGAAAACTTCCGGGCCGGAAACGAGTTTGCGGTCGAAGTGTTTGGCATGGGGAATACCATACAACGTGTCTGCTCCCGCCCCGAGGAAGTCGACCATGTAATAGCGCACGCCCCATTCCCGATAGGTCTTGAAAACCTCGCGCAAGAACTCCAAGGTCTTCGGGTGACTGGGATCGAGCGCGTAGAGCGGTTTCTGGAAATCTGCGGAGGGACCCGCAGGGCCATAACGCCACTGCGGCAGATACACCATTGGTTGCTTTCCATCGGGCTGTTTGAAAAGGGCGTCCTTAAACTCCTCCACCTTCCCGGGAAGCCGGGAGCTGAGCATGAAGGCGCCGCACCACAATCCCCACTTGAATCCCAATTCTTGCAGTTGTTTGTGGAAATACGCTGGGCCGCCAGAAAGGTTCTGATAGTTCCAATCCAGCCACTCCCCCGGCTGCTCGTGCTTCAGGTTCACGATACTTATCCAAATGTAGTCCAGTCCGAAACCCGTCAGGCGCTGTCGAATCGCCCGGGCGTTGCGCAACACCGTATCCTGGTCGCGCTCGACATGAAACGCGTCGACCCAGGAGATGCCGACCCAGCCATTGGGCGACTCTTCCCATTGCCGGGGATGCGGGTGACACAAAAGCGCGGCACGCTCCGCCCATGCCTCTAATTGGGCGTGAGGGTTCCCGCCCACGGCCACAATCAAGGTCTCCGTGGGAGTACTCGTCCCGGGTGGAAGCTCCCATCCATCAAATTCGCACCAGGCTTTCAGTTGCAGGCCTTTCGCCGGCGGGCAGTCATGGGCGACGAAGGCCGCGGCCCGCTCGAAGGTC
>Ga0326728_10008475_pt1 | contig 25521 bp, 20 predicted proteins | sample MB3enrmetagenome_FD_207602 | JGI IMG/M metagenome (GOLD analysis project Ga0326728, IMG submission 207602) | Lab enriched peat soil microbial communities from McLean, Ithaca, NY, United States - MB31MN | ecosystem: Environmental > Terrestrial > Soil > Wetlands > Peat | place: USA: New York... | reverse complement strand
AACGCACCTCTGACTTTTTCCTATGAACCCGGCAGGCCACCTAGGAACGCATTATGCGCCGCTCTAGCGCTTTGCAGTCACCATGATGATGTGGTACCCGAACTGGGTCTTCACAGGGCCCACCGGAACGCCTACTGACGCCGAGAACGCTGCATCCTCGAACTCCTTCACCATCTGGCCTTTATCGAAGAAGCCCAGGTCGCCGCCCTGGTCCGCGCTGGGGCAGATGGAGTGCTTCTTGGCCAGCATCGCGAAGTTCGCTCCCGCACGAAGCTCGTAAAGCAGCTTCTTCGCCGTCTGCTCATCCTTCACCAGTATATGGCTCGCTCGTACAGACATCATATCACCCACGGTTGTAATCGCTTTACCGACAAAAACACTGCTTTTGGAGGGCTGCTGTCGCTACGGCTGCAACCACTCAATCTCATAATACTCATATTCGCTTCCCGGGAGTTCTATCTCCTTTATGATGTAATATGTCACGCTGCTCTCCCGGTCGCTTATCGCCATCATCATCTCCAGCCCGTAATGCCGTGCCTCGGCCAGCGCTTCGGCAAGTTCTTCCCCGCCTATATACTCGTCCTCGGTGAGCGAATACATAAGATAGCGCGGCGTGCCGTCCTTGGGCGTCTCTATCCCTTCCTTGCGGCGGTGGTAGAGCAGAAAATCCAGCCTTGGCTTCTTCGGATTGACCTTTATGGCGGCCTTTTTCCCCGGAATCGCCAGTATGAACGTCTTCTTCACACTGTGCGCCACCCGTATCGCCCGCGCCCATTCCGAGATGAGCAGCTTGTGCTTCCTCGAGAAGCTGTGTATCACGTGCCTGGAGTGCATCCATTCGTCCTCCGAGCGCACCGGAGACGCGCCGGGGAAGTATATCCTGAAGTGCGTGCCGAATTTGAAGCCTGTCTTTATCACATAGCCGCGCTTGCGCCAGTCCTCGTAGACGAGGTACATGTCGTCGAAGAATTTTATGCGCTTGCGCGCGATTCGTTCGACGTCATGCAGCTTGGCATTCGTAAGGTGCAGTCCTCCGTGCTTCAGCAGGAAAATCGTTTCGTATATGTCTAGTTTCGATATCCGGCCGCGGTGCGCAGCCTTGTAGGTGCCGAACTGGCCTATCCAGTACCGTTCGTAGAGCTCCTTGCCCACCTTCTCGTCATCGACTAGCGTGAGCAGGTCCTGAGGGAAGAAAAGCCCGTCGAAGGCGAAGGAATCGAATCTGAACTCGCCGCCTGCGTATCTCTTGAGCACCGTGCGCCCGTAGCCGCCTTCGGCTTCTTTCGCATCGCGCAGTATCAGTCCCTTGTCACGGTAGTCCTTGTAAGTCAGGTAGCGGGCCAGCAGCTTCTTCATCCTGAGGAAGAGCGAGGCGACTGAGTTGAACGAGTATTCGTTGCCCACCTCGTCGAAACAGCGCCCGTTCCGTATGTCCATTATGTAGAGCGCTTCCTCTGGAGAGAGGTATATTATCCCTTTTTTCATCTGGCCGTAAAAGCCGTTCTGCAGCGAGGAGACGTCTGAGGGCTCTTTCACTGACAGAGCGCGCTTTTTCCGGTCCAGCTCAAGCTTAATCATGGTCAAACATCCCGAGCGGAAACTCCGAAAAGTCATCTATTATCGCATCGTAGCCATATAAATCCTTGCTCGCAGGCGAGCGGACGACCACGAGATGCATGCCGGCCGCCCTAGCCGAAGCGCAGCCGGATACCGAATCCTCGATTACCAGGCACTCCTCCCGCGTGAGGCCGAGCAGTTTGGCAGCGTGCCGGAACGGCACAGGGCTCGGTTTCCTCTCTTTGAGGTCGTCTCCGCTGACTATGACATCGAAAAGGCCCTTCAGATGGAATACTTCCAATGCAGCCGCCACATTGGTGCTGTGGCTGCCTGAGACTATGGCGGTCTTGATGCCCTTTTTACGCAGAAGGACGATGAACTGCCTGACGCCGGGTGTCTCCTTCAGGGCGCCGCCGCGGACCCGCTCTTCGTAGATCTTCTTGCGCCGCTCCACCAGCGAGTCGACATCAGCCTTTATGCCGTTCTCCATTGTCAGCACCTCGAAGATGTGGCGCGAGCCCGTGCCTGCGAACTCCCGGTACCAGCGTTCCTCGGATACGGAAATGCCATATGGCGAAAGCAGTTCCAGGAAGGTCTCCCGGTGAAGGCCCTCGGACTGGACGACAACTCCATCGAAATCGAACAGGACGCCGCGTATCATGCTAATAGTGACGGGGCGATACATATTTTAATTTAACAGGCAAAGTACCCGTATGCAACCGAAATTCATGCTCTTCGGACTTGTCTTGGCATCCATGCTCCTTCTTGGCTGTATGTCCCTGGGTCAACCGCAGCAGGTCGCCAACCAGACGACGCAAATTCCGCAGCCGACCGTGGTGATGCCGTCATTCACCATCGCAAGCCCGAGCGAGGGCCAGGTCATCACCATGAATAGCGATACGGTGGATGTGCCGCTGAATCTCAATATCCAGAACCTGATGCTGGAAGCACCGGGAGGAGCCGCCACCACGGGGCAAGGCCACTTCAGGGTGATTGTAGACGGCGGCCAGCCGGTGACAGTACAGTCCACGACTTATGTCATGGCAGGCCTGGTTCCAGGTCCGCACACCGTCAACGTGGAACTGCTCAACAACGACAATACTGAGTACCTTCCGCCCATAGAGAGTTCGGTGTCGTTCGTGGTCCAGCAATCCACGCAGCAGTATGTCCCGCAGAATTACAACGTGACGATAGACAACTTCACATACACCCCACCAGACATAACCGCGAAGGTCGGTGACACGATAACCTTCTTCAATGCCGGAAACTTCCCCATGACCGCTACCTGCATCATCGGCGGGACACCGATATTCAGCACGCCGGTCCTCACACTGGACCAGACTGCCCAGGTGACGCTGAACCAGGAGATGAACTGCACGTACTACTCCACCACGCAATACGGGACCACCGGCCAGGTTGTCGTGGAGGGCAACGGCAGCAGCTGAAGGGCGGGCGTTTCTTTTTCCCAGTCTTTTGGTTCCTTATGTTCCAGAATCAGTTATTCTTCTCCTTCGAAGAGCTTCCTCTGCTTGAGGTTGTCCAGGGTCTTCCAGCGCTCGCGGATGAACGGCCTGAGCATCTGCAGCTTCTCCTTGTCCCTGAGCGCCGCGATGGTCTTCTGGTCCGATGGATAGCCGCTGCCGAAGTCGCACGTCGCCGCCTTTATCTCCTCTATCTTCCGGTCGCGGAGTATCTTGGCGCATATGGACGCCGCGGCGACTATCGGGTAATTCTCGTCCGCCTTGTGCTCGGCCTCGAAACGCTTTATGCCGAATTTCTCCATGCGTTTGCGGAACGTCCAGGCGTACCGGTCTGGCATGTCAATCATGATGTCGCTGTTCTCATCCAGCTTCTTCATCAGGTCAGCCATCACCCTGGCCTCGATATCGTTGAGCGAGAAGACCTTCATCAGCTTGTTCAGGTCTGCGGCGCTTATCTCCGCCCAGCGGAATGTGCAGAATGCCTTGAGCTTCCCGTAAGCTTCTTCCCGTTGCGCAGCAGTGAGCTGTTTCGAATCCTTGGAGGCGAATTTCTTCAGAAGCTTCTCGTCATCTCTCTTGCAGAAAGCGCAGCATACGACGAGCGGACCGAGCACTGGCCCGCGACCCGCTTCGTCAATGCCTGCGATATAGGAAAACATAAAAATTAATAAGACATGTTCCTCTTTTCGACGATAATGAAGTCGCCGACCGCGAGAACGCTCTCGTAGGTCACGTTCACCATGCCGTCTTCCTTCTTCATCTTGGAAGCCGTTTCGCTATCCGGATTGGGCTCTATTATGAGGTTCTCTATCTTCCCGCTGACCTCATTGACGTTTATGTCCACAAGCCTTCCGAAGTCCTCGCCGTCGTTGGTCACAATCTTTTTTCCAGAGAGTTGCCGTGCTATAAGATATTTAGCCATTCAATCACCGTTGGATGAACGTCGTTCACCGTTACAACGGATATGCGGTTTAAATTTATAAAGTTATGGTTGCACGGAGCCTTGTATATAAACTCGCCTAAACCGACGACTTGCCCTTCATGCGCCAGACTGAAAAGTATTTATTATATCTCTGAGAAACCAGCCTATGGAATTCTCCTTGGAGTCACCTTATCGGCCCGCAGGCGACCAGCCGCAGGCCATCGAGAAGCTCTCGAAGGTGGCAAAAAAAGGCGGCCTGCAGACGCTTCTGGGGGTGACCGGCTCGGGCAAGACGTTCACCATGGCAAATGTGATAGCGCGCTCGGGCCGCTCGGCCATAGTCATCTCGCACAACAAGACGCTCGCAGCCCAGCTATATGCTGAGTTCCAGCAGTTCTTCCCGAAGAACAACGTCGGCTACTTCATCTCATATTACGATTATTACCAGCCCGAGAGCTACATGGCGGCCACCGATACGTACATCGAGAAGGAATCCGAGCGGAACGAGAAACTGGAGGAATTCAGGCTCCAGGCGACGTCTTATCTGCTTTCCGGCCTTCCCACGGTCATCGTCGCATCCGTTTCGTGCATCTACGGCCTGGGCAACCCGAGCACTTACCGGAGCCTGGGGCTGGACCTGCGCACAGGCGCGGACATGGAACGGAAGGAGCTGCTGCACTCGCTGGTGAAGATGCAGTATCAGCGCAACGACGCCGTTTTGGAGAAGGGCTCGTTCAGGCTGCGCGGCGACATGCTCGAAATAGTCCCGCCGTTCATGGACAACGCGGTGCGCGTGCTCCTTGAGGACGGGAAGGTAGGGCGGATAGAATTCTTCGATGTTATGAGCGGCAGGAAGGCGAGCGTCTCCAGCTACATGCTCCTGCCTGCCAAGCATTTCGTGGTGCCTGACGAGACCAGGGACAGCGCACTATCCGCAATAGAAACCGAGCTGAAGGAGCAGGCACCGAAACTCAAGCCGCTCGAGCGCCAGAGGCTGGAGCAGCGGACAAAGTACGACCTGGAGATGATACGGGAGATAGGCTACTGCTCAGGCATAGAGAACTATTCGCGGCATTTCGACGGCAGGAAGAGCGGCGAGAGGCCCTACTGCCTGCTGGACTATTTCCCGAAGGATTTCCTGATGTTCGTGGACGAATCGCACGTCACCCTCCCGCAGGTGCGCGGGATGTTCTCCGGCGATTACACGCGCAAGAAGGCGCTCGTGGACAACGGCTTCAGGCTCCCCTGCGCATACGACAACCGGCCGCTGAAGTTCGACGAATTCCGCTCGTTCATGAGAAATGCGGTTTTCGTCTCTGCCACTCCGAGCGGGTACGAGCTGGGGCTCTCCGAGCAGGTAGTGGAGCAGATAGTCAGGCCCACGGGCCTGGTCGACCCGGAAGTGGAGGTCAGGAAGACGAAGGGCCAGCTTGAGGACCTGTTGAAGGAAGTGAAGGCGCGGGCTGCACGGAACGAACGCACGCTCGTGACCACCCTTACCAAACGGATGGCAGAGGACCTCTCGGCTTACCTGCACGAGAAAGGCGGCCGGGTGCGCTATCTGCATTCCGAGATAGAGACGCTCGAGCGGACGAAGCTCATCCGCGCGCTGCGCGCGGGCAAGTTCGACTGCCTGGTGGGGATAAACCTCCTCCGCGAAGGGCTCGACATACCGGAAGTCTCGCTCGTGGCAATGCTTGATGCTGACAAGACCGGCTTCCTGCGCTCGGGCACCTCGCTCATCCAGACCATCGGACGTGCCGCACGGAACGCCAATGGCAAGGTGATAATGTACGCTGACACCGTCTCCGATGCGATGAGGGAGGCCATAAAAGAGACCAGGCGCAGGCGGGAGAAGCAGATTGCATTCAACAAAAAGCACGGCATAAAGCCAAGAACCATCATCAAGCCGGTACCGCCGGAAACCGACGAGGGCGAAATCGAGGCAGCGATTCCCAAGAGCATGAACGCGAAACAGAAGGAAGAGCTCATAGCTTTGTTCGAGGAAGAGATGAAGCAGGCCGCCGAGCTGCTAGATTTCGAGAAGGCGATTGCGCTGCGCGACCGGATACGGGCGCTGCGCTCCTGAATTGCAGACCAGAACGCATAAATACCACATCCGCCGTAAATCAGCATATACGGCCCGCACTGCAAACGTAATGAGCCAAATTCTGAGCAAGAGGAAAGGTTTGCGCTTCCGGGCCCTAAAATAAGGTGATGAGGATAGGAGACAAGATAATCATAAGAGGCGCCAGGGAGCACAATCTCAAGAACGTCACGGTAGAGATACCCAGGGGGAAGATAACCGTCATAACCGGGCTCTCGGGCTCAGGCAAATCCACGCTCGCATTCGACACGCTCTATGCCGAAGGCCAGCGACGCTACGTCGAATCATTGTCCGCATACGCACGGCAGTTCCTGGGAATCATGAACAAGCCGGATGTGGATTCCATAGAAGGCCTCTCGCCTGCCATCTCCATAGACCAGAAGACGACTTCCAGGAACCCGCGCTCCACTGTGGGGACGGTCACCGAGATATACGATTACCTGCGGCTCCTCTACGCGCGGGCAGGGAAGCCGCACTGCCCGGTTTGCGGCAAGCCGATATCCCGCCAAGGCGCGGATGAGATAGCCGCCAGCCTCTCGGCCTGGGAAGGGAAGAAGGTCGAGCTGCTCGTCCCGCTGGTGCGCGGGGAGAAAGGCCGGTTCGAGAAGGAGTTCGAGAAGCTCCGCAAGGAGGGGCACTACAAGGTTTATGTGGACGGCGCGCTCGGGGATATAAGCGAGGACCAGCCGAAGCTGGACAAGAACAGGAAGCACACGCTTCTGGTATTGATAGACCGGCTCGCGATAAGCGCAGGCAACAAGGAGCGGCTGCACGAGGGCATAGAGGCGGCGCTCAAGGAGACCGGCACCCTGGTGGCAAAGTACGGGAAGGAGGAACGCGCATTCTCCCGCAAGAACGCCTGCCCGGAGCATGGCATATCCCTGGGCGATATCGCGCCGCGCGATTTCTCGTTCAACGCCCCCTTCGGCGCGTGCCCGGAATGCCACGGCCTGGGCTTCAAGATGGAATTCGACCCCGACCTGATAATCCCGGACCGTTCGCGTTCCCTGCGCGGGGGCGCGATAACCTGCTACGGACGGCTGATGGAGGGCGGATGGCGGCTGCAGCAGGTGCGGGACGTGGCGGTGAGCAACGGGATTTCGCTGGATGCGCCGGTGTCCAAGATACCGCAGGAGAAGCTGGGCATACTGCTTTATGGTGCCAAGGACAAGGTCCGGTTCCGCTACGAGAGCAAGCACGGAGATTCCGCATACGAATACGAAGGGAAATTCGAGGGCATAGTCCCCCAGCTCGAGCGGCTCTTCCACCAGACCGCTTCCGAGCGCAGGAAGGAGGAGATAGGCAAATTCATGCTCGAGAAGACCTGCCCCAGGTGCCATGGCCGGCGGCTCAAGGACGAGATGCTCGGGGTGAGGTTCGGCCAGAAGAACATAATGGACGTATGCGATTTGCCCATACGCGAGGCGAAGGAATACCTGCGGGGCGTGAAGCTGGACGAGTCCGGAAGGAAGATTTCCACGCCGATACTCAAGGAGATAACCGCCAGGCTGGAGTTCCTCGAGAACGTCGGCTTAAGCTACCTCAACCTCGGCCGCGAGAGCGCCACGCTCTCAGGCGGCGAATCGCAGCGCATACGCCTGGCTACGCAGATAGGCTCCAACCTCACGGGCATAGTGTACGTCCTGGACGAGCCGTCCATCGGCCTTCACCAGCGCGACAACGCGAAGCTGCTTTCCACTCTCAGGCGCCTGCGTGATTTGGGCAACACGCTCGTGGTGGTGGAGCACGACGAGGAGACTATACGCGAGGCTGACCATGTGATTGACATGGGGCCAGGGGCCGGCCTGCTCGGAGGGAAAATCGTGGCAGCCGGCAGCGTGAGGGACATAATGCGCGAAAAGCGCTCGGTGACGGGCGATTACCTCTCCGGCAGGAAATCCATCCCCATCCCAAGGAAGCGCAGGCAGCGCAAGGGCAGCGTGGAGCTCCTGGGCGCCTCGGAGAACAACCTCAAAAACGTCTATGCTGGCTTCCCCACCGGCGTCTTCACATGCGTGACCGGGGTATCAGGCTCCGGCAAGTCCTCGCTGGTATACGAGACGCTCTATCCGGTGCTTTCCAACATACTCAACGGCTCCAAGCTCCGCTGCGGCAAGCACGAGCTCGTACGCGGGGTGAACCTGCTGGACAACGTGATAACCGTCGACCAGTCCCCCATCGGGCGGACACCGCGTTCCAACCCTGCGACGTACATAGGCGCATTCACCCCCATACGCGAGCTGTTCGCGAAAACCGAGGAGTCGCGCGCACGCGGCTACGGGCCGGGCAGATTTTCGTTCAACGTGGCAGAAGGCAGGTGCGAGAACTGCGAGGGCGACGGGCTGATAAAGATAGCCATGCACTTCCTGGCAGACGTCTACGTGCCGTGCGAGGTGTGCAGGGGCAGGAGGTACGATTCGCAGACCCTGGAGATAACCTACAAGGGAAAGAGCATATCCGACGTCCTCGAGATGAGCGTGGACGAGGCGCTGGAGTTCTTCGGCAGCATACCTGCCATCCGGCACAAGCTCGGGACCATCCGGAACGTCGGCCTGGGCTACATCAAGCTCGGGCAGAGCGCGACCACGCTTTCCGGGGGGGAGGCGCAGCGCGTGAAGCTCGCCAACGAATTGTCCAAGCGCTCCACGGGGCGGACGATGTATCTTCTGGACGAGCCCACGACCGGATTGCATTTCGACGACGTGAGGAAGCTCCTCGAGGTGCTGCAGGAACTGGTGGAGCGCGGCAATACCGTTGTGGTCATCGAGCACAACCTGGACGTGATAAAGAGCGCGGACTGGATAATAGACATGGGGCCCGAAGGCGGAGCCGATGGCGGGCGGATAGTCGCGCACGGAACCCCGGAGAAGATAGCGGCGGGCGATACGCATACGGGGTTCTACCTGCGGAAGGTGCTGCCGAAAGAGCGTGCAGTGCCAAAAACAGCGCCCTCCGATGAGGAAAGCGGAGCGTGATGGGCCTGATATTCGAACGCTCGAAATACCCTGAAGTTCCCGGCGTCTACCTGATGAAGGACGTCTCTGGCTCAGTGATCTACGTGGGCAAGGCGGCGTCGCTGCGCGCGAGACTGTCGCAGTATTTCCAGCAGCCTGGCTTCGGCCCGAAACCGGACTCCATCAAGACGCATGTGCTGGTCTCCCAGATAAGTTCCATCGACTTCGTCGTGGTCAAGGATGCGAACGAGGCGCTCATCCTGGAATCCAACCTCATCAAGAGCTACCAGCCGAAATACAACATGGCGCTCAAGGATGCCAAGCACTATTCCTATCTCGCAATCACCGCCGAGGAGTTCCCCCGCCTTCTCCTGGCCAGGAAGAACTCGTCGGGCAGGTTCAGGATAAAGGCGGCCCGCTTCTTCGGCCCATTCGTGGAAGGCGCGAAACGGGAGGTGTCCGCGCGCTACCTGCGCAAGCTCTTCAGGATACGCATCTGCAGGAAGCTCCCGAAAAAGGAATGCCTGCAATACCATCTGGGCGCATGCGACGCCCCGTGCATCGGGAAGATAAGCGCGCAGGATTACGGGCGGAACGTGTCCGCGCTCTGCTCGGTCCTGGGGGGCAATGGAGAGGCGAAGGAACTCATGGGCAGCCTGCGCGCAAGGATGAAGGAGGCCTCGGACAATCTCGATTACGAGAAAGCCGCGGCAGTGCGGGACCAGATGCAGTCCCTGCGGATATTCTTCGAGCGGCAGCGCGTGGAGAAAGTCAGGCGCACGGACGAGGATTTCCTCTGGTTCCAGCGCATAGGCGGCATGCTCCATGTGCAGATGCTGCGGAGCAGGAACGGGGTGATGGGCCGGGTCGAGCGGCATTCGGTAGCCGTGAAGGAGCAGGAAGACCCGGAAGCATCGTTCTGCCTGCAGTATTATCAGCCCGGCAGCGGCACCAATGCGGATACTCCTGATGCAGTCGATGCGGCAGTATCAGCCGGAACCGGCCGGCCTTCTCCGGATGCGCTCCAGAGCCTGGCCCTTCCGGATGCGATATACACCAATCTCCCTGCGGAGGCGGTCGTACAGCTCAATTCCTCGCTCCGCTCCCCGGTTTTCCGCGTGCCGAAGGGGGACAAGTCGAAGATACTCGAAATCGCTGCCGGCTCGCTCATGTACAGCGAATTCGACCCGGCGGTGCTCAGGCTAAAAACCGAACTCGGGCTCCAGAACCCTCCGCTGGCCATAGAGACTTTCGACATATCCACCCTTTTCGGGGAGGAGTCGGTCGGTTCCATGGTGCGCTTCGTCAACGGCCAGCCTGATAAGGCCGGCTACCGCCGCTTCCGCATCAAGGGCGTGGAAGGCCAGGACGACTTCGCGATGATGAAGGAGGTCGTTTTCAGGCGCTATTGCCGGCTGATGGACGAGGGCGGGCCGTTCCCGGACCTGGTGCTCGTAGACGGCGGGGCCGGGCAGCTCCACGCTGCGATGGACGGCATGGACGAGGCAGGCATCCGGCTCCCCGTAGCGGCGATAGCGAAAAAGGAGGAGGAGATATACCTGCCGGAAAGGCTGGAGACGCTGCGCATGCACAAGTCAGATACGGCCCTCCTGCTCCTCCAGAGATGCCGCGACGAGGCGCACCGGTTCGCGGTGGGCTACCATCGCCTGCGGCGGGGAAAGCGGATGGAAAGCTGATGAGGTGCAAAGCGGTTGCGCGGCTCAGTAGTTGAAATCCAGGGTGCGGAGCCGCCCGTATTTCAGCTCGTACACCGGAACGAGCGCGGGTGTTGGCACGTGCCCCTGCTTGACCTGGAAATCCGTGCGGTCCTGGAACGTGCCCGAATTTATTATCAGCGTGCCGCGGTACTGGGTGTAGCCGTTCTTGTGCACATGGCCGGCGTGGAACACGTCCGGCGGCTCGTCTATCACCATGTAATCGACGTTCTCCGGGATTATCAGGTTGCCGCCGTATATCGGCGAGAGGTGGCGCCTCTTGAGGTATTCCGCCATCACTTTCTCCGGGTGGGTATACGACATCCCGGGGATGCTGGCTATCATGGAATCCATGGACGTGCCATGGTAGACCAGGTGCTTCACCCCTTCTAGCGAGAGGGATGTGGGGTTTCCCACCAGGGTCACGTCCGATGATACGAGGTCCTTGCCCAGCGCCGGCTGGGGCTCGCCCCTGCGCACCGCATCGTGGTTGCCTGGCGCTACGATAACTTCGATATAGTCCGGCAGGCTTTCCAGAAAATCATCGAACATCGAATATTGCCTGTGGATGTCTTTGACGAGGAGTTCCTTCTCCTGGTTGGGGTAGACGCCTATGCCGTCGACAACATCACCCGCCACGACCAGGTATTTCACCTTCCCTGCCAAATCCCTGGCCTCACCCCGGCCATGGAGCCAGTCCACGAACGATTCGAGCTTCTTCTCCAGGAAATACCTGCTGCCGAAATGGATATCGGAAAGGTATGCCACCGCCACGTCGTTCTCCGAACGCTTCTTCTCGCGCACCACCGGCAGGTCCGGCCATTCTATCTCCTCTGCTATGATGTAGGGCTCGAGCACCTTGCCGGTTATGGCTATGCAATCGTCGAAAAGCACCCCGCGCGCCTTCTCCAGTATCTTCTCGTTGAATTTCGAGGTGGAGACCACGACCTTGAACGAGCCCGTGAGGTCTTCGACCTCGAAGAGCAGGTTGCCCTTCTTGGTCTCTTTCTTGTCAGAGACCAGGACTACCACGCGGACGCGCTCGTTCAGGCGCTTCCTCACTTCTGAGAGGTCGGTCTGGACCGTGCCGTTCCGCCGGAGCATGCGCGACAGCCGTTCGTATCTGTTGCGGAAATAGCTGATGAAATTCTCCACTTCGCCCTTCGTCCGCGACTTGCCCGTCACGTCGAGGGTATGATTGAGCTTTATGTCAGCCGAGAATTCCTTGGCTGGGGGGGTGAACGAGGCCGGCTGTATCACCTCCACCGGAAGGGCCGATGCAGGTTGCAGAAGTGCTTCTATGTCTCCCCTGGAGACCAGCGGCTTCTGGAGCGCGATTATCCGTTCTATGAGTTCGTGCTCTGGAGGTCTTGACTTGAGGAACTCTTCTGCCTCGATGGTCACTCTCACGCCCATCTTCGCGAGCTCCCCATCCATGCGATCAGGCCAGCGATTCCAAGGCGCTCATTATCGCCCATATCTGGGTCCGTGCGTGGGCGGGCATGTTGATATCGTCGCTGATGGACTCGATGAGGTAGATGGCAGCGCTGACCTTCACTCCCTTGTCCTCGACGCTGTCAAGCCGGCCCTTGGCTTCAGACAGCGTCTTGCGGATGTTTTTCGGGATGGTGGCGTCATTCATAAGGGTCTCCACCATGCCGCTTATCTCCTTTATCTCCATTGCCATGACAATCACCGTGTGAAAAAATCAGTTCTGGAAATCACTTTGGGGGGAAGCCATTAAAAAGCAGCATAGAACAAATCGGGCCCGCTGTGAAATCCTGCGGGATTTCACTTCTTGCCCGGATTCTCATGAGACCAGACTAAGACCTGGAAACTGCAGACTTAGAAGAATTCGGGCCCGGCGGGATTTGAACCCACGACCGTCAGCTTTCCCGCACCCAAAGGCGGCGCACCGCCCGAAGGCATAGAAGGCTGCTGCGCTATCCAATGCAGGCCCTGGCCGCTCTGTAAAAGCAGTCAGGGCTGGCTGCGCCACGGGCCCTGAACGAAAATTAGGATAAGCAGATTATAAAGCGTTCTAAAAAGCAATAAAACGGGGAACGGTTACTCGTCCTCTTCTTCTTCGTCCCACTCCTCTTCGTCGAAGTCGTCGTCTTCCCACTCTTCTTCGTCATCGATTCTCATCGGAGTCATGGTAACACCTTGGAGTTGAACCTATACCTCAGAAAAGCTTTTAAAGGTTTGTCGGCGACGAACCCGCAGAAGGGCGAGGGAAACGAAAATGGACCTGCTGCGGCTCAACTGGGACGTTACAGTAGCTTATTGCGAGGAACTGGCGGCTAAGCTGGGCCGCTACCGCCCTGAGTTCATCGTCGGCATATCCAGGGGCGGGCTTGTCCCTGCACGCATCCTCTCGGACATACTCGATGTGAAGAGAGTCGGCGTACTGGGCGTATCGTTCTACAAGGCCATCGGCAGGCCGGATAAGGCCCCGCTCATAAGCCAGGAACTCACCATGGACCTCAAAGGGAAGCGGGTGCTGGTGGTGGACGACATCGCTGACAGCGGCAGGAGCCTGGCAGTGGCAAAGGAGTACATCCTGAAGCGGGGCGCGAAAGAAGCCAGGACCGCCACCATCCATTACAAGCCGGGATCCGCACCCAAGCCGGACTATTTTGTGGTGACCACCACGGCGTGGGTGGTCTACCCCTGGGAGCAGCACGAGATGGAGCGCGAACTGGAGAAGAAGAGAAAATAGCGGAAATCAGCCGCTTCAGCGGAGCCTTATCGCTTCCAAATCAGCCATCGAGCGCGAGTCCTTGTGCATCATCATGCCGGCCGAGCGCGCCAGTTCCTCGGTCTTGCCCCAGTCGCCGTGCATGGTCACTATGCGCTCAGGTATCGGCCGGAGGTTCTTGATGTAGGCCATCAGCTGCGCCCGGTCGCTGTGCCCGGAGAACCCTTCGGCGGTCTCCACGCGCATGTTTATGTTGAGCGTGCGCATCTTGCCGTCGTCTCCGAGTATCGGGACCTCCTTCATGCCCTGCTGCAGCTTGCTGCCCAGCGAGAGCGCGCTCTGGTAGCCGACGAACACCAGCGCGTTCTTCGCCTCGTCCGCCATGAGCTTGAGGTATTCATAGGACGGCCCGCCTGCGAGCATTCCCGAAGGCGCGAGTATTATGGCGGGTTCGCCGCTGATTATCTCCTCCTTGCTCGCTCCCTTGGCCACCTTGATGAGAGGCGATTCGAACGGGCTGCGGTCGGAAAGTATCCTCCGATTGAGCTGCTCGCGCAGGTATTCCGGATATGCGGTATGGATGGCAGAGGCCTCGAGTACCATGCCGTCTATATATAAGGGGACGTTGAAATCGGGGTCGCGCCTGGCCATCTCTTCCAGCACGAGCATTATCTCCTGAGAACGGCCGACCGCGAACACGGGTATGAGCACCTTGCCGCGGTTCTTCACGGTCTCGCTTATGATGTCGGTGAGCCGCTTCTCGCTGTCGAAACGGTTTATGGAGATGTCGTTCCTGCCGCCGTAGGTGCTCTCTATGAAGAGCGTCTCGAGACGGGGAAATCGCGTGGTCGAAGGGTCGAAGAGCCGCGTGAAGCCGAACTTGATGTCGCCGCTGTAGACGAGGTTGTGCGCTCCTTCGCCGATGTGCAGGTGCACGCTGGCGCTGCCCAGTATGTGCCCTGCATTGTATAGCGTCATCTTTATCTCCGGCGTGATGTCGACTACCTCTTCGTAGTCGACGGTTATTATGTTGCGTAATTCCTTGTAGATGTCCTTCTTGGTGTAAGGGGGGTCAATGTTGAACGCTTTCTTGCACAGGTTCAGGTAGTCCTGCTGGAGCAGCACCATGAAGTCGCGCGTGGGCGGCGTGCAGTAGACCGGGCCGTCGTAGCCGTATGCGAAGAGGTATGGCAGGAAGCCCATGTGGTCCATGTGGCCGTGGCTGATGACTACCGCGTCGAGGTCGGAGAGTGAGAAGCCGGTGAGGTTGAGGTACGGGTACGCTTTCGTAGGGTCACCCGTGGCCGGGTTGACACCCACGTCTATGAGCACTTTGCTGTGTGGTGTCTGGACAAGCAGGCAGGACCGGCCGACCTCCCTGAAGCCGCCGAGAGCCATCACGCGTATCCAGTCCCCTGCGGGTGCGGGCTGGCATATCTTCTTGCCGATGTTGACCAGGAACTTCTTCCGCTCCGCGGCTTCCATGACCGTTATCCTTCGCACGCCGTCCAGCGTCGCTGACGGCATCGTCGGGGCGCGCACAGCTATGGGCGCCCAGCCGGTGCGGAGCATTATCTCTTTGAGAGTGGAGCCGCCCTTGCCTATGACAAGGCCGGGTTTTATCGCTTCTATGTGCACCTCGCACATTTCAGGCACGAAGACTATCCCCTTGACGTCCGCTTCCTTGGGCACCAGGGATTCTATGGCTGCCTTGGCCTCGTCTATCTTCATCAGCGCGGAAGGGTCCACGCGGATGGTGACCTTTTTCTTGAGCGCGCTGGCCAGTTCCTTTATCAGCCGCTCGTTCGAGTAGAACGAGCGTATGTCCTTTATGTAGATGACCGTGGAAAGCCCCTCCGGCTCCACTTTGGTCACCTCGCAGTTAGGGGGCATTATCTCGCCGATTCTCTTCACTATGTCCTTATAGTGCAAACAAAACACCTCTGTAGGTTATGTGGGGGATAAAACGCAACGCCGGCACAAAACGATAAAAAACAAAACAGTATCAGTAATGCAGTAATTTCTTCACGTCTTCCTTGTCGTATCTCCTGAAACCAGCCTTCGTCACGGTGACGAGGTCCACCCTCTCGCCGGTAGCCGCATCGCGCTTCATGGCCGCACTCACAGCTTTCGCAGCCACTAGCAGGTTCGTCTCTATGTCACGGTCTTCCACGTAGAGCTCTTCTAGCACGCCGTAGGCCACTGGCGAGCCGCTGCCGGTCGAAGTCACTTTCTCCTCGGTTATGCCGCCGAGCATGTCGACCGAGAACAGCCTCGGTCGCTCGTCCACCCCGCCCAACAGCAGCTGGACGTAGAACGGGTAATACTTGTACTGCACTAGTATGTTGGAAAGCAGGACCGCCGCAGCTTCCACGCTCATGGTCTTCTCATGCTTGAGCTCGTAGAGTTTGACCTCCGAAGTCATCCAGCGGATGAGTGTCTGTGCATCGCCCACGCCTCCGGCTATGGTCATGGCCAGGTTGTCGTTTATGGGATATATCTTGTCTATGTCCTTGCTGGCGATAAGATAACCCATCGTCGCCCTCCTGTCGCTGGCGAGCACTATGCCGTCCTTGCAGACGAGGCCCACCGTGGTGGTCCCTGTCTGAACCCCTTTCTGCTTAGATTCATCTTCATTATACATAAAAATCACGGGAGAACAAGTTTATACCCTTTATGTGCACACGAATATTTTTAAATGATGCAGACCCGGAATTCTTTTATGCGTGCCAGGCGCTGTCCGGGATTAGCGGTATTTCCCTGGCCCAAGGCATTTAAAACAGCGCTGGAGATGGATGGGATATGACCGTGGAAAAGAAAATCAACGGATGGCAGAAGCCATCAATAAAATCGCTTCATGGAGGCTGAACAGATTTGAACAGCAGGAGGGCCCAGGCGAGCGTGGAATTTCTCATCATACTGGCAATATCACTCGTGGTCATAACCGTGATAGCGCTGATGGCACAGCAGCAGATAACCACCATCCAGCAGCAGAAGGCCACCTCAGACACACAGAACTCCCTGATGGACCTCGATTCCGCGGCCAGGGAGGTCTATGCCGAGGGGGCAGGTTCCACGGAGCAGGTATACGTCGAATTGCCGAGCGACTACCAGCCGAATCGGTCGTACGTCGGCAACAATTCCATAGTCATATATGCCGGTGACAGCGCCTACGCTGACACGGAGGATTTCAACCTCTCTGGCTCGCTACCGGCAGCTTCCGGCGGCACCTGGGTCTGGGTCATGTCCGAGGGTTCGCAGGTGCGCATAATAGGTGCCGCCATGATTCAGCTCAATCCGACCAGCATATACGTCCAGATGAATGCCAACAGCACGGCTAACGCATCATTCACCCTGACCAACATCTGGACTAATGCCATCAACGTCAGCACTACCACCACATGGTCTTCATCGGACGTCACAATGAGCGGCGTGCCTCAGTCCTTCTCTCTCGCCCAGGACACCGCAAACCAGACGATGCTGACGTTCACCGCGGATACGAACGCCACTGGCTTCTACACCGGGCAGATATATTTCAATGCCAGCGACGCCAATGGCAGCACAGATTCCGGGACCCTGCCCATCACGGTGGAGGTCACTTCCCTCGGTCAGCAGACCAGCAATAGCAGCAATAACAGCACCAACAGCAGCAACGGCAGCATAATTACAGGGCCATTAGTCACCAGCATCTGGCAGTCGCCTGCGCAGGCTGCCATGCTCCAGCCTCTTTCCATATTCGCCACGGTGAACGATACCATCGACATAACGAGCTGCAGCATAGATGCGAACTACGCGAACAACTGGACCCTGATGGCGCCCGTGAACAGCACCTACGGCCAGTCCAGTATAACTGTGATGTATAATTATACTGCGGGATTCCTTCTGGGCCCTAACATAGTGCGGATACAATGCATGGACAACGCGAACCTGACCGGGCCGATGGCGTATTACTATTTCAGCGTGGCCCAGAACAACACGCTCGGGCCTATCGTTACGAACATGGAGAATTCAGCCGCGTCGACGCTGACCAATGTCACCGTGAACGCCACTGCGACCGACATATACACGGGCGACAATAACATCGCGGGCTGCATCGTGCAGGTCGACAAGGGCGCATGGGTCAATGCCACCCCTCTGAGCGGGGCGTACAATAGTTCGCCCACACTCGAGATCGCTTATAATATAGGCATGATGTCGCCAGGTTATCATACGGTGAACTGGCAATGCACGGACTCCGTGGGCAACGTGGGCGGCATATACAACGAGAGCTTCGGCGTCGTCACCGTGGACCTCATGCTGGACCAGGACGTGTCAGGTTCCATGGCAGATAACGTGACCAACCTGGTGGATGACAACCAGTATTTCACCACCAGCACCAGCTGGGTGAATGTGGACAATCTGACCGTGAATGTGACCAACGGTATCAACACGAACACCAGCATCGAGATAAAGTCGGGCAGAAATTGCCTGGAATCCTACAACATCACCATAAACGGGACCACGCTGATAAGCGGCAACCAGACTTCTACCAGCTATGCCACGATAACGAATGGCATGAGCATTGCAGGGTATGCAGTGCCATTCAACGTCGAACTCTGGCTCAAAACCAACGCGAGCGGGTGCACGGCCTACAGCGAGCTGTTCAGCATCCAGCAGGCGCCCAGCAAAATCGTGGCTGCGACGCAGACGGAAGAGGCCTTCCTCGGCGATGTGAGCAGCAGCACACAGGCCGGACTGGTTTACTTCAGCACCACCGCGACAACCGACAAGGAGCTCGCTCTCTTGACCCCGACCAACCTCACGAGCCTGGACAACGCCATCGCCGCGCTTGTGAACGATGTGGAGGGCAATACGTGCATCGAATGCGGCTTTGACAATGGCGTGGCTGAACTGACTTCCAGCAGGTCCAGGGCCAACGCCACCAAGGTGATAATACTCCTAACCGACGGCATGGGCAATGTGGGTAATTCACTCACTGGAGCGGATTTGGCCAGGAGCAACAACGTGACAATTTATACGATAGGAATCGGCGATGACGCGAACGGCACCGAACTCCTCAATGATGCCCTGCTCACCTACGGCAAGTATTATTTCGCGCCCAATGCATCTACGCTCACGCAGATATTCGCGAGCATAGGCCACTGAGCGGCACAACGCAGAAGGAAAAAGATTTCAGGATGCACGAAGTTTATTTAAACGGTGGCTCGGAGTATAAAACATGGTGAATAACACAGTTGGAAGCCTCGAACGGGTGCCTTCCGGTATCAAGGGGCTCGACTCCATGATGGACGGCGGGTTCCCGAAGAACAGCTCCATAATGATACGCGGTGGCACTGGCACCGGCAAGACCCTGCTCTGCCTGCAGTACCTCTATAACGGCGCGCAGGAGCATGACGATGCCGGCGTGTTCATAAGCTTCGCCGAATCGATATGGGCCCTGCACGAGCATGGCAGGCGCCTCGGCTGGGACCTGGAAGCGCTGGAGAAGAAGAATAAACTGACCATAATAAGATACGAGCCGCACGAGGTCATGAAGGTGATGGAGGAAGGAGGCGGGTCCATCCGTGACACGGTCGAGGCCATAGGCACGAAACGGCTCGTCATCGATTCCATAAGCGCATATGAGATGCTTTTCGAGCAGCACTACAAGGCCAACGAATCAGTGCTCAGCCTCTTCGAGATGCTCAAGGGATGGAATACCACGACCCTGGTAACCGCGGAAACACCCATAGTGCCCAGCAACCAGGGCAGGGAAAGAATCGGCTTCCTCAGCGACGGCATAATAAACATGTATTACCTGCGGCACGGTGATCGGCGGGTAAGGGCCCTGGAAATCATAAAGATGAGGGACACTGCCCACACGGACGAGGTAAAAAAGTTCACAATCGACAGCAAAGGGATTGTCGTTTCGGGGAGGCTGAGTAATATTGAACAGTATTAGGGGCCAGGCCAGCGCCGAGTTCCTCTTCATCCTTGCAGCATCGTTCGTGATTATAACGCTGATGCTGCTGCTGGCGCGTCAGGGGCTGACTACTGTGCAGGGGCAGAAGGACGCCAGCGACACGCAGAACTCCCTGCGGGACCTCGACTCAGCGGCCAGGGAGGTCTATGCCGAGGGAGCCGGTTCCATGGAGCAGGTATATGTCCAGCTGCCGAGCGACTACCAGCCTAATCTGTCGTCCGTCGGCAACAACTCCATAGTCATATACTCCGATAACAGCGGCTACACGGACACGGAGACTTTCAACGTGCTCGGTTCGCTTCCGGCCACTTCCGGCGGTACCTGGATGTGGGTCATATCAGAGGGCTCGTATGTGCACATAGGGACCGCCATGGTTGGTTTCAGCCAGAGCAGCATATTCCTGCTCATGAAAGCCAACAGCACTGCAACGACGTCGTTCAATGTGAGCAACCTATGGAACAGCGGCATCAACGTGAGCGCTAACATCACATGGACGGCATCCAATCTCACCCTGAGCGAAGTGCCGGCCGCATTCCCACTCAACCAGAACGCCACAGAACAGATAAATCTGACGTTCACCGCAGGTACGAGCACCAATGGCTTCTACAGCGGGCAGATTTACTTCAATGTCAGCAACGCCAATGGCAGCACCGATTCAGGGACCTTGCCAGTCACAGTGGAAGTCACTCCGCTCTATCAGTCAGCATCCCTCGGACCGATAATCACCAGCATGTGGCAGTCGCCCGCATCTGTCACCGCATTCCAGCCGCTGACCATATCCGCTACGGCCAATGACACAACCGCCATAACCAACTGCACGGTAAGTGCTGACTATTCGGGCAACTGGACTGCGATGACGGGCACATACAGCCAGCCCGCTGTGACCGTGGCATACACTTACACCGCAGGTTTCTCCCTCGGTTCGCACACCCTGCAGATACAGTGCGTAGACGCCGCGAATGTCACGGGGCCGGTTGCATACTATCCTTTCACCGCCCAAACCCCGGACGATACGGGAGGCACGATAACTTACGTGGGCGGCAACACTATCCATATTTTCACCTCGAGCGGGACATATACCGCAAATAGCAACCATAACGTGCAGGTGCTGGTGGTCGCTGGCGGGGGCGGAGGCGGCGCATACAGGGGCGGAGGAGGTGGCGCAGGCGGATTGATTTACTATGGCTCCTATCCCATCACCATCGGGAATATCACAGTCACCGTTGGAGCTGGTGGAACTCCCGGCATGGCTATCACCAACCTTTCGCTTAACGGAGGCAATGGCGGGAACAGTTCTTTCGGAACGCTCGTTGCGACTGGCGGAGGCGGAGGCGGTACGCTTTCAGCGGATAATGCACCGGCAAATGCAACGGGAACGAACGGGGGAAGCGGTGGCGGAGGCTCTCTCATCTGCTGCAGTCCGGCTGCGGCGGAACCGGGTGGTAATGGAATTCCCGGCCAGGGATACAACGGAGGAACAAGGAACGGAGGAAATGATTATCACGGAGGCGGAGGAGGAGGCGCGGGTGGTATCGGTGGAAATTCAACCTCAGGGGGCGGGGCCGGAGGAAACTGCCTGCAATCCGGCATCTCAGGAACAAACGCCAATTACGCAGGCGGGGGCGGAGGCGGGTCTTATGATAATCCGCAAAACGCATATCCTCCGGGTGTTGGTGGTTGTGGAATTGGCGGGAATGGAGGCAACTATGATACCATCCCTGCGACTGCCGGCGCGATTAACACGGGTTCAGGCGGAGGCGGAGGCGGGCAAGGCTATGGAGGAGCTTGGACCAATGGAACCGCGGGCGGCTCAGGCATCGTCATAATAAGTTACCCGACGCCAGTGGGCTAATCAGGCCCGGTTCACACGTCTTATTACACTTCGGATTATCTATCGTGGATGCCGGCTGATATGCCCGGAGAAGTTCGGAATTACCGAGGATTTCCCGGCCCAAGGTATTTAAAATAGCATTGAGGATAAATGACCGTATGGCCGACGAAACTAGAATCGAAGGGACGCCGGAAGCCGCCAATAAAAAAGAGCGCTTCATGGAGGATGAATAAACTTGAACCGCAGCAGGGCCCAGGTGAGCGTCGAGTTCCTTATCATAGTGGCCATATCGCTGGTTGTCATAACTGCGATAGCACTGATAGCACAGCAGCAGACAGTCACCATCCAGCAGCAGAAAACTGTAGCAGACACACAGAATTCCCTGCTGGACATCGACTCCGCGGCCAAGGAGGTCTATGCCGAAGGACCTGGGTCCATGGAACTGGTATATGTCCAGTTGCCTGGCAGCTACCAGCCTAGCCTGTCGTCCGTCGGCAACAAATCCATAATCATATCTGTCGCTAACAGTTCCTACGTGGACACCGAGACTTTCAACGTGCTCGGTTCGCTTCCGGCCACTTCCGGCGGCACCTGGGTCTGGGTCCTGTCCGAAGGTTCGTATGTGCGCATAGGGCTTGCCATGATTCAACTCAGCCAGAGCAGCATATTCCTGCTCATGAACGCCAACAGCACTGCAACGACGTCGTTCAACGTGACCAATATATGGAACGGCGGCATCAACGTGAGTGCCAACACCACCTGGACGGCATCCAACCTCACCCTGAGCGGGGTGCCGGCCGCATTCCCGCTCAACCAGAACGCCATAGAACAGATAAACCTGACATTCACGGCAAACACGGGCGCAGGCGGCTTCTACAGCGGGCAGATATACCTCAATGCCAGCGACGGCATGGGGGACAATGACTCTGCGACCGTGCCCATCACAGTGGAAGTCACTCCCCTGCAACAGCTGGTCCCGCTCCAGGGGCCGGTGGTCACCAGCATCTGGCATTCGTGATAAAGAAGGATGATGAATATGAAAAAGTTCCTGATAATCGCGATGTTCCTGCTTTTCGCAGCCGCCAGCTTCGCCTATACCGATGATACAGGCGGAACAGTAACCTACGTCAATGGCTACACCATCCACACATTCACCTCGAGCGGGACGTATACCGTGAACAGCAACCACACAGTGCAGGTGCTCGTGGTCGCCGGCGGCGGAGCAGGGGCGTATAATTATGGAGGGGGTGGTGGCGCAGGCGGATTGATTTACTCTGGCGCGTATCCCATCACCACCGGAAGTATAACAGTTACTGTTGGGGCTGGAGCGACTGGTGCTGAAACACAACCCGGAGCCAATGGCAGCAATAGCAGCTTCGGAAATCTAACGGCTGTCGGAGGAGGAGGCGGAGGTGCTCCAGCAGGTAATGGTGGCTCAGGCGGTGGTGCTGGGAACGGGAATGGGGTTTTAGGTGGTTCAGGCACATCCGGACAAGGACATGCAGGCGGCAACGGTTCCTACAGTGGTGGCAATTACTATTCTTCAGGCGGAGGAGGAGGAAGCGGAGGCCCTGGAGCTAATGGAGCACAGGGTCAATCAGGAGCAGGAGGCACAGGCACCAACTATTCCATCTCTGGTTCAACAGTATGCTATGCCGGCGGAGGAGGAGGCGGAGGATATTCTGGATATAGCACTAATGGAGGAACTGCCGCCTGCGGAGGAGGAGCAGGAGCTACATATGGTGCTGGAACAAGCGCAACTGCCAATACCGGCGGTGGCGGCGGAGCTGCCTCAGGAGGAGCTGCTTTTATGCCAGGCAGTGGCGGCTCAGGCATTGTCATAATCAGTTATCCAACTCCTTCGCCCAATATAACAACTTGCATTCCGATTTCTGCTCCTGGTAATTACACGCTGATGAACAATGTCAACTACAGCGGCTCCTCCTGCTGCTTCACGATAAACGCCAACAACGTCAATTTCACCGGGAACGGGCACACGATTACCGGAACCGGCTCGGCAAACATGTACGATACCGGCATTTGCGTGGACGCAAACTACGCACGCATCACCAATCTTTCAATCTCGGATTTCTGGTACGGGGTTCTCTCTTCAAGTGACAACGTCTTCATCAACGACACGTTCAGCGGCAGCCTCTACGGCGTCGATTCAAGCGGTTCAAACAATACCTTCACCAACAACAGTATCATTGGCAACGAATACGGCTTCGATATTGGTGGTGCGGGTGATACAATCGCCAACAACACGGCCACTGGCAACTACGCCATAGCCTTCCTTCTCGGCGGCTCAAACGATAACCTCACCAACAATACCATCTACAACAATGCCGCGGGTGTCTATCTGGAGTATATATCAAACAGCCTCGTTACCAAAAACACTGCTTACGGCAACACCGGGCCCGGATTCGACCTCTATTACTATACCACCGGCAATACCCTCACCAACAACACAGCATATAACGATTCTCCCGGTTTCTACAGCTATGACGGGGTCAGTGGCAATACCTTCACCAACAACAGCGCCCACGGCAACACCGGGGACGGTTTCTATGATTCGGGCTCCGGCGATACCTACAACACAAACAATGCCAGCTCCAACACCAATAATGGCTTCAACCTGGAAACGGCATCTTCCGACAATCTCTCCAACAACCTCGCCTACAACAATAGTTACGACGGTTTCAATGACACGGGCTCTAGCGGCGATATCTACAGCGGAAACAACGCCAGTTCCAACACCGACGATGCCTTCGAGCTGGTGGAAGTGTCTTCTGACGTTCTCACCAACAATGTCGCTTATGCCGTCAACGGTGACGGCTTCCAAGTCGGTAATGCCACCAACAACCTCCTCACAAATAACACCGCATATGGTGGTACCAACGGCTTCGAGTTTGGAGACTACTCTTCAAACAACAACGGCATCAATAATACGGCCTACAATAGCGACTATGGCTTCCAGGTAGATTCCGGTGCAGGCCATAATAACCTTACCGGCAATAGGGCCTACAATGACTATATTGGCCTATTTCCGTTTGATGACGGGTATTACAATCAGTTCACCAGCAACACGGCCTACAACAACTCCTATGGTTTCTACATCTACTCCAGCGAGCACGACAACTTCACCAGCAACAGCGCCTATAACAACAACCAGGCAGGCGGCGGCTACGGCTTCTATATTGCCAGCGGTTTGGACAACTTCACCAACAATACCGCCTTTAACAACGTGTGGGGGTTCTACCTCGATGGTTCAACCGACAGCTCAAGCAGCAGCTACAACACATTAGTCAACAATAGTGCCTACAGCAACAGCAACAGCGGCTTCTATCTTTATTCTGTCACCGACTATAATACCATCGTCAACAACACCGCCTACGGCAACACAGTATATCAGATTCAGCTCTCCTCCGGTTCATCCGGAAACCTGATTTACAACAATATCTTCAACGCAACAGGGAGCGAGGGTGTAGCGTCTGACAGCGACACCGGTGATTTCTGGAACACGACCGAAAGAGCAGGAACGAACATCATCGGCGGGGCCAACATCGGCGGCAACTACTACTCCAACTACTACGGAGCGGAGAATGGAGGGACTGGCATTGGGAAAACCACATACCCCATAACCGGCGGCTCAGATACCGACTACCTCCCCCTGACGAATAACCTCACTGCCGGTTCAGCAGTTTGCGCTACGATTAATGTTTCTGGGAATTACACGCTCGCAGGCAATGTCAACTCCAGCGGCTCCCCCTGCTGCTTCACGATAACCGCCAGCAACGTCAATTTCATCGGGAACGGACATACGATTACCGGAAGCGGTAATCCCGCAAGCGGTTCACCCCAAGATACCGCCATTTGCATAAACTCAGCAAGCTACGCACGTATCACCAATGTTTCAATCTCGAACTTCTATTACGAAGTTCTCCCTTCATCATCCAGCGGCGACAGTTTCACCAACGACACGTTCAGCGGCGGCATCTTCGGCGTCTACTCAGACAATTCAAACAATACCGTCACCAACGACAGTTTCATTGGCAACGAATACGGTTCCTATATTTATGATTCAGGCGATACAATCGCCAACAACACGGCCACTGGCAACTACGTCATGGCCTTCTTTATCGGCGGCTCAAACGATAACATCACCAACAATACCGTCTACGATGGTGGTTATGGTTTCTATCTGACGTATCTTTCCAACAGCCTCGTTACCAAAAACACTGCTTACGGCAACACCGGGCCCGGATTCGACCTCTATTACTATACCACCGGC
>Ga0326728_10008474_pt1 | contig 25522 bp, 32 predicted proteins | sample MB3enrmetagenome_FD_207602 | JGI IMG/M metagenome (GOLD analysis project Ga0326728, IMG submission 207602) | Lab enriched peat soil microbial communities from McLean, Ithaca, NY, United States - MB31MN | ecosystem: Environmental > Terrestrial > Soil > Wetlands > Peat | place: USA: New York... | reverse complement strand
CGGGCTCGATCACGCCGCACACCAAGTTCAAGGGGGAAGTGTACGTGCTGTCGAAGGAAGAGGGAGGGCGGCACACGCCGTTCTTCAAGGGTTACCGGCCGCAGTTTTACTTCCGGACGACGGACGTGACCGGGGTAGCGGACTTGCCGGCGGGCCAGGAGATGGTGATGCCGGGCGACAACGTGAACCTGCAAGTGGAACTGATCACGCCGGTGGCCATGGAGAAGGGGCTGCGCTTCGCCATCCGCGAAGGCGGCCGCACGGTGGGCGCCGGCACAATTTCGGAGATCCTGGCGTAGGTTTTACCGGCTGCCAGCCGCTAACTGGCAGCCGCTCAGATGCAGCACTCACCGGCATGGGAGTTGGCTGCCAGATCTTTGGCGACGGGAAAATATTGTGATAGGCAAAGAACGAATTCGCATTCGGCTGAAAGCCTACGATTACCGCGTGCTCGATCAGTCCACCGGGGAAATCGTGGAAACGGCGCGGCGGACGGGGGCGCAAGTGGCGGGTCCCATTCCGCTGCCCACGGTGAAGAACAAGTATTGTGTGCTGCGCTCGCCCCACGTGGACAAGAAATCGCGCGAGCAGTTCGAGATCCGCACCCACAAGCGTTTGCTCGATATTTTGGAGCCGACGCAGCAGACCGTGGATGCGCTGATGAAACTCGATTTGCCGGCGGGCGTGGACGTGGAAATCAAGGCGTTCGGCAAGGAACATAAATAGGCCGCCGGGCGCCGGTACTTGGCCGCCGGCGCAGGGCAGCACGCAGCTTCCGGGCGGGGCGCCGGCCGCGGCGGGATTCGGAAGCGGAGTTGGGGTAAACGGCAATGCCAGTAAACGGAATTTTGGGAAAGAAAATAGGAATGACGCAGCTCTTCGACGCCACGGGGAAAGTCCTTCCCTGCACGGTGCTGCAAGCCGGGCCCTGCGTGGTGACGCAACGCAAGAGCGCCGCGAAGGACGGTTACGAGGCGGCGCAGATTGGCCTGGTGGAGTTCGTAAAGGAAGCGCGGCTTACGCAGCCGATGCGCGGCCACTTTGCCAAGAACAACCTGCCTCCGGTGAAGTTCATGCGCGAGTTCGCGGTGGCGAGCGGGGGGGCGCCGGGGGAAGAGAGCAACGACCGGGTGCAGGCCGGGGACCGCGTGTTAGTCGATATTTTCGAAGGCGAAAAGTTTGTGGACGTAGCGGGGGCCAGCAAAGGCCGGGGCTATGCCGGGGTGGTGAAGCGCCATCATTTTGCCGGCGGCCCGAAATCGCACGGTTCCATGTTCACCATCAACGGCTCGATCGGCGCGTCGGCTTTTCCTTCGCGGGTGTTTCGGGGCATGCGCATGGGCGGCCACATGGGCAACGCCCAGGTGACGGTGCGGAACTTGCGCATTCTGGGAATCGATAAAGACGAGAATTTGCTGGTGGTGGAGGGCGCGGTGCCCGGACCGGAAGGAGGTTACGTGGTTATCCGCAAAGCGGTCAAGAGCCCGCGCGAACGGCGGGGATTTTCCCGCGCCGGCAAGGTGGATCCATTAAAGGCTTCCAAGCGCACGTCGAAGAAGATATAACCAGGCCGCGGCGGCGCGCCAGGTTTTCGGCGGGGAAACCGGGGGCTGCGGGGCCAAGGACGGAAGAGAATGGCAACGATTGATGTGCTCAATCTGAGCGGAGAGAAGGCCGGTACGCTGGACCTGGCCGAAGAGGTTTTCGGCGGGATCAACGAAGACCTGTTGTGGGAGGCGGTGAAGGCCTTCCGCGCCGCACAGCGCGCCGGCACGCACGCCACCAAGAACCGCAAGCTGGTGAGCGGGAGCGGCCGGAAGTTATGGCGGCAGAAGGGCACGGGGCGGGCCCGCGTAGGTTCGATCCGGTCGCCGCTATGGCGGCACGGAGGCACGGTCCACGGGCCGCAGCCCCGGCCGTATGCTTACGCCTTTCCGCGCAAGAAACTGCTGGGCGCGTTGCGGTCGGCGCTGGCCGCAAAACTGAACGACGGCAAATTGACGGTAGTGGAAAACTTCGACCTGCAGGAACCCAAGACCAAAGTTTTGCGCCACGCCCTGGATACGCTGAAAGTGGGGAAGAGCGCATTGTTGGTGGAGGCGAACCGGGCCGGCAACCGCAACCTGGAATTGAGCGCGCGCAACCTGGCGGGCGTCGAGCTGCTGCGCGGGCACGAAGTGCATCCCTACCACCTGCTGCGTTACGAGTCCGCGGTGTTCTCGCTGCCGGCGCTGAGCCGCCTGCAGGATTCGCTGAAGGCTTCGGCGCCCAAACCGAAACGGCAGGCGGGGGAGGTGGCCTGATGAAATCTCCGTATCAGATCATCCGCAAGCCGGTCATCACCGAGAAGGGCCTGGGCATTAAGGAAAGCCAGGGCACGCTGGTGTTCCAGGTGGCCCCGGAGGCGACCAAGACCGAAATTAAGGAAGCCGTGCAGCAGATTTTCCGGGTGAAGGTCGACACGGTGCGCACGGCGAATTTTCCCGGCAAGGAACGGCGCCGGGGCAAGTTCTCCGGGTACCGTCCGGACTGGAAGAAAGCGTATGTCCGCTTGCGGGACGGCGAAAAAATGCCGGAGTATGCGCAGAACTTGTAGGCGGAAGCCCGGCGGGAGGAAAGCAGTTTCCCGCGGGCGATGGCTGAGGGCGAATTATGGCAATCAAAACCTATAGACCGGTGACTTCGACGTTGCGTTTCCAGACGAGGCTGGTCAAGGAAGAGTTGACCGAGGCGCGGCCGCACAAGCCTTTGACGGTCAGCCGGAAATCGAGCGGCGGGCGCCGCAATGCCGGCGACATCACGAGCTGGTGGCGCGGCGGGGGCCACAAACGCAAATATCGCATCGTCGATTTCAAACGCGAAAAGGCCGGCATTGCGGCGACCGTGGCCACCATCGAGTACGATCCCAATCGCTCGGCGAACCTGGCTTTGCTGAACTATGCCGACGGAGAGAAGCGCTACATCATCGCTCCCCAGGGATTGCAGGTGGGGCAAAAGATCGTGAGCGGACCGGAGGCCGACATTCTGGTAGGCAATGCCCTGCCGCTGCGCAACATTCCGCCGGGCACGACCGTCCACGCGGTCGAACTGAAGCCGGGCAAGGGCGCGCAGATGGCGCGTTCCGCCGGGGCCGCGGCGCAACTGGTGGCCAAAGAAGGCGACTACGCGCTGCTCAAGCTGCCTTCGGGAGAAACCCGCAGGGTGCTGATGGATTGCCTGGCGACGATAGGCCAGGTAGGCAACACGGACCACGAAAATGTGAGCCTGGGAAAGGCGGGCCGCACCCGCTGGCTGGGATGGCGCCCGCATAATCGCGGCGTAGTCATGAATCCGGTGGACCATCCGCACGGCGGGGGCGAAGGCAAGACCTCCGGCGGACGCCATCCGGTGACGCCGTGGGGCCAGCCGACGCGCGGTTACAAGACGCGCAATAACAAACGGACCGACAAGTCGGTAGTCAGCCGCAGGAAGAAGTGACGTCCCGCCGGGCGGGACGGCGAAATGGAGAACCCAAATTGAGAGCCGGGAAGTGAATTTATGGCACGTTCGACAAAAAAGGGCCCGTTTATCGATGGCTACTTGCGGGGCCGGATCGACAGTATGAACCTGCGCAATGAAAAGAAGGTGTTGCGCACCTGGTCGCGGCGCTCGACGGTGCTGCCCGAGATGGTGGGGCACACGATCGCGGTGCATAACGGCAAGAAGTTTATCCCGGTGTACATCACCGAAAACATGGTGGGACATAAGCTGGGCGAATTCAGCTTTACCCGGAATTTCAAGGGACATTCGGTAAAGGCGGCGACCGAGGCGGCGGCCAAACCCGCGTCCGCGCCCCCGCGGGCCTGATCCGGGGCGCTGTCCCGGGAAGCGCCAGCAAGCGGACCGGGGACCGCGATGAGAGGACGAAATGGCAGAAGCAACGACGGAATTTCGGGCGGTGGCGAAGTGGATACGCGTTTCGCCGCAAAAGGCGCGGCTGGTGCTGGACCTGATTAAGGGCCGGCGGGTGGAGGACGCGCTGAACACGCTCAGTTTTACCAAGAAGCGGGCCGCCGGGCAGGTGCACAAGTTGCTGCGCTCGGCGCTGGACAACGCAAATTTTTTGAGCACGGAAAAGGGCGTCGATGTGGATCTCGACAATTTGTTCGTCAAGCGGGCGGTGGCGAACGACGGGCCGCGCATGAAGCGCATACGGCCGGCTCCCCAGGGACGGGCCTACCACTATCAGCGGCGCACGTCCCACATCGAGGTGGCGCTGGCAGAAAAGCCGAGGGCGCAGGCAGAGGAGGCGGCGCAAGCCAAGCCGCCAGCCCGCAAGCCGGCGGGCAAGAAGACGGCGGAGCGGAAGGAAGGTTCGGCGCTCAGCCGCAAGCCGGCATAGGGCTAAGGATGCAAGGGGCCGCGGCAGACCGCGGACAAGGTTGGGAGTTACCGCCCCTTCACCGGGGCAGGGAGAAGGACAATGGGACAGAAGGTCCATCCATACGGATTTCGCCTGGGCTATACGAAGCCGTGGAAGTCGCGCTGGTTCGTCGACCGCGACTACGACAAATTGCTGCTGGAGGATGTCCGGCTGAAGGAACAGCTCAAAGACAAGCTGAAGTCGGCGGGCATCAGTTCGATTGAAATTGAGCGCCCCGGCAACAAGCTGCGCATTATCATCCGCACGGCGCGGCCGGGCATCATCATCGGGCGGAAGGGGGCGGAGATCGACAAGCTGAAGCAGGAAATTCAGAAGCGCACGAACCGCGACGTGTACGTCGATATCCAGGAAGTGCACAAGCCGGAACTGGACGCGCAGTTGGTGGGCGAGTCGATTGCGTTGCAGTTGGAAAAGCGCGTAGGGTTTCGCCGGGCCATGCGCAAGGCGGTGGATTCGGCGCTGCGCTTCGGCTGCAAAGGCATCAAGGTGCGGGTCAGCGGGCGTTTGAACGGCCATGAAATCGCGCGCTCGGAATGGTATCTGCAAGGGCGTTTGCCGTTGCACACGCTGCGCGCCGACATTGACTACGGCTTCGCCGAGGCGCACACGACTTACGGGATTATCGGAGTAAAGTGCTGGATTTACCGCGGCGAGATTCTGCCGGCCAAAAAGCGAGAGTCCCAGAGCGGCAGCGCGGGATTTTAGGATTGGGGCGCGTTTCTGCCGGCCGCGCCCCGGCGGGGGCGGCCGGGCGAGGAGTCCGGCGGCAGGGTGGCGGAAGAAGGAAGTCCGGGAACTGAGAACTGCTTATGTTGATGCCGAAAAAAGTGAAGTACCGCAAGCAACAGCGCGGCCGGATGTGCGGCCAGGCGTGGCGCGGTTCGGAGTTGTCGTTTGGCGACTATGGCTTGAAGGTCATGTCCTGCGGCTACATTACCGACCGCCAGATAGAAGCCAGCCGCGTGGCCATGACCCGCTTCATCAAGCGGGGCGGCAAGATTTGGCTGCGCGTGTTTCCGGACAAGCCGGTGACCAAGAAGCCGGCCGAAACCCGCATGGGCAAAGGCAAAGGGGCGCCCGATCATTGGGTAGCGGTGGTGCGCCCGGGCAAGGTGTTGTTCGAAATGGAAGGGGTCAGCCTGACGGATGCCCAGGAAGCCATGCGCCTGGCCTCGCACAAACTGCCGTTGCCGACGCGCTTTGTGCGGCGCGAAGCCGGGCATTAGGCAGAGCCGGGGGGAGATAGGAGCGATGAAACCGGAAAAGATCCGCAATCAAACCGACGTTGAGCTGCGGCAACATCAGCGGGAGCTGAACGATCAGCTTTTTCGCTTGAAGTTCCAGCTCAACATGGGACAAACGGAGAGCCTGAAGAAGATCCGCGGCCTGCGCAAGGACATTGCGCGGGTGAAGACCATCGCCCGAGAACGGGAACTGGCCGCGCAGAAATCGGAGAACCAGTAATGGCCGAGAGAACTGCAAACGTTTCCCGGCGCAAGACCCAGACGGGCTACGTGGTATCCGCCAAGATGCGGAAGACCATCGTGATCGAGGTCTCGCGGCAAAAGGCGCACGCCATGTACCGCCGGGTGGTGAAGCGATCCATCAAGTTTTATGCGCACGACGAAAAAAACGCGGCCCGGGTAGGAGATTTAGTCAAGATCGAGGAAACCCGGCCGCTCTCCAAGCTGAAACGGTGGCGTTTGGTGGAAGTAGTGCGCCCCGCCGCGCTGGCAGGCGTGGAGACCAGCGGGGCCGAGACGGCGGCGCCGGAGCTGGAGGCCCAGGCTTAGGCGGCGGGGATCCCGTGCCGGAGCAGGAGGGAGGACACAGTCATGGCAATCATGATGCGGACCATGCTCGAGGTGGCCGATAACAGCGGCGCCCGCAAGCTGCAGACCATCCTGCCGCTGGGCGGAGATACGGGGCTGCGGGCGGGATTGGGCGATATCGTTACCGCAGCCGTCAAGGAAGCGTCGCCCGACGGCCAGGTGAAGAAGGGTACGGTGGTGAAATGCGTGGTGGTGCGTACGCGCAAGGAATACCGGCGGCGGGACGGCACGTATATCCGTTTCGACCAGAATGCCGCCGTGTTGATTAATGACGATGGAGAACCGATTGGCACACGCGTATTCGGGCCGGTGGCCCGCGAGTTGCGCGAGAAGAGATTCTTGAAAATCGTATCGCTGGCGCCCGAAGTTTTGTAGGGCCTTGACGATGCGGCCCGTACGGGGGCAGGAGCAGGGTGGAACCATGGCAACGACGAAAAAGGCGACGGGGGTGCACCGGCACGTCGATATCCGCCGCAATGACACCGTAAAGGTGATCACCGGCCGCGATAAGGGCAAGCAGGGCCGTGTGCTGCGCGTGTTTCCCGACGAAGGCAAGGTCCTGGTGGAGCACGTCATGATGGTGAAGAAGCACGTGCGTCCGAATCCCCAGAGAAATGTGAAAGGGGGCATTGCCGAGCAGGAGAGCAGGCTATCGCTTTCCAACGTAATGTTGCTGTGCCCCACGTGCGGTCCGGTGCGCATTGGCCACGAATTTCGTGGGGAGAGGAAGTCCCGCATCTGCAAGAAGTGCGGTACGACGCTGGAGAAGTAGATGGCCGAAGAACAAGAGCAGGTCAAACAAGAGCCGGTCAAGAAAGAGCCGGTCAAGAAGCCAAAGGGCAAGAGCGAAGGCAAGGGCGGAAAGAAGACCGCCGAAGCGGCGCCCAAAGCGGAAGGCAAACCGCAGGCCAACATAAAGGGCGGGGCCCGGCTGCGCCAGAAGTTCGAAAAAGAAGTGCGCCCGGCGCTGATGAAGGAACTGGAGCTGAGCAACCCTATGGCGGTGCCGCGGCTGGAGAAGGTCGTGATCAACATGGGGGTGGGCGAGGCGACCCAGAATGCCAAACTGCTGGACCCGGCCGCGGCGGAATTGACGCAGATTACCGGCCAGAAGCCGGTCATCACCAAGGCCAAGAAGTCGATTGCCGCGTTCAAGGTGCGCGCCGGCATGCCCATCGGGGTGATGGTGACGCTGCGGGGCGACCGCATGTTCGAGTTCCTGGACCGGCTGATGAACGTGGCCTTGCCGCGGGTGCGTGATTTCCGCGGCGTGCCCACGAAGGCGTTTGATGGCCGCGGCAACTACACTTTGGGACTGCGGGACCAGTTGGTGTTTCCGGAGATCGACTATTCCAAGGTGGAAAAGCTGAAGGGCATGAACATAACGGTAGTGACCACGGCCCGCACCGACGATCAGGCGCGGGCTTTGCTGAAACACTTGGGGATGCCGTTTCGTCCGTAGCAGCGGGCAAGCCCGATGCCGGCCGCCAGAGGGGTGAGAGCGCGGAGGACGCAGGCGGAGGCAGCGGGATTCGTAATGGGCCAGGGAAGGGGGGCCGCGCCCCGGGCCTGGCGGCCAAGGGCAAGTTGCAAAGGGGGCGTTTACGGCGCGGCGTTTTGCAGGACCAGGAAAATTGGGAAAGGATTCATGGCCACAACATCACATATCGCGAAAGCGCTGAAGAAGTCGAAGTTTGGGGTGCGGCAACGGAACCGCTGCCACATCTGCGGCCGCCCGCGCGGGTACCTGAGCAAATTTGGTATCTGCCGCCTGTGTTTCCGCGGGCTGGCCTTACGCGGAGAGATTCCGGGCGTCTGCAAGTCGTCCTGGTAGGAACTGACGTTTCCCGCCACCCTGCGGGCGCGTTCGCCGCCGGGGAGATTCGGACGGGCGGCGGGGGACGGGGAACGAGTGAAGCTTGCCGCTGGTTCTGCGCCGTGGGGCGGAGCGAACGGGCAAAGGAGAAGGAACGAATGAATTTGACCGATCCGGTGGCGGATTTTCTGTCGCGCATCCGTAATGCGATGAGCGCCAGACACCAGAAGGTAGATGTGCCCGCTTCCAAGCTGAAGGCGGAGATTGCGCGCATCCTGAAGGAAGAGGGTTACATCGCCAACTTCAAACTGGCCGAAGAAGAAGGCCATAAGGTCTTGCGCGTGTATCTGAAGTACGGTCCGAATAACGAAGCCGCCATTTCCCAAATGCGGCGCGTATCGCGGCCCGGGTGCCGCGTGTACGTGCGGCGGCGGGAAATTCCGCGCGTCCTGGGCGGGTTGGGAATCAATATTCTGACCACGCCCCGCGGCGTCATGACGGGAAGGCAGGCGAAGCGCGAGGGGGTCGGCGGCGAAGTGCTTTGCGAGATCAACTAGCGGGCAGCGGGGAACCAGACCCGCGTTTTCCTGGCGGGATGCGGCCGGCCCCGGGGCAGCTAAACCGGGAGCCGGCGGGGGCGGGTAGCGGAGAAAAGAACAATGTCGAGAATTGGTAAAAAACCTATCGTTCTTCCCAAAGGGGTCAAGGCCGAGATTCGCGATGGGCTGGTTAGCATCCAAGGTCCCAAAGGCAAAGTGGATACGCCGGTACCGGCGGGAATCACGGTGGAACAGCGCGATGGCACTCTGGTGGCGCTGCGGGAGAACGATTCCCAGGCGGCGCTGCATGGTCTAACCCGCGCTTTGCTCAACAACGCCGTCGAAGGGGTCACGAAAGGTTGGACCCGCGAGCTGGAAATTGCCGGCATCGGCTACCGCGCCGAAATGAAGGGCAAAGGAACCGTGGTGTTTGCCCTGGGATTCTCACACCCGATCGAATACCCGTTGCCCACCGGCGTGGCAGTCGCACTGGATGCCAAGCAGACCCGCCTGACGCTCACCGGCATCGACCGCCAGCAAGTAGGCCAGGTGGCTGCGGACATGCGCGCCTTGCGCCCGCCCGACCCGTACAAGAATAAGGGTGTGCGTTATGTGGGCGAGAGGCTGAAGAAGAAAGTTGGGAAGACCGGAGCGAAGTAACAGGAAATCCGCAATTGGCCATTGGCTGTTGGCCAGGAGGGAATGGTTGGATTCACGAGGAACCGCCAATTTTGGTGTGGCACTCTGGGGTGCTTGACTGACGGACAGCCGGTTGTTTTAGGCCAACTGCCAATTGCGGTTTTGGTGTTTTGGGGAAGTGAGATGATAATACGAGCTTCGAAAAACGAGACGCGGCAGAGAGTGCATGTGCGCATTCGCCGCAAAGTGAAGGGGACGGCGGAACGGCCGCGGTTAAGCGTTTACCGTTCCTTGAACCACATCTCTGCGCAGGTGATCGACGATAGGGGCGGCGCCACGCTGGTTTCGGCCGGCAGCAACGAGAAAACCGGCGGCAGCAAGAGCAGCGGCGGCAATTTGGCGGCGGCCAAGCAGATAGGCAAGTTGCTGGCGGAGCGTGCCCAAGCCAAAGGGATTACCCGCGTGGTGTTCGACCGGGGTGGTTACCAGTATCACGGACGGGTCAAGGCGCTGGCCGATGCCGCCCGGGAAGCGGGACTGAAGTTTTAAAAGGAATAGAGAGACCCATGCCAACTGTGAGAATAAAGCTCGACGCCGGGCAATACCAGCTTAAGGACCAGGTGGTGGCGATCAATCGGGTTACCAAAGTGGTAAAGGGCGGCAAAAACCTGTCGTTTGCCGCGCTGGTGGTCGTGGGAGATCCCGCGTCCGCCGTAGTGGGTTACGGCAGCGGCAAAGCCAAGGAGGTGCCGCAGGCCATCCGCAAAGGCATCGAAGCCGCCAAGAAGAACCTGGTGCGGATCAATCTTACCCAGACCACGATTCCCCACACGGTCCTGGGGCGCTACGGCTCCGGGATGGTCCTGCTTAAACCGGCGGCGGAAGGCACGGGCGTCATTGCCGGGGGCGCGGTGCGTGCGGTGATGACTTCAGCCGGCGTGCAGAATGTGCTGACCAAGTCGATTGGCACGACGAATCCTCATAATGTGATTAAAGCCACCTTTGACGCGCTGCAGCAGTTGCGCGACCGGCGGGAAGTGGCAACCAGGCGCGGGAAGACCGCGGAGGAGCTTTGAGATGCCCGGTACCGGCAAGAAGATTCGCATACAGTGGGTGCGCTCCGCCATTGCTACGCCGCAGAAACACCGGCGGGTGGTCAAGGGCCTGGGATTCACCCGGCTCAATCAGGTGATCGAACGGGAAGATAGCCCCTCGATTCGCGGCATGGTGAACAAGGTTCCGCACCTGGTGAAGATCGTTGCCGGCAAATAGCGGTGCACCGCTTAGGGCCGGGGATCCCGGAGCTGAGCTGGCCGGCGCTGACGGAGGGAAGAGCGGTAGATTGCCGGAACGGAGAAGGCGGCGGAGAGGCAGAGCCGGCAGTAGCTGGCTGCCGGCTGCATTGAGAGCTAAAATGGCTACAAATCTTTCGACACTGAGAAGACCGAAAAAGGCGAATGAGAACCGCAAGCGGATAGGCCGCGGCATGGGCAGCGGGCGGGGTAAGACCTCGACCCGCGGGCACAAGGGCCAGGGTTCGCGGAGCGGTTCCCGGCTGATGCGCGGCTTTGAGGGCGGCCAGATGCCGCTGCACCGCCGCTTGCCCAAACGGGGATTCACCAATATCTTCCGCATCGAGTACGCGGTGGTGAATGTGGAGACTTTGGCGCGCTTGGATGCCACCGAGATCACGCCCGAAGTTCTGCACCAGGCCGGCATGATCCCGCGCCGGGACTCGCGGGTGAAGATTTTGGGCCAAGGGAAAGTGAGCCGGGCGCTGAAGGTGCGTGCCCACAAGTTTTCCCAGTCGGCCCAGGACAAGATCACGGAGGCCGGCGGCGCGGCCGAGGTCATAGAAATCAAGGTGGCGCCGGTGGAACGGAAGCAGAAGAAGTAGCAAGCAGTCGCCGGCCTGCGGTTGTCCCCGGCGAGCCGAAGCGGGCGCCCGGGCAGGCCGGCCGCCGGCGAGAGTGGGGTTTCACGTTTTCCGACTTCGCTTTGGGCGCCGGGGAGCCGGCGCCCAGCAGAAGCGGGAAAGGTGAAACGGCGGTTTTGGTGCATTTATGGTTGAGAAACTCCTGAATATCTTCCGCATCCCGGACCTGCGCAAGCGGGTTTTGTTTACCCTGGGGCTGCTAGCCGTGTACCGGCTGGGCGGCCACATTCCCACCCCGGGCATCAATGCCGACCTGTTGCAACAATTCTTCCAGCAGCAGCAGGGCAGCATTCTGGGGTTCATAGATTTGTTCAGCGGCGGCCAGTTGCGGCGGTTAACGATATTCGCCTTGGGCATCATGCCCTACATTACCGCCTCCATTATTTTGCAGTTACTTACGGTGGTGTACGAGCCGCTGGCGAAGCTGCAGAAGGAAGGCGAACTGGGCCGCAAAAAGATTACGCAATGGACCCGGTATTTGACGGTGGTGCTGAGCGCCATGCAGTCGCTGGGCATCGCCATCACCCTGCAGCGTTCCACGGCATCGGGCATGGCATTTGTCACGAACCCGGGCAAAGGCTTCATCCTGATGACCATGCTGACGCTGACGACGGGCAGCGCATTCATTATGTGGCTGGGCGAGCAGATCACCGAACGCGGGGTCGGCAATGGCATGTCGCTGCTGATTTTTGCCGGCATCGTGGTGGGCCTGCCCCGCGGCGTCATCGACATGATCGATAAGGCGCGCACCGCCGCCTGGGGCGCTTTTACGGCCCCGGCGCTGGTCATGCTGGTGGGGCTCATGATAGCGGTCGTGGCGTTCATCGTGTACGTGGAGCGCAGTGAGCGCCGCATTCCGGTGCAATATGCCAAGCGCGTGGTTGGCCGGAAGGTGATGGGCGGACAGACCACCCACCTGCCCTTGCGCGTCAACAGCGGCGGCGTGATGCCGGTCATCTTTGCCAGTTCGATTCTGACCCTGCCGCAGACCGCCGGCTTCCTGTTCCAGAACAATCGGTATTTCCGGCCGGTGATGGAGGCCTTGCGCTGGGGCGAGCCTCTGTACACGTTGCTGTACGCGGTGGGCATCATTTTCTTCGCCTACTTTTATGTGTCCATTGTGTTCAATCCCAAAGAAGTTGCGGACAATATGCGGAAGTACGGGGGATTCATTCCCGGCATTCGTCCCGGGCAGCGCACGGCGGACCATATCAATGAGATTTTGACGCGCATTACGCTGGTGGGCGGGCTCTACCTCATCATTATCAGCTTCATTCCGGAATGGATGATCGCGGGCATTCACCTGAATCACCTGCCGTTGTGGCTGGGGGGCGGTTTCTTCGAGCACTTGCCGACCTGGTTGACCAACGGTCTGGGGGTGAGCTTCTATTTCGGCGGCACCTCGCTGCTGATCGTAGTGGGCGTGGCCATGGATACGGTGCAGCAGGTCGAAGCGCAACTGATCATGCGGCACTATGAAGGATTCACGCCGCGCAGCGGCCGCATCCGCGGCCGGCGCATCTGGTGAGGGCAAGGGGAGAAGGGATGAGAACGGATTTGGCGGTGGAAGCCGCGGCGCGTCTGGTGGCCCCGATCATTCTTCTGGGAGCGCCGGGCGCGGGCAAGGGGACGCAGGCCAAGAAGGCCGTGGAAGTTTACGGCATTCCGCAGATTTCTACCGGCGATATCCTGCGGGAGAACGTCAGTCAGGACACGGAACTGGGGAGGCAGGCCAAGGCCATCATGGAGCGCGGGGAACTGGTTCCGGACCGGCTGGTTTGCGGCATGGTGGGGCAACGGCTGCTGCAGCCGGATTGCGGGCGGGGCTTTATCCTGGACGGGTTTCCGCGCACCGCGGCGCAGGCGGAGTGGCTGGATGAATTTCTGCGGGGGCCGGATTTCGGAAGGCAGCCGTGCGCCACGCTGCTTCCGGTTGTGATCGAGATTTCCGTCGGTTATAATCAATTGTTTATGCGGCTAACCGGCCGCCGTTCGTGTCCCACCTGCGGGCGGATATATAACGTCAACTTTCAGCCACCGCGCGTGCCCGAAACCTGCGATGTTGACGGCGCCAAGCTGGTGACGCGCAAGGATGACACCGAGGAGGTGATTGCGGAGCGGCTGAAGGCTTACGAGCGGCAAACGCGGCCGCTGGTGGAGCACTACCAGGCTAAGGGATGCTTAGTAGTGGTGAATGGCGAGCGTAACGCGGATGCGGTCACCAGCGAGACGCTGAAAGCAATTGCGCATGGCCATACTGTGTAAGTCGAAGGCGGAAATTGAGAAGATGCGCCGCAGTGGACGCATCGTCCGCCAGGTGTTGGATGTGGTGAAGGACGTGGTGGCTCCCGGGGTGTCCACCATGGAATTGGAGCGCGCGGCGGAGAAAGTGATCCGCGAGTGCGGGGCCAAGCCGGCTTTTAAGGGCTATTACGATTACCCTTGCGTGCTGTGCACCTCGATCAATCAGGAAATTGTTCACGGAATCCCGAGCGAGAAGCGGCTACTCAGGTCCGGGGATGTGGTTTCCATCGATTGCGGGGTGGTGCTGGACGGATATTATGGGGACGCTGCCATTACCGTGCCCGTGGGGCAACTGGCGCCGCAAGTGGCAAGATTGGTGGAAGTGACCGAGGCTTCGCTGGACCGCGCCATCGATGCCGTGCGCGTGGGCAATACCGTGGGGGATGTGGGTGCGGCGGTGCAGCAGTTCGTGGAAGCCAACGGATTCAGTGTGGTGCGGGAGTTTGTGGGGCATGGCATCGGCACCCGGTTGCACGAGGATCCCCAGGTGCCCAACTACGGCACGCCCGGGCATGGCCCCAAGCTGCGCGAGGGCATGGTGATCGCCATTGAACCCATGGTGAACGCCGGCAAGCCGGGGGCGGTGTTGCTGGACGATAAGTGGACCGCGGTGAGTGAAGACGGCAGTTGCAGCGCGCATTTTGAACATTGTGTTGCGGTGACGGCCAACGGCCCGGATGTGCTGACGATTTAGAACGCGCCCGCAGCCCGCAGCGGCCGGTTCGCCGCCGGCAAGTTCCGGTTGTTGGCTATAGAGAATGCATGAGCAAGGAAGACGCGATTGAAGTGATGGCGGTGGTCATCGAACCGCTGCCCAACGCGATGTTTCGGGTGGAGCTGGAGAGCAAGCACCAAGTGCTGGCCCATGTGTCGGGCAAGATGCGCAAGAATTTCATTCGCATTCTTCCCGGCGACCGGGTGGCGGTCGAGCTTTCGCCGTATGACCTGAACCGGGGCCGCATCGTATATCGGTACAAGTAGCAGTCAGAGGAAGCGATGAAAGTACGGGCATCGGTAAAAAAGATTTGCGACAAATGCAAGGTCATCCGCCGCAAGGGAGTGGTGCGGGTGATCTGCGATAATTCCAAGCATAAGCAACGCCAGGGTTAAGCCTCCCAGGGGGGCGCGTCCGGCGGGGCTGCGGTTGAGGACATATGGCACGTATTGCTGGCATCGATTTGCCGCGCGGCAAACACATACGCATTGGACTGACGTACATCTACGGTATCGGCCAACCGCGCGCCGCCAGGATTCTGACGGCCGCCAATGTGGACGCGGAAAAGAAGGTCCAGGACCTGAGCGAGGAAGAGGTCAACCGCATCCGCCAGGTGATCGAGGCCGAAGGCGGAGTGGAAGGCGACCTGCGCAAGGACGTTTCCATGCATATCAAGCGGCTGATCGAAATCGGCTCGTATCGGGGTTTCCGTCACCGCCGTAATCTTCCGGTGCGCGGCCAGCGCACGCATACGAACGCGCGTACCCGCAAGGGCCCGCGCCGGGGCACCGTCGCCCAGAAGAAGAAATCCGCAGCGAAGACATAATATATGGCTAAACCGACACAGGCAGGCGGGGCCACACCCGCCAAAGGGAAGAAGAAAACCTTCAAGCGCAAGGAGCGCAAGAACGTTCCTTTCGGCATCGTGTACGTCCAGGCATCTTTCAACAATACCCTGGTTACGATCAGCGATCAGCAGGGGAATGTGGTGTCCTGGAAAAGCTCCGGTTCCCTGGGATTCCGGGGATCGCGCAAGGGGACTCCGTTTGCCGCCCAGCAGGCGGCCATGAACGCCGCCAACCAGGCGCGCGATCACGGCATGCGCACGGTGGAAGTCCGGGTGGCGGGTCCGGGCTCGGGGCGGGAGTCGGCGATCCGGGCGCTGGCGGCGGCCGGCTTGGAAGTCCGCTCCATCCGCGACGTGACGCCGGTACCGCATAACGGCTGCCGTCCGCCCAAGCGCCGAAGGGTGTAATAAGGAGGGAACTTGGCACTATACAATGATCCGGTTTGCCGGCTATGCCGCCGGGAAGGCATGAAGCTGTTTCTGAAGGGCGCCAAGTGCTTTACCGACAAGTGCGCCATAGAAAAGCGCAATTTCGCCCCCGGACAGCATGGCAAGGACCGCCGCGCGAAGATTGTGGGCTACGGTCTGCAACTGCGCGAGAAGCAAAAGACCAAGCGCATGTATTTTGTGCTGGAAGGCCAGTTCCGCAACTATTACGAGGCGGCGGCCAGCAAGACCGGGGTTACCGGCGAAGTCCTTTTGCAACAGTTGGAGCGCCGCCTGGACAACGTGGTATTCCGGATGGGCTTCGGCACTTCGCGCCGTCAAGCGCGGCAAGTGGTGCGCCACGGTCATGTAGCCGTCAACGGGCGCAAGGTGAATATCCCTTCCTACCAGGTGAAGGCCGGCGACGAAGTGGCGGTCCGCGAGGCCAGCCGCAGGCTTGCCGTCCTGGAGAGCGCCAAGGATTTTGCCGCGCACCAGGGAACTCCCGCGTGGCTGGAGGTGGACCGCGATAACTACAAAGGAAGGGTGCTGGCGCTGCCTAAGCGCGAAGACATCAACCTTCCGGTGAACGAGCAGTTGATTGTCGAACTGTATAGCAAGTAGCGGCTGATGGCCGGCAGCCAGCAGCCAGGAGAAGGGGAGACCAGTTTTGGAAAGCGGTAAGAAGCCCGGTTCCGTTGCCCGTTCAGCCTGGGCCGAGTCGGTCCGCGCGGCCGGGCCCGCGCGGTGGCGGCCAGAGCCATAGGGCCGGAGGAGAAACGCATGGTAATGCTTTGGAAAGGTTTTCAAAAACCCAAACGTTTGGCGGTGGAAACCGAGACGCTGAACGACCGCTACGGCCGTTTCTGGGCGCAGCCGTTTGAACGCGGATTCGGCACCACCATCGGCAACGCCCTGCGGCGCGTTCTTTTGAGTTCCATTGAGGGCGCGGCGGTGACGGCGGTGAAAATCGAAGGCGTGCTGCACGAATTCCAGTCGATCCCGGGAGTGGTGGAAGACGCCACGGACATCATCCTGAACCTGAAGCAGGTACCCTTTAAGCTGAACGGCGAAGGTCCGAAGGCCATCTACCTGCGCGCCGATCAGCCGGGCGTGGTGAACAGCGGGACGATCGAGACCGATGCCGATGTGGAAGTGCTGGACAAGGACGTTTATATCGCGACCGTCAGCGAGGGTGGCAGGCTCGATATGGAAATGCGCTTGAAGCGCGGGCGCGGGTACGTGAGCGCCGATAAGAACTTCGACGACGATCTCGGACTGGGGTTCATCCCCATCGATTCCGTACACTCGCCGGTGCGCAAGTGCAATTACGTGGTCGAAGCGGCCCGCTTGGGGCAGATTACCGACTATGACAAGCTTACGCTGGAAGTCTGGACCAACGGTTCCGTGACTCCCGCGGACGCCATCGCGCTCTCGGCGAAGTTGCTGAAGGACCACATGAATATCTTCATCAACTTTGAGGAGGAACTGGAGAGCGCGGCCGGCGCCGAGGACCGCAAGCCGGAGATCCGCAACGAAAACCTGAACCGTTCGGTCGAGGAGCTGGAGCTCAGCGTGCGCAGTTACAACTGCCTGAAGAACGCGAATATCCAGACCATTGGCGAACTGGTGATCAAGACCGAGGCCGAGATGCTGAAGACCAAGAATTTTGGCCGCAAGTCGCTCAATGAGATCAAAGAAATTTTGTCGTCCATGGGACTGAGCCTGGGCATGAAGATCGACGAGCACGGCAACGCCGTCCCCCCCAGCCCGGGCTCGATGACGGCCACCACTTCGGCGGGCATCACGGGATACAACCCGGGAGATGGACAAGAGTAACAGCAGGGAGCAGCACGGGCGGAGCCTTGGTCAGTTTCCGGCCCGGACGGTCCAGAAAGTCAGGGGGCATACCGATTTAGATCGGGGCTTGGCCCTTTTCAGAAGGAGTCAGGGCGCGGGCGTTTGAGAGTATCAGGGCCCCCGGCTGCGAGCTACGCGGAGATAAAAATGCGTCATCGGAAAGCTGGCTTCAAACTGGGAAGAAACACCTCTCACCGGCGCGCTCTGTTGCGCAATTTAGCTACGTCCGTCATCTTGGAAGAACGGATCGAGACTACGCTCTCGAAGGCCAAAGCGGTCCGGCCCCAAGTGGAAAAAATGATCACGCTAGGCAAACGGGGCGATGTGGCGGCGCGCCGCCTGGCTTTGTCTTATTTGCTGACCCGCGAAGCCGTGGATAAGCTGTTCGATACGGTCGCGCCGCGCATGGGAGAGCGGAATGGCGGATACTTGCGCATCATCAAGGGCGGATTCCGCCGCGGAGACGGCGGGGAAGTCGCCTATCTCGAACTGCTAGGCAGCGAAGCGGTGCAGGAAGAGAAACGCAAGAAACGCGCAGAAGTTCGCGCCCAGCGCGCCGAGGAAGCCAAGAAGGCCATAGAAGAGGCCCAGCGCGAGGCGGGCGGCGCAGAGGGCGGGCCCGCCGGCGGAGCCGAAGCAGAGAGTTCGGAGACATAGCCGCGGCTGGGAACCTGATGACTACGAGCGAGGCCAAGCGGGGCAAGGCCACCGGGGCACGGGGGAGAGAACCGGGCACCCAAGCGGCGGCGCCGCCGGCCCGGGAGGAGAGCGGCCGGGGCTGGCTATGGATCGGGCTGAGTGGCGCGGTCTTGCTTTTCGCCTTCGTCCTGCGCTTCTATCATATTTCCCTGCGGCCGGTGCACCACGACGAAGCGGTGAATGGCGTTATAGCGATGGGCCTGCTCCGTGCCCACGTATATAAATACAATCCCACCCACTATCATGGCCCGAGTTTGTACTACTTTCTCTGGCTCGCGTTCAAGTTAGACGGCTGGCTGACGTACAGCGAAGGTCTAAGCACGGCCGTGATCCGCGGGGTCACGGCGTTTCTGGGTGCGGCTACGGTCGGCCTCCTGCTCAGCTTGCGCCATTACCTGGGAGCTTGGGGGGCGCTTACCGCGGCCGCCCTGATGGCGTTTTCGCCGGGCGCAGTTTTCGTCTCCCGCGACTGCATCCACGAGGCGCCATTCGTTTTTCTCACTCTGGCCATGGTGATGGCTCTCTGGCGCTATTATGAGACCGCGAGCCCGGCATTTTTGTGCCTGGCGGCCGGCTGGGCCGGAATTTTGTGCGCCACCAAGGAAACCTGGATCTTTACTGCGGCCGTGCTGCCGCTGGCCGGATTGGGCGTGGCGGGGGTGGTGGCTTGGCCTGTCCCGGACCGGCGGTGGCAGGTCTTCCGAACCGAAGTGGGGCGTTATCTGCACTGGGGAGAGGGCCGCCGGGCCGGGCGGCGCATACTTTCCTGGATAGGCGCTTTTGCGCTGTTTCTTGCCATTTATGGGGCGTTTTTCTCTTCGTTCGGAGATAATTTTCCCAAGGGAATCTACGACTCCTTTGCCACCTTCCGTTACTGGGCACACACGGGCGCGACCGACATCGTGCACAACGATTTTACTTACTTATACTGGCTGGCGAGGGCGGAGTTCCCCACACTGGTGTTGGGAATTCTAGGCATGGGCTTTGCCCTGCGGCGGCGCAACCGGTTCGCCATGTTTTGCGGCTTCTGGGCTCTGGGGATGCTTGCCGTGTATTCCTTGATTCCTTATAAGACCGGCTGGTTGACGCTCAACATCCTGCTTCCTTTGGCGATAACGGGCGGATATGGAGTGGCGGAGATGGGCCGGCAGGGGCCGCCAAGCCGCCGGCGGTGGGCACCGCTGGCCGGGATCGTGGCGGGCTTGCTGGCGGTCTCGGCCGGGCAGGCGATTTCGTTCAGTTTCTTCCGTTACGACGACGATGCTGTGCCCTACGTGTTTCGCGATACCCGCCGCCAGTTTCCGCAGCTTGTCGAGCAGATCGACCGCATCGCGCGCCGCGCCCAGGGAGCGGAAACATTTATCACCGTGCTGAACCACGACCCTTTTCCCCTGATCTGGTATTTGCGCGATTACCCGAACGTGCATTGTTGGGACTTTCTGGCCCCCGACGAGAGCGAAATCGTGGTGGCCACCAATCGGCAAGCGGCGGGAGTGCAACGAGGATTAGGCGATCGCTTCGTGCGGGTGGGCGACTATCTCGCCTTTCCGGCCCACCTGGCGGAACCTTACATGGTCTTGTTTGCGCGCCGTGATCTCCTGCCCTAAAAACTAGCGCACCTCATCCCGGCGCACATACAGCACCAAGGCCGTATTAGGGTCGCGGCGCACGGGATAAACGCCCATGCGAGCAAAGCGGCCGGTCAAAAACAACCGCAGCTTGGCGTCTTGCGCGAGGCGCACGATAATGATGTCGCTTTCGTTGGGCATCAGGCGTTCCCAGTAACGCACCTGCCAGTAACCGCGCAAATACCAAGGCAACGGAAAGCAATCCTGGGTAGTCACCGTGATGACCGTCCCCGAGCCCCTGCCGTTGCTGCGGGCGACGCGATCAATGTCGTCCAGCAGCGGCAGAAATGTGCGCAGAGTATGGCCATAGACGTAAGGAATGGTCTCGTGGTCATAGCGCACAAAAGTGAGGTCCAGGGTCTGGCAGGCGGAAAAGATCACCGAGACCAACAGCACCGCCAGCGCCACGAGGCGCAACCGCGGGCGGCGGCGGCGCTGGATTTCAGCGAAGATTTCCGTCATCGCGTACCCCGCCGCCAGGGCAAAAGGCAACTGGAGGTTTATGGTCAGCCAAGGGGTTTTGTAAGGAATAATCGAATATACCGAGAAGATCCCCAACGCCCAGAAGCTGCAAAAGACCGCAAACCGGTTGCGCGCGTGATACAGGGCAATTCCTATGCCCAAGGCGCCCAAGAACAGCGCCGGCAGTTCCTCGTGCACGAGGTAGTACCCGTAGGCAAGCTGGTTCTTGACATGCTCGGTTACCCCCTTTTCCGACCAGTACGCGAAGGTGGAAAAGGAGTCGCGAACGCCCCGAAAATTACTGCCAAAGGAAGAAAAGAAGCCTATATAGACGAAGAGAAACACGGCGGCTGCCCCCAGCGCCTGTAAGGTAAGAGCACGCGGGCCACCAGCCCGCTCCACGAAGGATTTGCTCTCCGCTCCGGGTTGCGGCGGCGGGCCGGGCTCCGGGCTGCCTTGGGGCTCATGTTCCCGCTGGTCCACCGGCTCCCGGCTACCCTCTTCGGAGGCGAATTGATAGCGCGTCTTCTCCAGCAGGGCCAAGTATGCCACGGTGCAGCCATAAGCCAGTCCCAGAACCAGGACCGTGATAAAGGCGGTTTCCTTGGTGGCAAACAAGAACGCCGTCAATCCGGCGGTGATGCGCAAGTAAGAAGGGCTAGCCGTCTGGCGATAGCGGAAAGCCGCCATCACGATTGCCAAGCTGCAAAAGACGAACACCGCCTCGTGTATGAACTCGCGGGGAACAAAAACCTGGCCCGGAGAAACGGCTATAAGGGCGGCGGCCGTCAGCGCTCCCCAGGTTCCCAATTGCTTGCGCAGACCGAGCACCAAGCCGATGGTTGCCATGCTGAACAATGCCGGCACGCAACGCATGGCCGTCAGGGTCACGCCATCGGCGGAAAATAAGCCGTGGAGCCTGGTGATTACCAAGCCCAGGTAATACAGGGTGGGCCCGTGAAAGAAGGCCGGGTTGTAAACGTAAAATCCTGCATTATATAAGCTGGCAACCATGATCCCGTTAATGGCCTCATCGTGGTGGGCCGGCATCAACCCCAAGCGGCAAAAGCGCAAGCCGGCGGCGGCTGCCAGGATAACGATGCTCCATCCTATACGGGACTGCTCCAAAGGGTCCGGGGGCACTTCCTCCGTTGGGCGTTGCCGGATCTCGGGCGCTTCAAGTGCTTTCATCGCGATTGCATTATTATCAACCGAGTTCATGGGTCCGATCGACCTTATCTAAGGGATTTGCCTGAGAAAATTTTCCAGCCGGTTTTCCGTTCCGCGCAAGCTGGTTAGCTCCGCGCCCCGCCCAGCGCGCCTGCCAAAGCCTAAGCGATGGCAAACAGAACCCCTTGGGATCGCCGGCAGCGCCACATACCTACCCATAACATTCTCCAAAACTCTAACAAATCGGGCGTGAATGTCAATGCGCTAAAGTATTGCGTTCCGGCAACCGCGCCTCTTAAGGGCGCCAAGGCTTTCGGGTGCAGCCGGATAGACTTTCGAGTCTTCCCAAAACGGGAAAGCGGCATATTAAAATTGGCGGCTCCAGCGCTACAAGCAGTTGACAGAAGCGAAAGATGCCCTAGAATAAGGTGTGTCTCGTAGTGGCAGTGGTCCAGGTTTACGCAGAGCAGTAAAAAATTAGTTATGCCCCAAGGGCAGCACAAGAGGCGTAGGAAGGCGCGCTGCGCCGGAGAACCTCGATGTGCGCCCGGGTATCTCAGGTTGCGGAGGATGCAATGAAGAGTTCAAGTGGCCCGGAGAGCGGTGCGGCAGTATCCCTTCGAACGATGATGTTCCTGTTGTTGGCAGGATTGTTTGCTTCGGCAATGTTCGCCCAGCAGGCGCCTAAGCCAATTCCGTACATTCACACGTTATATGCCGGCTCGACTGGGGGGGGCGCCACCAGCGCGACAACCGGCACCACCAGTGGCAATAACGGTACTGTCCCCGTTCCTTATGACGGCTGCCTGGCGATAGGCACGGGCTCACCGAAAACGAACGCGTACCTGGTGGATCCGTCTCTTAGCAATGGTCCCTTCTCTCACGCATCATGCGGGGGAGATGGTTACGCGGCGACGGGGGCGAGTGTTCTTATGTACAACCCGAACGGCTTGGCGGTGGATGCCTTGGGCAACTTGTACATCGCAGAACAGAAGAACGTTGTTCGCCGGGTAACTACCGACGGCATAATCACCACCTTTGCCGGCGGTTTCAGTAAGGGATCGGGGAATCACGATTTCACCGGCGGTACCTGCAATCTTAACAACATCGTGCCTGGGTACGGGTCTGACAACACCGGCATCGGCTGCCCGGCCAACGAGATGCAGCAGGCCGGGGACCGCGCTCTCGCCATCGCTCCCGTGAGCATTACCGGGACCTGCCAAGACATTTTCACCGGCGCCAGCCCGGGTGACTGCCTGAAGTTCACGACCGGTGGCGGCACTATGAAACCGTTCAGCATCAAAGCCGGCGATATTCTTATTGCGGACAGCAGCAACAAGAAGCTTCGCCTGATCGATCACACGACGTATCAGACAGCGACGATTATAGCGCAAGCTCCGACACCGGGTACTGACGGAGCACTGGGCGGCAGCTCGACCAACACGACCAGTACATACTCGACCGGCGGGGTGATTCAGATTGGCGGAATGGCGTTCGACAATCAGGGCCATTTGTACGTTGCCGATTACCAAACCGCCCAGGGCCAATCGGAAGTCCGCCTGGTCGACTTTGCCACCAACCAGATCATGACGGTGGTCAACGGCAACGGCAACCAGACGGGTAGCAGCGAAACGCCCGTCGGCTCGCCCAGCGGCAACGGAGGTTACCTCACGAATCCCGAGCCGGCTAGCGTCAGCGCCGGAAGTTGGCCCGCCGGTGGGACTTGTCCTCCCGCTAGCTATGTGAGCGCGGCCGCCAACTCCAACCTTGTGCCGGTTGGGCAAATCGTTGACTTAACGGTGGATGGCAAGGGAAATCTCTACTTTGCCGATGGAAATTGCAACGTTGTTTACGAGGTATTTGCCAATGCGCAAGGCTTCGTGGATGGCACCACTCAGATGCAGGTCATAGCCGGAAACGGCACTTATACCAGCCCCCACACGAACGGTTATCAGCCCGCGTTGAGCGCCATCTTGTCGTCGCCGTCGGGGGTGCGGGCGGATGCCGCCGGCAACCTCTTTATAGAAACCGGCTCGGTCATATATTTCTACGATGCTGTAACCGGATACATGCACAACATCCTGGGCGGCGCCTCGCCGGGCACAGGATGCCCGGACAGCCCTGCCGCCTGGCCGTTCAACGGCTGTCCCGGACCGGGCTACCAAGTGGAGCAGGTGGGGCAAGGCAACGCTGCCGACGGTTCGGCCAAGCACGAGGGCACATTTACCGGTCCGATGGCCCTGGATCCCTGGGGCAACCTGTACGTGGATGAAGCCGGGGGCACCTCGGCCGGCCAAGCCGTAGGCGCGGTGCACCAGTTGGCTTTGGGCACCGACGCGGACAGCGCTACCTCGCTCGAGCTGCACCTATCGGCCAGCACCCCGGTGCCCGGAACAAGCGATAAGTTCGGCTCCCTGACCGTGTCGAACGCGGACTGGGGAATTGGCACCCCGGCGTGTGCGGCCGGGGCGCTGGCGAGCAGCGTTTCGACGGCGGACGACACTACGGATTGCCTGTTCGCGGTTACCCCTCCGAGCAGCACGAGCACCGATGCGGGCAGCGTGACGATCAATACCGACGATTTCACGGTGACTCTGCCGTTGAGCAACGCGGTGGGGGGCGTTTCGAGCAACCTGATCCCGCAGGCTTGGTCGCCCAATGGAGGCGGCTTTGCCGTTGACTTCGGCTTGAATTACAAAAGCTCGGTTTTGGTGGCGTTGACCAGCACCGTTTATGCGCCGTTCTGCAACACCCCGCCGACGGTAAGCGTAGCGACGGTAGCGCCCAACAACGGCCAGGCGCAGCAGATCTCGTTGAGCGCGAGCACCAACGGCCCGGCCTGCAGCGGCAGCGAACTGAATGCCGGCGGCCGATACTATGCGTTCACGTTTACCCAGTTGCCATCGTTGGGCACGCTAACCTGGCAGCAGGTAACGTGGGGCACGATCCTCGAACCCAGCAGTTATACGGAGCCTATCGGCATCACCCAGACAGCAACGATCACCAGCAGCATGAATACGATTATGGTGCAAGGGCCATTCATGCCGTTGGTCCTGACCTATACGCCGTCGAGCCCCGGGCCAGATAGCTTTGCCTTTACCGTGACTGACGAGGATACAATGGCGCCAACCACGGTATATTACGACGGACCCACCAGCAGCCTCACCTACGCGTCCTCCATCTTGTTCCCGGGACCGGCCACGATAGCGACCGTCAGCTCTTCGGTGACAATTCCGGCGGCGATCCAATGCGGGCCGCCGACGCCGAACCCGGCAGGTCCGATTTCGGTGAATGCGTTCAGCTCGAACAACGCGATTGCCCTCTCGGGAATTTTAGGGACGGGCTGCAGCGCCAGCGATACCTTGTCGTTTGCTGTTGCCACGGGGCCGCAGGACGGCACGTTAAGCGGATTGCCTGGGGCGGGTCCAGCCTTGTACACGCCCAACTCGGACTATGCCGGTTCGGACAGCTTTACGTTCAACGCCTGTGACGTAAGCGTGAGTCCTCAACAGTGCAGTACAACACCGGCGTCCGTTTTGATCTCCGTTAATCCGATCAACCCGGTTTTGTCCTTGAGCTGCTTAGGCGTTCAGTACAGTGGCTCTCCGCAGGCTTGCAGTCCGGGCGGCGTAGCCGGGGGTCCGGGTGGCGCCCCAGCCCCGACGAATCCCGTGTGGGACTATTGTTACACCGGGACCAGCACCAGCTTCAACTCCTGTTCAAGTCCGACGAACGCTGACACGTACAACGTAGTCGGCACATTCAGCAGTACCGATCCGGCATACAACAGCGGCGGCACGGCGACCAGCACGTTTACCATCGGCCCGGCGACTCCGACGCTGACGGTGACCTGCAATACGGTGACTTTCGACGGCACTCCGCAGTCCTGCGCGCCAGGCGGCACGGCGACGGGTGTGGGCGGGGTTACGGTAGCCGGGACGTGGAGCTACACGTACAACGGCAGCGCAACGGTTCCGTCGGCTGCGGGAACGTACGCGGTGGTTGGGACGTTCAGCAGCGGGGATAGCAATTACAGCAGTGGCACGGCGGCCGGCACGTTTACCATCAGCTCGACGGCTCCGACTTTGGCCGTGACTTGTACGGCGGTAACTTTCAACACCAACCCGCAGCCCTGTTCGCCGGGCGGTACGGCGACGGGTGAGGGCGGGGTCACGGTGGCCGGGACGTGGAGCTATACATACAACGGCAGCGCAACGGTTCCAACG
>Ga0326728_10008473_pt1 | contig 25523 bp, 17 predicted proteins | sample MB3enrmetagenome_FD_207602 | JGI IMG/M metagenome (GOLD analysis project Ga0326728, IMG submission 207602) | Lab enriched peat soil microbial communities from McLean, Ithaca, NY, United States - MB31MN | ecosystem: Environmental > Terrestrial > Soil > Wetlands > Peat | place: USA: New York... | reverse complement strand
ATATTGGAGGCAAGCTTTCAACCCGGACGCGAGAAGGACTTCCGGATTCTCGTGGACGAAATGGTGGCCGCCACGCGTACTAATGAACCCGGAACGCTCAACTACGAGTGGAGCACCAGCCCCGATGGCAGCGTGTGCCACATTTTTGAGCGTTACGTGGATTCGGCTGCCGTCATGATCCATTTGGCGACGTTTGGCCAGAAGTATGCCAGCCGCTTCCTCGCAATCCTCAAGCTTGTGCGCTTTGTGGTGTACGGCTCACCGAACCAGGACGTCAAGAATGCACTGGCCGCGTTCAACACTGTCTATATGCAGCCTGTGGGCGGCTTCAGCAGATAAGCTCTTCAGACTATGAAAAGGTCGCTGGCAGCCAGCACTCTTGTTTTCTTTGCGTTCGCGCTCGGGGTCGAGCACCGGGCGCAAGCCCCCGCGTCCCCCGGCCGGCCGCCGGAGCAAGGCGAATTCACGCTCAAGGTGGATGTCAATTTGGTGCTGGTGGAGGCGACCGTCCGCGACGACAAGGGCAGGATTATCAGTGATCTTAAGCGGGAGGATTTCCACCTGTTTGAAGACGGCGTGGAGCAGCAGATTACCCATTTCTCGCGTGACGAATTGCCTTTGGCCGTGGCCCTGGTGGTGGACGGCAGCGGCAGCATCGCGCCCGTGCGGGCGGAACTGCACCAAGCCGTCTACGACACCCTCTCGCAGCTTAAGCCTGGGGACCAAGTCGCCCTTTATGAATTCGCCACGCACCCGGAGCGCATCGTCGATCTGACGACCGACCGCCAAGCGATTGCCGAAAGCATCATGGGCATTGGCTCCGCGGGCGGCACCAACATCGCTGACGCGCTCTACGGGTCGATCGAATATCTGGGGCAGGAGGCCCGTGACCAGCGCCACGCGGTCATCATGGTCTCGGACAACCAGCCGACGGCGAAGGGAGAGTTCAACGCCAACGACGTGATTCGGTTGGCGCTCGAGACCCAGACGATCGTTTACAGTGTCCGATTCGGAAATGACCGCCTGGAAGGTACACTGGACGAGCCGGGCTGGACTCCGGGTGCGCGCTGGGTTAGCAAGATTATGGCCGAAACGGGCGGCGAGATCATCGATATGGCAGCCGTGGGATCGGCACAAAAGGCCATGGCCGCCGTCATCGCCCGGCTGAAAGAGCGCTATACGCTCGGCTACCAGAGTTCCAACCCGCGTCGTGATCACGCCTTCCGCGAGATCGACGTCCGCCTCTCCAGCCGCGCCCAGGATCCCAAACACCCGTACAGGATTTTCGCCCGCCACGGCTACTACCCGGCCCCCGAGACTGCTCCCCCCGGCGGCAGGTAGATGCCGTAAAGGCAATGGACACCTAGCGGTGGGTCTGCCGAATCCATTTGTTCCAGTTCAAGGGGACCTCCTCTTACGACTTTGGAGCCGCCTGAGGCGGCCAGTTGGGCGCTTCAATGCCGAACTGCTGGGCGTACTCCGCGTTCAATCGCTGCCAGCCCCCAAACTTTATGGCCTCGGGGCCAACCATGCGGCCGATGGGAGTTCCGCTGAGCAGGCGATCCAGAACATCGAAACAAATGTGCCACCCGGCAGCACCCATGGAGATGAAGCGGTGGCCGATGTTGGTCGCGAGCGTCAGGCGCGTGCCGCCACCCATGGCTTCGAGTTCCCACCGCATATCGAAGCCACCCCAGTTGTACTCCAGCACCCGGGGAGCGTCGGCTCGCGTCACGGTGGTTTCGGTAACGCGCGGCGTGGGCGCTCCCACCGTGGTGAGCTTCACCGTGCTTCCCACCGTACCCAGGCTCCCATCGGCTTCAAAGGGCGCCCACTCGCGCAGATGCGCCGGGTCGGTTAGCGCCTGCCAGACTTTTTCCGGTGGGTGACGGAGTTCTCGGACGAGGATGAGCGTCCACTTTTCTCCGTCCTTTCGTACCTGCGCTCCTCGGGCCGGACCCGGTGCGTACGGCTCGCGATCCGTCATCTTCTTCTCCTTAGCGTGAATAACGTGCCAACTGGGTGAGCTGAATGAGGTTGCCGCAGGTGTCGTTCAGCGTCGCAATGATTGAGGCGGTCACGTCGGTGGGCGGCATCGTGAACTCGGCGCCGCGGGCCTTGATCCGCTCGTAGTCGCCCTTGATGTCGTCGGTGAAGAACATGGCAGCGGGCTGGCCCTGTTGAAACAACGCCTGCTGATACGTTTTAGCCGCGGGGTTGTTGTTCAGCGCCAGTTGCAGCTCCGTGCCGTCCGGCTCCTCAGGCGAGGCCACGGTCAGCCAGCGGTAGGGGCCCTGGCTGAAATCGGTTTTTTTGACAAAGCCCAGTACGTCCGTATAGAAGTGCAGGGCCTTTTCCTGGTCGTCCACGTAAAGGGTGGTCACTTTGATTTTCACTTCGTTTCTCCTTTTTTAAGTTCGCGGTTTGAGCCGCGTCGTCTTCTCCTTGTCTGCCTTTTCGTTGACTGATCCATGCGGTCGAGGTGGCGTTCGAGAGCATCCACGTGAGCGGACCAGAACCGGCGGAAGGGAGCCAGCCAGGCCTCCACCTCCTGGAATGGCTCCGGTTTCAGCCGGTAGAGGCGGCGCTGCGCGTCCACCGTGGCTTCCACGAAGCCGGCCTCCCGCAGCACGCGCAGGTGCTTTGACACGGTCGGCTGCGGCATGCGCAGTTGACGCTCAATCTCTCCCACCGACTGCTGGGACGAGACCAGCAGGCCCAATATCGCGCGGCGGTTCGGCTCCGCAATGATTTCGAACACGGATTCCACGCTCTTAATATACTCCACGGGGCATATGCGTGTCAAGGTATATTCAGACTAGCGGACCAGGTTTACGTACGGGCGGGAAGCGAGGGCGGCCATGGCCAGGGTGGCGGCCAGCAGCACGGTGAAGTCAAGCCCGAGGCCGAAAATACTGCTGCCGCCATGCACCATCAGGGCGCGCATGGCGTCAACTTCGTAGGTCAGCGGATTGAGCCGTGAAAAAAGGTACCGTCGCGAAAAAGGTACCAGCGAAAAAGGTACCAGGTACGTTATCCCCTACCTTTTTTCCCGGGTTCCCAGGTTCCTCCCAGGTTCCGTCCCGGGCGCACTACCTGAGACCGTTCCCGCCTCGCGATTCAATTGGCGTCCTACGGTGCCGGGGAGGTCATCACAAGATTGATCTTGTCCGGCAACGCTGTGATCTCCGATTCCACCGTTTGACTCACGTAGGTGTCCGGATTACTCGGGGGTCTATCGGGACGGAAAACATAGTGCTCAGCACGTAGTTTCACCTGTGTGTTGCCGTGCAATTGAATGACGGCGTTACCTTCCGGGTCGGTGTTGACAAAGGTCCCGGCCTCTTTAAGCGGCGGGTCCCCTCCAGGGTACTGATATACGACTATAACCGCAGCATCAGTGACCGGTTTCCCGTCTGGCCAGGCAACGTGCACTTGAACCGATCGCTTGGCCAGCGGATGAACCGTAAAGTCCACCCCATCGATTTTCTGACCATCCGCAAGCTGCAAAACCTTGGCCTCCGCTGCCCGCAGAGTAGAGGGATAATACTGCGGGTCATAGGGGGAGTCATTGCTTGGCCCGTTGGGGTTAAGCATCGCAATATAACGCCCGGCAGGGATCTTGTGGATGTGATAAGAACCGTCGGCTTTGGTGTCCAGAAAGCTACGCACGTTACCGGGCAGGCGTTTGCCGTCGACGGAATTGATTTCAACCCATGCATGCGCCGGCTTACCGGATTCGTCCACCACGCGGCCTTCGATTCTGCCATCCCAGAAGATGTCAAAATTCTGTTCCACCAGTTCGGGATTGTCGAGATGCACGCTCTCAGGCAAATGCTCTTCGCTCCAGTAACCCACCAGTTGGTTGTCCGGAACAAGCACCTGCAAGGTGTAGTCGCCCGCCGGAAGGTCGTCCAATTGGTACACACCTGCGGCGTCGGTGAAAATGAGTCTTGTGCCCGTGGGTCCGATCAGCCGTATCTGAGCGCCCGCCACTGCTTTGGGAGGTGAAAGAGCTGACAGCCCGTATGCAAACGCCTTCGGTTGCTTGACAAAGCCAATAATCCGGGTGCCTGAAGCCGAGCGTGGTTGCCTGAGTAGCCGCAAGTCCGCAACGGCCCACTCTACAGGAGAGGTGCGAGTACACGGGCCAGCGCTCACGATGGGCAGGAGGCGTACGAGTGGCCTCATCACGACCGTACCATCCACAAAGTAGGTTTCCCCCTGCCAGAAAATGCAGTTGGTCAGCAGCACCAGGCGCGGCATCCAGCGCGGCAATCCCCAAAACCGCTCTTGCACTACGCCAATGGCCCAATCCCCCTCCCGGCGGTCGGCATCCCGCCAGAGTACCCCGCGGCGCTCGATGAGAGCGTCGAGCGAACGGCCGGCAAGAACGATCCGAGCCGTGAAAACCGCATGGCTTGGATACAAGGGGTGGTCAAACGCCTTTCGAGTGTTGCAATCGAAATGATGGAGCGTTGATACCATGGCAAAAAGCCCCATGACCGCAGCATCGCTGACGCACAGCAACACCAGGCCGTTGAGGGCTAGGTCCAGCAACCGCTGCCCAACCGTTCGCGGGCGAGGGGGGCGAAGCGGTTGCCAGCCGCGCGTGTAAATTCCCAACCAGATCAAGCCGGGGACGGCGTATGGAAGTGACCACTCCGCGAGTAGTGGCAGGAGGGCTTTCGACCAGTGGGATAGGCAGAGCGGAATTGCCACCAGGCCCGCTGAAATCAGAAACACGCGAAACGCCGGCTTCTTGTATCGGATCGCCAGCACCAAGACCAGAATGGGAGCGTAAAACAGCAGCGCCAAACTGATGGCCATAATGGGATGAGGCGTTTCAAACCACCCGCCGCCGTCCGCGTGCCACACCAGATAGCCCGCAAAGGGATAGGAGAGACAAAACGCACAAACCGGCATGGAGAATAGAAAGATCCACGCCGCAATTCGTTGATTGCGCAATGCACACAGTGAGCCAAGAACGAAAACCAGGGCCGTGAGCACAGAACCCACGTAGCCGAACCATCGCAGGTACCACCCTTCAGAGTTGTCGCTTCGGGGAACCCCACCCGCCCCAATCCCCGCGAGCAGAAATAAGCCGATGAGAAAACCCAATCCCACCAAGAACCAACTCAACACAACTGTTCGCCTCGGTCTGCTGGGATCCATAAGAATCCTCCCCTGGGCACGCTGTCTCTTTGCGCTTATCTGGGCTTGCTATCCGATACGTCAACAGGCCGTGAAAAGCGGGGTAGCCTTTCCCCTGGGCATTAACAAATCTGCAAATATCGATGATAGCTGCTGCCATGTTAAGAACCGCCGAGAAAGCTGAACAGCGCTGCCTCGGCGCTACCTGCCTATGGTACGGTTAGCCCGAACCATAGTGCGAACAATCCGATATTTGCGAACATTCCCGATAGAATAAGTCGTGGCTTTCCGGCCAATGAAAAAGCCGATCCCGCAAAGGTCGGATAGACTCCACACCTAATCAGGATTAAACCCGCACCATTAGCGGTGTGTATTTCGAAGAGCCTTGAAAGCATAATTGTGGCGACGAGTAGGAATGCGCTCAACGTCGCGCAACTGAGGGCCAAGAGCGACACTCGAGGCCTTATGCTCCGCCTATCAGGCAATCTATTATAGGTTATCCAGCCACCCAGTAATCCTGCGGGCGCGCTTATGAACCCAAGTACGTTTACGATGAACCACGGGTCCATTCGACCTCCTCTTTGGGGAAAACAGGGACACGATATTTCCTATTATTGGAGAGTGTCGTTCATGATTCGGGCTCATGTTTTGAGCCTCAGCGCGGGGTGGATTTCTTCCTTCGGCGTTTTCCGGGGACGACCGCCCTGGCCGGGCATCAAGCGCCGCTGGGTGCTCTGTTCAGCGCCCGCGCGGCGTCACAGGGTGCACAACGGCAGCCATCACCACTCGCGCTAGTCGGGTCCTCGCAGCGCCGGGCTTTAGCCCGGCACTTCCGATTTCAGGCAGGCTTGCCAGTGACGATTGCCGAGGACGGGCAGTGCCGCCCTGAAGGGCGGCGCTACACCCCCAATGTACGGTCCTCGTAGCGCCGCGAATCCGCAATACGGTCACCTCTTCAACCTGCGAGTAGTACGCCCGCCAACGTGGAAGGTCAAGCGGAATGATGGCGGAAGGGTCAATATGCCTGAGAAAAAATCGGCAAATATAGTGCCCGTTCCCCGTCCCTCGTGGGCGACTTTTACATGGATAGGCAGGATATTCAGGATTTCTTATTCCGCGATTTCATCCTGTCTATCCTGCCCATCCATGTGAGCAGCGGGGGAGCGCAGACGCACGCGGTGTCGGCGCCACGGCCTAGCGGACCAGGTTTGCGTACAGGCGGGAAGCGAGGGCGGCCATGGCCAGGGTGGCGGCCAATAGGACGGTGAAGTCAAGCCCGAGGCCGAAGATGCTGCTGCCGCCGCGGACCATCAGGGCGCGCATGGCGTCGACTTCGTATGTCAGCGGGTTGAGGTGCGCCGCCACTTTGAGCCAGTTGGGCATAATCGCAATTGGATACACGGCATTGCTGGCGAAAAACAGCGGCATGGTGAGCACCTGGCCGATTCCCATGAAGCGCTCGCGCGTCCGCACGATGCACGCGATGATCAGCGAGAAGGTTGAAAACGTGGCGGCGCCCAGAAGAGTGGCCAACGCCACGCCCGCCAGCGCCAGGGGGTGCCAATTGATCCCCACGCCCAAAAACCACGACAGGAGGTAGACCGCCACTCCCTGCGAGAGGCCGCGCACGCCGCCCGACAACGCTTTGCCGAGCACCAACGCGATGCGCGGCGCCGGGCTGACCAGGAGTTTGTGGACGACTCCGAGGTCCCGCTCCCAGATCACCGCGATGCCGTAGAAGATGCCGATGAAGAGCACGCTTTGCGCAAGCACTCCCGGCGCCAGAAAATCCAGATAGGGCAGGTGCCCGGTGGTGGGGATGGCCCGGATGCGCGCGAACACCTCGCCGAAAATCGCCAGCCACAATACCGGCTGGATGGCGCGCGTGGCCAGCTCCGTGGGGTCGTGGCGCAGCTTGCGCAACTCCATCTCCGCCAGCGCCAGACACTGCCGCACGAAGGCGGCTGCGCGGTTGGGCTCCGGCGATAATGCCGCGGCCTCAGCCCAGGCGGGCGATGCTGCGTCGAGTCCTTGAGATTTCACGAAAATTGCCTCCGCTATCCAGTTCATGACCGGTGTAGTGCGCGAACACCTCGTCCAGAGTGGCGTCCGCTTTGCCGATGGACGCCTTCAGTTCCTCAGGCCGCCCCAGCGCCGCCACTCGCCCCAGATTCATAATGGCCACGCGGTGGCAGAGATGGTCCGCCTCCTCCATGAAATGCGTGGTCAAGAAAATCGTCATGCCGAATTCCTGCACCAGCGACTGCACTCGTTGCCACACCACTTGCCGCGCCACCGGGTCCAGGCCCACGGTAGGCTCGTCCAGAAACAACACCCGCGGACGATGCAGCATCGCCAGCGCGATCTCCAGGCGGCGCATCATCCCGCCCGAGTAGCCTCGCACCATCCGGTGCGCGGACTCTTCCAGACCGACGAATTCCAGCGAGGCGGCAATCCGCGCGCGGCGCTCGGAACGCGGCACCCCGTAAAGCTTGGCGAAGATGAGCAGGTTCTCGTAGGCCGTCAGGGAGCCATCCACGGAGACGAGCTGCGGCACGTAGCCGATGGAGGCACGCACGCGCGCCGGGTGGCGCTCCACGTCAAACCCCGCCACCCAGGCGCGGCCGGAGGTCGGGGGCAGCAAAGTGGTCAGCATCTTGATCACGGTCGTCTTGCCAGCGCCATTGGGTCCGAGCAGGCCAAAAACCTCGCCGGCGGGAACGGACAGGTACAATTTGTCCACCGCGACGAGAGCGCCAAAATGTCGGGTTAACGCCTGAGTTTCAAGGATATTCATCTATGATCTGATTCTAATACCATTTAATCGCATTTAATGGCTTGTCAAGCATAATTCAAGCGCCGCTGTTCCATTCCAGGATTTCACCCGCCAAATCGTCCGGCGCGTCCTTCGGCGTCAGGTCGCGAAAGTTCTGAAAGCGGTGGAAGGTGATGAAGTTGGCGTCGTGCTGGGAATGCGCTCCCCCCAGACCGTCGTCGTACGCCGTGCGCGATAGGGCGATCATATCGTTCCCGTCAAACTGGAAGTCCACATATTGGAAGGCGTGGAAATTCACATCGGGGTGATGCAGCACGACGGTGCGAATCGTCCAGCGGTAGAGATCGGGTGAGGAGATCATCGCCAGCGTGTTGCGCGTTCGCTCCACTTTGAAGTCCGCGTGGCGCTTCGGCACCCAATTGCTCAGGCTCCAATAGAGCTTGCTCGCCGGGTCGTAACGGACAACGAACTTCTTGCAACCCCCGGGAAAGTTGATGAAATCCTTCAGGGGATCGAAGCCCAGGATGGTGCCATCCCGGCACGTCCTGGCAATGAGGGCTTTTTCCTGTGGGTCGCGGTCGTCCACACGATAGAGGGTTACGGGCAAGCCCGCGGGCCCCGTAGTGATCGTCCCCTCCACGAGGCCGTGAAAAGCACCTTGCAGGAATGTCGGGTTGGAAACAATGGGAGTGGAGTACGTCCAACTGGCGTCTCTCAGCAGATCGGCTTTGAGCGGGGCCGACATCACGAAAAACCGGAAGGAAGTTCCCCATCCGTGCAGGCCCAAGAGATCAAAGACCGATCCGAACCAGAGGCGGCCGTCCGAAACGGTGATGCTGCCGGCGTTGGTCTGCACAGGAACATCGGGCCGCAGAAGGCCGTCTTCAGGGCCGGTGGGATTTGACCAGGTTTGGCCCCAGTCGGGTGATTTCCGAATGAAGAGCCGGCTGTTGTCCCCGGAATTCGTAGATCCAATCAGGTACAGGGCCTTGTGATGAACAAAGAGCGTCGACCAAAACGCCGGCTGCACTTTATGCAATGCTTCCCACATCCGGCCGCGATCGCCCGAGATGAACACGCGCGTGACCCCGCTGGTTCGCTCCGATGAGCCTGGGCCGAATTCATCGCAGGTCGCGTAATACCTTCCATCGGGCAGGATGACGATGCTGGGTGAAGAAAGGTAGATGCGGCTGCTCGCTGGCGAGTGCGACACCACCACTCCGGGGACTTTGGAAAAATCTTCTTCCCCGCCAAGGAACAGGAAAGCCCGGGTGAGCTTGCCGCTACCTATCAAGCTCCCCCCCAGCGCGGCAACCTCCAGGAACCTCCGGCGACTGAATTTCATTTCTCCCCCCTTTTCGATTCCCGCCTCCGCAAAATTGCAGTATGGCCATGCCTCAGCTCAGGCCTAAACCGCAACAACGAACTCAGCATTCTACAACTGTTCGAGCCGGTGGCGAAGTTTGGCTGCCGCATGGTAGTTTACAGGAAGGGTGTGCCCGAATTCGACACGAGAACGGTGTTGAATCACCGTGGAGTTTGTTTCATGCTTGAGACCATGAATACGCAGACGAGTGACCGCCTTCGAATTCCCTTGATTGCCGCCCTCGCGACGTTTGGGCTGCACGTTGTGGGTAACCCGCACTACGGGTTTTTCCGCGATGAACTCTATTTCATAATCTGTGGGCAGCACCCCCAGTGGGGCTATGTTGACCAGCCTCCGGTGGCGCCACTGCTCGCCGCCGGTACGCAAGTGTTCGGTCATTCCCTGATGCTCTTGCGCGCGGTCCCCGCGTTTTTTGCCGCCGCGGGTGTGTATGTTTCGTGTTTGCTCGCCGCGGAATTGGGAGGGGAAGCTTTCGCCCAGATCATGGCCGCACTCGTGGTGTTCTTCGCTCCCGTCCTGATGAACTTTGGGATGAAGATTTCCCCTGACATGGTCGGACTTTGGCTTTGGCCGCTGGCGGCGCTTTACACGCTGCGGCTCACGAAGGGCGCCGACCCACGCGGTTGGCTGATGGTGGGCGCGGTCAATGGGGTTTGCCTTCAGAGCAAATACAGCGAGGTGTTTTTCTTTGCGGCCTTGCTGCTGGGGTTACTCCTTACACCTGAACGGAGGGTTCTCTTCTCGCGCTGGTTCCTGGCGGGCTGCAGCGTCTGCGGGCTGATCGCACTGCCGAATTTCCTTTGGCAGGCGTATTACGGGTTTCCTATGCTGGCACTCCTGCGCAATGGCCAGCATGGAAAGAACCTCATCGTCGGTCCCGTCCAATATCTGTTACAGGAACTCCTCATCACGAATGTGTTCCTTTCTCTTGTCTGGATCATCGGCCTGGTCTGGCTCTTATGGAACGCGCGTCTGCGTTTCCTGGGGTACACGTACATTTTCCTGATCGTCATTATGCTTGTGCTACATGGGAAGCACTACTACCCCGCCGACGTATACCCGTATCTGATGGCGGCGGGAGGTGTGGCGATCGAGGCCTGGACAAATCGATGGAAGGCACTGCGGCCGGTCGCGGCCGCGGCGGTGATTGTTGTGGGGCTGATTTTCGTCCCCTTCGCCATGCCGATTTTGCCGGAGGAGACGGTGGTTTCATACTCACAGGTGATCATGCGCGCGTTGCACATTCAGAGTAAGACGCTGGCCACCGAGCACCAGCGCCTGCCTGCCCTTCCCACCGATTGGGCGGATATGCACGGTTGGCCAGAACTGGCCGCGACCGTCGCGAAGGTTTATCAGTCCTTATCGCCCGGCGACCGAGCGCAGGCAGTCATCGTCGCACAGAATTACGGCGAAGCTTCTGCCATCGATTTTTTCGGACGCCAGGACGGATTGCCGCCGGTGATCAGCGGTCACAATCAGTATTTTCTTTGGGGAACGCATGGCTTCAGCGGCAATATCATCATCGATGTGGCGGGTGATTGCGGGGCCCGCCAGCATTTGTTCGCGTCCAGCGAGCAAGCGGCCATCTTCACATCGCCCTGGGTAATGCCATATGAAGACGGCATTCCCATCATGGTATGCCGGGGTATCAAAAGGCCGTTGGAAGAGTTGTGGCCAGGGATTAAATCGTACGAATAGGCTCCCTCGCGTCATCCCACGGGTAGGACATACAAGAAAAGGCACGGTTACCATTTGGGGTAATACGTCACTTCGGAAGGCCGGTTGGGGTCTTCAATCCACGAGCCCATCGCCTGGTTCTTCGACATTTCGTGGTACTTCGCCAGCTTATCGAAATCCAATTCCACACCTAATCCAGGGCCAGTGGGCACCGTCATGCCGCCGTTTTCATAGGGCAGCTTCCCGCCTTTGATCACATCGTCAAGCAGGTGGTGATAGTGGGAATCGCACGCCCTGGAAAGGTTCGGCAGCACGGCAGCAAGGTGCAACATGGCCGCCTGGGAAATTCCCAGTTCCGTCCCGCTGTGCATGCTGATATCCAGGCTGAAGGTTTCGCAAACCTGGGCGGCCACGCGCGCGCGATGGATTCCTCCATACCAATGCGGATCGAGCAGGACCACATCCAGCGCATCCTGCAAGACTGCGGGAGGTAAATCGTCAAAGGAAAAGACCGACATGTTGGACGCGAGCGTCACCCAGGGAGCCTTGCGATTGACGCGCGCTAGGCCGCGAATTCCCCAAGTGGGATCCTCCAGATACTCCGGTTCGTAATCGCGCAATCGCCTGGCAACATGGATTGCCGTGGAAACCGACCACACCGCGTTGGGGTCCATGCGGATTTTGTGGTGGGGAAAAGCCTTGCGCAAGGCGATGAAAGTCTCGATCTCTTCGTTGACTGGAAAGACACCGTTCTTATATTTGATCGTTTGGAAATTGTATTTCTGAACGAGTTTCTTTGCCCAAGCCACCATCTGTTTGGCGTTGGACACCTCGCCCCGTCCCAGCGGGTTGTTGTACCGGTAAAAGAGGTATGCGCAGAACGGGATGCGATCGCGCACTCTACCGCCCAGGAGGTCGGACACCGGTCTGCCCAGAGCTTTGCCTTGCAAGTCCAGGCAGGCAAATTCCACCGCCGCGAAGGGCAGGATGTGGCCGAATAATTTGAGGGCCCCGGGTGAGGCGAGCTTCCACCGGATGCGCTCCAGTTGAAATGGGTCCTCACCGCGCAGCGAAGCGCGGAATTCCTCCAGTTGGCCTTCGCGCGCTTTCCCCCCATAGCATTCGCCCAGGCCCACCAGGCCTTCATCGGTTTTCAATTGCACAATGATGCGGGAGAACCCCGGGTGCGCTCCCTGGGAATAACGCAGAGGCGCCTCGATAGGGACAAATACGGGAGTGTATTCGAGATCGACAATCTTCATGGTCACGCCCAACCGTTGTCGGCAAGCCCCGAGGCGGGCAAGCGCAACGACGACCGGCGACCGCTCCCTTGGATCAGGATTTCGTGTTTGGAGACCTGGATGTCGCGCACGCCGCCAAAGTCCTCCGGGACCTGCGTGAGAAAGCTCATATAGCTGGCGGTCGTCTTGCCTTTCGCCGGGACGATGGAAAAGGTTGGCGTGTCGAACAGGGGCGATACCGCGAATGCCTCCCGCCGCGTCACCGGAGAGGGCGTTGATCCGAACTCGAGTCCGCGCGTTTGGCAGCGCCCATTCCAGGGCGGCGCAGTTCTGGCCTCATTCTCTTCCCAAATGGCTACCCAGGGAAAATCTTGGCGACGGAAGCAGTAGCCCACCAGAAGATGATGAGTCAGGTTAAGCGCGGCAATGTATTCCACTTCCCGGCGTGGGTTCAGCAAGAGCGACACCAGGAACCCCAGCCCCTGGCGGGCAAAGGGGCGGGTAAGGTCAATGCTTCCGCCGGTGACCGCCGGGGCAAAGGGCCAATGAAAGTTACGCCCCGCGGCGAGCAGGTCATTGCCCCCGTAACCGGCAGGATGTGTTCTCCCCCGGGTGGCGGAGATCGCGATGCGGCTGGTTTCGTGCCCCAGGAAGGGCGGGCTCAGGGTGACGTGCTGGGTCCAGTGGAAGAAGTGGTCGGCCTTCTTTTCGTTCACTACCGTCTCCGCAAAATAGGCCACGGACTCGCCGCGCCGCAGGCAGATTTCGCGGCTGAAGCGCAGGCCCGCCACCGGCAGAGGGACCGCGAGGGTCAGGCTGACCTCCTGCGCATTCGCGTGGAGCTTGGTCTTCTGCCATTTGGCCGAAGGCGCTTCCCCGTGCGTCGAGAGGCCCTGTGCCGCCTCTTCCTCCGAGGGAGGGCCGAAATAGTCCAGGCAAATGTTATGCCCCGCAATGCCGGAGAGCAGTTTCCCTTCATTCACCGGACCGTATTCCGAGGCGTGCTTGTCCGCCCGGTACTGGTAAGGCTCCATGGACTTCCACGGCGGGACCCAAAGGGGATTGAGGACGGGCAATCCCGTGCTTTCCAGAAACTGGAATTCCGCGATATGGCCGCCTCCCGGCAGGGTCACCATCTCCACGAGGTCATTGTGGATTGTGTACGCCTCGCGACCGTTCCATTTCGTTTTCAGACATGCAAGTTGTTCGCTCATGAGAATGGTTTCCTTTTCGCGATCGGGAATCTGCTTGCCTTGCCGCGCGAACCATAATGCCTCACGACTTCGCCGCTGGCAAGCCCCCTTCCTGGTTTGCCATACCCCCCACCGGGACCATAATCCCACCATCCACGGCGATGGCGGCGCCGGTGATAAAGGAGGCGAGATCGCTCGCCAGAAACACCACAACGAGCGCCACCTCCTCCGGTTTCCCCATCTTGCCGCGCAGGTGTATGCGGTCGATGGCTGCCCGGGCGCCTTCCGGATCGGGGCCGAGTGACACCGCCCAGCGCAACATCGGTGTATCGATGGCGCCGGGCAGCACGCAGTTCGCGCGGATGTTCTGCCGGGCGTAATCAAGCGCCAGGCAGCGCGTGAGCCCGAGGATGCCGTGCTTGCTGACGACGTAGTGCACGGAGTTGCTCTGCGCGGCAATCGACTGCACCGAACCCGTACTCACAATAGCTCCGCCGCCCCGCTTGATCATCAGCGGAATCGCATATTTCGACATCAGGAAGGCGCTCTTTAGGTTGACGTTGAGCACCAGGTCCCAATCTTCCTCCGAGCAGGTGGTGGCCGTACCATAGCGCTGGATGCCCGCATTGTTGATCAGGATGTCGATTCCACCCAACTTTTTCGCGATCTTGGCGACCCCGGCTTCCACTTCCGCGCGCTTGCTGACATCGAAACGAAAGTACTCAGCGCCGCCACTTCCTTGGCGCAATTCCTTTGCAGCACGCCGGCCGGCCCTTTCGTCAAGGTCCACTACGGACACGGTGGCATGCCGTTGCGCGAATTCCCGGCAGCAAGCCAGGCCGATTCCCGAAGCGCCGCCGGTGACCACCACAACCTTGTTTTGAAAATCCATGGTGAAGAGTTCTCCTTACGGAATCCGTTTTGCCGGCAGGTCGCGGCCGTTCTGGTGCAAGGTCAGACTGGTGGCGTGCCCGTTGGCATCAGTCTCAAAGGTAATCTGCGCGTCGACGACCTTGAGGAAAAAGTCGCGCTGGCTCTCTGGAAAAATCTGGAATTTGGGTTGGCCGGTGGCCTGAGCAAAAAGCTGGTCGCCTTCGCGGGTGATGGTGAGGATGAAGTTCGGCGCCAGTTGGTATTGGCCCACGTATCCATCAAAGATTTTCGGGTCGACGGTGATTTCCTTGTGTTCCCTCGGGGGCGGCAACAAGGCCGACTGTGCGTCGAGTAAATGCATCCCGATGTCGTCACCGCCCGTAGCCGTGGAGGTGTTCGAAAGCACCACGACCCCCACTCGGGTTTTCGGGTTATAGCCAATGAAAGACCGGTACCCACCGGTACCACCGTTGTGCCAGACAATCTCATCATTCGCGGGCTTAGTAACGAGCCAACCAAGAGCAATCTCGCCCCCTTTGGCATCGCCAAGTGGCCGGCGAACCGAGAGCATCGCGGTCATCGCCGAAGCAAGCGGCGATTTCACATCGCCAAGGTTGGCGGCGAGGAAAGTCAACATGTCGTTGGCGCTCGAGCGCAGCGCGCCCGCGCCCGCCAGGGTGGGCAGGTCCCAATTGGGGACTGCTTCCAATTGAGCATTGTGCCCTGTGGCGAGCCGCGCCTTCATTTCGGGGGTCAGGGTAATGCCGGTGCTGCTCATGCCCAGCGGGACGGTGATGCGCGAGCGCACCAGGGATTCGTAGTCCATGCGGGCAAGGCGCGCGAGCACGTGTCCCAGCAGTCCGCCGCCGAGATTCGAATATTCGAACTTCGTGCCGATGTCGCGCGGCAGTTGATAGGACGAAAGAAATTCGTAGAGCTGCGCTGTGGTGTAATCCGCATAGGGATTTCCCGGATCCTTGGGATGCAAGTTGGTGGGCAGGCGGGGCAGGCCGGAAGTGTGCGTGGAGAGGTCCACCAGGGTAATGACGCGCCCGCCACGCTCCGGCAACTTGACTTCGGCGGGGAGATACTTCGCCACCGGGTCGGACAGGGCGACTTCGTCTCGCTGAACCATATCCGACAGCAGCAGCGAGGTAAACACCTTGGTCACCGAACCGATTTCGAAAATGGTGTCGCCGTTCAGCGGCCGGGGGTCGCCCTGATTGAGGCTGCCGTAAGCCACCACCCGCCGCCCCTGCGGCTCAATAACGCCCACCACGATTCCCACCCCCTGGTGCAAGGTATCGATACGCTCGACGAGGATTTTCCGAATCTCCGAGTCCGGCGGAACCGGGGAGTTCGGCGGGGACTGGGCTTCGGCAAATGTGGCCATCAGAATCATTGCAATCGTGACGCTATAAGCTTTCCGCATCGTCGTCCACCTCCGCGCGCTCAATTCGCTGCTTTGCTCTCCCGCATGTGCAACTCGAGATAGGAAGCGTGGCCCGGGCCATGGTAAATGGTCTGATGGGCCACCTTGAATTGGGTATCCTTCTCGGGTTGATTGCCGGTGTTGGTGTTGCGCGAGAACGCGGGGAAGCTGCTGCTGGAGATTTCCAGGCGAAGACAATGCCCCTTCAGGAAAACGTTATCCGTGTAACCCACATCGATTTTGAATTCGTAAACTTCGCCGGGAGACAGCAACTCAGAATGCTCGAAGGAGTTGTGGTAGCGGGCGCGCAGGATGGCATCCGTCAGGTTCATGGCGTATCCGTTGGGGGCGACGTCCACGAACTTGGCGGTCCAGTCAGTGTCCCGAGCATCGCTGGAGGCGAAGAGGTGGACCGTGACGGGTCCTGCGGCTTCCACATCGTGGGAGAAGGGAGTTGTGGTATACACCAGCACGTCGGAGCGTTCTTCCACCGGGCGTTGGTCGCGAACTCCCCACATTCCGGCCTGGCTGGGAGAGTAACCCCCACCGTGCGTGGGTGCCGGGTTGGCTGGGTCATAAGTGAAGTGATCCGGTATTTCCTCTTTCGGAGAGTCCTCACTCAGGGCGCCATCTCCCTTCAAGGTATTTGCATGCCCATGGCTATTCAGAAAATAGTGAACCGGCTGGACGGCGGGCGGGGGCCAATCCGGCATTTGCTCCCACGCATTGCGGCCCAGCATGAAGAGGTCGACGCGCGCATCCTGCTCGGCCCCATTGGCCACGCCGCGAATGTAATGATCGAGCCAACGCAGTTCCCGGGATCGCAAGTCCACCTTGATCTGCTTGCCGAAGTCCATGTCGCCGATGACTGGCCCGTATTGGCCATGTCCCCAGGGTCCCCACACCAGCCTTTCTGCGCTGCGCGAGGCCGCGCCGGCGCCGCGTTCCATTCCCAGGAAGTCTTGCATGGCTCCTTTTTGGAATAGATCGTACCAGCCGCCGTAAATGAATACCGGCACATCGAGATTCTTGGGGACTCCCACCCAGCTCATCCCCCGCCAATATTCATCGTAGGAGGGGTGATTGATCCAGTCATCATAAAAGGGCTGATGGAAGCCCAATTCCTCGAGGTCCGAGCTCACAGGCAGATGGCCGAGTATTTCCGGCCAATGGATCAAGTCGTTGGCTCCAAGCAAAACGTGCCGGCCGGTTTGGAGGGCCCACGACATCATGCCGAGCTTGAGTGCGCCGCCGGGGTAGACCGTGGTGCTGTACAGGTCCGAAGGGCCGAAGCCCGCGATCATCCCCGCCAGAGCGGGATTATCGCGAGTCGCCGCCAGCCACTGGTCCATGGCGTTGTAGGAGTCGCCGATGGTGACCACTTTGCCGTTCGACCAGGGCTGGCGCGCCGCCCAGGCGATGGTGTCCTGTCCATCGTCGGGATCGTGGGCAAAGGCGTACCAAGCGCCGTCCGAATCGTATCGGCCACGCGTATCTTGAACCACCACCGCGTATCCGTGGGGCGCAAAGTAAACGGCTTCACCCTTTCCACCTGCCTTGCCGTAGGGGGAGCGTTCGAGAAGAACCGGATAACGCCCCGATTGCGCGGGCAAGTAGACATCAGCCGCCAGGACGGTGCCGTCGCGCATGGGCACAGAAACGTTCGGCAGCACGCGGACGTTTGCTTCCGCAGCTTCCAGCATGTGCACTGAAATGCATAGGATTGCAACGCTCGCCGCTACTGCTGAGCAGGATTTCATATTCATCCCTTGACGTGGCACAGGCACTCCTGCCTGTGCTCAAGGCTGGTGCATTCCATGCACCTTGCACAGGCAAGAGTGCCTGTGTCACTTCTACGACGGCCCCGGAGACGGCTTGGCATCGCGGGGCCGCAGATACCAGTCGATGGCCTCCGCATCGGCGAGTTTCGCGGGCTCCTGGTGGGCCTCGGGATGGGTTGCCCGGAAAACCGCGAGCATGTCCGAACAGAATTTCTGCACGAGGGCGGGATGTTGCTCCGCCACGTTGTGAAATTCGCCGGGGTCCGCCTTGAGATCATACAAACGATAATAACGTCCCGGCGTGGGATTGTCGGTAATGTATCCCTCCGTTCGAGCTCGCTTCCCACTGCACTGGATGAATTTCCACTCCGTCGTCCGGACGCACGCTTCCTCGTTTTCGAGATACTCGCTGAAGATCTCTTCCCGCGGTTTTTCCACGCGCTTGCCCTCGAGATAGGCGCGCAGGCTTTGACCGTGATTGACATCGAAGCGTTCGGCGCCGAGAAGGTCGAGGATGGTGGGGCCGACGTCAACGGATTCGGTGAAATTCGTCACGACGCCGCGAGCAATTTTATCGGGCCAGCGCATCAGCAAGGGCACGCGCAGCGCCGGGTCGTAGCAGCAATGCTTTTCAAAACGCCCGTGCTGGCCCAGGCAATAGCCATGATCAGCCATGTAGATGACCAGCGTGCCGCGATCCAATCCGAGCTCGCTGAGCTTGGCCAGTACCGCGCCTATGCCGCGGTCGAGGAAGGTCACCGAGGTGTAATCCGCCGCGATGATGCCTTGCTTATCCTCCGCACTGAGGTCGCGGAAAATCAGGGGAATCTGCGGGGGATCCTCCGGGCCGACTTCGGGTACCGGAAAGCTCTTCGGATCGAATCGGTCCCTATCCTCGATGGGGAAGTCGAAGGGTGAATGCGGTGTCTGAAAGCTTACCCACAGGGCAAACGGGTCGCTGCGATGTTCCGTCATGAACTGGCAGGCGTGCTGCGCCGTCCACGTATTTTTCATCTCGGCCTCGACCCGGGGGAAGGGAAGCTTGTCAGCATTCAGCCAGATGCGCGCCGGATCGTGGAACGGCCGCCACCTTGGTTTGGTGTGAATGCCTTCCGGCACGTGCTCGGGGCCGACGTCGCGCAACCAGCGAGTTTCCACCACATCTTCCGTGCAACAGATTTGGAAACCGTGCAAACCCGGCGCTCCGGGCAGATTGAAGTGCATCTTCCCGAAGACGGCAGTTGCGTATCCTGAGGCGTCGAGGTTCTTCGCCAAGGTCGGCTTGCTTTCCTCCAGAGGAGTGCCGAGGACCGTGACCCCCGCCGAGTGCGGCAACTGCCCGGTCAATATCGATTGGCGCGAGGGTGTACACACGGGAGCATTGCAATAGTTCGCGGCAAATCGCGTCCCTTCGGAAGCTAGGTGGTCAAGGTGCGGGGTCTCGGCGCGTGGGTTTCCATCGGCGTGAAATACATAGCCCGCGTGGTCGTCGGCAAACAGATAAAGCAGATTGGGTTTGCGGTCGGTGGGCCGGGCCACGGCGCCGCGCGCGGTTCGGGTTAAGAGTCCGGATGCAGCCCCGGCAATTCCGCCAAGAAAAGTCCTTCTCGTCGGCATCGTCAAATACCTCCTACTTTCAAATCATATTCCCGCCATCGGCTCTTTCCCACACTTTTGATCAGGGGGCGCAAGGGCATCCAGAACATCCACGGTCGCTTGCGCGGAATACCACACGCTACATAGGGCCTGATTCCTGAGGAGGAAGAGCCGGTCGCGTGAAAGGAGGTCGTCAGCGTGCAAGAGTCACCACGGCCACCGCCAACCCTTCCAGGTCAACGCTCTCGCTTGGCAAGTGCACGGAAGCCGGGGCGTGATTGCCGGTAGTTTGGTCGACATAGTCTACGGTTGCGCCAGCGGCTCCCGGAATAGAAACCCCAAACGGTCGATTGCGCTTGTTGACCAGAAGGATTTTGTGCTTACCATCGGCGCCGACAAAACCCAGGGCATAAACATAGGGAACGCCAACGCTGGCCTCCACCAACTTGTCGCCCGGACCGAAGTTATCGCGGAGAAGCTTCAGAGCCCAGTAACGCGCATTGGGCTCTCCGGTGTTCCAATCCATCATGGTGACGCTGGGATAAAATCCGGGAAGCTGCGCAAGCGCGGATTCCCCCACTCCTTCCACACCGAGACGCGAGAGTTCACCGTACAGATACGCATAGAGCGCCGCACAAAGATTCCAGAAAGGTGCCGGGATGGGCTGAGTGACGTGCCCCGGTTCGCCCTGCTTGGAATCATCCGCTGAAATCGCTCCGACTTCATCCACGGTGGTTCCCGTTTCCGGCGAGAGCCTCTGCCGGGCCGTCTGAATGTAACGGACGGTGCTCAAGAATCCATCCGCCTGATCGAAAAACGTGTAGGGCCAGACATCGAAGTTCTCGTCCGGGGCTGGGGTCGCGTAGAAATGATAGGAGATCATATCCAGCGGCGTGCCCGGCTTATGATTCTTTTGATCCAGGAAGTACTCGAAATACTGGGGCCTGACGGAGGGGGCAGCCAAGGCTGTTCCCACGAATTGTATTTGGGGGTTGACCTTGCGGATCGCCGCCACAATCGCGTCGTAAAGCGCGGTGTAGAACTCCGGGGTCATATGGTGTTCCAGGTCGACCTCGTTGAGCACCTCCCAGTAATCAATCTTGTAGTGATGGCCGGACTCGTGCCGTTTTCCAAATTCATCCGAAAATCCACCTTGGTTGTACCAACTTACGAGTCGCGAGTAATAATCCGCCACCTCTTTCATGCTCGGGTCACGCAAGTCGGTGCCCTGTTCGTAATCCCAAACCGGCTGGTTGGGGTCGGCAGGATACGGCACGGGCTTAGCCGTTTTGAACATCCACTGGGGGATGGTGCTGAAATTCCAGATGGTCGAGTGGCCCTGAGAGGCCTGGGCAAAGTCGATGGCATACGGATCAATGAGGGAGAAATCCCACGATGTCTTGCCGTCAGCCGGCGGTTCAAGCTCCGCTCCCGCGAGCTTAGGGTAGGGGAGCCAAGGCACATAGCGGACGTAATCGCATCGGAGATCCTGCAAAGCCCGAAAGACTTTGTCGTGAATGGGCGAGTTGCGGCCCATCAGAGGGGTCACCACCACTTGCAGCGTGGCGTTCGTGTTGGAAACGCGAACCACCTTGTTCCAGTCGACCGTTACGGTGGTCTTTTCGAGAGGTGCAACCTCAGCACTACGGCGGGCGCAGGCGGCCCAGGGCAGGACAAGCAGCAGAAGGATGATTCCAGTTGTTTTCATGGTTACTTCCCCATTGTCCGGCGGGTTGAAGTCGCGGCCTTTAAAGCGAACGACAGGCAGGTCAGTCCACCCTCTCAAACTTCACGGCGTCGGCGAGAACCGCTCCATTTGCAGCGTTCGTCAGTTTAACGTAATACGGGTTCACGGCCGTCCCCAGAAGCTTCCATGCGCCCGCGTCGCGATTGAAGTCGACCTCCACGGTTTTTGATCCGCCTTCGGAAACGATGGTGAAGGGCGCGGCGGAAGCCAAACGCCCAATGGCCGGGTGGCCGTAGTAGATCGAAATTTTGTAAGTGCCGATCAGAGGATTGTCACCCCGCCAGAGGGCCGTCCTCGACCCATCCCCGCCCTCGGTCCAGAAGGCGCCCACTTCCCAGTTGCCGCTTTCGGTGGCCACATCGTTGTTCCATCCGCCGCCGGTTATCAGGAATCGGCTCCCGATCGTTTGATCATCAACGGTGATTTCCTTATCGGGCTGAGTAAAGATCCTCCACCGGCGGAGTTGAACTTCCCGCGTGGGCTGGTTTACCTTCATCCACTCGTTCAGTCGTGCCGAGAGTTCTTGCACAGCCAAAGGATTTTCATTGGCTACGTCGGTCTGTTCGTGGGGATCGCGCTTCAGATCGAAAAGCTGCGTCTTCCCGTCCCAGAGGTACTTGATCAACCTGTAGTTTTCGGAGCGGACCGACCGCGCCGGGGTTCCCAAGTCCTCCTCGGCGTAGATGTATTGGTTGATTGCTGGAACATCGCCCCGGATCATCGGAACCAAACTGTGCCCCTCGGCATCACCCAGGGGGGGCAGGCCTGCCAGGTCGAGTAGCGTGGGCGCGGAATCAATGTTGGAGGCAAGCCCGTCAACCACTTTGCCTTGCGGGACGCCCGGGCCTGCAACGATGAACGGTATGTGCAGATTTTCGTCGTACAGCGAGCGATGATCGGCGGTCAGGAAATCCTTGGGGTGCGAGAACATCAACTCCCCGTGGTCGGAGGTGAGTGCGATCACGGTATTTCCGTCCAGCCCGAGTTCGTGGACGTGATCCAGCAGTTTCCCGATATAGCGGTCAACATAGTGAATCTTGCCGTCATAAAGTTGATACAAGCGTTCGATGGCCTTCTGGTCGCCCAGCATCGCCAGGCGTTTCAATGGCGCGTGCGCGACGTCGTATCCCGTATCCGAAATGTAAGGGTAGGCGTCCGACTTGAAGATGTCATCTTCCGCGGGCGGGTCGTAAGGCGAATGGGGCTCCCAGAAGTGCACGTACAAGAAGAATCGCTGCGCATGGTGGCGGTCAAGCCAGGGGATGACCCGGTCCACTGTGGCCGGAGCCCGGTACTGCGCGTTTGCTGCCAGTCCCACCCTCTCCGTTACGTCCAGGGCCACCGCGGCCCCTTCATAATATTCATCGAACCCTCGCCCGGTTAGGTTCTGCCCGGCCAGGCTGTTATTGACCACGGCGGTGGTGTAAAAGCCGTGGTTCTTGAAAACTTCGGTCATCACCGGGACGTCTTTGTTCAGCACGGGCATGCCCGGCCGCCAAAGGAGCGTCACACCGCTGCGCGAAGGGTAAAGAGACGTGTGAAGAGTGGCAAAGGAGGGAGCGGTCCACGACCCTGCCGTGAAGAAATGCGCAAAGCGTACTCCCCTGGCCGCCAATTGATCGATATGGGGAGTGGTCAGCCGAGGGTTACCGTAAGCATGAATCCGGTCGGCCTGAAGTTGATCGGAAACGATAAGGATGACATTCGGACCCTGCTGGTCCTGGGGAAGCCCTGCCAGGTATAGCGGGCCTGCACTCAGGACCAGCAAAGTCGCGAGCCATCGTCCTACTTTCTGCCAACCACAAAAAACCTTACTCCGTGGGTTCAATTTCGAATCTCTTTTCCGGGTCTGAGAATCGAGTCGGTATTCGTCCTCAGCCTTTTCTTTCAGAACTGGTAACGTAAAGCGAATTCAAAAATCCGCGGGTCGCGGGCTGACGTTATGGTGCCATAAGTTCCCGAGCCGAAGGATGTCGAGACGCCATTAAAGTTCGTGAAGTTGAAAACATTAAAAGCCTCGGCTCGAAACTCGATTTTGTGGTGCTCGAGAAAGTTAAAGTCCTTGTAGATGGCCATATCAAAGTCCTTCATCCCCGGCCCGTAAATGTCACCGGGAGCGGCACTTCCGAAATAACCCACCGCGGGAGCGGCGAAAGCAGCAGTGTTAAACCATTCGTGGACAGTTTTGGGACCGACTACCGAGACGCCGGAAACCGTATTGGGACGATTCGCTAACCCCGGCTTGGAAATGCTCAGACCAGGGTTTTGGGAGAACCCATCCTCAATCGTGGCCAAGCCGGAATACCGCCATCCGCCGAGCACCTGTTTTTGCCACCCGTGGGCGTTCTGATACCACGGTAGATTCCAAATGTAGCCAAAGGAAAGGCTTTGCGGTACGTTTACGGCCGAGTTTCCGTAGTCCTGTCCCGGGTTATAAACGTTGACGGGGCCAGTCTCGTTATCAAACAGTGTGTTGCCCCTGATTTCCGACAGATCATGCTGCCACGTGTAAGCGACGGTAAGAGACACATTGTGTCCCACCGGGTGGCGCACGCCGATTTCCAACCCGTACCAATTCGTATTCAGAGCCGGTTCGATTTGACTGATGCCTGCGTAACCCTGGAACGGGACCAGGACGTTGTTGGAATACGTCTGGGCGTTGATCTCCGGATTAAATTGATAGGGTGCATCCGGGAGCGGCTGATTGATATTCCACAGCGCCGTCTGGTGCCGGGCTTCAGAGCCGGCCCCGGTAATGGAAGTGAACCAGGAGCCGGCAAACTGGTGCTCCAAGCCCAGACTAAAGGTTTGTATCTGCGCCGTTCGATCATTGCGGTCCTCGCTGTTCAAGCTCGGGGCTGGGGTGGCATTGACGGTGGCCCCCAGAGGGTTGGGAAAGGTCGGGTTTGTCAGGCTGATCGTTTGGATAAGCGGGGGATTCACCGCGCACTGGTTCGCACAAAACGATTGATAGGGTTGATTATTGTACGAAATCCCATACCCGCCGCGCAGCGCGGTCTTGCCGTCTCCAAAGACGTCATAGGCAAAACCTGCGGACGGAGACAAATAGGACCAGTGCTCGGTGGTAAAATTCAACGGGACACCGTTGACCCCATTAAACATGAGCCCGTTGGTGTTGCTGTAATTTGCCGTGGGAGTTATGGTGCCGTTATTGTTCACGGTCGGAGCGTTGGCCAGACTATACAGGGCAGGATTGAAAATCGCCTCCAGGCCGTGCTGCACATTTGTACCCGGCAGCGCCATCCAGCGAATGCCCGCGGTGAGGGTGAGCCGGCGCGTCACCTTCCATTGGTCCTGGACATAGGGAGAGAACATATAGTTGTGAGCATAGAAGCGGGGCTGGCCGCTGGCCTGGCTGAACGAGGCGCCCTCCCCCAGAAGGTAATCCGCCACCGCATTCGTGGTAAACTTACCGCTGAAGGACCACGAACCGTTGGACGGGGCAAAAGAGTTCTGCCGTTTGGTCCCTTTGTGGTACACAACGCCCGCCTGGATATAGTGGTGGCCATGCAGATAGCTCCAGTCATCCCCCAATTCGTTGTTCATCGTTGAAGCATGATACAGAGGGTATTGGGAGGGGCCGCCAAACGACGACCACCCGGTAACGGCGACGGTGGGAAGGAACTGTTGGTTGTAACCACCTTTATACGGCAAGTTCTCAACGAAATTGGGCACCTGGTTCTGCTGCACAATTCCATTGAAGTCGATGGTGGTAACCAGTTGGGCCGTGGAGACGCCAATCGTGTTCACCATGGAGGGGGTAATCGTGGTGGTGAGCCGCACGTGACCCGTTTGACATTCGTTCGGTTCCACCGTGTAGCTATTCGGAAACGGGTTCCCGATGATCGTATTGTAAGAGGCGCGGTAAAGTTGGCGGTTTTCGATGTATTCGACCATCAAGCGCATCCGCGAACCGAAATCGTGGTCACCTTTTATTTCGTCGTCCCGGGTCCGCGTGTAAATAGGGTTGACGTTAATATAGTTCGTGTTCCCCCCCGACGGTGATACGTAGTTCGGCAAGGGCTCCGTGGCGTTCATCAGGGCCAGCGGGTTGGCGCTGAGCGTCGCGTAGTTTGCGGCAGTGGTGATGTTGTTGTTCAGGAAGGGCGCATTTGCGGCGAACGGGTTGGTAAGTTGATCGATCGTAACGCCCGATCCGTTCTTGTCGTTACAGATACCTGCGGTAAAGCCCGTGAGGCATATGGCTGAAAAATCACCCTGACGCATGGCCTGCGTCGGCGTCGACCCCGTCTGCGTATTGGCATTGGAGATGATGGCCATTTGAATGCTCGCAAAAAAGAATGTCTGGGGGTTCTTGGAGCGATGGCCAGGAAAGAACAAGGGGCCGCCGAGGGTGCCGCCGAAGATATTCTGGTGCATAATCAGCGAGGATGCGGCAAAAAAGTTGCGCGCATTAAAATCGGTATTGCGCACATACTCGAAGGCCGTCAGGTGGAATTGATCCGTTCCACTCTTGGTCTCCACGATGACCGTACTCGACCCCTGGAGATTGTATTGGACACCGTAATTGTTGGCCAGCACGCGCACTTCCTGGATGGTGTCCGGGGGAGGCTGGATGGTCGCCGTGGCGCCATTCATGTCAAACGCCCCGTCCAGATAGAATACGCTGCCGGCATTTCCCATG